>Ga0078972_1000108_pt1 | contig 323037 bp, 263 predicted proteins | sample YelNatPaOPGAMG01_FD_67568 | JGI IMG/M metagenome (GOLD analysis project Ga0078972, IMG submission 67568) | Hot spring thermophilic microbial communities from Obsidian Pool, Yellowstone National Park, USA - OP-RAMG-01 (SPADES assembly) (version 2) | ecosystem: Environmental > Aquatic > Thermal...
GTTGATGAAGTTGATTCGCTAACGCGATTGAGCTGTCCAGGTCCATAAACGTTGGCGGTAATAATCCAATTGAAAAAGCATCAAATGTCCCTACATCTCGCCATTGGAGAATTGCACCCTGTACGGCGCCCACATTTTGCTTTGTTACTGCTTCTGCCACAATCCACCACAGGGTCTTGATGGGTGTAATTGTCGTCTGCTCAGAGGATAACCGACGCTCTTGTGCTGAAGAATTGCCGAGGACACAAAACAGGGTTATTATCACAATGAGCGCTTGTAATTTCTTCATGGTTGGTATATCACTGTCAACCATACACACAACTATTTTACCACTATCATTTTTTGTTGTTGAACAAACGGACCCGCCGTTAAGCGGTAGAAATACACACCGCTCGGCAAATTCTTGGCATTAAAGACAACGGAGTGCTCGCCAGCGTTTAATTCTCCATCCACCAGCGTCGCCACTTCTCTACCGAGGACGTCGAAAACTTTCAGTGTTGCGTGCTGACGACGTTCAAGTGAGAAGCGAATCGTGGTGGATGGATTGAATGGGTTGGGATAGTTCTGAAAAAGTTGAAACTGTAAAGGTATTGAAGAATCTGACTGATGCACACTTGTTACTGTTGCAATATAATTTTTGTATGCAAAATATATTGCAGTTGGAGCATAAGAAGGTTTATTAAACAAGCCCCATACGGTTGAATCAGAACCATATGCCGTAAAGTTAGCTAAGCTGAACCAGAATATGTTCTCCGGACCAAAGGAGCGCAGATAGTTCAGCCACGGACGCAGTGAGTCCGCTGCTCGTTGCTCGGTATTATCCGGCAAGAGAGAGCGCCAGTTATTGGTTTCTGTTACCCATATGGGGGCGGACTTTCCGTACTGAACGAGCACACTTTTCACCTTTTGAACGGGCGTGTCTTCATATCGGTAAAAATGCACATTCATAATATCAAAGTAATCAGCTGCACCTCTCGCCATCACACTGTCAATGAAAAGACTCTTAGGGAAACCCCCAATACCAGAAGTCAATCCAGCAAATACTACCTTTGCTTGCGGGTCTCTTTGTTTGATAGTGCGATAGGCACAACGAAGAAGTTCAACATAGCGAATGTGCTTGGTGCCAACCTGAGGCACATACATAAAACCACCGTCAGGCTCGTTCCATATTTCCCAGTGTGTGATGTAATTTTTGAACCTGTTTACTGTGGAATCTATGTAGGTTATCCAATTCAGTGTATCGGACGGAACATAGTAAGGAACAAGTCGCGGATCTGTCCCGGGTGGAGCTGAAGATGCCCAGCTCGGCACTTTGTAAAGCAATCCGAGGATATTAATGTTGTAAGATTTTAGCAGGGCAAATCGGGTTTCTAAATCACCCCAGTCCCACTGTCGTTGGCTCGGCTCAACATCCATCCAGGGAATAGCTATTCGCACCCACCTAACGTCCGCAGAATCAAGCATTCTTGCGATGCTTTCAAGAGTGAATATTGGTACATTCAAAAGTTCATGAGCATGAACACCAAAAGCAACGTTTTGTGCAAACGAGTTCCAACATGCGATAGAGAAGGTGAATGCAACGAGCAAGACAAAATATCGCCAGAGTTTTTTCATTTCACTACCATCATTTTGATTCTTTGAACTACGTTGCCAGCTTTCATCTGCGCGAAATAAACGCCGCTGGGAATCCATTCAGCATTGAAATTCACCGTATGTTCGCCAGTAGTCAATTCTCCATCCACCAACGTTGCTACTTCTCTGCCCAGCACATCAAAGACTTTGAGCGTCACGTGCTCACGCTGCGGAAGCGAGAAGCTGATGGTAGTGGATGGATTAAACGGATTGGGGTAGTTCTGATAGAGTTCATAGCTCGTTTTTCCGTTTATAGGTTTTTCGCTAACAGAGGTAGGCTGTCTCTTTATAAGCCTTATGAACTGAACAGATGGAGCTATCATTGTTTCTTGGGTGGCAAATGTGGAATCAAAATAATTACCTGTTTCGACAAGTTCCAAGTTATGTAGCGAATCAAGAAGATATCTTTGATAAATAAACCCACTATACCCCCAAGGGAGATTTCTTACAGTTAGATTATAACCACTATTGGAAGACTTAACATCACTTATCAAAATTGAAATTGTATCACCACCAGCTGATTTTCCAGCAATTGTCGCGTACCCTAATGTATCTGAACCGGTGCAGCGTAGCCTTATCGGAGTTTCCAAGACCTTTTTGAAAGCAAGAAAAGCATAAGCTGGCTTTTTGTAGGTACCATCATAGAACCATGTTCCAAATGATGTATCTGCCTCCGGACCACGATAACGGAAAGCCTTATCTATTGTTGTATTTTGCATATAGATTAAAAAAGAAGCTGTAAAAGCTCCTCCTATCATATTATAACCATATCTACCAGGATTACCGCCGCTAATGTTCCATTCAGTCAGATAATGAGGAATTGAAAAGCCTAATGTATCCAAAACATGCTGAACACGCATTGATGAGCGCACAACTTTATAAGCATCAATAGAAACTGTATCAGAGTATACATGCCACGAGACAAAATCTATAGGCACACTGTTATTATGGCAGTAAATCAAAAGACCGGCAATCCAACCGATTCCTACCCCTGCTGTTGCAGGACCGCCAATTTTAAGATTAGGGTTATAGGTCTTCAACACTCTTGCAGTAGTATCATAAAGTTCATAGTATTCAAGCGCTGTTCCTGTCCAGAAGGTAAAATTATTTGGTTCATTCCAAATCTCAAAATATTCTATATTATAATTAAACCCATTTGCCCAACCATCATTGTAGTGCATTATAATGTGCTTACAAATCTCTGCCCATGTTCGCCGGTATTCAGGCCTTATGTATCTTACTGCTGGCAGTTGCCCAAGCGCTGAATAGCCTAATCTTATAAATGGCTTAGCACCAGCCTCAATGATAGCCTGTATTTGACTGTCAGCAGGCGCAAAATTATAATTTGACGGGTTATTTGGGTCCGCAAGTGAATCACGAAAAATAAAATGTATATCCCATGGTAGTGTCCTAACGCTATCCATCGTCCATCTAATCACGCCGCTCGTTCTAACATAATCAACACCAATTTCCTGATACTGTGTAATTAGGTCCGGCCAGACGGGATAGTGAGCCATTGGACCGGCATTCATTCCCTGAAGCGACCTTATCTTTCCAGTTACTTGCGCACAGTCTACATCAATATCAACGATTTGAGCATACCCTAAAGAAGCAACTCTTACTAAAATTATTAAAATATACAGCCTAATCATGACTTCCTCCCGTTACTTCAAAAGTAGCAATGGCTTGGTCTGTGAAAATTTGTCACCGGCTTCCAACTTGTAGAAATAAATACCACTTGACATTTGATTCCCTCTCTCATCTTTCCCATTCCAGACAACCGAATGGTTGCCTACAATTAAATCCCCCTCCACCAGCGTCGCCACCTCTCTGCCCAGCACGTCAAAGACCTTCAGCGTCACGTGCGAGCGCTGCGCTAGCGAGAAGCGGATAGTGGTCGATGGGTTGAATGGGTTGGGATAATTCTGTTCGAGCCTCGGAGCTCTGGGTAAGGCTTCCGAGCGTTCGTTCAATCCGGTGGTGGCTTTACTTTGAGCCAGCTCTTTTATTGTTTGATAAGTATCAAATTCCGGAGCAAGGGCATCATAGGTTCGGTACTTGCCCCAGGCAAGCTTTGTTGTGATTTCCCCTTTCCCCATATAACCGCCATGAAGAGGATAGATAAAATTAACACCCATCTTTGTGAAAGACGAATCGAAAGTTCTTAACACTTCTCTCTGCTCTTCGCTGCTCAACTTCTGGCTGAACATAACTGTTTGTGATGAATCAAATGCCCAGTCTAAGAAGGCAAAAACTGGAATGTTGGCATAAATCTTTTTTTGAGCCGGAATTTCCATTGCCCATCGGGCGCTATCCAATTTCATATCGAGAATTTCTTGATTAAGAGGAGATGTAGTGATAAAATCCAGATTAGGTGGAGAATAGGGGAATTTCAGACCTGCAACTTCAGCCCAAACAAATGGACCATTCCAGCTTCCTACATAAATATATTTTCCTTTTGAATCTCCGTATTCGTGTATTGCATCCACAATTTTTGAAGCCGCATCCATGGACTCTTTTACTGATGGGTGATTAACATCCCTGGTCATCTGGGCAAGTAGTTTAGCCTGAGTATGGAGCATATCAATCCAAATTCCATCTGCGCCACAATCTATTTGTTTCTTTGCCCAGCTCAAAAGTAAATCTTGAAAAGTAGGATTGGTTATATCAGGAAAATAAGCGGGTACTTTTTGCCAATCATATTTATCAATCCTTCCACCGTAAGGATGAACTCCATACCACCAAGATTGAAAGCCCTCTTTCGTAACAAGAGTATCGCTGTTTTTGATGTTCCACTTATGCGGGTCAAGCGCCATCCCCCAGGTCTCTTCCGTTGAATAGACTTTGCCTGAGAGCGGATTATATTCAATTCTACCGAGTGTCTGTGTTGGTATTGCACCGACAAAAATAATGTTAGGTATCTCTTCCTTTATCGCAGTAATCCATCTTTCCAATTCTTTATAATAATGGCCTGATTTTCGCAGAGCCTCAGCCGCTTGTTCAAGGGTAGTGCCTTCAGGAGCCAACTCAAGAAGTTCCGGTGGGATACTATCAGGGGAATTAAGAATCGGTAGCCATTTCCAAAATCCTCGGAATATTAAATCAGTGCGTGTCTCTTTGAGAATATTGATGGTCTCCTCTATACTCCTATCGATTAAGACGCCATCGGTTATATTCTCATAGAGGACTGCAACTTTCACCTTTGAAAGTCCTTGCTTCACTTCTGCTTTGCTAATAGATTGGTTGCGCCAAGCACCAGCAAGTGAAATAGCCGGTAGCAAGACGAGCAACAGATAGTATGTGCGTTTCATATTCTTCTCCTTTTCTTAATTTACTTTGTAATAATCATTTTCTTGGTCCCAATAAAACCGCCTGTTGATAATTGATAGAAATAAACTCCGCTTGGCAAATTCTTTGCATTAAAGACAACGGAGTGCTGCCCCGGGTTTAATTCTTCATCCACCAGCCTTGCCACTTTTCTGCCGAGGACATCGAAAACTTTCAGTGTTGCGTGCTGACGACGTGCAAGAGAGAAGCGAATCGTGGTCGAAGGGTTGAACGGGTTGGGATAGTTCTGCCAGAGCATGAATTTTTGAGGCGATGCGCTCTCATTAATACCGGTGGTCAGAGAATCTATCCGCGCTAATATCATAGAAGAAAATGGCTGTAAGATAATACCTGATCTAACAAGGTCACTGTCAAGATCTAGATATGTGCCCGAGGGTAAATTAGCCATCATAGGTGATGACGTTTCGTTAATAAGAATCGGGAAAACAGATTCTGGATCTATCCAACTTGCACTCACCTGAGGGATTGATACATTGATACATTGTTAATATAATAAGTGCCACTTGGGGTGTCAAATTGGAACGTTACCGATGGAAGTCCACTTATCGCATGATGCTCTTATTTATTGCGTCATCTGCACGTTGGCTCGTACCTCCTTAGGCGCCCCATGCCTGCGTGAGTTGTTATCTCTGATCTTTCAACTTGATCGCGTAGATCTCAAGTTACCCGCAATATAAAACAATTTTCCCCCAGCCGCAAGACTTTAGGGGGTCCCGCGGTTAGCAAACAAGTTTTCACATTGCTTGTTGCTAAGCGTGCCTTCTTAAGAAAACATTATCTGAGCATCAATTGAAAACCCCGCTCAGTCTCGCGGGGGATAGGTTTTTTATTAAAGAATCCGGATGAACCTATGGGCTTTTTATTCGTATCGCAATGCTTCAATCGGATTAAGGAGAGCTGCCTTACGTGCGGGATAGAAACCGAAGAATATTCCCACAGCCATCGAGAAAAGAAATGCGAGAAGCACAGAAAATGGAGAGACAAGAACAGGCCAACCGGCAAGTTGTGAGACAACTTCTGAGGTAATCATCCCGAGAATGATACCAATGATCCCTCCGAACACACTGAGCACGGTTGCTTCGATTAAAAATTGATAGAGCACATCGCGGCTTCGTGCCCCAACAGCCATGCGGATGCCGATCTCCCGGGTTCGTTCCGTCACGGAGACGAGCATGATGTTCATGATCCCGATACCTCCAACGATCAGGGAGACAGAAGCAATGCTTGCAAGAAGAATTGTCATTATTCTGGAGGTTGATTCTGCGGCGTTGGCGATTTCGGTTTGCGTGCGAACTGTAAAATCGTTATCTCCCCAGCTGGGGATGCGATGCCGTACGCGAAGTAATTCCGTGATTTCGTTCTGCGCTTCGTTAATAAGGGCGCTGCTCCGGGCAGATGCGAGAATGGTGCCAATATTTGTTGTTCCAAGGATTTTTCTCTGCACAGTGAGGAAGGGGGCTACGATGATATCGTCGAGATCTTGTCCATTAGCGGATTGCCCTTTAGGTGCAAGAACACCGATCACTTTGAAAGGTAATTTGCGAATGCGAATAACGGAGCCGACGGGATTTGCGTCCCCGAAGAGATTCTGGGCGACAGTCTGACCGATCACACACACTTTTGCTTGTGACCGGTTATCCTGATCCGTGAAATATAACCCGGACGAAAGGGGCCAATCCCGGATTGTGAAATAAGTAGGAGTTGCTCCCCAGACTGCTGTGCTCCAATTTTGTTCTCCTGCTACAACCTGAGCTCCTGCACGAACAATAGGCGTGACCGCAAGTATGGCAGGACACTGTTTTGCAATGGCATCAGCATCTTCCAGTGTCAACGTTGCTGCTGTCCCTGCTCCCATCCGCACTCCTCCACTGCTGGTGGAACCGGGAAACACGATTAGAACATTTGTTCCAAGGCTTGCAATGCTTTGCTGTATATTGTGTTGCGCGCCTTCGCCAATTGCCATCATTGCGATCACAGCCGCTACACCGATAATGATGCCAAGTATGGTGAGAAAAGAGCGCATCTTATTGCGCCCGAGCGAACGAGATGCGACACGAAAGACATTAAGAAGGTTCATATTGTTCCCTCCTCTTCAACTACGGGAAGTGATGCCAGAACCTCACCAGCATTCCGTCGACCTTGTACTGCACTATCCCTCATTATCTTCCCGTCGCGGAAGAGCACGGTTCGTTTAGCAAATGATGCAATGTCAGGCTCATGGGTCACAAGGACGATCGTTATGCCTCGGTCGTTTAAAGTCTGAAAAACTTCCATGAGTTCAACGCTCGTTCGTGTGTCAAGATTTCCTGTAGGCTCGTCGGCGAGGATTAGCAGCGGGTTGTTCACAAGGGCTCGTGCAATAGCAACGCGCTGTTGCTGTCCTCCTGAGAGCTGGCTTGGATAATGATCACGCCGATCTTCAAGTCCAACAATGCGCAGGGCTTCGATAGCTCGTTCCTTTCGCTCGCGCGATGAGATGTTGTGCATGTAGAAAAGCGGGAGCTCCACATTTTCAAGCGCACTCGTACGTGCAAGAAGATTAAAATTCTGAAACACAAACCCAATTTTCTGATTGCGGATACGAGCGAGCTCATCCCGGCTTAATGTCGAGACATCGAGTCCTTCCAGAAAATACGTTCCTCTCGTTGGCAAATCGAGGCAACCAAGAATATTCATGAAAGTCGACTTGCCAGATCCACTTGCCCCCATTACTGCAACAAATTCCCCCTGCTCGATGCTCAACGTGATGCCACGAAGAGCTGGGACCTCCACATCGCCGAGTGTGTAGATTTTTACTAAGTGTTCAACGCGAGCAATGGGCACATTATTTGTTTTGCGATCCATAGTTGATTGCCTCTTTTATCGTCGGCCGCCACCACCAAAGCGCGGCGCAAACGGATTATTCTGCGTCCTCTGTGTATTTGCTGCAACATCAATTGCTCCAAGGACAACTTCATCTCCAACTTGGAGATTGCCTTCTGCAACCTCAGTATAAGTTCCATCGGTGATGCCAGTTTTCACGAAAACAGGCTTGAGTTTGCCGCGAGCATCAAGTACCCAGACGACACTAAAAGCGCTACGGTGTCCTGCGCTCACAGCGCTTCTCGAATCCGGAGAGGGGAATTGAGCTGCTTGACCGCCCCTCATTCCCGGACGTCCGGCAAGCTTCAAAGTGTCGCTAATCAAACCGGCATCGATCATTTCCTGGCTCGGTCGAAAATGCAATGCCAGAGCAGGAATTCTCAGCACGTCATCCCTATGCGCTGTGAGAATAGTGACATTCGCTGTCATCCCTGGCATAAGCTTCATCTCTCTGTTGGGCACATCAATGATGACTGTGTAGTTGACAACATTCTGCACTATGACCGGGGCAAGTCGTATCTGAGAGACCTCCCCACGAAACACCTCGTTTGGATAGGCATCAACCGTGAACGTGACCGGCATCCCTACTTTCACCTGACCTATATCTGCTTCATCCACACTTGCCTGTACTTGCATCTTCGTCAAGTCGTTGGCTATGGTGAAAATTGTCGGAGCCTGGAGGCTTGCAGCCACAGTTTGTCCCACATCGACGTTTCGAGAGATCACCACACCATCAATAGGGGCGCGAATGGTTGCATACTGCAAGTTGATCCGAGCTCCATCCAGTTGCGCTTGTGCTTGTTTCATTGTAGCGGCTGCAGTCTCATATGCGGTAGTGCTTGCATCAAGGTCTGCCTGGGAAGCGAGGTTCTTATCGAAAAGACTCTTCATGCGAGCCAGGGTTCGTTTGGCGTCATTGAACTGAGCTTTTGCCTTCTCAAGGTTCGCTTCCGCTTGTTGCACAGAAGCTGATAGGAATGTTGTATCCAGCTGCGCGATGATTTGCCCTTTGTGAACCTTACTATTGAAATCGACATATAGCTTTGAAATTGTCCCGGATACCTGTGTACCGACCTGGACAGTTATTAATGCATTGAGTGTCCCAGTTGCTGTTACAACAGAGGAGATAGGACCTCGAGTTACCTTTTGAGTTCTGAATTCAAATGGCTTCGATTTACTATTGGAGATCAAAAATGCACCTACTGCTGCAAGTATTGCGACGGCGAGCACTGCAATAATGACCGTACGTCTTTTCATAGTGTTCCTTTCCGAGTTTGTTTTGCTAATCTATACTTTTGAACCACGTGCCATGTTGACAAGTTCCATAAAATTAGATGAAAAAATAGTAAGGTCGGTTTAATTCCTTTCCTTGCTTCTCGGCTGTTCTTATCCTCTGCAGAGGATTGCAAGCCGGCGTTTCACTATTCACCTAAGACGGATTTACAGTTGGCGCTCGGGGGCTGGCCCCCTGGCGATATCAGCCTCAGGCTAACCATGCCGTCCCTTGATTGTTGATTCGTTCATCTCGATTGACTATTTTATGCCATGTATAAGCTGCCTTGCTTCAGATGGAAATGTTGTTAACCTTGGACGAGAAGGTAGCTTGGCGGCTGAGGAAAACCTCACGTTCAAAAAACCTAAATGGTGAGCTCTATACGCTCGTTGGGTGGAGGCTGACATTTAGTATGATATAGTCAACTATATACCGGACTTACGCAACGCTGGATGGAGAAAAGTAGAGGGGCAAATGTTACTGCTGTAAGAGAGCAACCCAGCACGAAATTCAGGGAGATCTTTCAATTGCATATCAAAATGCGTCAACAAGAACAGACCGCGGAGATACCAGGATGAAACCGACAGATCAGCTAAGACAAGAACACAAGGCAGTAAAATTGATGTTGCAGATTTTGGAAAAGATGTGCCACGAACTGGAGTCAGGCGAAGAAAAAGTAAACCCGAATCATCTTGATCAGGTCATGGAATTCATCAAGGTTTTCGTGGATAAATGTCACCATGCAAAAGAAGAGGAGCTTCTCTTCCCCGCAATGGAAGCGGCAGGAATTCCTAGGGAGAGAGGACCGATTGGCGTGATGCTGATGGAGCACGATATAGGACGCAATTACGTGAAGAACCTGAGTGAGGCAGTTGATAAATATAGGGCAGGCGATAGTAGGGCATCGTCTGGTATTGTTGAAAATGCGAGGAAGTATGCAGGACTTTTATCTGAGCATATTGTAAAGGAAGACAGCATTCTTTACCCCATGGCTGAGGCGCACCTTTCAGAAGAAAGTCAAAAGAAGCTTTTAGAGGAATTTGAAAGACTTGAAAACGAAAGGGTTGGAGCAGGCAAACATGAGGAATTCCATAAAATGCTCAGCTCGCTTAGAGACATTTACCTGGCATAGTTAATGTCAAATCCGTCGCTAATCAATCTACTACGTTTTTCTGAGTGTTCAGATAGATCGATGCTTATGACCTGCATGCATTTACTCGTTGTTACAGTGTCAACCCTAATTGATAACAAGCCGTGGAGGTAGCGATGATTTTTCGAATGATGCTCGTCCTTCTTGTAGGTATTGCCCTTGTTTCAGGTGGGCACGCACAGCAGTGCGTCGAATGTCATAAAAAGGTCACCCCCAATCTGGTCTCCGACTGGCAATTGAGCAAGCATAGTCAAAATGGGGTGGACTGCGCAGTGTGTCATGGTGACGGACACAAATCGACGCAGGACGTTACCAAGGCAAAGATTCCCACTCCTGAGACCTGTGCTACTTGTCATGAAACTCAGGTTGAGCAGTTCAAGAAGGGGAAGCATGCTTTCGCCTGGGCAGCGATGAAAGCGATGCCTACTATCCATTGGCAGCCGATGGCAATGACTGAAGGTATGAAAGGCTGCGGAGGGTGTCACAAGATAGGCTTAAAAACCGAAGCCGAGATCAAAGAGCTGAAAAGAAATGGTTCAGGGTTCGGATTAGCTTCCTGTGATGCCTGTCACACTCGTCATACATTTTCGGTTGATGAAGCCAGGCAACCGCAAGCCTGTGAAACTTGCCACATGGGATTCGATCATCCGCAGTGGGAAATGTATTCGGCTTCTAAACACGGAGTTCGATATCTTCTGAGGCAGAACAAAATTCTCCCGGAAACCGCTGCTGCACCTGCTTGTCAAACCTGTCATATGCAAGGAGGCAACCACGAGGTTCGAACAGCATGGGGATTCCTTGCCGTGCGCCTTCCGATGCCGGAGGATACGCAGTGGGCTGCTGACCGGGCGACGATTCTCCAGGCACTTGGCGTGCTTGATCCAGATGGGAAACCAACGGCAAGACTTGATGTTGTCAAAGCAGCAGATGTGGCTCGGCTGACGCAAGAAGCCTGGCAACAGGAACGAGACAAAATGATAAAGACATGCAGCCAGTGCCACTCTGTTAATTTTGCAAAAGGAGAATTGGAAAAAGGGGATCAGATGATCAAGGCATCTGATCATTTGATGGCAGAGGCGATTCGCATCGTTGCTGATCTGTACAAAGATGGCGTCCTCCAGAAGCCAAAAAGTTATCCCTATGCTTTTCCTGACTTGCTGACATTTCATGATGCACCAACGGTGATTGAGCAGAAATTGTTCGTTATGTATCTTGAACATCGCATGAGAACATTTCAGGGAACATTCCATGCAAATCCTGATTATGCACTGTGGTACGGCTGGAGCGAAATGCAGCGAGATTTGACAGAAATCAGGACGATGGCGCAAGAAATGCGTAGGAGCCACGAAGCTATAAGAAAATAACTGAGCGCTAGTGCGGCATCAGATTGGTGTGTTTTGATAAATTAGAGAAAGCACAGCTTACCTACCGGTGGAAAGAGTGCTAAGGGATGGAACCCTGAGCGCTGTGCTTAGCTGGCGTTTCGTTTGTCAATGAAGAGCCGGTCGTTTCCCCTGCTTCCATCATCTATGTCTTGGTTGTCTACCCTTATTTTTTTATTTTATTTTTATGCTTGTTTGGCAAAACCATTTGTTCACCCCCAAGAAACGGCTTGGACAGCATTTCCTGATCGATGCAAATATCGCTCGCAAGATTGTTGCAGCAATTCCTGCACAAGCTGATGCAACAATCGTTGAGATCGGACCTGGCAGAGGAGCACTCACACGTCATCTTCTCTCAAGATTTAGTAGAGTCATTGCTATCGAGCTTGATGAACGGTCAATTGCGTTTCTGAACGAAGTGTTTCGCGATGAGTGCAGGCTCGGGAATCTTATTTTGCGTCATCAGGATATACGTGAGGTTGATTTTGCTTTAATTCGCAGTGAAGTCAGGGCGCCGCTTCATATTGTGGGCAATCTCCCCTACTATCTCAGCGGGGCGATTCTTTCTCTTTTTCTTGACCAGCGTTCAATGATCACCAGCGCAACTGTGATGCTGCAGCGCGAGGTGGCTCAGCGATTGGTGGCGAAACCGAGGACAAAAGCCTACGGGATCCTTTCAGTTCTTTTCCAGGCATTAACTAACCCGACTGTTCTTTTCAGCGTCTCTTCACATGCTTTTAAACCTGCTCCAAAGGTGCGATCAGCTGTTGTGCAAATAGAATTTCTTACTGAGCCAAAGGTTCCCCTCCTTGACGTCTCATCATTCTTCTTTGTTGTGAGAACATTGTTCGCTAAACGCCGGAAGATGCTTCGCAACAGTGTGGCTGATCTTCTCGCCAAGCCTGCCTTTAGCGGGGCTCCGACCATTGAGGAAGCTACGGTGGTGGAGATATTCGATAGACTTGCTATTGATCCAGAGCAGCGGCCTGAGGAACTCACCGTTGCTGATTTTGCTAAAATCGCAAATTATTTTGTTTCCGCTCTCACGATGAAGCATGCAGAAAATTAAAGCACGTCTCGCCCATGAACATGACACAACGCAAAATGGAAATTCAGCTCAATCTTCAACCGCCGCTGTTCTTGCGGACCGTCGAGGCTTTGAACGTTCTTTATCTCGTCACACTATCTTTACTTAGTTTGATCTTTTTTCAGCGAGTTCAAGCTTGGCCCATCATTGTTGTTGGCAATGCGCTGGTTGTCGCTTTGATCCTGGTTCTTGTACGAGCAGCAGAGAACCATCAACAGCGCAACTACAGGATTCTCCGAGATTGGCTGCCTGCTCCGTTGATACTGCTGACCTTCAAGGAAACTTATCTGATGGTTCACCCAATTCATCCTATTGATTATGACTCGCTGTTGATCGATCTAGATCGTTTGTTATTTGGAGTTGATCCAACCCGATGGCTTGCTCAATTTTCTCATCCTGTTATTACAGAGTATCTCCAAATCATCTACTCTACATTTTACATTCTTCCCCTTCTACTCGGCTATGAATTGTACCGTCCGCAGCGGTCAAGAGAGTTTCAGTATGCTTTTTTCGTGATTGTTTATGGATTCTACCTTTCCTACATCGGATATTTTCTACTTCCGGCGCTCGGACCGCGTTTTACACTCCACGATTTTCAATCACTCGATCACGACCTTCCGGGAATCTTTTTCACAAAGTACATTCGGTTGTTTATCAATACGGGAGAAAATATCCCACCGGGTGCTGCAGATCCCTCTGCGTTTGCCCAGCGCGACACTTTTCCGAGTGGACATGCGGAAGTAACACTGATCATCATGTATCTTTCTACAAAATACGGGCTGAAATCTCAGTGGTTTTTCTACCCTGTTGGCATCAGCCTTATAATCTCAACTGTTTACTTACGGTATCACTATGTCGTTGATTTAATTGCAGGGGCGTTGCTGATGGTTTTCGCCATCATGACAGCACCGGCAATTGATCGGTGGTGGAGGAGCTACTCAACGCGGAAATAAATTGCCCATCCTCCGGAGATTTCAAGTGGCTGCGTAAACTCAGTGGGCTTGAGCTTACGTATGACCTCACGAATTGGCGGGGAGAAGCGATCCAATCGAACTTTGCCAATCCACCCTCCTATGGATGCCGAAGCCGAGTTTGAGTATTGCTGAGCAAGGGAATCGAATGGCGCTCCAGCGCGCAACATCGTCAGGAGAGAATCGGCAAGTGATTTTCGCTGGACGACAATTTCTCGGAGTGTGTAAACGGGTATCTCCTCAATGCGAAAGACAAAGGTCTGGACAATCCATACAGGAACTGGTTTGCTTTTATGCAGCGCAGGAGTAAATCGCCAGTGCTTGATTGCGTCCACCGCTGTTTGCACAAAGCGGGGGTTGCCTGTTGTTGAGATCGGTTCAACGTGGTCTACAATTCCATCGATTGTGATGTGAATCTTAGCCCGCAGTTCCTCAGTGCGCCTTGTGCCAACAGCTTCAGGTGGGAAAGATACTGGTGTGTATTCGATCAGTTTCGGCAGCACATCGTACTCAGTGAAAAGTTCTTCTCGTGGAGCACATCCGTGCTGGAAGCAAGTCAGGAAGACCATAACAAATACGGAGGCGAACCCTAAAATTAGTTTGCTCATCGGAATATCTCTCTATCTCCTTCATAAAGCACGCGATTCCGACCTCCACGCTGTGCTTCAACCAGAGCTGACTTTGCCTTGACAAGGAGGTCATCTGCTGATGCAGCGCTGATTGGGAAGAGAGAAAACCCAACGCTGATTGTTGATCGGATGCGCGCTTCAGTGAACTCAGATGTCTCCACGCTGGCGCGGAGCTGCTCAGTTATCTGTCGAGCATCTGAAAGGCTTGTTCTGGGAAAGAAAACAAGGAACTCATCAACGCCAAATCTACTTACGGCATCGAATGGGCGAAGATGGCTTCGGAGGTGTTGGGCAAGCTCCCGAAGGAACCGTCGTGATGTCTCGTAACCATGAATTTGAACAATGTCCTTAAAATTGTCTACATCGATAACACCGAGAGCGAGCATTTCTTGAAAATGGCGGGCGTGCTCGATCGCCTCACGGAGCCGCTCCATGAAAAATGAATATTTCTCAAGAGCGGTCTCCCGGTCGAATCGTTCAAGACGAAGATTTTCTTCCTGGAGCAGTGCACGTTCAAGAGCGAGCGCAGCGATGTTTGCATGTATTGTGAGTATGGGAATGTCGCGTTCACTGAATGAGCCAGGCGCTGTACTTTCGATGTGAAGATATCCAAGCGATCGGTGGTGTGCAGTTAGCAAGACCAATGCGCATGAGGCGAAGTCATGTTCAAGCTTCACCGCTTCAGCGAGTTCTTTCTCCTTCTCGGCGTGCTGAACAAGAATTGGCTTTCCTGTCCAGAGCAATTTCCCGATGGGTCCTGTGCTGATGTGGCGGCGGAACTGCTTAGAAAACGTGAGCGAAATTCCAGTGCTGTTCTTAATTGTTAGATACTCCGTTTGCGGATCGAGGAGAATGATTGCACATGCTTGTGCGTGATACGTGCGGGTAAGCCGATCGACGATGAGATGAAAAACCCGTTCCGCGTGTGGCGAGGACGCAGCTTCATGAAGTATCTCACCAAGGTAACGAATGCACTGTTCGGTGAAGATTTCCGCCACAGAATCGCCTCCCTCTTGCTTGCGCTTATGGAAACCCGGTTACTCAAGGAAGAGTTTTACGCTGTAACTTAGCTCTTCCTTTGAGCCGAAGAGCCACCCTCAGGGTGGTTCTCCGAGAGTGTAGCTAACTCTCATCATCAAGTTCGATTTTTTTCCGCCGCCTGTGCATCGACCACTGCAATTGCTGTCATCTTCACAATGTCATCAACACCAGCGCCAATTTGCAGCACGTGAACCGGTTTCCGAATGCCGAGAAGAATAGGACCAATTGCATCTGCTCCGCCCAACTTGTTCAAAAGTTTGTACGCAATGTTCGCCGATTGCAGGTCAGGAAAGATCAGGACGTTCGCTCGTTCTTTTAAATCGCTGAAGGCATAAAGGCGTCTGAGGATTTCAGGATCGACAGCGGTTTCTGCTTGCATTTCGCCATCTACAGTAAGTGAAGGATTTTTCTGGCGAACAAGCTCTGTTGCACGACGCATTTTCTCTGTGAATGGATGCCGCACGCTTCCAAAGTTACTGAACGAGAGCATAGCAATTCTTGGTTCTATGTCGAACCGCTTGGCGGATTCGGCTACCATGACAGCGATCTCTGCCAGCTGTTCCGCCGTTGGCTCAATGTTCACGGTTGTATCTGCAAAGAAAATCACGTCCTTTTTGAAGACCATCATATATACGCCGGCAATCGTTGTGAGCCCATCTTTCGTTTTGATAATTTGCAGTGCAGGGCGGATTGTCTCCGGGTAATGCTGCGTCAGTCCTGAGATCAGACCATCTGCGTCGCCTTCATTTACCATCATCATCCCAAAGACGTTGGGTGTGCGTACAAGTTTCTCTGCCTCGCTGAAGGTTACACCCTTTCGCTTTCGCATCTCATAGAACTTCTGTACGTACTCGCCATACTTGGGTGAATCGCACGGTTTTATGATTTCAATGTGGTTGAGAGATAGACGTAGTTCCTCGATTTTCTTCTTTACCGTTATCGGATCCCCCAGAAGGATTGGTTTAGCGATTTCCTCATCGAGAATAATTTGGCTTGCGCGGAGAATCTTTTCCTCCTCGCCCTCAGGGAACACGATCCGCTTCGGATCGCGTTTCGCTTTGTTGATGATGATGCGAACAACCTCGCGGGCACGGCCAAAGCGAGCCTCCAGTTGATCCCGATATGTCTCAAGATCTTCAATTCGATGTCGTGCAACACCTGTATCCATGGCAGCTTTTGCAACAGCAGGTGCTTCCCACAGCAGTACCCGTGGATCCAGAGGCTTTGGGATGATGTATTCTGGTCCGAACTCGAACCTTCGTCCTCCATATGCTTCGGAGACTGAATCCGGCACATCCTCTTTCGCCAGAGCAGCAAGAGCATGAGATGCAGCCAATTTCATCTCATCGTTGATGGCGGTTGCTCTGACATCCAGTGCGCCGCGAAAGATGAAAGGAAAGCCAAGCACGTTGTTCACCTGATTTGGATAGTCTGAGCGACCTGTTGCCATAATGACGTCGTCTCGGGCTTCCTTTGCATCTTCGTACGTGATCTCCGGATCCGGATTTGCCATGGCGAAGACAATAGGCTTATCAGCCATCGATCGTACCATTTCTTTAGAGACTATTCCTTTTGTGGAGACTCCAACAAATACATCGGCACCTTTCATTGCATCTGCCAGCGTCCGCGCCTCAGTCTCCTGGGCAAAATATTCCTTGTATGGGTTCATTCCTTTCTTCCGCCCTTTGTAGATGACGCCGTTAGTGTCAACCATAATGATGTTGCTGTGCTTCGCTCCAAGCAGCTCATAGAACTTTGCGCATGCAATGCCTGCAGCACCAGCGCCACAGACGACAATCTTCACCTCGTCAATTTTCTTTCCTACCAGTTCCAGAGCGTTGACAAGTCCGGCACCGGAAATGATAGCTGTTCCATGCTGGTCATCATGGAATACAGGGATGCTCATGATCTTTTTCAACGATTCTTCAATGTAGAAACATTCCGGAGCTTTGATGTCTTCCAGATTGATGCCACCGAATGTTGGTTCAAGGGCTTTCACAATGCGGATGATCTCATCTGGGTCTTTTGAATCGATTTCAATATCGAATACGTCAATGTCTGCAAAACGTTTGAAAAGGACACCCTTCCCTTCCATGACGGGCTTTCCTGCTAATGGCCCTATGTCGCCAAGCCCTAAGACTGCTGTCCCATTGCTCACGACTGCAACAAGGTTTCCTTTTGCAGTGTAGGTAAATGCCTCTTCAGGGTTTTTCTCAATCTCTCGACAAGGCTCGGCAACGCCTGGAGTATATGCCAGTGAGAGATCACGCTGTGTCTGAGTTGGCTTAGTTGGAATAACCTCAATCTTTCCACGTCTACCTGTTGAATGATAGTCAAGTGCATCTTCACGGCGGATCATGTAATGGACCTCCTTCCATAGTCATTTTTTTCGACAATACTCATTTCTCTGGAGTTTGCGTGGTAACTGTTTCAAGAGCAAGATCATCAAAAAGAATCGAAGAGCCTTCATGGAGCTCATCGGTTTCTGGATTTCCCAGAATGGCAAGACGTACCCTCGCTTTTGTGATCTCGGGTCCGGCAGGAGGTGGAGCAAGCTTCAGCGAAAATGGTTTGAACACCGCACTACTGCCTGTAAGGGAAGTATCTTTGAGTCCAACTGTGCTTCCGGATGGCGTTTCAAGGCACAGAGCCACCATCCCCTGATCACCCCCTTTGAGATTGAGAAGAGCATACCCCCTTAGCTGGAGAGGTGCATTGGGGATTGAAATGTCTCCTTGAATAGCAGCTCCACCAATTTTTGTCCCATGAAAATCTCTTACTTCGAGCTTGAGTGAGTTCTTTCCACTTTTTGCTTTGGGTGAAATTGAGACAACTGTGAGAATCGGAGGGATGTTATTCGTCTCCCAGGATGCGGGTTCGTTCTTGACGACAACTTCAAAATTGGGGTTCTTGAGAAAATTCTGTGACTGTCCACCGGACAGAAACGCAAAAAGAAGGACGCAACTAAAGGCAGTAATGATCAACTTGATACTTCGCCCTCGCATCTTACACCTCCGCGCTTGATATGCCCACAAAAGAGAGTATATGCTAATGTCGTCCCCTCTGGATACGGGCGTGAGCGCCGATGGCATTTGAAAATCGTGCAGCGCACTGAGAACATAATTGTACAACAGGATTTGCGCGAAGCCGCTCCGGCTCTATGAGTCCTCCGCAATGAATACATAATCCATAGGTGCCCTGTCTGATTCGTCGTAGAGCAAACTCCAATTCCTGTAGCTCGGTGTCTCCTCGCAACGCCGCTGCACACCGATACGATGGATCAAGAACACAAAATTTCGTTTCCGCTTGACAAACCGAACAGACAAATTCTTCTCCGCTTTCAATATCAAGGATCAACTGGGGAGATTGACGAAGATGCCGAAGCAGCCTCTTGATCTCCGACATGATCAATGCTTCATACTCATCATACCTTGGGGACAAAATCCCGTTCTTTTTCTCCGCACCCGGCGGACTGAACTGACCGGCGTTCATAGCACCCACATACACAAGGAACAACATTGGCAGGCAGGAGATGAGAACGCACCGTTAAAAGAATTGAGATAACAACATTACAACTTTGCTATATGTCTCGCTTGGAAATATCTCTGAATCAACGCTCAATGGTTACCGTCTCCTGCCTTGTCGCATTTCGGGTTTCTCCACACCCACGAAAAATTTAGCTACGTCCATAGTGAGAAGCAAGCAAAGCATAATCATCAGCAACCTGAATTAGCAATTGTTCTTGAACATTCAAGATTACTTCCATAAATTTAGGTCATGCGTCTAATTGCCGGCGGTAAGATATTTTTGACCGTTTTAGGAATCTTTCTCGGTTCACCCAGGTTCATAGCCTGCATGTCTCCTTCGGACAGCATTGAGGTCAAACACAACTTATCTTCTTCACTCAGGTCGTTCTCACCCGTTCCTTTAAGAATAGCCCTAACAGATAGCAACGCTGTTCGCCTCTCTCAACCCGGACAGTTTCGGGATGAAGCATTTCATCCGAAGTTGAGCTATTCTCGATTAGCCTTTATTGGAGGTACAAGTTTAGCCATTGGCGTAGGGGTTCACATTTATCAAAATAGGGCATGGTGGCTTGGTAGCCGCGCTCGCTTCCATGTGGAAAACGACTGGTCTTATGCCATGAATTTTGACAAGATTGGACATTTCTGGGCGGCAGAATTGCTCAGCTCAATTTATGCTGATCTCTACCGGTGGGCGGGTGTAGAGCGAAAGCAAGCTCTCCTCTATAGTGCTGCTACAGGTTTTCTTTATGAGCTCTACGTAGAAATTGAGGACGGGCTTCACCGCGACTGGGGGTTCAGTCCGGGGGATGCGTTTGGTGATGTCCTTGGTGCTTTTTACCCAATTCTCCAGGAGCAATTCCCACTTCTGCAAGATTTCAGTTTGAAATGGAGCTACCTGCCAAATCGTGAATATCTTGACCGGTACGGTACAAATCATGCTTTCATTGACGATTATCAGGGCACAACGTTCTGGGCAACTGCAAGAATACACAATCTCTTGCCTGGACCCGCACGAGATTATTTGCCTTCGTTTCTCAATCTTGCCATCGGCCTTAACGTTCAAAAGATATACCAGGGCGGACGGGGGGAGCGTCGGTGGTTTATCTCGCTTGATTACGACCTGGAGTCACTCCCCGGAGAAGGCGCCTTCTGGAAATCCCTGAAGCGCGTGCTTAATCATGTTCATTTTCCAGCACCAGCGGTTCAAGTCTCACCGAACGTTGTGTGGTATGGAATGTTTTTCACCGTAAGGTAGGTTTGCTTTAGAGCGACAGAAGTGATCTTTCTATCAGATAGGAAAGACATCATCCCCTGACAGGCGCTCAGATCACCTTTCTTTTATCATCTCTCGGACTACCACAGCATTGTTATGTTTTTCATCTCTGGCTGAGTAGAGGATGGTTACTGTTTGCCTTCTTGAAAGCTCTCGGAGCTGTGCAAGGAGCGCAGCCTTTGTGGGATTCTTCAGCTCCTCCCTATACCGTTTTTTGAACTCATCCCATTTTTTTGGATCATGGCTGAACCATCTCCGCAGAGTGTCTGACGGTGCAAGGTCTTTCATCCACTCGTCAATCTTCGCCCTCTCCTTGGTCAGTCCTCGGGGCCAGAGACGATCTACAAGAACTCTGTAGCCATCCGTTGCCTCAGGTGGATCATAGATGCGCTTACATTTCAGCATGGCGTCGCCCCTTTTGTGATTTTACTATAAGAACACTGAGGATTCCATTAAGTTCCGGTAAACAGCGCGCAGCTAATTCCAAAGAAACTTTTCCGTGAGGAAGAGCTCTCGTTTCGCCTTTATTCATGTTACCTCATTTTTGCGTGGTTGAATCTTACGCCTATTCCTTGTAAATTTCGTTTGGATTCATCAGCCGGGGACTTCCGCAAGAGGCGTAACTGTTAACCGCTTAGTGTGGCTGAGATGAGCCCCTGGCATAAAAGAGGCATCGCGGAGTAACTATGGCTACTTTTGGAGAAGAACTGCGACTATATCGTGAGAAAAAGAACGTGTCTTTACAGGAGATCGCTACTGCAACGCGGATTAATATTCGATTTCTTGAAGCAATAGAAAGGAACGATTTCCACTTCTTACCTGTGCCGTATGTCCGATCGATGGTGAGGGAATATGCCGCATATTTGGAGCTCGATCCGGACAAAGTCATGGAGGCATTCGATCGAGAAGGCAAAACCCAGCTGCAAGCGAATCTGGAACCGAAGCAGCTGCCGTCTCAACAACCAGAGGGTTTGAGAATAATGGATAGCTTAAAGAGATCACAATCGCGGTTGATGAACATTTTTTCAGAAAATATCTGGCAGCGGATACAAACATCTCCGGTTCCCATTGCTATAATGCTTCTCGGTGCTATTGGCGTCGTGATCTTTCTGTTACTTCGCGGTGCTGGTACCCATAGCCCTGTCAGAGAAATTCCGTTCGAACGTGTTATGAAAGAGAACGAATTTCGCGTATCTCCAAATGTAAGAACTGCCCAAACTCCTTCCACTGAGATACCTGACAGTTTGGAGCTCGTGGGGAAAACAAACGACACCGTGTGGATTCAGATCAAGGCAGATACTTCTCAGCCTATTGATGTTATTCTTGCTCCGGACCGTTCATATATCTGGAAAGCAAAACAGCGTTTTCGTATAACGCTGGGGAACGCTGGGGGGATTCACTTCACATTAAACGGGAAACCCATTGGATACCTTGGCAAGAGGGGGGTAGTTATTCGAGACTACGAAATTTCGAGGGATCGGTTACGTCGGTAAATTTTATGTTGAGGGGATCAATGAAATCTGCAACAGCTTCAATTGCCGAACGTATAGAGAAACTGCGGAAGGAAATTCGGGAACACGATTACCGCTACTATGTGCTTGCGCAACCGACGATCTCAGACTATGAGTATGATCAACTAATGCGCGAGCTGGAGGAACTTGAGCGTCAGCATCCGGAGCTTATCACACCTGATTCACCGACGCAGCGCGTTGGTGGTCAGCCCACTAAAGAATTCCCCACTGTGACGCATACCACGCCGATGCTGAGCCTTGCCAATGCATATACGATTGAGGAAATTCACGATTTCGATCGCCGGGTACATTCTCTTCTCGGGAAGGAACCTGTCCACTACACTGCTGAGCTTAAGTTTGATGGTGTAGCTATTAGCTTGAAGTATCAGAATGGGGTCTTTGTGCAAGGGGCAACGCGGGGCGATGGTGTGCAAGGGGATGAGATCACTAATAATTTGAAAACCATACGTTCTATCCCTCTTCGTCTTCGGGCAATCGAAGACAACTTGCTCGACATCGAAGTCCGCGGAGAGGCTATCATGTGGAAAGAGGACTTTCTCAAACTAAATGAGGAGAGGGAGCAGGCTGGTGAAAAACTTTTCGCAAATCCGCGGAACGCGGCTGCGGGAACACTGAAGCTGCAGGACCCTAAGCTTGTCGCAGAACGCTCGCTTCATTTCTTCGCCTATTACCTTCTCACCGAGAAAGCCAGACTGAAGAGTCAATACGAAAATCTTCAGATTCTTAAGCGACTTGGCTTCCCGGTAAACGAATATTCACGGCTCTGCCGTTCAATTGAAGAGGTCATCGAATTCTGGAGCGAGTGGCAAGAGAAGAGAGATACTTTGCCATACGACATCGACGGTGTTGTCATCAAGGTTGATTCGCTTCAACAACAGCGAGCTCTTGGAAGTATTGCAAAAAATCCACGCTGGGCAATTGCATTCAAATTCACTGCGCGAAAAGAGCAAACTCTCCTGAGGGACATCGTTCTTCAGGTTGGACGTCTGGGGACCATCACCCCAGTCGCATTGCTGAAACCGGTGTTCCTTGGCGGCACAACGGTGAGCCGGGCAACGCTTAACAATGAGGATTACATCCGAAAACTTGATGTCCGCATTGGTGACACCGTAATTGTAGAGAAAGGTGGGGATGTTATACCGAAGATCACCGGTGTAGTTGCTGAGAAGCGGCCCAGGGGTTTGAAACCATTCGTGATGCCGACGAAATGCCCTGAGTGCGGCTATAAACTGTATCGACCTGAGGGTGAAGCGAACTATTACTGCGAGAATCCAGAATGCCCCGCACAAGTTCGTGGTCGCATCGAACACTTCGCTTCACGAGGGGGGATGGATATTGAAGGACTTGGGGAAGCTGTTATTGATCAACTTGTGAAAGTTGGGCTTCTCAAAACTTACGCAGACATTTATCAGCTTTACAAGCACCGTGAGAGGCTAATGAGCCTGGAGCGGTGGGGCGAAAAAAGTGTCCAGAATCTCCTCGATGCAATTGAAGAGAGCAAGCGGCAGCCGTTCAGTCGAGTCCTTTACGCATTGGGGATACGCCATGTTGGGGCAGGGGTCGCACGAGTCCTCGCGGACCACTTCCATTCTATCGATGAACTGCGGAAAGCCGATCTCACGACGCTGACAGCTATTCCAGAAATCGGGCCGAAGATTGCAGAAAGCATTGTCCGATTCTTTCGTGATCGTCGAAACCTTGAGATCATTGAACAGCTCAGGCAAGCTAACGTCCGTTTGTCGGCGGAGCGCCGTGCTGCACGGGGACCATTGAGCGGGAAGACCTATGTGATCACAGGGACGCTCAGCCGTTACACGCGTGAGGAAGCAAAGCAACTTATTGAGGCAAAAGGAGGCACGGTTGCCTCAAGCGTCAGCAAGCATACGACGGCTCTTATTGTAGGTGAGTCGCCGGGCTCGAAACTTGATAAGGCAAAGGAACTCGGTATTCCAACGATGAGCGAAGAAGAATTTGAAGCCCTGATTAAGTCACGGTGAATTGCATTTCTGGGCAAAATTTGTGATCTTCATACATGATGCTGGAACGTTTCCGACAATCCATAGGCTTGCGCTATGCGAGATTCCACTTCAGGCGGGAGCAAGAAGAAATGCGCCCTCTGACTAAATTCTTTACATCAGCGCGGCGGTTACTTCTGGTTCTTCCATTTAATGATGCCGATGCCTCTTATGCTCGCAATATCGTCGGTGAATTCGCCAAAGTGTTCGGGAGCAGGTCAATTGTACTGCTGGCATCCCGGTCAATTCATATTCCCAGCACCGTAGATTCTGCACGGGTCATATTTCTGGGGAAGGAGCAGCGTTCTCTTTTTTTCATTCCGCGTCGATCCACAATCGAACAACTGCAGCAGATCTCCTTTGATGTCGCTGTTGATCTGAATCAGGTTCTCGTTCTTCCGGTGGCTTTTCTTCTTAAGGCGCTTCGTGTCCCCTACCGAGTTGGATTTGACAACTCTGGCATGCGAGAATTCTACAATGTTTTCGTCCGTGTCTCAACCACTGACCCATTGCAGCGATATGCGTTGTTGCTGAATCAACTTTTGATGTTCTAAGTGTAATGCGTATGAACTTCGAGGTCACAAAAAACGGTACTGCAACGGTGTTCAAGCTCAAAGAGCAAAGCCTCGACAGTACTATAGCTCCGGAACTAAAGGGTGAATTTCTCCTCATTACTCGCACGAAAGCGAGCCAATTGGTCATCGATCTCAGTGATGTGCGCTCCTGCGACAGTTCCGGGCTGAGTGCTTTGCTTATTGCTGAGCGACAGATGCGTAATCATGGTGGTGTCGTGAAACTGGTCGGGGTCCGCAAAACCGTCCTCTCGCTTCTGAAGATCGCTCAGCTTGACCGTGTCTTCCAAATTTTTCCAACTGTGAGCGAGGCTTTGAAGGTCTGAGAATGGAGTCGTTGGGAAGATCCTGGGAAGTGTCTGCTCCCTCAGCTTCAGAAAGGACCTGAATGGGCTTCTCGACCATTGACTATGTTATTGTCATTGTATACCTTGGTGCCATCACAATTCTCGGCGCGCTTACAGGTGGGAAACAACGGACTGCTCGTGATTATTTCCTCGGAAAGACAACGGTTCCATGGTATGCTGTCACATTTGCCGTTGTCTCTGCTGAAACCAGCACCCTGACGTTTATAAGCATTCCCGGACTCGCCTACGCAACTGATTTCGGCTTTCTGCAAATCACTTTCGGTTATCTCCTCGGGAGAATTACCGTTGCACTCTTGCTTTTGCCATCGTACTTCCGAGGTGAACTTTCAACAGCTTATGCTTTTCTCGAGGGGCGGTTTGGGACAAAGACGCGAAGTTTCGCCTCAATTGTGTTTCTCTTAACACGGATCTTCGCAGATGGTGTTCGCCTGTTCGCGACAGCAATTCCCATCAAGCTGATTCTTGGGGTAAGCTATCCGACTGCTATTCTCATCATCGCTGTTGTTGCCCTGCTGTATACATATCTCGGTGGCGTTCGCGGCGTCATCTGGGTCGATGCTGTACAGATGTTTGTATATCTTGGTGGAGCACTTCTTGCTATCGGCGTTCTTCTCTCAAGGATCCCGGGAGGATGGACAGCGGCAATACAGTTCGCGGATTTCCATCAAAAGCTAAAGATGATACATTGGGGATTTGACAAGGGCTTGGAGGGATTTCTCCAGACCCCTTATACTTTCATAGGCGGGTTGATCGGCGGCGCTCTCCTTTCGATGGCATCTCACGGCACAGACCAGCTCATCGTGCAGCGACTCCTTGCGACGAAATCACTTCCGTCCGCGCAGAAAGCAATAATCGGAAGCGGCGTTGTGATCATTTTCCAATTTGCGATCTTTCTGTTCGTTGGTATCCTTCTTTTTGCGTACTATCACGGGGCGAGCGTTGTACAACTTGGGCTTTCGAAAGCTGATGAAATTTTTCCGCACTTCATCATCGAGGGTCTTCCACCGGGAGTTTCGGGAATTATCATCGCTGGGTTGCTTGCGGCGGCTATGTCAACCCTTGCCGGATCGATGAGCGCCATGGCATCGTCAACGGTGCTGGACCTTTATAAGCCATATTTTTCTAAAGGGGACTCGTCCTCTAATGAGAAAAAAGATATCTACAGCCTGCGCCTGGCACGCATGGTGACCGTACTCTGGGCAGGACTTCTGATAGGAGCGGCGATTATATTTATGAAGTCCCCTCAAGCGGTGGTTGAACTTGCTCTCAGCATCGCATCATTCACTTATGGAGGGCTGTTGGGGACGTTCCTGCTTGGTGTGCTATTCAGGCAGCCAAAGCAAGAAGATGCCCTTGCAGGGTTCGTCGCCGGAATCGCTATTATGATCACTGTCATTGCTCTTAAGCTTGTCGCCTGGACATGGTTTACCTTCGTTGGGGTCATTGTGACGTTATTTATTGGTAGTTTCCTGAGTAAGCTTGGACGTAGGGAAGCTCAATAAAAGAAAAAGCAGAAGTAAGGGACTAATATGCAACTTACAATTGTGGATTGGATTGTCATTGCACTCTATTTTGTATTCAACCTTTCAGTTGGGCTTTATTATCGGAAACGAGCGACAAAGAGTGTTAGCGACTTTTTCGTTTCCGGCCGGAATGTTGTCTGGTGGCTGGCTGGGACTTCGATGGTTGCTACAACCTTTGCCGCTGATACGCCTCTTGCTGTCACAGGTTTGGTTGCAAGGAACGGCATCGCAGGGAACTGGATCTGGTGGAGCATGGTATTCAGCGGGATGTTGACTGTTTTCTTTTATGCACGGCTGTGGCGGCGCGCTGGTGTCTTAACGGATGTAGAATTTGCTGAGATTCGATACAGCGGCAAAGCAGCGAGCTTCTTGCGCGGATTCCGCGCTCTCTACCTTGGACTGCCTATCAATCTGATAATCATGGGGTGGGTCAACCTCGCCATCGTGAAGATTATGATGCTAACCCTCGGTATCTCGAAAGTCGAGGCTCTTGTTGCAGCCATCTTCATCATGCTCATCACTGCTTCCATATCAACGCTCTCCGGTCTATGGGGGGTTCTTGTGACGGATTTGTTCCAGTTCGTTCTGAAAATGGGGATGGTGATTTTGCTTGCTGTGTTCGCTGTAGAGGCAACAGGTGGAATGGGGAGCCTTGTTTCTGGATTGCATAGCGTTGACGCTGCACGTCAAAGCACGGGCTCAGTTCTCTCTTTCGTCCCCGATTTGAATTCCACATGGATGCCTTTGATCACGTTTCTTGTTTATATCGCAGTGAACTGGTGGGCATCCTGGTATCCCGGGGCAGAGCCCGGAGGAGGGGGGTACATAGCGCAGCGAATCTTTAGTGCAAAGGATGAAAAAAATTCTGTTCTCGCAACGCTCTGGTTTAATGTAGCGCATTACGCTCTCCGCCCTTGGCCCTGGATTATTGTGGCACTTGTTGCTGTTGTGCGTCTGCAGCACGACCCGTCTTTTCTGAAAGACCCGGAATCCGGTTACATTCGCATTTTGATGACAGATCTACCGATTTCGCTCAGAGGACTCATGCTTGCTGCGTTTGCAGCGGCATATATGTCAACTATTGGAACGCAACTCAACTGGGGGGCAAGCTATCTCGTCAACGATCTCTATCGCCGATTCATGGTGCGCAATCGGAGTGAAAAACACTACGTCACGGCTTCCCAGATAACAACGATTCTCCTCATGATTTTGTCCGCCATTGTCACCTTTTTCATGGAGTCAATTGCTGATGCATGGAAATTTCTTATTGCGCTTGGAGCGGGAACCGGGCTTGTCTACCTTCTTCGCTGGTTCTGGTGGCGGATCAATGCCTGGAGCGAAATATCGTCGATGGCTGCTGCGTTTATTACCTCACTCATCTTGCAATATCAGTTCCATCTGAGTGAGTCAAATCCAAGGGAATTTGCCTACCTCGTGCTTATCACAGTTGCAATCACAACTGCTGTGTGGTTGCTTGTCACATTCCTGACTAAGCCCGAGCCAAAAGAAACCTTGCTTGCCTTCTACAGGCGTGTCCGCCCGAGTGCGAAGTTCTGGGGACCTATCGCCAGAGAAGCGCCCGATGTCAATCCTGCGAAAGATGGAATATTTAACCTGATCGACTGGCTCAGTGGTGTTGCAATGATATATGCTTTCCTATTCGGCGCAGGTAACGTCATTTTCGGCCGGACGCTTACTGGCTTACTGATGATGCTTGCAGGCTTTGTCTTCGGAGGGATCATTTACATCGATCTCAACAAGCGCGGTTGGGAAACTGTGGGCAGGTGACTTCAAATGATCTTTGATCCCCTTGGGCTTCACTACGTTGAAACTCACCCCCTTTGGTCGCTACTTTCCGTTTCTTGATTCTCACTGGAAAAACCAGTAGAATTCAAGAGGAGTTAGTCTCCCTCCGCAGCTATGGTATCGATTGCTGGAATACTGAAAAGCGCCCTTATGAAAATAGCGGCGATAGACTTGAAGAGCAATCTTGCTCTCAAGATAGTGATTGTTGCTGTGACAGCGATTCTCATTTCTCTCCTCTTTCCGCGAGGTGAGTCGGTTGAGTTCCAATATCCTGTTGGCTCAGTATGGCTGCGCGAAGATTTGATCGCCCCGTTTTCGTTTCCGATTTACAAACCCGAGCAAGAATATGAACTACAATGCAGAGCAGCAGCGGATAGTGTTGCTCCGGTATTTCGCCGGGAAGATAGTAGGGGTCAGCAGAAACTTGACAGTCTTCACCGCTTTCTTAATCATGTGGGACGAATTGTTGAACTCCGTCTCCGGGAGCGATGGTGGTCTTTCCACCCTCCCCGGACGGCTGGTCAGCGTATCAGCGCCTCGAGAGATTCCGCAGTGCTTGCAACGGATTTAGCACTGCTTGGTGCTCAGTTCACAGATTCGGAATGGGGCACTTTCGAAAGCCTTATTGCTCCCGGCGGCACAATGAGGCGAGTAACACTAAGAGACCTTGATGCGTTTCTCACAAATTCCCTGAACCCTGTCTATGCCCGCGGTATCCTTGATGTCGAAAAGAACAAGCTTCGTCACAAAGTTCTCTCTCTTCGCCGAAATGTTATTGAGACCTCAGTACCTGTAGATTCTTTCTACGATCTAACCGAAGCTGCAGCTCATATTGAGCAGCTCTGCCAGGCACGATTCAAGAAAACCCCCGATGTCGGGAACCTTCTCTCAAAGGTCGCGCTCGAATTCATCACCCCAACAATTCTCTACGACCTGGTTGCTACACAGCAGGAACGTGAGCTTGCTGTGAGCCATGTGCCACGAACTCTCGGAGTAGTCCTTGTGGGGGAACGCATAGTTGGTGAGCATGAGGTTGTCACACCAGAGACAAAGCTTAAAATTGATTCATTCCTGAGAGCCAGAGCGGAACGAGGTGGTGAACAGCGAGCGGCAATTCAATGGCTTGGCAATCTCCTTCACACGGCGGCAATTCTCAGCTTGCTGGCAATGTACATCTATTTGTTCCGAAAGCGCATTCTCAGCGACAATTCCAGAATTACACTGATAGCTTTGCTGATTTTGTTCATCGCTTTTCTTGCATTCGTGATTGTTCAGATCAGATCAAAGCTTCCCCTTGAATATTTAATCGTCCTTCCTGTATCGTCAATGCTTCTTGCTATCATCTTCGATTCGCGCGTGGCGTTTTATGGAACAGTTGTTTCAGCTCTGCTTCTTGCAGGGATCCGTGGGAATGATTATGCGATTGCGGTTTCTTCTATCATTGCCGGTGCTCTTGGCGTTTATACGGTTAGAGATATCAGAAACCGAACTCAGATCTTCCGTTCTATGCTGTTCATTCTACTCGGGTACGTTGTTGCCATCGTTGCCTTCGGAGTGGAACGCTCTGAGTCCCTCCAGCGATTGTCTGTAGAAATTGCCTTTGCTGGTATTAATGCATTAGTTTCTCCCGCATTGACATATGGATTTCTCATCTTCATTGAGCGGGCGTTTCACGTTGCAACAAACCTGACGCTCCTTGAGCTCTCGGATTTTAATCAACCTCTTCTTCGTGAGCTCTCAGAAAAGGCTCCCGGTACGTTTCATCATTCTGTTATGATGGGCACTCTCGCCGAAGCAGCGGCAGAGGCAATCGGAGCAAACTCTATTCTTGCACGCGTTGGTGCGTATTATCACGATATCGGAAAGACGCTGCGGCCCGAGTACTACATTGAGAATCAAATGGATGCGGTGAATCGTCACGATGCACTGACTCCGCAAATGAGTGCCCTTGTTGTCACCTCGCATGTTAAGGAGGGCGTTGAACTCGGACGGCGATACCGGCTGCCTCAAATTGTCCTTGATTTCATCCCGCAGCATCACGGCACGACACTGATTTCGGTATTTTATAACAAGGCACTGAAGCAGCGGGGCAGAAAAGAAAAGGTGCGGGAGGTTGACTTTCGCTATCCGGGACCGAAACCACAAACGAAAGAAGCAGGTATTGTGATGCTCGCCGATGCTGTTGAAGCGACGGCCCATACGCTGGATGATCCAACACCGGCTCGACTTGAACAGGTGATCGACGAGATTGTGAAACAGCGGCTCATGGACGGACAATTTGATGAATGTGAACTGACCCTCCGCGATCTCACGAAAATTAAGGAAGCATTCTTGAGGATTCTCTTCGGTATTTATCATCCCCGGATCAAATATCCAGGACAAGAAGAGCAAAGCTCTGTAACAACGGAAGAGGAGCTTGTTCAACCTAAGAGTCTTCTTGGCCGCATCCGATCCATCGACTCTCTATGATCACGAGCGCATTAGATCAATATCTTCGCACGCTCCAACTTGAGGGTACAACATCATCCAACACAGTCGCCTCATATACAAATGATCTGCGGCGATATGCTACATTTCTTCTGGGAATTGGCGTAAAAGATCCATCTGAAATTAAGGAAGACCACATATCGGAGTATCTCATGGAGCTCAGCGCGCTTGGGCTTGCTTCAAGCAGCGTTGCGCGGAATCTTTCTGCTCTCCGTGGGTTTCATACTTTTCTCGTTGTTGAGGGGTTCGCCTCTTCCAATCCAGCAGACGCAATTGAGGCGCCGAAAGTGAAACGACGCCTTCCAGATGTTCTTACGATTGAAGAGGTGAATGCAATCCTTGAACAACCTGATACAAATAATGCTGTTGGATTGAGGGATCGAGCGGTTCTGGAGGTTCTCTACGCGACTGGGGTGAGAGTTTCTGAACTTGTGAATATGCATCTCCGCGACATTTTCATTGAGGAAGAATTTGTTCGGGTGATGGGGAAGGGTTCAAAAGAACGCCTCGTTCCCATTGGTCGGTCTGCCCTTCATTGGCTCCGTGAGTATGAAAAGAACGCGCGACCACTTCTTACGAGGCGAGGGGTCACGTTTGATTGGATTTTTCTTTCAACGCGCGGGCGACAACTGACGCGAATGGCTGTGTGGCAAATTGTTCGGATGTATGCAACACTTGCCGGCATCCAGAAGCACGTTCACCCACACACTTTTCGCCATTCATTTGCAACACACTTGCTCGAAGGCGGGGCTGACTTACGGGCGGTCCAGGAAATGCTTGGCCATACCGATATTTCCACAACACAGATTTATACACATATCGATCGTGAGTACTTGAAGGAAGTCCACCGAACATTCCATCCCAGGCCGTAGGAAATACCCGCGGAAGTTCCCCTTTTGCGAAACAGTTGTGCATCTCTTACGCACACCTGTGATTTCATTTGTGCAAGCCTTCACATCGTAGATCAGTTATCGATGGTGTATTGTTACAGTCCCTAAGGCAGAAGAAACCTTCAGGTTCATCTTTCGTTTAGCGGAATCATAGTTTGCAGAGTAATAAATGTCACCATGCTGTTTCTCAATGTCAGTGTCAACGTGCAATGCGGAGAGAAAACTCCCTTCGTTGTCGATGCGCACGCCAACTTCTGCGGGAATCTCAATCACCAACGTCCCTATCCCCATCTCAATCTTTATAGAGCTTTCCACTTGCTGGACTCCGTCGAAATTTAAGTCGTATTTTCCTACTCCACCGCTAAAGGTCATCGTCCGGAAGTTGGCGTATCCAAGATTAACCCCCTCGAATTTGCTCACCCCACTTTCGATCCTCAGCTCGTCCATCACCATGGGATTAGGTGCATCGAATTGAACGCGAACAGAACTGGCTCCTGTTGAAAGCTCAAATCTTTCCAAACGCAAGCCTGAAAGATCGAATTCTCCTTCACCTGCGCCAAGTTCACCTTTAAACGTGATCGGAATGGCATCCGTGAGCTTGAGGTTCCAGAAAGCAATATCGGAGGAACCGTAGTGAAATGGGTAGGAATCGTTTCGCTTTCCATGTACATCGATGCCGATATCAAGTATACCTATTTTCCCGCTTAGAGAATATCGAATATCAGGCGTTAGCCCCACAGCTTTATGAGGCTCAAGGTCTGAGGTCAATAGATAAGGTTGTGGAGCACGAGACAGGACAAGCTTTCCTAAAGCAGCTTGAAGCTTCACCTGCAGCCCTTTTTCCTTCCCAAGCTTAATTTCGTCGTGAAAGCCGGGGTTACCGGGGATAGTCGATGCGACTGCAAGGAAACAAGCTCCTATGAGCACTGGTATCTTCATGTTTTTCTAAATCCCGTTTCTTTTAGCGGCGATGACCGCTGGTACTTGCTCTATATGAAAGATACGAATTGCCGACATCAAAGTTCCATTCAAAGGCGATGAAACTTGCTCCGGAGCAATTTGTTCAGCAGCTCACGCCCGCGGAAAATATGAGCTTTAACCGTTCCGATGGGAAGGCCGAGAATTGAGGCTATTTCCTCATACGATCGCTCCTCCTTGTGACGAAGAAGGATAACACGTCTGTACTTTTCAGGTAAGCCAGCAATTGCTTCATTGATGAGGGCTCGTCGTTCCTCCTCTTCCATGGGGCGGTCCGGTTCATAAGTCGAATCAGAGATCTCATACCTATACTCACCTTCCTCTCCGCGGATTGGCTCATCAATGGAAAAAAGCTTAAGCTTTCGCTTCCGAAGATGGTCAATGCAACTATTTCGGGCAATCTTGAAAAGCCATGTTGAGAAAGGATACCGTGGGTTGAAACTCGAGAGGGATGAGAAGGCTTTAATGAACGTCTCCTGTGTGAGATCGTTTGCCTCTTCGCTATTGCCAACTATTTTTACCACAATTCGATGCACAACACTCCGATACTTCGTCATAAGCAAGCGGTACGCACGCTCATTGCCTGACCGAGCCTCCTCGACGAGAATAAGATCATCCGTGTGCTGAGACAGCTTCTGCTCGTACGATTTTGTGCTCATATGTTTACCATCACGAAATTACTGAAAATGAACTCGATGAGCAAACTACGGATTTGCTTGAAGTGGCTAATTGCCAAACATTGGTTTCCCCTGCACGGGGAGCGCTTGCAAATATACTTTCTTCTGTCAGATAGTTTGAAATATCTACGCCACGGGCACGTGAGAATTAATTCTTGACCGGGCAATCTCCATTTGCAATCAAAAACCTGATTGGTTAATTTGCCTGTGAATTGTGCGACCGTTGAAGAGGATGTAAGGTCAATTCGAGAGTATTGTATGCTCGTTACATTTGAGGGATTGGATTTCTGCGGGAAAACAACTCAGGTTCAGATCCTTGAGTCGTGGCTCTCCGCATCTGTTAGCGGGGCGAAGGTAACAGTAGTTCGCGAGCCCGGAGGTACAAGAATTTCAGAACTCATCCGTGATCTCCTGCTTGATCCTTATCATGCTGAGATAGATGCAGTGGCGGAATTATTTCTTTTTTCGGCTGCACGATCACAGCTTGTCCGCCAGAATATTTTACCAGCTTTGAAGCGCGGCGATATTGTCATTTGTGACCGCTTTGCTGATTCCACAGTGGCTTATCAGGGCTATGGTCGCGGTATCGATCTTGACACTATCGATAAGATCAACACGCTGGCAACAGCGGGCGTTGTGCCAGACACGACGTTTCTCTTGGATATCTCTCCAGAAGAATCATACCGTCGGCGTGGCAGCTACGGTGCCATGGTGAAAAGCGACGATCGTATGGAGCAATCCGGGATCGCATTCTATGCTCGCGTGCGGGAGGGCTACTTAGCTATTGCCAGGGCTTATCCTGAGAGAGTATTCCTCATCGATGGCACGAAACCTGTTGATGTTATTGCTGGAGAAATTCAAACAATTTTAAAGCAGAGAGGAGTGGGAAAGAACATATGAAAACCGTTCGAACACGGTATGCCAAAGGCGTACTGCTCATTGGGCTTCTTGTAAGCTTACTTACCATTGGGTTGCTCACTGAACCAGAAGGTTACCTTGACCGCGTCTATCGAAGCATCGACCTGTTTGGTAAGGTGTACAAGGAAATCGCTCTCAACTATGTCGATCCGATTAATCCTGAGAAATTCATGCGCAGTGGCATCGACGGGATGCTTAACGCTCTTGATCCATATACAGTCTTTATTGGACCTGAGGAAGCTTCTGAGGTTGAGCTTCTGACCACAGGCAAATACGGTGGCATCGGTATCACAATTGGATTACGCGATGGATATGTTACTGTGATTTCGTTGATGGAGGGATACTCTGCACAGCGTCAAGGGATCCGTGAAGGTGACCGTCTTCTCGAAATTGATGGAAAGCCATTGAAGGGGTTGAAACTCGAGCAAGTTCAAGCACTTGTCCGGGGTGAAGTCGGGACAGAGGTCCGACTGAAAATTGAACGGGAGGGGGAGCCACAGCCGCTTGAATTTGTTCTCCGGAGAGAGGAAATCCAGCTTAAAAGCATTACATATGCAGATTATATTGAAGATGGCATTGCTTATATCCGTCTCGAGCGATTTCTACGAACAGCCGGGGACGAGCTTCGGCGGACAATTAATGACTTGGAGTCAAAGGGGCATATCAAAGGTGTCATTCTGGATCTGCGGAATAACCCCGGTGGTTTGCTCGACGTAGCTGTTGATGTAACTGAGAAGTTTGTGCCGAAAGGAAGTTTAATAGTCAGCACGCGTGGGCGCACGGAGGAGAGCGAGAAACGATACTATTCCACTCAGGAGCCCATGCTTGGGGATGTGCCACTCGTTGTTCTGGTAAACCAGAATAGTGCCAGTGCCAGCGAGATTGTTGCTGGTGCCATTCAGGACTTAGACCGAGGATTAATCATAGGGACACGAACATTCGGTAAAGGACTTGTACAAACAATTACCCCGCTTGATTACAATGCTTCATTGAAAATCACAACAGCGCGGTATTACACTCCGAGTGGCAGATGCATTCAGGCACTTGATTACGCGCATCGGTCTGCTGAGGGAGCCGTGGAGGCGGTTCCGGATAGCTTGCGAAAGGAATTCAAGACCTTACACGGTCGCTCGGTCTTCTCCTCCGGTGGGATTCTCCCGGATAGCACGGTCCCCAACGAAATCCAGAGCGAAATTTATAATGCCCTTCTTCAAAAGGCGATGTTTTTCAAGTTTGCTGTTGAAGTACGAGCCCGCAGACAGGCGCTCCCCCCATCTTTTGCAGTCAGCGATTCACTGCTCGATGCATTTAAGAAATTCCTCACTGAACAGCACTTCACTTATGAGACTGCTTCTGAAGTTAAGATGAAGGAACTCCGCGAAGTTGCGGCAAAGGAAGCTTTGGACTCGACCGTTTTCAACGAGATCACCCGTCTTGCCGCTTCAATTCAGAGCGATAAGGCAAAAGAGTTTCAGCGCCACGCTCAGGAAATACGCCGGGGGCTTCTTATGGCAATTGTTGAGCAGTATGGAGGGGACTCTGCACGCATTGCGGCAAGTCTCTCAGGTGACTACCAGATTGACGTTGCGCGAAACATACTGCGAAATCATTCCGTGTATCAACTGCTTCTTCAACCTAAGATCAATTACTGAGAAATCATAGCGCAATACCGAGCGAGAGCAGCTTACCTTTAACTGCCTCGACAACCTGCTCAAAATCTGCCTTGTGATTGACAAAGTCAATTGAATCCGACTCTATGACGAGGACTGGTCCTAACGAGTATCGCTGAATCCACGATTCATAGTGTCGATTAAGCTGCTCCAGGTACTCGCGGCGAATTCCTTGCTCGAAGGAACGTCCACGACGAGCGATTTGCTCAAGGAGTGTATCCACCGATGCGCGGAGATAAATCAGGAGTGTTGGCGGTTTAAGGTATTCCGTCATGATGCTAAAAAGTTCAACATAGTTCCGATAATCTCGTTCATCCATCATCCCGATTTCATACAGGTTGCGTGCGAAAATTTCCGCATCCTCGTAGATAGATCGATCCTGGATCACAGGGTGGGATGATTCCACCATTTTCTTATGGTATTTGAACCTGTTGCTCAAGAAATAGACTTGCAGATTAAATGACCAGCGGCGCATGTCCTTGTAGAAATCATCGAGGTACGGATTGTTGTCAACTGATTCGTAATAGGGCTCCCAGCCGAAGTATTCGCTTAGCTGTTTTGTGAGTGCTGACTTCCCGGCACCAATATTCCCGGCAACAGCAATGAAAAGCGATTTGCTTGTCATGATCCCTCCTTAATGATAGCACATCACGCTTTCAGAGTGTGCACTGCTCAATATAGATTGAAGGGGAGAGAAATTCAACAAGTGGAGGGGGCATTTGCGGCTTACCGCGCGGCTCAGTGAAAAATGAAAGTTGTAAATTGCAAGAATCAAGCTGCATTGATCGTTCTTAATTTCTCCTCCTTGCACTTTACAGATGCCAATTCAATCCCGCCTGCCGCGGGTTGCCCGATTTCACTGGTGTAAAAGATAAGCTAATGTATCCAGCGCATCGATAATTCGTGGACCCGGCCGAGTAAGGATATCCGCATCGACAAGATACACATGATGGGTTCGCACTGCTTGAACATCTTTCCACTCTGGATAGGCATTGGTAATTTCTTCCACCGATTTTGCTGCATCCGTGGTGCAGATTATCACCTCTGGATTTCTTGCGACAATTTCCTCGCGGCTTAGAAGGGGATATGCACCGAGGGCATTCGAGGCGATGTTGCTGCCGCCGGCTTCTTGCAAGATTCTTCCGATAAATGTTCTCTCTGTTACACTCACAAGAGGGTGAAGTGAAACTAACATGAGCACATGGGGCTTTGAGGAGAGGCTTGTTACTGAATCGACCTTTGCTCGCTTCGCAGAAAGTCGAGCAACTAAGGAATCCGCCTGATGCTCATGTCCTGTGAGCAATCCAAGATCGCGGATGGATTTCAAGACACCTTCGATTGATCGTGGATTTGTGACAAAGACCGGGATATGCAGCCTTTGAAATCGCTCGTAGTCTTCTTTGCGATTTCCTTCAACTGACATAAGAATAAGGTCTGGATGGAGATTGACAATGAGTTCTACGTTTGGATCAATGATTCCGCCGACGCGCGTTTTGGAGAGAGCGGCTGGGGGATAATTGCAGAAATTTGTTACCCCTGCGATGGTTGAATCAGCGCCAATTGCATACAAAGTCTCTGTTATGCTTGGGGCAAGACTTATAACTCGCCGAGCAGGCGCGCTGAGAGAGACGCTATGACCAAGATCATCGACCAGAGATATGACTGAGCGTGATCCATCGGATTTTTGTCTATCCTGGCAGCCATTGGTAAGAAATATAAGAAAGCTGCCTGCAAGAGCCGCAAGCCAGGGAGCTAATCTATTTTTCATGAGCTACGTAAATGTGTGGCGTCGGATATGTATGTCATTTCGGACAGAGAGATTGCAAGGCTGGAGAGATCTCCTGCACAAATGGACCAACGCTACGGGAGCAAAACAGCGGCAGCTATAACTGTTGTCCAGAGTCCGTGTCGATCTCCTTCTGCTGATTGCGTGATGTTGAATGTCTTCACGATCTTCCCGCTCATTTTGTAGAGCTTTTCGCGTTCATCCCATGCGGTGTCAGGATCGAATTCCAGCCCGAGGGTAGTTGCCAGCATGGTTGCCGCAAGGTCCTCCGCATATTCGCCTGCTTTCTCATCGGTTTCACCGAAGGGGTGATGTTCTGAAAGATATCCGTACATATCGGCGTCAGCCGGCTGAGCCACGCCAATGGACGCGGCGATAAGTCGGTTTGGTTCATTTGTTGCGTTGCGCGCCATAACGCAGAAGGTGATTTGTCCAGGCTGAAGCAGCTTTAACCCCTCGTCAGTTGGGATACGTTTGCATCTGGGTGGAAGGATGCTCGAGACTACAACAATATTTGACTTCTCGATTTTTGCATCGCGGAGAGCCAGCTCGAAAGACTGCAGATAATCTTTGTGCCGTCCTACTCCTTTCGTGAAAAAGACTTTTGTTGGAACGTACAATGTTTTTCCCTCCTTTTTCAGTCAAATCTTTCGAATCACTTTAAGAAAACGTCTCTTACCGACTTTAATGACGAACTCATCTATTGATGGCAAAGGCGCCAGAGGATCCGTCACCTTCTCACCATTAATTGTCACTCCTCCCTGCTGGATCAGTCGCCGGGCTTCACTTGCCGAAGAGGTAAGCTTCATTTTGGCAAGGAAGTTAGATATAGGAAGAGAGACTTCATCATTTCGGAGTGTTACAGTCGGTATCTTTTCCGGGATCTCATGCTGGACGAAAATGCGGTCGAAAGCCCGTTCCGCCTCGATGGCAGCGTCTGCTCCGTAGTACATGGTTACAATTTCTCTTGCAAGTCTTCGTTTGAGATCACGGGGATTAGATGAGGGATTCTCAAGCTCCTTTTTTATCTTCTCAAGCTCAGTATCAGAGATAGATGTTGTAAGCAAGAAATATTGATATATGAGTGTATCGGGAATTGAGAGGGTTTTCCCGTACATTTCCTCGGGAGGATCATTGAGTGCAATGTAGTTGCCGAGCGATTTGCTCATCTTTTCCACACCGTCAGTTCCGGGGAGAATTGGCATAGTAAGTATCACCTGAGGCTCCTGGCCATATTCTCGTTGAATATCTCGACCGACCAGGAGATTGAACTTCTGGTCCGTTCCGCCAAGCTCAACGTCGGCATGGATAGCGACGGAATCCATAGCTTGTGCCAGGGGATACAAGAGCTCATGTATGCTGATGGTATCGCCAGCTCTCAGTCGATTTGTGAAGTCATCTCTTTCAAGTATGCGTGCGACGGTGTATTTGCTTGCCAGTCGTATAACATCTTCGAAGGACATCCGTGCCAGCCATTCAGAATTGTAAACAATCTTCAGGCGTTCCCTTGAAAGGATTCTTGTCGCCTGGGCGAGGTACGTTTCGCCGTTGATTCGGGTTTCTTCAAGCGAGAGGGGGGGACGTGTCTTATTTCTCCCGGATGGATCGCCAATCATACCTGTGAAATCGCCTACTATGAGAACCGCCGTGTGGCCCAGGTCCTGAAATTGCCGCATCTTGCGGAGAACAACGGAATGGCCAAGATGCAAATCCGGGCGACTTGGATCGCAGCCGAGTTTGACGGTGAGGGGTTGGGACTTCTTTATGGATTGTTCAATCTTCCGGGCGAGCTCTTCTTCCGGAATGATTTCGGCGACTCCGCGCCGAATTATGTCCATCTGCTCGTTGACTGGTGGGAACAACTTCCTGAGGATTCTCCTTCGACTTCTTTACAAGTTAGAGATCATGGAATAAAAATGCTGAATCATGTTTCATGGCGCCGCTCCATTTCACGTTTCATGTCACGTTGGGCAATTGCTTCACGCTTGTCGTACTGCCGTTTTCCTCGTGCAAGCGCAAGCTCAACTTTTGCATGACCCCCCTTGAAGTAGACGCGAAGAGGGATTAGCGTCATCCCCTTCGCTGTTGTTTTTCCAAGGAGCTTGCGAATCTCTTTCTTGTGGAGAAGCAAGCGTCGGTCACGCTTCGGGTCATGGTCTGCATATCCCCTACGCTCGTATGGGCTGATATGAACATCGTGAAGAATTACCTCACCATTGTCAATTGTAGCATAGCTATCTTGCAGGTGCATTTTCCCTTCGCGCACCGATTTGACTTCCGTTCCTGTTAATGCGATTCCAGCTTCATACGTTTCGACGATGAAATACTCATGACGCGCTTTACGGTTCGTCGCAACGACTTTCTCTCCGCTGTTCCTCTGCATCTGCACTCTCCACTGCATTAGCAATTATAACAAAAGGGAAAACAAAAATCAATCGGGTAAAGCAAATGCCGCACTCAGCGGTGATTAAGATCAATGGGAAATAGCGGAAGTCTCATCACGTACGTGACAGTCGAGAGTGCTCATTACGTCATCGATGGTTACAGATTAAATATGCGGCTCACTAAGAATGTATCAGGTAGGTTTTAAGTTCGTAAGAATATTCTCTGCTTTGTGAAAAAGCGTGTTGCAAGGGCGACGAGATAAGTCAGGAAAGCTCCCCGCAGCACACCAAGCCAGGGTGTGGGTGTAATAGCTTGTATTACACCATCGAGCCTTGTTAATCCTAAGATTGGCGGGAGGAGGCTGTTTATCCCGGCATAAGCAACCAAAGGGTTTTGCCCGTTTTGTATGAGGAGCCTAACCCATCTCTCCTTTTTGAAAACGTCAACAGCGATTATGAAAAATATTAGTAAGAACATTGCTAAACCTGATGTAACAAAGTAGTAACTGATGGTCGCGGGGTCCTTCTTTATGCCTCCTTCGTAAGCCTCAAGTATAAGACCGAGTATTAGCCAGTACGCGCCCCACTGAAAAATCTTAGTGATGGTCCTTTCAGTGCCATTGTTTGCATTCCTGACGAGATACCATGTGACCGCGATTAATATAAGTGAGGCTAATGAGGTTGCAAGGACCAATCGTGCTTTCAATCCGACCACTAGCAGTACGTTCAAGAATATCATGAGCAAAGATATCAGTATCAAGCGTGGCTTTGTCCAGGAAAACTCCGATGCGTGGATATCACCCAATACGTTGTTGACAGGCTGTTGGGATGAAGGGTTCATCCATGAGAGCAAAATATCTCCTATAATGGTTCCGGGTATAGTTATGAAGAGATATTGCAAAAAACGGAATTGATAGACAAATGATGCAGGAGTGGCAGTCCATATCCAATGAACCCATCCATCATAAGTTGATGAAAGTCGCATAGCGAGCAAAATGCCAAGGAAACCAATACGCAAAAGCCAGTTCCTTTTGGTAACTAACCATATTAGGCTTCCGAAGACGGAGACGTTTGCAAGAACTAATATAATTATGTCGAACCTGTACGGCGAAAAACCTTTACCGTCATTAAAAGTGGTAGTCAACATCAAGGTAGCTGCGCCAGCCAAGCCGAGTAGACGTATCACAGCTTTCAGCTTGGAATTCCAATTATCTGGTAACCTCGCTAATACAGGGAAAAGTAAAGCGAAGCCTATTAGAGCCTGGATCCAGGTTCCTGTGTTTGGTTGCTTGCTGATTACATAAGGTCGAATTTGCATTACGTAAATTGCAAACCCAGCTAACAGCACTCCACGTAACAATATAGAGCCAATTATCCTGTAGTATGATGCCCCCTTTTCAAGTCTGCGAGAAAGCGCCAATGGAATTGCCGCACCCATCGCGAAGAGAAAAAATGGGAAAACGAGGTCAACCCATGTTATACCAGGGAGATTGGGATTGAAGATGTGCTCAGGTGGCGGAACTTGCGCGTGGTACATCCACGAGGGGAGAACGTGAAAAGGTATCTCGCTCGAGAAAAGCATAAGTAAAATAGCAAGCCCGCGAAGAGCGTCAAGTGACAAAGCTCGGCTGGGAAGGCTAACTCTTGTTGGCATATAGTTACCTCTCGTGCAGTGTATTTTGATTAAGTGGGTGTCAAGAAGGATGACTTGTGATTTTCTTGTGCATGAGTGACTCGTATTACCCTGAACTTGATTGGTTTCGGTCTCCGGATATTGACAATAGAAGCGGAATATGTTATATTTAGTTTGTTTGGTAAACAAATTAATAAAAAATACATATAAGTCAAAGAATGAGAAACAGACCACGCTCCCGGCTCCTGGAAGTAGGGAACGAGCCAAGAAGGGGTTCCTTTTTCGGAGAGCCCATTGAGATGATAATCCTGCGCTATGTCAGGGGCAAGGCTCACGGCACACGAACAGACATTGCTCGTCACTGCAATCTTTCCAAGGCATCTGTAACAGAAGCGGTGCAACGCTTAGTCGAGAAAGGGTTGCTTGTTGAAGCGGGGCATCTGACTGCTTCAAGGAATGGGGGTCGCAGAAGGGTCAAGCTGCAGTTCAATCCTCGCTCTGCTTACGTTATTGGGATAGAGATACAGATGTCCTTAGCGACCATAGCTCTTGCAGATTTAAACGCTAATATCGTAGACAAGCAAGAAATAAAATTTGCAAAGGGTTCACCCCCCGACACAGTCCTAAGTTTGATTACAAGTGGTGTTTCTCAAATCTTGAAGTCGAACTCGCTCAGCGTCGATAAGCTTGTCGGTATCGGGATTGGTCTACCGGGAATTGTCGACTACTCTTCTGGCGTACTTACAGTGGCGGATACGCTAAGCGGTTGGTCGGGGAAAAACATTAAGGAGGTATTTGAATTAGCATTTGGTATCCCAACTTACGTCGAAAATGATGTCAAAGCCAGAACAATTGCGGAGTATCTGTTTGGTGTCGCACGTAATGTAAGAGACTTTGTATACCTCTGGGTCGGAGATGGAGTTGGCGCAGGTATTATTATTGGAGGTAGACTCATCAGAGGAGCGACTTCAAGTGCTGGAGAAATAGGTTATAATGAACTCGGTTTCCTTGTATCGAACCCCAAAGAGTATCCTTTGCTTTATAATGGGCAGCGAGACTTCGGTGATATTTTGTCAGAGACATCAGTTGCGGAGTCATTTAAAAGGGCAATGTTAATTTCAGATAATCAGATAGTTACATTCGAGGACGTCCTCGAGCAGCGAGCTGAAGGAAATCCTGTTGCAGTCCAAATATTTCAGGAGATAGCGAAGCTCCTCGGAATGCTTGGAATACTCCTTGTTAATACTTTGAACCCCAAACTTCTTGTCGTGGGTGGGAAAGTGGTTGATGCCGTAGATGATATGATCGCAGATGTGCGTGGCTCCATGAAAAGAGCTATACTCTCCTCCCCTGTGCAAACTGTTGAGGTGAAACGTGCGAAGCTAGGCTTGAACGGGACTCTTCTTGGCGCTGTCGGGTTGGTCTTGTATGAGCTTTTTGAGCCACAACCTAATCTCGATAGATCTGTGTTAGAGTTTAGCGGGAGAGATGTTTCAGTCTTTGACACATGATGCAATTTTTGTGCGCATAAAGTTTCAGGGAGGTGAAGTATGAATAAGTTCCAGACCTGGGGAGTTCTGAAGCTTTGGTGGCTTGTCTTGCTATTGTTTTCATGTTCTTCAATTAGTTTAGCACAAGCATCAACATTCAGTTATACGAGAGTTATCGGGTTCAGCCTCCCCGATTCATTAATTTCACCGTATCTGTGCACTGTTGATTCAAAAGAGAACTTGTGGGTTGTGTCGTCTACGACCAATGATGCAAAAGCGTTGAACGCTTTGTTTAAAGCTTCTCCGGGTGACTCGGTGCTCCATCTTGTGATAGCTTTCGCTGATTCCGACAGCGTTCGGAATATCACGGGGATCGCATCGATGGGGGATGACATTTTTGTTGTTTCTCGAATGATACCTTCGGCGGGTTATCCTCAACCTTATTATTATCCATTTTCTCAAATGTTTTATCTCCCCAGGGGTGATCCCAGCAAGCTCGTCAAGTTCAAAAGACCGGTTTACTATGATTACGGAACATGGTACTCAGGATTGGCTGTCACAAAAGATGGCTATCTGTATTCAGGGCAATCTTATCTTGTGACTGTAATTTCTTTCGACGGCAGAACTTCCTCTCCTAATTTTGGCAACAGCATTAACTATGCTGGCAACGGGATCACGAGCCGGCCGCTCGAGCCTGGCGGCGGTTTGACATATCCTAATGTTATCGATCTTATTCGGGATGTGGCAGTCTACTCCGACTCAAATTATGGTAATGATACAACTGCTGTCGTCTTTACTTCTCGTAATTCTGGGATCGATCAAAACGGCGTTGTCCATCAAACGGGCGGCATAGCTGCATGGACTGGTGCGAGCGCATCAGATCCTTTAGCCTATCATGCTGTCAGGGTTGTTGACCAGCTGAGTTTTCTCCAGTGGGGGACAAGCGCTCCTTATGGAATAGCCGTGCAGCCAAAGACCGGATACTTATTCGCCTGCGGGACAGATACGACACGTAGATGGGTCAAGGGATTTCAGGTAATTGGTAATTTCGCGATTCAGATGGATGAACTTCCCAGCAGTACTTCAGGTGATTTAACTATGGTTGATCCTGCGGGTGCACCATTCTCTGCCCCCGCCGATGTTGCGTTCAACGGAGATGGCTCAATTGCGTACGTTGCCGATGCAGGTTCCAAAAGAGTTTACGTGTTCAAATCAAAAAGCACCGGCGTTGGGGAAAGAATCGAGGATATTCCTCTTGTTTTCGAGCTTTTGCAAAATTTCCCGAATCCATTCAACCCGGGAACAATTATCACGCTGAGGCTTGGAAAAGCAACAAAAGCAAGGATACTCGTCTACAACTCTCTCGGACAGGTAGTTAAGGTACTTGCTGATGGTGTGCTGTCGCCGGGAACTCACAATTTTTATTTCGACGGTTCAAGTTTAGCCCCCGGCATCTACTTCTGCAGGGTTTTGTCAGATGTGGGTGTTAGGGCAATCAAGATGGCACTCTTGAAATGAGATTCTTGTACAGGCTCTGCTTGCTTATCCTTGCGCTTCAGGCATATCAGTCCTTCTCCAGAAATTTGCCTGATCCTGAATCCAGAGGTGTCTGGGTAACCGGGGATTTTCTGAAGGGCGGTCCCGGTGCCATCGAATCCCTTATCAGGAACGTCAGCAAAGCCAACTTCAATATCATTTACGTAGACACCTGGTACCGCGGGTCAACAATATATCCGAGTGATGTTGTACAGAATGCAGGGGGTCCGAACCAAAATCCTGATTTCGCTGATACCGACCCACTTCGTACCACCATAGATATCGCACATAAATATGGTATTCAGGTATTTGCATGGTTCGAGTATGGGTTTGCCGTTGGACATTCAAGTGATTCTACCCAAGTTCCGCGGATCCTCCAGCTTCATCCCGATTGGTCAATGACGCAGCGTGACACCTCTAAGCATTTTGACCATGATATTTACGGTTATTTCTTTTGGTTAGACCCAGCCGTACAAGCTGCCGCAGATTTTATAGTCGCACTTTATGCAGAATGTGCACGGAAATATCCGGATCTTGATGGAATTGAACTGGACAGGATGCGTTACCCAAGCACTAATTTTTCTTATTCGGAAGCATCGCGCCAGTTATATAAAGCCCACTCAGGTGTCGATCCGCTTAGTCTAACTAATGAAGACACAAGTTGGGCGAAGTGGAGACGCCAGCAGGTGACAAATGTTGTCAGAAGAATTTATCAGCAAGTGAAGGCTGTAAATCCGAACTGTATTGTTTCCGGCGCCGTTGTCCCCCCTTACATGATGGCAGGGCAACCTCAGGACAAGCTCCAGGAGTGGGATTTGTGGGCAGACAGTGGCTATGTAGATTTATTGGAGCCGATGATGTATATGACGTTGTACGATTTTTGCTCTTCTTTACGTTCTTTGAAACATCTGGTCCCCAGTAACTTTTATCTCTATCCAGGAATTGCAAAATTCGCGGCAGGCGGCATATCAGATTTAGTTAAGGAGATTAGCTTTACCAGACAACAAGGGTGGCAAGGCGAAATCATCTGGTACTACGGTGCTTTACTGTCCCGAGGTGCCTTAGATTCGCTTAAGAGCCTTGCGTACTTATCAAAAACATTCCCAGGTCACGATGATCTTGTAGTTGATGACGTGACTTCCGGAGCTTTCTCCAGCAAGGGATCATGGACTTCATTTAGGGGCGGGTACCGCGGATCATATTCTGTTTCAAAATCTTCGACTGGTAATTCTGCGACGTACACTTTTAGAATCCTCCGAAGTGGAAACTACTCGTTATATGGCTTTTGGTCAGGCGACAGCAATTTGAATTGCAAATCAGTAGCGTTGCACATTGTATCCGCCTCTTTTTCTAAGGTTGATACGGTCGACCAGTCTAAGAATCTCAACACTTGGAATTTCATCGATAATTTTTCGTTAACCTCAGGTGATACTGTGTCTGTGACGATCGAGGGCACGGGCAGCGGCAATGTCGTAGCTGATGCATTCAGGCTGAGAAGAAGTGTGGAATTCGAGCTCGAAGACTATGCGGTACCTGATAGTAATCATGTCCTTTTAAAATTCACAAAAAATCTTCTAAATCCCCTTGCAAGCTCAACACAAATTTATTTGCTCGATACAACAGCGTCGGTCGGTTTCTTCATCGACGGTTATGACAATTCAGTTTTACATGTAACATTGTCACCACTTCGGATGGGCAGGTCGTATAACATGAGGTTAGATGGATTAATAAGTGTAGACCACGACACCCTTAACCTTACTATTCCAATCGTATACGACCCTGATAGCACAGTCTTGATTGTTGACGATGCAACACCATCGAAATTTTACCATTATCCGTGTTGTCCGTGGTTTTCCCAATATGATAGTGTTGCGGTAGGTGGTTCATACAGGGTTGTGAAGTTATCTACCCCAAATGTACATGCACAGTGGGGACCTGTAACCATACTCAAAGACGGCTTTTATGATGTTTACGCTACCGTTCCCACGACTCAATATCCCCTTTCGTCAAAATGCGTTTATATAGTTCGAAGTCATTTTGGCAGCGACTCTGTTTTGACTTCCCTGCAAAACGCTGTCGGTGGTTTGCTGAAGCTTGGGAGTTTTGAGTATAGAGCAGGCGATTTAGCAGCAGTTATGGTCTCTTCGGTGGCAGGAGCGGATACAAATCAATACCTTGTAGCTGATGCGATAACACTCAGGCGAACAGTCAACATAACGGCTGCAGATAAGAAACAGCAGGTCCCGAAAGCACTTCTGGTCAGCCAGAATTATCCGAATCCGTTCAATTCAACTACTGTAATATCTTTTAGTTTGCCTGAAATTTCAAAAGTACATATTTCCGTTTTTAACTTATTAGGAGAAAAAATATTGGATTTAGGAAAAGGGGAAATTTTTCAGCCGGGTGAATGGAAAATCAGGTTCACTGCATCCTCGTTGCCAAGCGGCGTGTATTTTGTTGTTTTCAGGATTCAATCCGGTTCGCATGTAGTGCAAAGAGCAATTAAGATTTCTTTGATAAAGTAATCGAATTCACGATTCAAGGCACCATTTTTGGAAGGAGAAAGAGAGATGAGAAAACGGATACCTCAAGTTGTGGTTGCGGGGGCGCTATTATTGACTGCTTCAGTAGGGTTTGCTCAGATCTCATGGTATTATTACCATCCCATCAAGTTTCCTGTTTCGGATACGAGCCGTGTCAGACCATATGCGTTGACAGTCGACGGTTCAGGAAATTTATGGGTTATATCTTCAACAGCGACGGACACATCAGCCCATAATTCTGTCTGGAGAGCTGCTCCCGGTGACACGCTGTTTACAAAGGTTGTTGATTTCGGGAGTTTACTTGATACGAGTTCCACACCATATCTTGACCCGTATGTCGGGGTTTTGAGGGGGATTTCAGCACTGGGTGATGATATTTATTTAAGCGGCACTCAGCCGCCATCTACACATCCCGCAACGTTGGTGGGATTCATCTATCTTTTACGCGGGGGGAACATAAATGATTCACTGCACTTCGGCTACGGTATGAGGGGTGGTGGATACGGGACTATAATAGATGCTATTGCCATGGCAAATGACAGCATCGCTTTTGTCGGCTGCCCGTACGATCCAAGTAAATTGGGTCCTTCGTTCAGGTGCTATAATTTCACAGGAGGACCGCTGACAGCTTACGACAAAGCTGGAAATCCTTCCGTGCGTCCTGTTGGAGCCTTCTTGCTTGGTGATCCGAACACAGCTTATTCGGCTTATTACTCACCTGCTCCGGGTGGTCCTGTGAATGGCTCTACCGGATATGACCAAATAAGGAGCATCGCATTAGTGCCGGGGATGAATTATGGGGACAGTGCCTGGGCAAAAAGTAATTCATACTTCTACACGTCACGGACCGGTGATCCTACGCTGAGTACGAGCAACGGGAATATTGCTGTTTGGAGAGGAGGCTATGATAAACAGCCATCGTTATACACGGCAAGTCAAATTTCGGACGTAGCAGGTTATCTATCCTTAGGAACGTACACTTACTACGGTATAGCCGCTGATTCCTCAGGAAATCTTTATTTGTGCAGGCCAGATTCGGGTTTCGGTTGGGTAAAGGTCTTTAATGTTGCCGGGACGTTTGCAACAGAGATTGCATCCTTCCCGAGCAAAAATGACCTTGTAAATCCCGACCCTGAGGGTGCACCAATGGTTGCACCGACGGCGATTGCATTATCACGTAAGGGCGATTCTGCATATGTGATTGACCCTGTTCTCAGGACTGTTTTTGTATTTGGCACAACACCTCTTACCTCAGTCAAAGATGATCTATCTAACAGATTAAGGCAGTTCGATCTGTCACAGAATTATCCGAATCCCTTTAATCCGTCAACAGTCATTAGGTACACTATTCCTCGCACTGGTTTGGTTTCCTTGAAGGTTTACAATGTTCTCGCTCAGGAAGTGGCTACTCTGGTAAATGAAATTCAAAGGGCGGGAACATACGAGGTTACTTTTAACGCCTCAGAGCTTGCCAGTGGTGTGTATTTCTACAGGATCCAATCTGGCAATTTCGTAGACGTTAAGAAAATGCTGCTGCTGAAGTAGGAGCTACTTCTCCGCTTCCGGAGATTTACTGTTAAGCTGTTCTGCATATAGGTGTTTTCCCTCCGGAAGCGGAGGTGACCTTTTTTTGAGTCTGAACGTTCTGTTGGATAATAGTGATCGATTGATTTACGTAATCCCTTATAAAATTGTCGACTTGATAGCCAGCAGTCTTCTGGAGAGAATTATGAGCAAGATTTGTTGTTTTGCGATTACTGTGCTATTACTCGTCAATATTTGCTTGGGTCAAACTCCTAAGGGGAAGCTGACAGGAAAAGTAGTAGATGGCGAAACCAAGGAGCCTTTGATTGGCGCCACTGTGATGGTGGAGGGAACAAAATACGGTGCAATAACTGACGCAGATGGTAATTACATAATTATCAATGTCGAGCCAGGGGAATACTCTGTGAGTGCCAGCATGGTCGGGTATAGAAAGGTTATAACTACCCACATCATCGTTGCCGCTGATCGTACAACGGATGTTAACTTTACTCTGCTTTCTACACCCATCGAGCAGCAGCCGGTTGTCGTGGTCGGGCAAAGGCCCATTGTTGTCAGAGACAGGACATCGACTGAGTCGTTAGTTACTGCTCGGGAGATAACAACAGCACCGATACAGGGTATTCGTGGGATACTGGATCTCAGTTCGGCTATTCAACGAAATCCTAATGGAACATATTCTGTCAGAGGTGGAGGCCCATTAGAACTAAGGTTTCAGATTAATGGCATTGATCAAGTACAGGGAAATACAGGTGTACCAGGATACAACGCAGCATTTGGGGAGAGGTCTAATACGAGCTGGAAGTACGACGTGAACCCATTAGGTGTTGAACAGCTTGAAGTCATAACCGGAGGGTTCAGCGCGGAGTATGGAAATGCTCAAAGTGGTGTGGTGAAGGTTGTAACAAAAGAAGGGGGATCCAAATTTTCAGGCCAAATTCGTTATGAGTATCGGCCGCCAGGGAAATATCATTTCGGTCCTTATTTGTTTGGACCGCAAACAGTGGAGTGGCAAGATTGGGGGACTTTTGATAAGTGGCTCGCTGCGCGGGGAACCATCCCGGGATTTCCAAATGTCTCAGACGATTCTCTTCGCGTTCTTTACAACAAGTGGGTTCAAAACCACAGCCCTGCTCCTGATGGAGGTGCCAACCAGATAGGGGTATATGATTATCGAAAGCTTTCATACAACAGGTTTCTCTTTGGATTTGGTGGACCCTTAGGTGCCGGGAATGGTTTGACCTTTTATGCGTCAGGTGAATATCGTGCAAGTCCAGCAAGAATCCCAAGCATTGAGCAAGTCCAGATTTACCAGGACTATAACTTAACGTTAGCTTTTCACCCAACTGAGTTGCAGAAGTTAAGATTTACCACGATGTATCAGGAATACAAAGGTTCGGTCTGGAGTGGTTCGGATGACATCCGCTGGGCTTCAATCATGGGACAATTTCCAAACTATAAGTACTACACGTTTGTCGACAGCCCTAAGGATGAATTGACCACGACACAGAGTGTGACCTGGACAAATATGCTGAGTAAAAGAACATTCTTTGAGTTGACTCTTTGGCATCAAGTTCAGAGGGTGATCGAAAGAAACATGCCAACAATACGGCGGACCGATCCCTCCTTAGTCCCGCCCGGTGTTTGGGATGAGAACTTTAGCCGTATACCCTATGATGAACAAGTTACTTCATTATATGCCCTTGATGCGCGAGACGATATCTGGCACCTGAGTTTTGATTACACAAGTCAGATCAATAAAACAAATCTGCTGAAAACTGGATTGAAGCTGGAGTACTGGGACACCAGGTATAGCGGCGAGTCCGGTGCACGCTTGAACGCTTTGATCACCTACAGCGGTTTTGCTGAATATTATCATGCATATCCTCTGATCGCCGCGATCTATTTTCAGGACAAAATGGAATATGAAGGGATGGTAGCGAATATAGGTCTAAGAGGTGATGCATACAATTTTGGCACACGGGTACCCGTTGATATTTTCAGACCCTTTTATCCGGGAACAGGAAATGGCGGAACACCCTTCAACGGTGACAGAGGGAATCCTGAGACGAAACAATCCAAAACTTTTTACATGCTGTCACCGAGAGTAGGGGTTTCTTTTCCCATAGGAGAGAGAACGGCTTTCAGGCTGCAATATGGGCACTTTTATTCAATGCCCATATTCAGGCAGGCTATCTCGAAAACAACAACGCAGGGATGGTGGATGTATGCCGATCCTAATCTGGGACCCCGCAAAACGATAAGCTACGAAGTTGGGGTGCAGCAAAATATCGCGGGTACTCATCGTTTGGATGTTGCAGCATTTTACAATGACCGTGTGAATCAAACTGTCACTGTCAGAATTCACTCCCCGGTGGGGAGTCAAGTATATTCACCCCAGAATGATCCTTATTACGTTTCCTACAGGAACTATGGATTTGGTTCTTCTCAGGGTATCGAGATTAACTTCGACAAGGTGGCATTAGGAAGATGGAATTACCGTCTGTCTTATACCTTTCAGAGGACAACCTATGGGGCGTACGGTTCTCCTGATATTTATCCTGATCCGAATGATCCGCGACTCCATATTCCGAGGTCAAGAGCCAGCGAATATGTAACCCCGGATGACAGGACCCATACCTTCAGAGCAATCCTAAGCTATGCCCTTGGAAAGGAGGAAGGGTTGCGCATACTTGACATTTATCCATTCGAGATGACGGACATAAGCGTAATCTATGCTGCTCAAAGTGGCATACCATTTACCTTCCCGCCTAATAGGTTGGATGGAGTGACTAACAATCGTCGGTATCCCCTCGAGTCGAAGGTAGACCTAAGCATTCAGAAAAGATTGGCAATTTTGGGTTTAAATGCTCTGTTGGGCATCAGGGTCCAGAATCTTTTCAACAACAAATGGTTGACACCTCTGGATGGGTACAATCAGCAAATGGTATCGTGGGTTAATTACGATATTACGAGAGATACACCAGCCAAATCCCCAACTGATCCACAGTATGACGTTTATAAATTTTATTATTTTGAAACATATAGAAACGTGCCGACGGAAGTTTACTTCATTTTCGGAATTCAATTCTGAGGAAATCATGCAAGAAGGTCTCAACAAGGTTTTGCTTTGTCTGTTTACGTCAGTTGCAGTCTCATGGGCGCAGGGAGTGCCCGGTCCAATTTTGCTTAAGAGGGGGATGTTGTGGGAAACGGTCAATATAGCAAAGATGGGTCCTCTTTTTTATGGTTGGAATCGAATAGGTTACGGCATGGATTTTCCAGGTTTCGATCCAGAATACTTCCCCGCCGAGCAAATTGGAGGTGCCAACAGTTTACATGCCGGGGGTGGGTTCTGGATCTCAGCTATAAGACCTTCGACAGCCCCCATAGATTCCGTTTGGGGGGTTGAGGACTGGGCAATGTACGCTGGTTCCGTAGGAGCTTCGCAAACTCAGTCGCGCTACTTAATTGTCAGGCATCAACTTAGATATCCCAATGGCGAAAATTACTGGTTTCAAACTGATCCGGTTGGTGGTGAAGAAGTGGTCGAGACCGAATGGAAGTTTAATCCAAATTACCAGTTTCAATATCTTCCGGCAAGATTCTTGCCTGTCGATGTGAAGAGGACTGTGAGAACATGGAGTGGGAGTGCCAGGGATGAAAGATACATAATCGTTGAATACGTCATAAGAAACATATCACGTGATCCTGATATTTACAATCCTGTGGACACCGCAAATCCTGCCCAAAAGATTCTCGCCAGAGACTCTGTTTTAAGCAATACTTACATTGCATTTACTTATGCGTTCTCAATTAACGCTCGAGGATGGAATATGCTTTTCAGTCAGTATGGGTCCGGAGCAATGAATAATAGATTCCTGTATGATCCCGTTAGAAGAATGGTATACGGATGGGCGGATGATTTTACTCAGTCTGTCGGAAATGATAAGTTTGACCCATTTCAATATCAATCAGGCGGTCCACCAGGTGGCAGAGAATGGCTCGCACCTCAGTTTGCAGGGATCAAGTTTCTTCACATCTCAAAAGACAACACAGGGCAAACAAATCGCATATCTTCAGTAGCCTGGTCTGTGAGTGACCCAAGGGATTCCTATCCTTATCTGGGATTAAACTCCGGTGAGCTGATTCACGCTGCTATGGCGGACCCGGCTAAAATGTACAAACCGATACTTTTCCCCCAGGGACTTTCAGACCCCAGGTGGGGGAATGCGCGCATGTGGACTGTTGTAAATCTTGGTCCGTTTACACTTATGCCGGGGGATTCGATAACAGTTGTTATGGCAGAGGTAGTGGGTATGGCACCCGATAGCCTTGTAACTAACCCTACCACTACACAGACACAAATCGCACAGCTTGGTCTGCAGGATTTGCAACGAAACGCAGATAGAGCTCAGTTTACTTACGATCACGGTTACAGAACAATTGCTGCTCCACCTTCTCCCGGGTCATTTGTCTTGGAACATCTTCCCGGGACAAGCGTAGGAAATGTGATCTCATGGAGTGACAGTGTTGAAAGTCTAAAAAATCCCGATTATGGTATTTCTACTTTGGTCGGGTACAGAATATATAGATCGGGGTACCTCCCTACAGGTCCATATCAGCTAATCGCAACTATTCCAAAGGGCGATCCCAAATATTATAATTCCTCACAGCGCAGTTATACATACATAGATTCTGCCAAAACCGGTGCCACGCCTATAACTCCAGGATACGGCTACTATTATTCAATTGTTGGTTACGATACAGGACATGCAAACTGGCCCATCGACGTGACGGCAAGATTTCCCGAGACTGGTTCCAACAGAGTGCCTCCACTTGAAAGCTCAAAATGGCCTAACCATACTATCGTCCCATTTATTGCTAGTTTTGCACCTGTGAATAGTACGCTTGACAGTGTGCTTGTTGTTCCCAATCCGTTTATAATGCGAAGTGGATTCGTTATTCCGGGTGAGCAAGATTATATTCAATTTGTAAATGTGCCGAGTCCATGCACTATAAGAATATATACTCTGCGAGGTGATCTTGTGAAAACTATAGAACACACTGAAGCTACGGGCGTGGCGCGTTGGGACCAGATAACAGACTATGGACAGTTTGCAAAATCCGGGATTTATATTTTTCACTTGACTTCCTATGCGCCTGCTACTAATGGGATGGTGAAAATCGGCAAGTTTGCAATTGTCCGGTAGGAGGCTTTAAATGAGAAAGCTTTTATTTCTGCTGGCCATAGGACTCATGACAACTTCTACCAGCGCCCAGTTTAAGAGAGTGGCTACCGCGGGCTTTGCATTCTTAGAAGTACCTGTAACTGCTCGATATTCGGCGGTGGGTGAGGTTGGACTCACTTTATCAAATGCTGGGGCTGAAGCACTATTTACGAATCCGGCTCTTCTTGCTTTTTCCAATGGAAAACATTTCTTCTCAATTTCATTTGGAAACTATCTTGCTCAAACACGACAGCAAGCATTGGGATATGGAATTAGTCTGGGTGACGCAGGAATTTTCGGACTGAGCATTTATAGACTCGATGAAGGGACGATGACCCATACTGAAAATGCTGACCCCAATAATCCAGGAGCGGGCTACCGCATATTGGGAACATTTAATGCGGACGATATTGCAATTGGATTAACCTACGTCAGAAAACTTACTGACCATTTTTCATTTGGCGGAACGGTCAAATTCGTTCAAGAAAGGATTGCCCAATTCAGGGCAACAAATGAGCTGTTGGATTTTGGAATGATCTACTTTACGGGCTTCAGAAGTTTGCGAATCGCCGGTGAAGTTCAAAATTTTGGAGTGGATGCGAGATTCAAAGGCAATATTACACCGGATTCTTCCATAACAGGTGATAATTTCAGGATGCCCGTTGCATTTAGAATCGGTGCGGCAATGGAAGTTATTGGTAACTACGATTCACCCTCAAGATTGACTTTGGCGTTTGAGGGGCTACACCCAAGTGATTATACAGAAAGATTAAATATAGGTGCCGAGTACTGGTACGAGAATAAGGTCGCCTTGAGAGCAGGTTATAAATTTAACTACGATGAGGAAGGTTTGACTTCTGGCATGGGTATAAATGGTAGTATGTTCAGTGTGCCAGGAGAATTAGATGTATCCTACACAGCCTATGGCAGACTTGGCTATGTTTTAAGAGTTTCATTACTTCTCTCATTTTGACGGAGGCGTTCATGAAAAGTCATTTTATCCTGGCTTTTCTCCTTTTCACCGCGGCTGGTGAAGCCCAGATAAAGGTCAACTCTGTAAATATCGGTCCAGTTTACAACGCTGGCTTTTTTTTAGCGGAGACGTTTAATGACATCAACGGCTTGGGAGTGGCAACTTCTGTCAAATTAGATTTAAGTGGTGTGGTGAGATTACTTTTTACAGCTGGATACAATGACCTTAAAGTTGACCAAAACGATCCGATAAAGAACTGGAATTGGGGGTTTTACATTGAACCATACAGTCGCCTGATCTCTTCTCAGCTCCGTGACACAACATACAGGGCTAACTTTGTACCTAATCAGCGCCTTTACTTGATCCCGATAGATATTGTCATCATGGTAGAACTGGCCCTGTTTCGTAAATTTGATATTTCACTTGGGGCTGGCGGTGGGTTGCAGCTTTATCAGAGGCATCTATGGGTTCATGAATACTGGAGCAGATACTACCCCGATGCAGATTACACTTTTCAATATGATTACAACAATGATGCTGGATTGAAGGTCGGGACTGTTTACACTGTGAAAGCCATAGCCCAGGTGAGTTCCGCTCTCTCAAGACACGTGGGTGCATCCTTTAGTCTTGCCCTTACAGATTTCTGGGGTGCTCAGAATAAGCAAGCCTTTAAGGAATTTCCAATGAGATGGCTATTTTCGGGTGGATTATGCTTGAGCTTTTATTACTGAATGTGGTTGTGGAGGAAGTGAATTATGCGTAAGTTAGCACCTGTTTTTGCATCATTGGTAGTGTTGACCAATTCTTTTGCCCAGAGAACAGATCATTGGACGATATCCGTTATTGGCTCATACGCTCTTCCGGTGGGTTCTTTAAGTTCTCTTTTTGTGGGCACCCCAGCTTACGGATTTAAGATTGGCCGGTACACTGACAAGAATTTGCTTTGGGAATTGAAGTTGGAGTCAATGCGTTTTACTAAACCCAATCGAAGTAGTCTGAGTCCTCTTGTACGTGATGACCTTTCCTTGCATCTCGATGTGTACGGTGCTTCTGCGGAAGGAACTTATTTCCTGGGTACCGCGGAATCGTTTGTTCAGCCGTACATTACAGGGAGTGCAGGCATGTATAGATGGTCTTACACAAGGGGTTCTCATTATGCTGTTGCTAAAGATTCTGCAGGGAATGAGGTTTTGGATACAGCCCATTACCTTGATTCATTTAAGCAGATGGATTGGTCTGCAGGATTTTCGCTTGGCGCTGGTTTAGGTGTAAATCTTAGCTCTAATTTTGAGCTATACAGCGATGTGAGGTACAAAATAATTGTAGGAGAAATATGGCAGACTTTAGCTCTTGGGATAGATAATGTGAGTGCGATGCAGATGGCAATTCTATCGATCGGTTTGAGATATAATTTCTGGTGAAAAAGAGTTCAACCCCCAAAAAAATATTTCTCATGATGCAGCTCTCCTTTGTCGAATCTAACTATGCTTTAGTGAGTGAGGTTGATGTTTTAGTTGTTGGCGGTGGGACAGCTGGTGCTGTTGCTGGAATAGCATCGGCACGGGAAAGTGTGACCACTATGATTGTTGAGCAGTCTGGTTTCCTTGGAGGTACACAAACAGGCGCTCTCGTTACTCCAATGATGCCTAATCAAATCGATGGGAAGCCATTAAACAGAGGTTTGGATTGGGAGATCAATTCTCGTCTAGTAGAATTGTCTGAATCCGGGACATGGAGTGATGGAAATCGAGGATGGTTTAATCCTGAGGCTCTGAAAATGGTGCTGGAAGAGATGGCAGTGGAAGCCGGGGCGGAGTTGCTGTACTATACAATGTTTGATGACGCAGTCATGGACGGTCAAACGATAGTTGGGATAACGGTGTTAAATAAAGCTGGGCGCGGATGGATCAGTGCAAAGAGGATCATCGATGCTACAGGAGATGCAGATGTTGCCTTTCGTGCTGGTGTGCCTTGCTTTTCGGGTGATGAGGTTAGTGGGGTTCACCAATCACTTTCTGTTCGTTTCAGTATTGGAAATGTTAACTTAAAACGACTTGTGGAATTTCTGAAGTCTCTGGGCAAATTGGAAGTTGTTGAGCAAACGGATGGATCATCTGTTCCTCTTATTCATACTGCAATGGTATGGGGAAAGGGTTGGCCTCTTGAGCCAATTTTTCGAAAAGCGGTGGATGATGGGGTATTGCTTGAAGATGATGGAAATTATTTCCAGGCGTTTTCGGTTGCAGGCAGGCCTGGCGAATTGTTTTTTAACTGTCCGCGTATAGCTGGCAATATGGATGGTACAAATCCAGTTCATCTCTCTCGTGCTCAGGTAGCTGGACATAAGGCTATTCGAAGGTATCTAAATTTTTGCCGCAAATATCTTCCAGGGTGTGAAGAAGCTTCTCTTGTAAGTTTGGCAAACATGGTAGGCGTTAGAGAATCGAGGCGAATCCATGGAGAATATTTGCTGACAGCAGAGGATGTCTTGCAGGGGAGAAAGTTTGATGATGCGATAGCCCGTAACAATTATCCAATAGACATTCATCGGGCAGACGAAGCAGGTGTTAAGTTAATTCACCTACCGCTCGGAACTTACCATGAGATTCCGTACAGATGTCTTGTGCCGAAGAAAGTTGAAAACCTGCTGGTTGCAGGGAGGAGCCTTTCAGCTACGTTCGAGGCACAGGGGTCTGTAAGAATTCAGTCAAATTGTCGAGCGATGGGCGAGGCTGCAGCTATAGGTTCGGTTCTTTCACTTCGCGAAGGAACTTCACCTCGTAAGATCGACGGGAAAAAGGTCAGAGAAATTTTGCGCGCACATGGAGCAAATCTTTAAAAACCGCCGGCATGTGATACCCCGATGTACGAACACCTACGTTATTTGCTTATCCCCTGCCTCTTTACTATAGCGAGCGCCTCAGGATCAAGGGCTAAATATGAGCCCGATAGTGGCTGCTACATTGGTGCATTTATAGTGAATGATTTGAATGTCCGTGGTTTTATACTTACTTTCGAATCATTTATTGGCAAGAAACATGCCGGCTATCTGAGGTATTCAGATGTCTCCTAAGATTTTCCACGAGCAGTAGCTGATTCGTGCAGGCAATTCAATGCGTTTCTCCAAATTGGCTTTGAACCGAATCGCGGCTTGGATGAAGTGAACGACGACCCTCATCTTCGTACACGGGCGAAGGCACCCGCAAAGAGTGGCATTCCGATTTTTCTTCGATTTGCGTCGGAGACGAACTGGGATCGGGTTCGATGGCATGGCTATCCGACGTTGTACAAAACGAAATGGAAGATCGTTTACAATCGATGTACATAATCTATCAACAGGCATCTATCTCTACAAGCTGCAAGTTAACGATCTTACGAAGTTCGGCAAGATGTTAGTGTTGAAGTAGGAACAAGACCAATGAAGCAAATAGTAAAGGAGATAGCCCATCATGCGCGCTGCATTTATGTTGACGGTCTTGCTAATATTTTCTGCTGTGGCAAGTACAGAATCTACGCCGGTGAAAAATCCTAAAAATGTGCTCTGGCTGGATGCTCATGCAAACTTCGAACGTTTAGGCTCGGTCGATAATATTCAGAGGGTATTAAAGAAAGCTAAGTCAGTCGGTTTCACAGATATCGTTCTTGACCTTAAAGGGATTGATGGTTATGTGTTGTATCCGAGCCGTATAGCACCGGTACTGAGGGAGTACAATGGTTTTCGTCGAGCTGATGATTATGATTTTCCGGGGATAGTTCTAAGGGAAGCCCATAAGGTTGGGTTAAGAGTTTATTTTTCCATGAACGTTTTTGCTGAGGGAGATAAGAAAAGTCACAGAGGTATTGTCTATGAGAAGCATCCGGAATGGCAATGCCAGGTTTATACAAAAGATGGAATAGTTCCGATAGTTCGATCCTTCGAGGAAATCGCTGCATTTGTAAACCCAATTTTACCTGAGGTTCGACAGTATGAAATTTCTTTGTGGAAAGAGCTTCTCACTATGTATAAGCCGGATGGCATAGTCATAGACAGGTGCCGATATCCCAACATTTCTGCTGATTTCAGTGAGGCATCGCGTAAGGCATTTGAATCCTTTATTGGGCGACAGGTAAAGAATTGGCCTGAAGACGTGTATAGGCTTGTTGTTCAACCTGACGGAAAAGAGGAACGCGTGGAAGGTCCTTTCTTCAAAGAGTGGCTTGAATGGAGGGCGAAGGTAATTTATGATTTTTTCCGCGATTTACGAGACACTGTTAAAAAGATCGATCCTGACATAGCTTTTTCAGATTACGTTGGTGCCTGGTATCCGATATATTATGATGTCGGTGTAAATTGGGCGAGCAACGAGTATCGCCCCGAAAAAGACTATGGTTGGGCAGATTCAACCTATTATCGCACAGGCTACGCCGAACTGTTAGATTTTCTTTTTGTCGGAAATTATTTCTATGATGTAACAGAAGAAGAGGCAATTCGATCGCACAGTTCTTCTCATGATGGCGATAAGAAGCCATCAGATTATTGGTGGTATTCCGTGGAAGGATCTGCTAAGATTGCCATGAAGGTCACAAAGGGGGTGATCCCTGTCTATGGGAGCTTATATGTGGAGCAGTACAAAGAGAAAAACAATCCGCAGCAATTTGTAAGGGCGATTAAGAAAGTGAGAGAATTGACAGACGGCATTATGATTTTTGATCTTGTTCATCTGGACACGAACGACTGGTGGAGGTACGTGAAAGAGGGTTTGAAATGAGCTTTTAGGTACTGGATGATGACTGCGGGTATTCTTATTGTTGTTATATTTTTGATTGTGGCAGCGCTTATGTTTCTGCGGAAGTTGCCAACAATTCTTGCATTGCCTCTAATGGCGATCGCAATAGGGTTAGTCGAGGTATTTCAGGGGCATCTAAGTGTAAACGATTTACTGTTGGTTGTAGTTGCTGATGGCTCGCAGCGCCTGATAGAACCCATGATAATTACAATGTTCGGTGGAATGCTCAGTGTTCTTTTACAAAGATCTGGCGTTGCCGAGAGGCTTGTAAAAATGGGCGCGGAATTTGCTGGCTCCAATCCTTTTGTTGTCGCAGCGATAATTTTGTTCATCGTAGGAATTTTATTTACAACGATCACGGGTCTTGGAGCAGTTATTATGGTCTCTACCATAGCTTTACCTATCCTTGGATCGGTCGGTTTGAAAGAGGAGGCAGCAGGGGGAATTATGTTGTTTGGGATAAGCCTTGGAGGTTTGCTGAATCTGAATAACTGGGCTGTTTATAAAAATGTCCTTTCCATAAATCCCAGCGAAATTTATAGCTATGCTTTGATTCTTTTTCTGATACAAGTACCGGTTGCATTATTATTTGTAGTTTTAAATCTTTGGCGCGCAAAGCAAATTCAGTTCGGCGCCGGGAAAATTTTGAAGTGCATAGCTCTGTCAGCAGGCTTTGTCATAGCAATGTGGGAAGCATATGTGTACCTCCGTGGTAGAAGCGCCGACGGTTTGGATTATATCATCCAGTTGATTACAGCAGTGTTTGGAGTAGTAATCTTGCTGTTTATAATAGTTGATAAGGTGTCGTATTTCCGCAAAAACAACTACAGAGATATACGCTGGTATAATTACTTGATTCCCATAGTGCCACTGATTTTGATCCTTGTTTACAAGGTACATTTCGTGAACGCTTTCTTCCTTGCGTTTATTTACGGAGTAATATCGACTTTACGTAAGGATACAATGCGGCTTGCATCGCGCTCTATAATTGAAGGTGTCAGCAGCGTTGTGCCAGTTATAGTTCTCATGATAGGCATAGGAATGCTGTTAAGTGCCATCCTCGGTCCGGCGGCATCATTGAAATACGGTGGTGCAGGCCATACCAATACCTCACTGAGGGAATGGCCTATGGTGGAAGCTATGAAGCCTCTTTTCATGTCCATCGTTCCAACGTCATTTTGGAGTTATGTGATTGGTTTTGGTCTGTTAGCGCCTTTGGCTCTTTACAGGGGTCCCATGAACATTTGGGGACTTGGATACGGTGTGGCTGGCATATTGCTTTCTACAGGACAATTGAACCCGCCTTCCATCATGGGTGTTCTGATGTCTCTTAGCATCGTGCAAGGTATCTCAGATCCAACAAACACACAAAACGTCTGGCTTGCTAATGAATTGCGCGTGGATGTCAATTTACTAATGTGGCGTACTCTGCCCTATGCATGGTTAACTGCATTGTTTGGCTTGTTAGTTGCGGGGTTAAGATTTCTCAATTAAAAGTAATGTGTGTATGAGCGGGCGAAAGGTGAAAATTGGAATTGATGTGGGAGGGACATTTACTCACTCCGTTGCAATTGATGCCGAAGGGGGTGAGCTGATCGGTAAGGCAATGGTGCCAACAACGCATACAGCAAGGGAGGGGGTAGCACTCGGTGTTGTGCAATCGATGCAAAAGCTAATTGATTTGGCGCACATATACCCTCAAGAGGTTATTCTAATTGCTCATAGTACAACGCAGGCGACCAATGCTCTTCTGGAGGGTGATGTAGCGACAGTCGGCATTATTGGCATGGCAAAAGGAATCGAGCGCTTTGCAACTAAGGTACAGGCTCGATTGGGTAAGATTTTTCTTGCCCCGCACAAATTTCTGAACACGGTATTTCAGTTCATAGACATAACGAATGGCATAGACTATCAGATAATACGTGAGACGGTGCAAAGATTGCACATGGCAGGTGCTCAAGTTTTTGTAACGACTGAGGCTTTTGGTGTCGATGATCAAAGTAATGAACAGCGAGCTGCGGAGATTGTTCGTGATATGGGATTTCAATGCACAGCAGCATCAGAAGTTTCTCAGCTTTATGGGCTTCGCGCCCGTACTCTCACGGCAGCTATTAACGCAAGTATGTTGCCGAAAATGCTGGAAACTGCGGATATGACGGAAAAATCGGTAAGAGATAGCGGCATTCGTGCACCCTTAATGGTTATGAGGAGCGATGGTGGAATTATGGGTGTTTCCGAAATGAGGCGTAGGCCCATACTTACAATACTTTCAGGGCCTGCCGCAGGTGTAACCGCGGCTCTCATGTACGCAAGAGTATCGGAGGGGATCTTCATTGAGGTCGGCGGGACTTCTACAGATATTTCTGTGATAGTGCATGGTAAGCCGTTCAGGAAAGCTGCTGAAGTTGGTGGCAACAAGATTTACCTCCGCACACTTGATGTCAGGACAGTAGGAATAGGTGGAGGCTCGATGGTTCGGTTCACCGATGGCAAGGTTGCTGATGTTGGTCCGCGAAGCGCCCATATTGCAAACTTGCGATATCTGTCGTTTTCTGACCCAGAGGAAATTCGTGGGCCAGTTGTCAAATTTGTTAAACCATTAGGTTCTGATCCCAGCGATTATCTTTCTTTCTCAACTCAAGATAACCCTGACCCGCAGTTCGCACTTACCGCTACCGACGCTGCTAATTTTCTTGGGGTGATTGAGGGAAGCTATGCCCGTGGAAATGTCTATACCTTGAAGAGGGTTTTTGAAGAGCTTGAAAAAAATTTTAAGAGAGAAGCTTCACATTTAGCAAAAGACATTCTGGATAAAGCAACAGACAAGATTATTAGTGTGGTTGAACGACTCATAGATGAGTATAAACTTGATGAGTCCGCCAGAGGCGGGCTTGTCATGGTTGGAGGTGGGGGAGGGGCGGGTGTTCTCGTACCCTATGTTGCAAGGAGACTGGGGACAAAGTATGTAATAGCAGAAAATTCAGAAGTTGTTTCTGCGATCGGTGTAGCACTTGGGCTTATTCAGGAAACAGTTGAACGCAATGCTCCACACCCGACTCGGGATGATGTTTTGAGAGTCAGGCAGGAAGCAATTGATTCTGTTTTAAGAATGGGTGCTGCTGCAGAGACCGTAGAAGTTCATGTCGAAGTAGATTCCCATGCAAAAAGTATCAGAGCAATTGCTTCTGGTTCGACGGAGATGAGAACGCGTAACGTGCCACTTAAGCCTCTTACAGTTCAGGAGCTTAGAGAAAAAGCGGAAAGTTTTTCAATATGTGACAAGGGTACAATGTCATTAGTGGGGAAAACTAACTTTCTATATATATTTCAAGGTCTGAAACGCAATAGCTATCTCCTCGGACTTTTCAGTTCAGTCAGTAAGCCCGTGGTTGTTGTAGATCAAACCGGTGTTGTGCGCCTCAATATTTTGTCTGGGGAAGTGAGGTCGACAGATTCTCAGCATGCATTAAGCTTCCTTGAAAAAATTATTGAGGATAGTTGCACCTACGGCGACGCAGGTGTTTTGCCGCCAAATGTATTTGCCATAGTAGCAGCCAGGATCATCGACTTAACAGGCCTTATTAATCGTGATCAGATTCTGGGAGTTGCCGGCGCCGAGTTTCAGAACGTGGCAAATGACGAACCTGTTGTGTTTGTATATTATCCCAGGCGTTTCTAAAAATAAAATTTCCTAATACGTAGAGTGAAAATGACATCATCCTATTTCCCCCAGGGCTCTCCTGAATTTAACTATTTAAGACATCTGGTTCTTCTTTACGGAAAGGAGAATGAGCGCTGGACAGAGGACGAATTGCTTTATTACGTTGCACATCTATCTGAAGATGGCAAACCGGACGATTGGTTGTTTGACTCTTTCCTTTTCATCAATTTATCTGCTCCCTCGGGCAACCATTACCAGGCAGATGTAAACATAGGCACGACGATGGCAGGAGAGGGTGATTTCTTTGCTGTTTGTTCGCCTAGACCAGGGAACTTAAAGGACTGGAACGATCTGCTCGATTATTATTTTTCCGATGGTGGAGCAATTCAAACACTTGATCGCACAATTAATGAGGTCGAAAAGTCAATTGGCAATGTACCATGTAAGCGAAACGTCGTTTTAACCCTGCCTTATCCTCACATCACTCAGCAATCTTTCGGAGAGATTGAGAAAGGGGGCGGCATTCTCAATTTTTCAGTTTATGGCCAAAACTTAATGCGGGCTACAAACGCGAGGCTATCTGCTGAGCGCTGGTTTGTTAACCAGGCTATGGAACGATGGAAAAGTCTTAAGACCAAGCACATAAACCTCCTCGGATTTTACTGGATATTTGAGACCGTCTACAGATCGTGGGAAATAGATGATCATTATTTGTTGAAAGAGCTTCGCAAGTGCATAAACAGTCATGGGCTGAAATTCTTGTGGATACCTTTCTTCTCAAGTTACAACTTTCATCTGCTGAAAGATTACAAAAAGTATTACTTTGATCTTGCTTTCATACAACCAAACTTTATGTTTTATAAGGAAGGGAAGTCCATCTCTGCCGCCGTTAAGGAAGCAAGGAGCAGTGGTGCAGGTATTGAAATAGAGTATTACCTCGATTTGAACGAACCGATAGCAATTACAAATGAAAAGCAAGTTCGTTTTCGTGAATATCTTAACGCCGGAATAAAGTACGGGTACATGAAGGAAGCAGCATGCGCTTATTTTCTTGGCTATGATTCGCTCCACAGGATGCATCAACATGCTGACCCCATAGAACGAGAATATTACGAGGATATTTATCATTTTATCAGGGGTGATTATGCTGTGAAGCCTTATCCCCTTGTGCCGAGCGGGGCGTACTTTGTGCCCAGGACCAAAGTGGCAATTGCTTTGGATGTAGGGGGGACAAATTTGAGGGCTGCAGTCGTTGACGAGTACGGGAAGATACGTCACAGGGTGCAGCAATCAACTCCTGTTGGCAGAGATGCAATTCTGTGCAGCATATCCGATTTGATAGAGAAAATAAGGGGGAATTTTAGTTCTGGTGACTTTGAGGTTGCTGGAATTGGCATCAGCACTGGGGGGCGGGTCGATTTTAAAAGGGGCATCATCGTCGATTCAACAGCAATTTTAAATGGCTGGAAAGATGTTCCAGTTGCGAAAATCCTTGAAGAGAGATTTCAGCTCCCTGTCTTTGTAGATAATGATGGCAATTGCGCCGCTTTGGCTGAGGCTTATTTCGGTAAGGGTAAGGGCATCAATAATTTTATAGCGGTGGTTGTAGGTACCGGGATTGGAGGAGGCATTTTCGTCAATGGAGAGATTTTGCGAGGCTCAATGAACTATTCCTCTGAGATAGGCCACGTTAGCATTGATGCAGAGGGCCCCGTCTGTTCATGCGGCGGTAGAGGGTGCGTGGAATTATACGCATCCGGGGTTGGGTTGGTGCGGTGGGCTGAGGAGAAATTCAGTGAACCACTTTCTTCGCTTGGAATAGCAGGAGAGGTACTCACCGCTCAAACAATTGGAGAAGCGGCTGACCGTGGCAATCTCACAGCTAAAAAATTTTTAGCTGAAGCAGGTGAAAAACTCGGGATAGCTCTTTCGGGGTTAATTAATGTTTTTAATCCGGAAAGGATAATACTTTCCGGAAGTTTAGTAAATCTTGGTGAACCCTATTTGTCTGGAATCAAAGGTGCCATTGAGAAATATGCGATGAAGCCTAACAAGATGTGCGTCACTGTCGTCTTGTCTGAGTTTCCGAAAGATGGAGGCATTTTGGGCGCTGCGGTCTTAGCTCTATACGGCGCACAGCAGGAATGATTTAAATTTCATCGTCGATGTTACGCTTACAGCCATCTCGGTATGAGTCAAGGTTCTATGAGAGCCTTACTTTCTTTGATGCCAAAGAAAGTAACCAGAGAATCCGCGCGGGCGGACCAAATAGTACCCCACGAATCAGCATAGTATGTGCATCCTGGATAGAGGCTAAGAAATGCACAGAAATTTCTGCCCTTTCATTAATTCCTCCCGAGCGCATCCGCTGAAGGCGGACGGACGATTTTTGGAGCCCCTCGCAAAGGATCGCATGACGGAATGGTACCTCCAATTGCATGGTCGTTCAAGAACGCATACCTTCAAATGGGTGCCGATATGCCGACGACCTGATCCTTTGGCACCAGGAGTTCAAGTTATCTTGTAGCGTAACATCGGTTCATCATTTTCCCGAACCCATTAGTATTCCGCTTACAAAGTATTTCTGCGTAAACAGGAATACCACAATAACGGGGATGACGGAGACCACGGCACCGGCGGCAACTAATTTATAGTTCGCTGCTAATGACTGAACCATCATACTCAATCCAACCTGAAGAGTGTAGTGTTCCGGACTTCGCAAAACAATTAAGGGCCATAGAAAATCCCCCCAGGAACTGATAAATGTTAAAACTACCAATGCTGCAACCGACGGCTTTATTAAAGGTAGCGCCACACTCCACCAGATTCGAAATGTCGAAGCACCATCAATCATTGCTGCTTCTTCTAATTCTCTCGGAACCGTAAGGTAGGCTTGCCTCAAAAGATAGATCGAAAATGCACTTGTGGAAAATGGTAGCATAACCCCGATCAATGTATCGGCAAGGCCTAATTTCAGAACCAGTGTATAAAGCGGTATCACTATCACCTCTTGCGGAATTATTAACGTGCTGATTATTGCTGTGAAGATCAGCGAGCGTCCGGGAAAACTTAATCTCGCCAATGGATAAGCTGCGAGGGCAGATGTGAATACAGTAAGAGTGACTGTGCCCAGAGCAATGATTATGCTGTTTACAAAATATCTTCCAAATGGAACCGCATTCCAAACTGTAGCGTAATTTTCGAACTGCCAGTGCTTCGGTATAAAAACGGGAGGCCAGGAAAATATCTCTTCGGTCCCCTTTAGAGAAGTTGATATCAGCCATAAAAATGGCCCAAGCATAACAAGAGCGATGAAGATGAGAACCGAATAAGCAAAGAGTTGGCTGATGGTCTTCATGGCGCGCTGCCTCGCTCGAGCAACTTCATATTCATGTATGAAAATACCAGCGTGAAAAGAAATAAAACGACACCCAGTGCTGAAGCGTATCCTAAGTCAAAATGTTCAAAAGCTGTCTGATACATATATGCTACCAGAGTCTTATTCTGGATTGGCGCTCCGGGAAGTATTATATAAATCTCCGTGAAAACTTTAATGGCTGAAATTGACGATATGATGAAAACCAGCGTGATGGATGGTTTAAGCAGCGGCACAGTTATATGCAAGGTTCTCTGGAACCATGAGGCACCATCAATGATAGAAGCCTCTTCAAGCTCCTTAGGAATCCCCATCAAACCAGCTAAAAAGATTACCATATAATATCCGATTCCTCTCCATATTGTGACGCCCATAACTGAAATTAGATTCACCGGGTATTGCGTCAGCCAGTGGACACTATGTGCAGAAATTCCACTTTTGACAATGAGAAAATTGAGCAATCCCACATCTTCATTGAGAAGCCATCTCCACGCAATTCCCGTGATCACTATCGGAGTGACGACTGGCAAGAAGTAAATGGTTCTAAAAATTTTTCGCCCTTTAATTTTTTCTCGTATTATCATTGCTACGCATAAGGACAGAATAATCAAAACAGGAGTCACAGCAATATAGATGATTGAGTTTAAGAGGGTCCACCAGAAATTTGTATCCCTAAATAGATTTAAATAATTTTGAAAGCCAATAAATGTCCCACCCTGCACTGGATTGTATCTTTGCATGCCCAGTAGGAAAATGTAAGCCATTGGACAGAAACTAAACAGAGTCAGCGCTGCGAGAGCAGGGAGTAAGAAGAAAAAAGCTATCAAATTTTTACTCTCGCTTGCCGGAAATTTTGTGGGACGAACAATCATCGGTTAGCAGCACTATTGAGAATTACCAGAGAGAACTTTATCCCATTCCTGTGCCGCTTTATTGAGCGCTTGCTCGGTGCCCATCTTCCCAAGACAGGCGGATTGGATGGCTTCGTCGAAAGAGTCTTTTAATTTATCAAAGTCAGGATGGGTAAAATAAGTGCGAAGACGTATCCCAGTTAGGACGTCTTTTGCGCCTATGTAGCGTGCATGTCCTATCGGTGATTTATCATCGATGGTAAACAGGGAATCTTTAAGAGCTTCTCTCACCGATGGAAAAGTTAATACTATTTTGCTGAATGCCAGCTGATTTTGAGCATTGGTGACATAAAGCGCGAAATCCAGGCTTTCCCTCGGATGTTTTGTTGATGCCATTATAGCAATCGACATGACGGCTAATTCGGACTTCCCGGTTTTTCCTGTCAGTGCAGGTGCTACGCCAGTCACATTGTATATCCCTGGAGAATTGGATTGAACGCGTGTTAGAAAAACCGGACCGGTGAACACTGAAGCTACCATCCCAGACATGTAAGGCTCAATAATACTTGTTTGTGAAGAGGTGATGGATTCCCGCGGAAGATAGCCCTCTCTAAATAAACTCACCCATTTGTCAACTATCGCAACAGCCTCGGGTGTGTTAAATGCAGCGCGTTTCCCGTCCGGTGAGAGCATATGTACCCCTTCCGACTCAAGTATCATAGGCAAAAAGCTATCTTTGCCAATATTTAGAAAGAAGGCAAACTTACCTGTGCGATTCTTGAATACTCGGGCAAAGGTACTCATCTCATCAAATGTAGTCGGAACATCTTTATCTGTGAACCCGGCTTGCTTAAACATTGCTTTATTGTAAATTAAAGCATAGGGGTTTAAGTACCATGGCAATGCAACAGTATCTTTTTTGAATACGCCGTACGAGAAAGCGTTAGGCAGATAAGAATTTACTTCTTCGGGCGACAGGAGGCTATTCAGCTTCATCAGGGAATTTATATTGTAAAATTTTGTCAGGAAATCGCTTGAAAGATTGATCACATCCGGTGCATTGTGTGCGGCGATGGAAGCCATTAACTTCTGCACCGCCCCATCATAGGGGATGTCAACCCATTTTATAGATACAAATGGGTGACTTTTTTCGTATCGCTTAATCAGGTCATTGAAGTAATTGGTAAATTCTGGGGTGAGCTGCAAGGTCCAAAATTCAATCTCCGTTTTATGTTGTGAATTCTTCCCGCAGCCAGTTATGATAATGAGGATCGCTGCAACTTGAACCAGCCACAACTTCAAGAAACGTATAATAGATTTTTCCATTGTTATTAGCCCTTCTCCAATCTTTATTCTTGTAAAGCCTTTACAAATCTTCTCACGATCTCAACAGGTCTTGTAATTGCCGTGCCGACACATACTGCATGTGCCCCTAATTTAATAGCTGTCTTTGCCTCTTCGGGTGTCCAAAACTTCCCTTCTGCGATCACGGGCAGGTTGACAGAAGCGGCAAGCTGCTTGACAAGCTCGAGATCAGGTTTGTCATAGCCAGCGGCTGAGTATTCTGTATATCCGGAAAGAGTTGTTGATATATAATCTGCTCCACTTTCAGCTGCCTTTATACCCTCATTGAGATCTGATATGTCAGCGATGATGGGGATATCAAAACGTTTCTTGACTTCACGCAGAAAAGTAGCCCCATCTATGCCATTAGGCCTGATGCGTGATGTTGCATCGATTGCTATTATATCTGTTCCAGCTTTAATTAGTTCTTCAACGTCTTTTAATCGAGGAGTAATGAGAACATAGCCGGAGGGATAAGTCCCTTTGGTCAGTCCGATTATGGGGAGCTTTACTTCTTTCCTCACAGCCTTTATGTTCTTAACATCGCGGATTCTGACGGCTACAGCACCTCCCAATTCAGCAGCTTTTGCGAAGGCTGCAATAAATATGGGATCATCGAATGGGCTACCTTCCTCCGCTTGACAAGAGACAATCAATCCCCGTTTCAGCAAATGCACCTCGAGCACCTTTCGTGCGAAATACAGTTATTGGATCTTGGGATTTTCATAGGCTCTCGGCTTCACATACGTGCCAGGAACTGTGCAGCATATAACATAATAAACTCACAAGGCTTTCTCAAGCGCTTGCTATATTTTTCAATGCAAGGCATGGCGTCCAAGGCGCTACCTTTTAACGCCAAGAGCACGTCTGTACTCAGCTTTTTATTTGTAGCTTGAGGAATCTTCTGTCTTGGTCACGTGTTTGCTATGGATGATGAGAATGCCTTTAGCGATATGAGCTCTGCCTCTTGTTAAATACCGTCCATGTTGTTTTTCTTTTTTCTCTTCGGTATACTGAAAAAAGCTTTTTGATATGGATTTTTGACAATAAATCAGAGTGGAGTCATCATGGTTGAATACGATCTTTTAGTCATTGGCAGCGGGCCTGGCGGGTACGAGGCTGCTATCCGTGCTGCGCAGCTGGGGATGAAGGTTGGGGTTGTTGAGCGTGACCGGCTTGGCGGAATTTGTCTGAACTGGGGATGTGTCCCGACAAAGGCGCTTCTCCGAAGCGCAGAGATTGCTCAGTTGCTAAACCGGGCAAAAGACTTCGGGTTAAAAGTCAATGGAATTGGATTTGATTTCTCTGCGATCATCAGGCGATCTCGTGAAATTGCGGACAAATTGTCAAAAGGGGTGGCTTATCTTTTTCGAAAGAACAACGTGGAACATTTGCAAGGTTTTGGTCGTTTTGTAAATCAGAGCACTGTCGAGGTGTTGCGAGATGAGAAGGTCGTCGGGACGTACCGTGCGAAACGGGTGCTGATTGCAACAGGGGGGAAGCCTAAATCGCTGCCGGGCGTTCCGTTCGATCATAAACGCATTCTCACAAGCACCGATGCAATGCTTTTAGAGTCGCCTCCGAGCAAAATGGTTATCATTGGAGCGGGTCCAATTGGTATTGAGTTTGCATATTTTTACACCACGTTTGGCACAAAGGTCTCAATAATTGAAATGATGCCGACAATTCTTCCGCTGGAGGATATCGAAATCACAAAGCATCTTGCAGCGCGGTTGTCAAAAATGGGGATCGAGATTTTTGTTGAGTCCAGAGTTGAAACCGTGGAGCTTGCAGAATCTGGAGTTCGTGTTTCTGTAGCGACCAGGGATGGCGCGAAAGTGTTCGACGGAGACGTTGCGTTGGTTGCGGTTGGGGTGGAGGGGAACGTTGAGAACATAGGACTTGAATCGCTTGGTGTGGAGGTCAATCGTAGTTTCATCAAAGTTGACGAACGTTATCGAACGAACATTGAAGGTATATACGCAATTGGTGATGTGATTGGAGCGCCGATGCTTGCCCATGTTGCTTCAGCGGAAGGGATTGCAGCAGTTGAATGGATGGCTGGAATTGACAGGCAACCTGTTAATTATTCGAACATACCAAGTTGCACCTACGCGGTACCTCAGGTGGCGCGCATTGGGATCACTGAGCAGGAAGCATTACAAAAGGGGTTGGAGATCAAAGTTGGGAGATTTCCATTCAGAGCAAACGGCAAATCGCTTGCCCTTGGTGAGTCTGAGGGATTTGCAAAATTGATTTTCGATGCAAAATATGGGGAGCTTTTAGGGGCGCATATCATTGGTCCTGAAGCTACTGAGCTGATTGCTGAGCTTGGTGTTGCGAAAACGCTTGAGTCAACCGCAAAGGAGATTATCCGAACCGTTCATGCGCATCCTACTCTCTCTGAAGCAATAATGGAAGCAGCAGCACAAGCTTATGGAGAAGCAATCAATATCTGAGAATAGTTTATATGGTTCATTTGATCACCGTTCGTCTGGGCAGCGTGCCCTATGATACTACCTGGGAGCTTCAACAACGCCTCTTCGATCTTCGCCACCGGGATGAGATTGATGACGTGCTGCTCCTTGTTGAGCATCCGCATATCTATACGATTGGTCGGAAAGGTAATTTAGATCACATTCTCCTGTCTAAGGATGAATTGCTGAAGAGAGGGATAAGCGTGCGAAACGTTGATCGCGGGGGTGATGTTACATATCATGGACCCGGTCAGCTTGTGGTCTACCCAATTATCAGCTTGTGCAACCGATATCACGATGTGCATCGATACCTGCGCGAGTTAGAAGAAGTGATTATCCGAGCCGTTCTTAGATTTGGAATTGAAGCAGTTCGTATCCCGGGCTTGACCGGCGTATGGGTAGGTGATGAGAAACTTGCTGCAATCGGAGTGAAGGTCTCTGATTGGACTACGATGCATGGCTTTGCTCTCAACGTAAACACAGATTTGGCTTTCTTCGATGGCATTATTCCATGTGGCATTCATGACAGAGGTGTTACCTCGATGGCGAAAATCCTTGGACATAAGCTCAATATATGGAGTGTTGCTGATGCAATTGAGGATCTCTTTGCTGAGGTTTTCCATGCGATCTCAGATCGGATGGATCTTGAAGAATTCAAGAAATCTCTCCACGAGAGGTGGATTGAAGATAGTAATACCGCCGTTAACGGCACAAGGTTGAGGAGAAATAAATATGAGTTCAGGTGAGAAAATGGTGCGAGACGCCGGCAGGTCATCTGACCTTGCCAATCTAAAAGAGCCCAATGATGGAGGAGCTTCCTCGGTTGTTGAGACTCGGACTCAACTTTCGACGGAAGAGCTCCTGAATGTCTATAAATTGATGTTGACTTCTCGTCTGATGGACGAGAAGATGTTAATTCTTCTGAAACAAGGGAAGATTTACTTCCATATTGGAGGCCCCGGTCACGAAGCGATTCAGATTGCTGCGGCGTATGCGATGAAACCTGGATACGATTGGGCTTACCCTTACTACCGCGACCTGGCTTTTGCGCTGCAGTATGGGATGACTCCGGAGGAGATCTTTCTTGAATCACTGCATAGGGCTGAAGGACCGAGCTCCGGTGGGCGACAAATGCCATCCCATTATGGCAAGAGGGAACTGCGGATAGTTTCACAGTCAAGTCCGACAGGCACGCAGTTCCTGCAAGCGGTTGGCACTGCGCTCGGGGCAAAAAGAGAAGGCGTCGATGAAGTCGTCTACGTTTCCTCAGGTGAGGGGACAACAAGCGAAGGTGAGTTCCACGAAGCTATCAACTGGGCGAGCCGCGAACATCTTCCAGTGATCTTCGTGATTCAGAACAACCGATATGCTATCTCCGTCCCAATCAGTGAACAAACAGCAGGAGCTTCTGTCTATGAGATGGTGAAAGGATACGTTGGACTTCAGCGATATCAAGTTGATGGAACAGATTTTCTTGCATCACTGGCGGTCACACGTGAGGCGGTTGCCAGAGCTCGTAGAGGTGATGGACCGAGCATAATCGTTGCCGATGTGGTCCGACTTCTTGCACATTCTTCTTCTGATGATCAGACGAAATACCGCTCAAAAGAGGAACTTGAGGCTGATCGACGACGTGATCCTATACCAAAATTGGAGAAAATTCTCCTAGAACAGAACGGCTTGACATCGGCAGATCTTGAGAACATTAAAGCGTCTGTGAAGCAGCGAGTTGATGCTGCAGCCGAATGGGCGGAGAGCAGACCACTTCCAGACCCAGGCACTGTTACTCTCCATGTCTACGCTCCACAGCTTGCGGTCTCAAGAGCAAGCTTCGTTGAAAAAGAGCACAAGGGAGAACGCGTTGTGCTCGTCGATGCCATTAATCACGCCCTTGCGGAAGAAATGGAACGGAACCCGAAGATGGTCGTTTATGGTGAAGATGTTGCGGGGAAAAAGGGGGGTGTTTTTACTGCAACAAAGGGGTTAACGGCACGGTTTGGTCCTGAGAGAGTTTTCAATTCTCCTCTTGCTGAAGCAAGCATCGTAGGAACCGCTATTGGGCTAGCTGTGCGGGGATTCAAACCAGTTGTGGAAATTCAATTTGGCGACTACATCTGGCCTGCCTTTATGCAAATTCGTGATGAGCTTGCTATGTTACGTTACCGCTCCAATAACACCTGGAGCGCTCCTGTTGTTATCCGCGTGGCGGTCGGCGGGTATATACATGGTGGATTGTATCATAGCCAATCGATTGACGGGTTCTTTGCTCACATTCCCGGGATCCGTATCGCTTTTCCATCCAATGCGGCGGATGCAAAGGGGTTACTGAAAACCGCCTGTAGGGAAAACGACCCTGTGCTGTTTCTTGAGCATAAGGGTTTGTACCGTCAGAATTTCGCTGCTTCGCCTGAGCCAGATAGCGATTACCTGCTCCCCTTTGGCATCGCAAGAACGGTCCGAGAAGGAAATGATATCACCGTCATTACATACGGGATGATGGTTCAGCGTTCCCTTGAAGCGGCAACTGTTCTTGAGGCTGAGGGAGTAAGCGTGGAGATCGTTGATCTTCGGACGCTTAACCCTCTGGACGTCGATGCTATCTTGAGTTCTGTTAGAAAAACTGGAAAGGTGCTCATTGTTCATGAGGACACTTTGACGGCGGGCTTTGGCGCCGAGATAGCAGCAGTCATTGCTCGCGAAGCCTTTGAACGGCTCGACGCCCCTATTATGCGTGTAGCAGCAAAAGATTCACCGGTACCTTATTCTCCTCCTTTGGAAAGCGCAATGCTTCCACAAATGAAGGATATTGAGAATGCTCTACGTGCTCTTGCGTCATATTAAGTATGAGGTTTTATCTTCGTTCCGTTGAAGGCGGATTGAGAAAGGAGTAAAGACTGTATGGATGTGAAAGTAGTTATGCCGCAAATGGGTGAAAGCATTACCGAGGGTACGATCATCAAATGGCATAAGAAGGTTGGTGATGCTGTGAAAAAAGATGAGACCCTTCTGGAGATAAGTACTGATAAAGTCGATTCCGAGATTCCATCTCCGGCATCAGGAATCGTAAAAGAGATTCTTGTGCCTGAGCAGAAGACAGTTCCTGTTCACACAGTGATTGCTATCATTGAGAGCGAGGGCGATGGTCTTCGGGATGAGCAGGAGATAAATCGACCGCCATCTGTCTCAACAGAAGCTCCCGTGCTAAAGCAGACACCTCATGCCGAGCCTTCCGCACATAAGTTAGTTCATGAAGCCGCACCGGCTGACAGTCGGTTTTATTCCCCTCTTGTGCTTACAATTGCTCGTGAGGAAGGGATCTCGATGGAGGAGCTCGCCCGAATTCCCGGGACTGGGAGCGGGGGCCGAGTAACTAAGAAGGACATCCTGGCGTATGTTGAGTCCAGAAAAGTGACGCCATCTATTCCCATAGCTCCTGAGCAGCCCGTTGCTCAAATATCGCCTCAGGCTGCTCCATCATCAGTGAGCGAATTGGCGAAAAGGTATCCGCCACAGGAATTCGAAATCATTGAGATGACTAACGTGATGCAGCGAATGGCGGAGCACATGGTTCGGACTGTGCATACATCGCCACATGCCTTCACAGTGTCGGAGTGCGATGTGACAAGAATTGTTGAATATAGGAATCGCCATGCTGAGGAGTTCGAGCGACGGGAAGGATTCAAACTCACATACACCCCATTCATCGCGGAGGCATGCGTCAGAGCAATCAAGGAATTCCCGCTGATTAACAGTCAGGTCGAAGGCACTTCAATCATCATCCGCAAATCGGTGAACCTTGGCATCGCTGTGGCTTCTCCGACTGGCTTGATTGTCCCTGTGGTGAAGCATGCTGACGAATTAAATTTCCTCGGGCTTGCGCGTGCAATCAATGATCTTGCCGTACGAGCAAGGACGAAGAAGTTGCTTCCGGATGATGTGCAAGGTGGTTCATTCTCAATAACTAATTACGGTGTGTTCGGGAGCATCATTGGGTTGCCGCTCATCAATCAGCCACAAGTTGCTATTCTCGGGGTGGGCGCATTTCAGAAACGCCCTGTTATCGTCAACGATGCAATTGCGATTCGGACGATGGTGTACTTGACGCTTTCTTTCGACCATAGGGTGGTTGATGGCGAATTGGGCGGCAAGTTTATCGAACGCATTGTGCAATTGCTTGAAGAGTTCGATGAGACAAGAGAGTTATGATACCATCTTCTATGAGTGAAGCTGTTACAAAAGAGGTTGCGGCGACGCCTCCTCGCGGAACTACAGAAACTGCGGTTCCGGGAAGCCCGGATATGCGGCGACGACCAGAGTGGCTGAAAGCTCGAATTCCGGCTGGTGAGAACTATGTTCGTTTGCTTCATCTCATGCGCCTGAAGCAACTCCACACCGTGTGTGAAGAGGCAAGATGCCCCAACATTGGCGAGTGTTGGGCGGCAGGGACAGCGACATTTCTGATTCTCGGCGATATTTGCACTCGGAGCTGCGGATTCTGTGCTGTTAAGACAGGGCGTCCGACTGAATATGACATTGATGAGCCGCGACGTGTAGCAGAAGCCGTTGCCTCGATGGGGATTCATCATGCAGTTATTACATCCGTCGATCGAGATGACCTTAAGGATGGAGGTGCGAGCATCTTTGCAGAGACGATCCGACAAATTCGTCTGCGTGTTCCGACGTGTCGGATCGAAGTTCTCATCCCGGATTTCAAGGGAGATGAGGAGGCGCTGAACATTGTTCTCGATGCGCAGCCTGATGTCCTCAACCACAATGTTGAGACTGTACCGCGGCTTTATCCTGTTGCAAGGCCTCAGGGGAAATTCGACCGTTCGCTTGAGCTTCTGCTCCGTGCGAAGCGGAGGGGATTCCTTACTAAGACGGGTCTCATGGTGGGGCTTGGTGAAGAGATTGCTGAAGTTCTCGACGTAATGCGTCAGCTCCGGGAAGTCGAGTGCGATGTTTTAACAATCGGTCAATACCTGCAGCCTACAAAGGAACATTTGCCTATTGCCCGCTTTGTTGCCCCGGAGGAATTTCGTATGTTGAAGGAAGAAGGATCCCGGATGGGCTTTAAGTACGTTGAGTCCGGTCCATTTGTGAGAAGTTCGTATCATGCGGAGCGGCATGTGTGAGTTAAGGAGCTTCCCTGATAAGCGTCCATTCTGGCAAGTACAGTCTCGGGCGAGTTTCTCGGGTCAGGTTACTGCTTAAAGAGGGCTGTTACCATAGCTCTCTTTTGTTTTTTGAGAAGTACTTCTTGGTTCTGTGACATTTTCTTAATATAATAATACAATGTTAAACGAATATGTATTTCCGCAAAACTGCTTGTCAGCCATATGAGCGCAGGAGCAATTCTTCGATCCTCATCGGCAATCTCAGGTACAAGATGTTTTGCCAGACCAACACATCGCGTAGAATGCTTTGCATCAATGGTGCATCTAATTTACGAGGTCGCATGGGTGCCAGGCTAATGGTTCGATATTGCTTGGCAACAGGGGCTTTCGAAAACTTTTCTAACTATTAATAGGAGGTCATCATGGAAGGTATCATACGATTCATGAACAGCGCAGCGGGGAGAATTCTCCGCATCGTCATCGGGGCGACCCTTTTTTACTTCGGTTTCTGGAAGTGGGCTCCTGAATGGTGGGGGTATGTCCTTGGTGTGATTGGGGCGTTTGCGTTCATAGCTGGCCTTTTTGGTTTCTGCGTGCTTCAGATTTTTGTCAAGCCGAAGAGCACCTCAGCTTAAGTCCGCCGTTCAGCGGGCTCATTGTTACTTAGAGGGGAGGGGATGTGCAAACTTCTACGGCCATTGGCCTGTAGCCGAGCAGGGAACACCATGAATCCACTCTCATATGTCTTTATCTTTCTTGGCGGCATTATTGTAGGCATTCTTGGTGCTTTGCTTGGTATCGGCGGAGGGATTTTCTTCATTCCGTTCCTTGTTCTAATTTTCCACATTCCTATGCATCAAGCCATTGGCACGAGCATCGTCACTGTGATTGCGACATCGAGTGCTGTCGCCTCAATCAATGTTGGTAGAGGATGGTCGAACATTCGACTTGGAATGACGCTGGAGCTCGCCACTACAATAGGTGCGATCTTTGGCGGTGTTACTGCTAATCTGATCAGTGGAGCGACGCTTGCGAAGATTTTTAGCATCATCGCGGTTGTCATTGGGTTCCTTATGCTGCGGAAAGTTGAGACCCATGAGCATGCGAAACCTATTCGTGAGGAAGAAGATCTCGGGAAGTTAGGTGGCTCATTCTACGATGCAGCAGAAGGGAAGGAAATTCGCTATCGGGTAAAGAAACCCGGAATTGGTCTAGTAGCTTCGTTCATAGCGGGGAACATCTCAGGTCTCCTTGGCATAGGCGGCGGAGTTATCAAAGTGCCGGCAATGAATCTCTGGTGCAATGTGCCTATCAAGGCAGCGACCGCTACAAGTAATTTTATGATTGGTGTAACCGCAGTGGCGAGTGCTTTTATCTATTTTGCCGCTGGACAGATTGAGCCTCGAATTACTGCAGTAGCCGCGATTGGCGTTCTTTTGGGTTCACGCATAGGACTCATGATCGGTGACCGACTTCACTCACGCTGGATTACGACTGTCTTTGCGCTGCTCCTTTTTGGTCTCGCTGTGGAGATGTTTTTGCGATGAAATTTCAAATCGAAAATGCAACGCCACGCAAAAATCATCCGGGGTCTCATCAACATGTGGCTGAGAAGACTGAGAGGTTAATTAGTCGCACATTGCTCAGCGGAGTCTTGATCAGTTCCTTTATAATGCTCTACGGGCTCATTCTTTACTTTTCAGGGCATACAGTACATCCTGTGAAATCGCAGTCAATGATTGAAGTGATTGTTCATTTTCACCCGCTCGACTCCACATCTGTGTTATTCATGGGTGTTATTGTTTTGATGCTCACTCCGGTTGTTCGTGTGATCCTCGCAATTGTTGGATTTGCTCAGGAAGGTGAAGGACGCTTTGTTCTTGTTTCCATAGGGGTTTTGCTTATCCTTTTGTTCAGCATGATATTTTCTATTGGATAGCGGAGCTGATGTTGACTTGGGTCTATAGCCTGATTTCCAGTGAGCGGCAGCGATGAAGGGACACGTAGCGAAACTTGCTCTTGAGAACGGATTGATTTTCACCGGTGTCTCTGTCGGGGCAGACGGAGAGACCGCTGGCGAGGTTGTGTTCAACACAGGTATGACAGGCTACCAGGAAGTCCTCACCGATCCTTCATATGCAGGCCAGATTGTGACCATGACGTACCCCCTCATCGGGAATACTGGTATCAACGATGAAGATATGGAATCATGGAAGCCGCATGTTGCTGGGTTTATCATGCATGAATATTCCAGATTCCCGAGCAACTGGCGGATGCGTCGATCACTGCAAGATTATCTCATCGAGAACGGAATTGTTGCCATCGCTGGAATAGATACACGGAAGTTGACGCGCATCATTCGGACTGTTGGTGCGATGCGCGGTGTTATCTCCACGGTTGATTTTGATGAAAATCGTCTTATTGAGCGCGCTCAGGCAATCCCATCTATGGAGGGGAGCGATTTTGTGAAAGTTGTCACATGTGAAAAACCATATGGATGGGTAGAAGGACGATCCTCCACGATCTCACCGCTTCCCCCTCTTTTACACAACTGCAAATCTCACCGCGTGGCAGTGCTAGACTACGGGGTGAAGTGGAACATCCTTCGGCGTCTTAGTACATACGGGGCTGAGATGACCATTCTTCCTGCAAATGTCGCAGCAGATGAAGTTCTTGCCACGAAACCGGAAGGGATTTTTCTCTCAAATGGTCCCGGAGATCCTGAAGCTGTGACCTATGCCATTGAGACGGTAAAGAGGCTCCTCAGTTCGCGAATCCCGATGTTTGGAATTTGCCTTGGACATCAGATTCTTGCCCTGGCACTTGGCGGAAAGACCTACAAACTGAAGTTTGGCCATCGCGGAGCAAATCATCCTGTGAAAAATCTCAGGACGGGAACTATCAGTATCACAACGCAGAATCACGGCTTCGCAGTCGATTGGGATTCAATGGATGAGCGCCTTGTCGAGCTTACCCATGTGAATCTCTATGATCACACCGTTGAAGGATTTCGTCATCGCGAGCTCCCTCTGTTTTCTGTGCAATATCATCCGGAAGCATCACCTGGACCGCACGACAGCGACGATCTCTTTGCACAGTTTATTGCTCTGATGGAGGGGAAGGAGTTTCCGAGCAGTTAAGTAGGGGGCGATTCATGGGGTTCCCCCACTGGCTTGTAGACCAGACCTACGAAGATGCCGAGGATTATTGTCTCGATGATTCCGGAAAGTCCCCATGTTCCAATTATCACTCCGCCTAGTGGGAGAGTGCTATAGTTCAGCAGTGTTCGAGGCAGATGTATCAGCAGCCCCATCCAGAGCCCGTAGCGAAATCCTTCTGCAAGACCTGATCCACCTTGATAGCCTCGTGTGTAAATGAACGAGAAGAGCATGGCAAAGACGAGGTAGCCGATCCACATCAACCAGGCTCGTTGCCGGAGGATGGCTTCTGGAAGCCAGTGTTCGCTGTGTGCTGCATATTGTGAAACGAGCATCACTCCGTGCACAACAGTTTCCATAGCTGTGAGGAGAACGTATGTGACAACCGTTGCGACGATCCACCCACCAATGGACCAATGCCATTTCATAGAGAAGCCTCCTATTTTTTAACTGAAAATCCCACTCCCTTCGGCACGATGGGTTACTGGATGTGGCACGTGAGGATTACGAGCACCCACTTGTCTCACCACAATTGAGGCACTTATAGCATGCTCCCGTTCGGACCATGATTGATCCGCACTCCGGGCATGGAGGAGCATCGGCTTGTTCCTGGAACACGCGATGCTCTGTCTGCTCGCGTTCTGCCCTGGCAGATTGCGACATCGCTGACGAATCAGCAATCCCGGACTCAATTCCCCGATCGGAGTCGGGGACAAGTTTTCGAAGTGCTTCAGCCTCCAGAGGGATCTGTTCCAATTGCGGTGCAACAGTTTCTGTCTCAATCATCACCGAACTTGGTTGATCCTCAGGTGGAAGAAATTTCATTCCAAGCCAGCGGAAAATGTAGTCGCAAATTGATTTTGCGATCGGGATGCGCTCGTTGTTCGTAAATCCCGATGGTTCGAACCTCATGTGGCTGAATTTATCGACCAGCACTTTCAATGGCACTCCGTACTGGAGTGCTAAGGAGACTGCTGTTGCAAAGGCGTCCATGAGCCCGGAAATTGTGGATCCCTCTTTCGACATGGTGATGAAAATTTCCCCAGGAGTTCCATCTTCGTACATGCCAACAGTGATATACCCTTCATGTCCGGCTATACTGAACTTGTGCGTGATGGCTTTCCGTTCATCAGGCAATCGGTGTCGATACGGTTTTGGGATAGCCTCTTTTTTCGCGAGACTGGTGCTGAGTGGTTGTGTGCGTTTGCTGCCGTCGCGGTAAACGGCAATTGCTTTTAAGCCAAGCTTCCAGGCTTCGATGTAGGCTTGCATGATCTCTTCTGGCGTTGCTTCGTTTGGCATGTTCACAGTTTTTGAGATAGCGCCGGAGAGAAACGGTTGCACTGCCGCCATCATCTTGATATGCCCCATATAGTGGATTGACCGCTTGCCGTTAGCTGGTTTGAACGCACAGTCAAATACAGGCAGGTCGCGCTCCTTGAGGTAAGGTGCTCCCTCAATCGTGTCATGCTTGTCAATATAGGCAATGATTTGTTTGACCTCCTCGTCGTTGTAACCAAGAACTTTGAGAGCAAGTGGCACGGTATGATTCACGATCTTCAGCATCCCCCCGCCAACGAGTTTCTTGTATTTCACAATGGCGATGTCGGGCTCAATGCCCGTTGTATCGCAGTCCATCATAAAGCCAATTGTTCCGGTTGGTGCAAGTAAGGTGGTTTGAGCGTTTCGGAATCCGTGTTCTTTCCCGAGAGAGTATGCCTCGTCCCAGGCTTTTTTTGCTGCATCGAGAAGCTCGCTGGGTACGTGGCGGTCATCTATCATATCCACATGGAGGCGATGTTTCTTTATGACATTGAGCATCGGTTCGCGGTTGATTGGGAATGCTGGAAATGGTCCCATGGCTCTTGCAAGAAGGGCTGATTGCTTGTAAGCTTCTCCTCCCATCAAAGCAGTAATAGCGGCGGCGTAGGCTCGTCCTTCATCACTATCGTAAGGGAGTCCACGCGACATCAGGAGAGCACCGAGATTAGCGTAGCCTAACCCAAGTGTCCGAAAATCATGACTGTTGCGTGTAATGGCAGCGGTTGGGTAGCTTGAATTATCAACGATGATCTCCATTGCAGTGATGAGAATGTCGATCGCCTGCCGAAATGAGCTAGTGTCAAACTCACCGTCATGCCGACGGAACTTCATCAGGTTCAGTGAAGCGAGATTGCAGGCAGAATCATCGATGAACATATATTCGCTGCATGGATTCGAAGCGTTGATAGGAGCAGAGTTTGGACATGTGTGCCAATTGTTGATCGTAGTGTGGTACTGCATACCTGGATCGCCACAGACCCATGCAGCCTCGGAAATTTCCTTCAATAGGTCACGAGCGCGATAGCGATCTACAATTTCTCCTGTTCGAACAGCCCGTGTGTACCACTCCTTATCCTCAAGAGCTGCTCGCATGAATTCATCAGTAACCCGCACGGAGTGATTTGCATTCTGGAAAGCAACTGAATCATACGCTCCTCCTGGAACGTTGAATCCTCCATTGTACCCAGCATCAATGAGAGCCCATGCTTTCTTCTCTTCATAGGCTTTGCTACGGATAAATTCTAAGATATCTGGGTGATCAATGTTCAGGATAACCATTTTCGCTGCGCGTCGTGTTTTTCCTCCGGACTTGATAACCCCGGCGAATGCATCGAACCCTCGCATAAAGGATACGGGTCCAGATGCGGTTCCACCGCCAGAAAGAGCTTCGCGTGATGAGCGCAATGTGGAGAAATTCGTCCCTGTGCCGGAACCAAATTTAAACAGAAGCCCCTCGGTCTTCGCAAGATCAAGTATTGATTCCATGGTATCCTGCACAGAGTTAATGAAGCATGCTGAGCACTGTGGCTTCTCTTCTACACCGACGTTAAACCACACTGGACTGTTGAACGAAGCATATTGGTTGACGAGCAAATATGTCAGTTCAGCGTAGAAATTTTCTGCACTGTTCGGATCCGTAAAGTAACGATCTTTTATCCCCCAGTCGCGGATAGTCCGTGCGACTCTGTCAATAAGCTGCTTTACGCTCTGCTCACGCTCCGGGGCACCAATTTTACCGTGGAAATATTTTGAAGCCACGACATTCGTCGCAGTCGCAGACCAGAAATTGGGAGTCTCGACGTCCTTCTGCTCAAAGATAACCTCCCCCTTCTCGTTGATAATGGTGGCAGTTCTCAGCTCCCATGTGATTTCATCAAATGGGTGAACTCCCATTTTTGTAAAGTACCTTTGGATCGTGACCCCGCTCCGGCGATCAGATGTATTTTCAAGTGACGCGGTTCTCTTCTCTGAAGATTGAGCCGCACGTCCAAGCTCTTGCTCAACAGGATTAACCGCTATTGTCGAGCCCTTTTCTTTTGAAGCCATGATTTCCTCCCTGTCAAAGATTGTAGTAGTACTTGTAGCGTCGATCTGCAGTGAGATAGTTGATCCGTGAAACCTTGAAATTGTGCAAACTCTTTTGCTTTCTCCATATTACAAACGTTTAGAAAGGGCAAAAAATGCAATTTTCAGAATTTCCCTCCATGCATTAGAAACACTCTTTTCCGTTGAGCTGTGGCAAGCGGTGGATGGAAAGCAATATAGCACAGGAAATCATTTTTGTCAAGTAAGCTTTACTTGATTTTCTTAACGGGAAGCTTTAATTTGGGCACAGAATTTGCAACCGACTTTTTTTCTAATTTTCACTCACCATTGAAGAAGAGGTGAACCATGGGTATTGTAAAACCGTTTTCCACACTTACTGAGATGTTCGATGTTGTAACGAGCACCTTTGCAGATTCCGACCGCCCGATGTTGATGCACAAAGTTGAGGGGAAATGGGAGAAGCTAACATTCAGGACAGTGCGCCGCAATGTTGAGCTTTTTGCAAACGGTCTGGCAGCGCTGGGGATAAAGCGCGATGATAGAGTTGCGCTCATGTCTGAAAATCGCCCTGAGTGGGTCTTCACCGATATAGCGTGCCTTTCACTCGGTGCCATTGATGTGCCGCTTTATCCATCTCTCACGGCAAGACAGGTTGAGTACATTTGCAATAATGCTGGTGTGAAGGCGGCTGTCGTTTCCAATCAGTTCCAGCTTACGAAAATGCTCAAGGCGCAAAGGAATATCAAGTCTCTCCGTTTCATTGTGGTGATGTCTGAGAAAGGTGCTGCGCTATCTGATTCGGTACTTTCTTTCAATCGTGTTTATGAACTCGGTGAGGCTTTCGAGCGGGAGAACCCAACATATCTCAAGGTGTCGTTGCGACAGGTGAGACCTGAAGATCTTGCGACGCTGATTTACACTTCAGGTACAACTGGCGAACCCAAAGGGGTTATGCTCACACATCGAAATTTCGTTTCGAACATGATCAGCTCGCTGCAGGTAATTGAGTTCACATCCAATGACGTACTCCTATCATTTCTGCCACTCAGCCATTCCTTTGAGCGGATGGCTGGCTATTATACAGCGATGTCGGCGGGGGCGACAATTGCTTACGCAGAGAGCGTTGAAACAGTCGCTGAAAACTTGAAGGAAATCCGGCCCACAGTTGTCACAACTGTGCCGCGACTTTTCGAGCGGATATACAGCAAGATTCAAAAGAATGTTGATCATAGTTCACCTTTGAAGCGAAAAATATTCTATTGGGCTGTTGACGTGGGACGAAAGTATGCCCGGGCGAAGAAGGAACATAGAGTCGGTGCCACATTGAAGATGCAGCATGCGTTAGCATCAAAGCTTGTGTTCGAAAAACTTCAAGAAGCTACCGGAGGGCGGATGAGATTCTTTGTTTCCGGTGGTGCGGCGCTTGCACGTGAACTCGGGGAGTTCTTTGAGGCGGTTGGCATCAGGATCATTGAAGGGTATGGACTCACAGAATCATCGCCCGTCATCAGTGTGAATCGGCTTGATGACTATAAATTCGGAACGGTTGGCAAGCCTATCCCCGGCGTTGAGGTGAAGATTGCACCAGATGGTGAAATTCTCGCCCGCGGTCCAAATATCATGAAGGGATACTGGAACGATCGCAGGGCAACTGAGGAAGCCATCGACAAAGATGGGTGGTTGCACACTGGCGACATTGGGGTCTTCGATGCAGCAGGCTTCCTTGTGATTACTGATCGGAAGAAACATCTTTTTGTAAGCTCAGGAGGCAAAAACATTGCACCGCAGCCCATAGAAAATCTTTTCCTTCAAAGTAAATACATTGATCAGTTTGTTCTCATCGGTGATCGAAGGATGTTCCTCAGCGCCCTTATTGTTCCCGATTTCGATGCGATTCGCGAATATGCAGATGCACACAAGATCCCATACAAGGATATCACAGACCTCACGCGCAACGAGGAGATTTATAAAATTGTTGAACAGGATATTCAGCGACTACAGAGGGATTTAGCAAATTACGAGCGTGTGCGACGCTTTGTGCTTCTTGATCACCCACTCAGCATTGAAAACGGCGAGCTGACACCAACCTTGAAGACCCGGCGCCAGGTTATTGAAGAGCGATACAGGGATCTTATTGAGAGTATGTACCGCGGAGCGAATTAATTAACTTGTCTAACTTGATTATCCTGGAGCTGTCAATCGTCGGAGAAGTGCGAGGTGAGTGTCATCACTATTAGTCTTTTTGCCTTGTTGTCTCTCTTCGCAAGCATTGCCGATGCAAGCTTTGCGATTTTTGTTCTTCGGAAAAATCCCAAAAGTGCGGTAAACCAGCTTGCTTCTTTAGTGATGTTGTGCTTGGTATTCTGGGGTTTGGGTGAATTTATCGCACGTATGACCCAGGATTATCAGACTGCAGAAATTACCATTCGGATAAGCGTGATTGGTGTTTGTCTACTTCCTTCGTTCTTTCTTCACTTCGCGCTGCAGTTTACGGAGCGAAGAGACCTATTATCGCAGCAATGGATTTACCCAACCATCTACGTGCCGGGGATCATTTTTTCAGTTCTTCAAGTAGCTGGATATATCACCAAAACAATTCGCCTTTCATGGGGATTTACGGCAACTCCATCTACCGGATACTTGCCGTTCATTTTATGGCTTGAGGCGTACTTTCTCATTGGATTGTATTTCTGCTACCGAAAATTAGCATCAGCAAAATCCAGGCGCGAACGAATTCAAACACTGATTGTGATCTTCGGGGCAACAGTTCCTCTCGTCTTAGGTTCTCTAACGCATGCTTTTTTCCCACTGCTTGGGATCCAAACTCCCCGTATAGCGGTTGTTGCTTCCACCATAACAGCGGGTACGCTCACATATGGCATAGTGAAGTTCCAGCTTATGTCATTGACTCCTGAAACGACTGCAATGAACATTCTCAATACTATGGGCGATTTGCTTGCGGTGACTGACACCCGCGGGTATGTAGTTTTCACCAATGAGGCATTTCGAAGAGTTCTGGTTGGTTATGGGAATGTGGTTGGTACTTTTCATCTGCGTGATTTCCTCGTGGGCGTGGACAGCATGTTAGATGGCAAACTGTGGAATACTCACATGCGCGTTCCGCAGTCGCGATTGATGGAAGTCGACTACAGAACATGTAACGGCACTACATTTCCAGTGTTGTTAACGGTTTCTCCTGTCTATGATTATGACGAACTCATTGGTTTCGTCTTTCTTGCTCGAGATATTACAGAGCAGAAACATCTTCAGCATCAATTGTTGGAAATTGCGCGCCGCCGAACGGAGGATCTTCAGCATTTTGCTGTTTCTGTCCAGCGTGCCCAGGAAGAGGAACGACGGCGAATTGCACGCGAGCTCCACGATGATTTAGGCCAACGCCTTAGCGGTATGAAATTTGCTATTGACATTTTGGAAGACGCGATTCCGCAGAATAAGAAGAAAATAATCGCTAAGCTTCGGAATATCAGAAACCAAATTGTGGAAATGATTACGGAGATTCGTAGAATATCTTCGAACTTGCATCCTAGCGTTCTTGATGATTTCGGTTTAGTGATAGCCCTGCAGTTGTTGTGCAAGGAATTCGAGAAAGTTCATGCCCTCAAAACGGCATTTCAGACGAGTGGATCCATTCCTGAGCATTTTGATCCGCAGGCAGAGATTGCCCTTTATCGCATCACGCAAGAAGCTCTGTCAAACGTTGCCAAACACGCCCAGGCAACGGAAGTAACAGTGCAGCTCTCTGGCGAGGGAAACGTGATAGCTCTTAGTGTCAAGGATAATGGCAAAGGTTTCGAGATGGAGAAAGCCCGCACCATGAGAAATGGTGACCAGGGGTTGGGGCTTGTCAGCATGAAAGAACGTGCTGAACTTCTTGGGGGAACATTTGGAATTGAATCGCAACGAAACTACGGGACAAAAATCCATGTGAAAATTCCACTAAACTTCCATGAAGAGAATCAGGATACTAATCGCAGATGACCACAGCGTAGTTCGCCAAGGGCTCCGATCATTGTTCCAGAGTGCACGAGAGTTTTCCGTTGTTGGAGAAGCATCAGATGGTGAAGAAGCAGTCCGTCTTGTCGAGGAACGCCAACCCGATATAGCGGTCATCGATATCTCGATGCCAAAATTGAATGGCATCGAAGCCACTCGCGTCATAAAACGCAGCAACCCCCCAACAAAAGTCTTGATCCTTACTATCCATGAGGCTGAAGAGTATGTCTACCAAATGATTTGTGCAGGAGCGAACGGATACGTTCTGAAAAATGCCACCAAGAAGGAACTCTTTGAGGCGGTGCGAGCGGTGGCTGCCGGAGAACGTTTCTTCAGTCCTGGTATATCCAAACTGATTATCGAAGAATTTATCAAACGAGCCCAACAACAGGAAGCTCCAAGTCCCTCTTTGAACCAGATTCTTACACAACGTGAGATTGAGGTTCTGAGACTTATTGCTCAAGGCTGCACCAACCGGCAGATTGCTGAACAGCTCTTCATTAGCGTGCGGACTGTCAATACCCATCGGACAAACATTATGAAAAAATTGAATATCCACAATACAGCAGAATTAGTTCGGTACGCAATTCAAACAGGGATTGCCCAACTGTAGACGTTAGCGGTAAGTTTCTCTTCTCAAAGCCACCCGAGGGGTTTTCTATAGAGTCTTTCCTCTAGTTCCATCCAGTTCATGGTGTAGTTTTAAAAATCCGCTTTTTACCCTATTGTTATTCTGCCGACGTATTTCTATTATGTTTGCGTGAGGATGTGAGATGCGCTCGCTTAAAATACTTATAGCCGATGACTACGAGCCTTTTCGGATTGAGCTGGCAGAATTCCTCAAAAGCCAGGAAGGCTTTGAAGTGAGTGCTCAAGTTAGGGACGGTCTTGAGGCGATAGCACTGATACCGGTGTTGCGTCCTGACATAGTGCTTATGGATATTGGCATGCCGCGACTTAATGGGATTGAGGCGGCACGAAAGATTAAAGAAGAATTCCCCCATACAAAGATTGTTTTTGTCACCGTTCATGAAGATGTAACATATAAAGCAATGGCAGAAATGCTGCACGTCGACAGCTATGTCTGTAAGAGCTCATTGAAGCAGGATCTTCCGAAAGTGCTATCCGAAATTAAGGCAGGCTTGCTTACTAACGCAGATTAACTATGACGGAAATCTTAAGATACGCCGTTGGACCAGAGGGAAAATTGCTGCATACAAGACCACGAGTCACAAAAACCAAAAAGGAGAGGGAAAAATGAAACTGCTAAGACTTACTGCCACGATTGCAACCGTGCTCTTTGCAGGTGCGGCATTTGCTCAAGCAATAGTGGATGCCAGGCTTCAGTCAGCTCTTTCGACTGCAACTGGACCTGTTGAGGTGATTGTTACTTTCAAAGGGAGCGGTCCCCCGACTCCTCAGGAAATTGCTCTGCTGAAGCAGATTGGAATCACACAGGGGGTAACACTGCAGTCACTGCCTATGGCGTGTGTCCTTGCAACTGCTTCGCAGGTTGATGCACTTGCAAAGCAACCGGACGTACGATCTCTTTATCTGAACCGGCAGCTTACCTACTACAATTACGATGCAACGTCGATTACGGGTGTCCGCAGATTGCGAACCGACCCGTCGATGATAGTAAGGAATGGTGGATTCCCATACTCCGGGAAAGGTATTGGAGTTCTGATAAACGATAGCGGTGTAGATGCCACGCATCAGGACCTCCAGTTCGGCTCCCACGTTGTTCAGAACGTTCAAGCCGCAGCTAACTTACATGCGTATAGCGACGTTTTGCCCATCACCTATATTGAGTATCAGCCGAACACGGATCTCGGCTCCGGACACGGAACACACGTTGCGGGGATTGTCGGTGGTACTGGTGCGAAGTCTAACGGCAAATACGAAGGAGTTGCGCCCGGCGCTTCTCTCATTGGGTATGGATCAGGCGCTGTGCTATTCATACTTGACGCTGTCGGTGGCTTCGACTATGCTCTCACTCACCAATTTCAATACGGTATCCGAGTAATCACGAATTCGTGGGGCACGAGTGGCGCGTTTGAACCCGATGACCCCGTAAATGTAGCTTCTAAAGCAGCATATGATCGCGGTATTGTTGTAACCTTTGCCGCAGGAAACGATGGACCTGGTGAGAACACTATGAATCCGTACTCACTTGCGCCATGGGTTATATCTGTCGCTGCTGGCGACAAAGATGGGAAGTTGGCGGATTTCTCTTCGCGAGGTGTGAAAGATCAAAAAGGTACATTCACATTTGATGGGGAAGCGTGGGTATACGAAAATCGACCGACAATCACAGCCCCGGGTGTTGACATCATCTCCACGCGCACCCTTACTGGTGCATTACCTCTTTTAGCGGCGACAGATGATGCCTCTATGATTGAGCCAGCGTATCTGCCTTACTACACAGTCATGAGCGGTACTTCAATGGCGACACCGCATGTCGCTGGCATTGTTGCACTCATGCTCGAAGCAAATCCAAAACTTCTTCCCGCTGACGTAAAAGCAATTCTTCAGCAAACAGCAACGAACATGCCAGGATATGAGGTGTGGGAGGTTGGTGCTGGCTATGTAAACGCCTATGCTGCAGTTGACCGTGCTTATCACACACAAGGCTATGGCAAAACTGTCAATGCCTTCCGCACGTTCAACAGCAATGTAAAAATGAATGTCACACGGACGCCGTTTACAATTGACTATGACCCCACAAAGCTGACTTCTACGAACCGGTATTATTTCAATGTTCCAAGTGGATTGACTGAGCTTGTAGCAAGAGTGGACGTCTATGGGCTGCTTGGAGTAACGGGCAACACAATCAATTTGGTCCTCATTGCACCTGACGGGACAGAATATAGTTCCGGTGTTTATCTTCTCTTTCCAATATACACAGATAGAACCGTGTCTGTTAGCGGACCTATGCCGGGCAATTGGGCGGTTGAGTTGCGCGGACTCCGGGGCACCGCAGATAATCCAACCTCAGGAGTGGCGCTACCTGAGCAGGTAAATGGTGTACTGACGTTCAAGAGTGCGGGCACATATACAGGACTTAACGACATCAGCGGTGATCCTGCGGAGGCTGCTATAAAGACTGCTGTAGCAGAGCGGTTGGTTGATGGTTATCCTAACGGCACTTACAAGCCGAGTAATTCTCTTGTGCGGAGGGAACTTGCTAATTATTTGACTATGGGGACAGGGATTCGCCAATTTCTTCCTATCGATGGTTCAAGAACATTCTTGGACGTAGGGAATGACGATATTCCGTTTGTTGAAGCTGTTGCCGCTAAGGGGGCCGCCATACGTGACCGTTACCAAAGATATAGAGGAGTAATGCTGGCGACCGGGAGTAGAATGTTTTCACCATCCAAAGATGTGAAGCGAGTAGATATCGCCTATTCCCTTGTACAAAGTCTTGGACTAGAAAAGGAGGCGCTGGAACGGAATGGGACAACCGTCACGGTTCAATACAAAGACACCCGCATTCCAATTGACGATGCTTCTGATATACCTTCTGGGTTTGAAGGGTACGTACAGATTGCCCTGGATTTGAATATTATGAATGCTTACTTCTCTTTGGTTCAGGGACCATATGACCTACAGCCAACATTACATGCAACATTCAAGCCACTTAAGACAATGACGCGTGGCGAATATGCCGTCGAAGTGGTGAGGTTCTTTTCGACTTTCTTTGAGGGATATACGTTACCACCGCCATCGTCTAAAGTTGAGTCATTTGGTGTTCAGAATTTCTCTGTCGAAGCAGAAACCCCGTCAGGGTTTGCTCTGGAGCAAAACTACCCGAATCCTTTCAACCCGACAACCACAATTTCGTATTCTATCCCGAATGACGAGGTTGTTTCAGTTGAGGTCTACAACTCATTGGGTCAGAAGGTAAGAACTCTCGTTGAACAGTTCCAAACTGCTGGCGTACACTCTGTTCAATTTGATGCCAGCTATCTTCCTTCAGGTACTTATTTCTACCGGCTGACTGCGGGCAAGTTTTCGCAAGTGAAGGCGATGGTTGTTCTCAAGTGAGCTAAAAGTTTAATGCTTCCTTTAAATCGGTGGTGCATAGAGCACCACCGATTTTTTATTGTTTCTTTTTTTCCCCTCTCTTTCCGAGCAGTTACAACTGTCATTCGAAAGCCTTCTTTAAAGTCATGCCATCATCTTTGCGTCAATTCCCTGACCCCATAGCTCGTTCGCCACGTTGATTTTTCCCTTCTTTTTCTTTAAATTTTCTTAGCGTTTTATGAAGAATTCCCTCTCAGCATACTGAGTTGTTAGGTCGACATGGTTCTTTTATCGTACGTACCCATTGTTCTTATGATTCTTTTCGCAGCCGCTTTTGGTGTCGCTATTTCAAAAGCCTCTGAGCTATTGGGACCGAAACACCCGACTGCTGAAAAACTCACGACGTATGAAAGTGGCATGGAACCAATTCGAACTGCGCGAGAGCGATTCTCAGTGAAGTTTTATCTTGTCTCAATGCTCTTTATCTTGTTTGATATCGAAATAGTTTTTCTCTATCCATGGGCTGTAGTGTTCAAGGAACTTCGCTGGCTCGGCGTTGCTGAGATGTTTATCTTCGTTGCTGTCCTCCTTGTAGGATACATTTATATTTTGAGAAAGGGAGCTCTACGATGGGATTAGAACATACATTAGGTGATAGCTTTCTTGCAACAAGGCTTGACGCACTCATCAATTGGAGTCGGAGAAATTCTCTCTGGCCCATGCCTCTCGGAATTTCCTGCTGTGCTATCGAGTTGATGGCGATGGCAGATCCACGTCACGATGTCTCGCGCTTTGGCTCAGAGGTCATGCGCTTTACCCCACGCCAGTGCGACCTGCTCATTGTCGCCGGGACGGTGAACTACAAGATAGCCAAGGTGGTGAGGAAGATCTACGATCAGATGCCCGATCCGAAATGGGTCATCGCTATGGGAGCGTGCGCTTCCAGCGGCGGGATGTACAGATCGTATCCAGTGGTCCAGGGCATCGACCAGTTTCTCCCTGTAGATGTGTACGTTGCGGGCTGTCCTCCCAGACCCGACGCCGTGCTGAAGGCTCTTCTCGAGATTCAGAAGAAAATTGAAATGTCACGCCTTGAAGGGAAGAGCATCGTGAAGGCAGAGCGCTTTCCAGTTCCTGCAAAAGAATAACACTGTGACCCCTATGAACGATCGAATTCTATCGAAGCTCGCTGCAAATTTCAGGGACTCAATTCTCTCAAGCACTGAATTCCGCGGCGAGCTCACGATCGTTGTAAAGCCTGAGAATATAGTCCCGATCTGTAAGTTCCTTCGTGATGATCCTGAACTTCAATTTGACCTGCTCATTGATGTGCACGGCATCGACATGCTCCGAAGTGAACTTGACCGCAGTTCTGAGATATATAGCCACGATGATGACCTTGACCTTCTTCTTCCCCCCGGGCAGACTGAGCAGCCAGCGGAACGATTTCAGGTTGTTTACAACGTTTGGTCGCTGAAAAACAAAGCGCGACTTCGGTTGAAAGTACTTTTGTCAGAATCAAATCTCCATGTTCCGTCGGTCACCACGGTCTGGCCCGGAGCAAATTGGCCCGAGCGCGAAACCTTCGATATGTTCGGGATCATCTTTGATGGTCACCCCGATCTTCGCCGTATCTATATGCCTGAGGAATTTGAGTACTATCCTCTCAGAAAAGATTTCCCGCTAATGGGAATCCCAGGGTCTCTTACGCTTCCTAAAGGTGAATCTTCAAAAGAAAAGAGCGAAAAGTAAATGCTGAATTTCAGCTCCAGACCGGTTGGCACATGACTCGTCAGGGAATCAGGTATTTTTGATGGTCCATATTCGGGAAACGCATACGCTATGAAGTCAGAATTAGAGCGTGAGGAATTCCGCAGAAGCATTCTCGAAGCACTCGAGGATAAAGATACCTTCGTGGAGTTTGGAGATCCGCTTGAAAGCGAAATGATCCTGAACATGGGTCCCCAGCATCCGGCAACACATGGTGTTCTTCGCCTTCTCATTCGGCTTGATGGAGAAACTGTTGTCCGCGCAATCCCTGATATTGGATATCTTCACCGAGGCTATGAAAAACTTGCTGAAGCTTGCACCTATCACGAATTTATTCCTCACACCGATCGGCTCGACTATCTGTCACCGATCTCAAATAACGTTGCCTATGTACTGGCTGTAGAAAAGCTCCTCGGTATTGAGGCTCCACCCCGTGCGCAGTATATTCGTGTGATCGGGGCTGAACTTGCTCGTCTTGCCTCTCATCTCGTCTGGTTAGGCTCAATGACTATGGATGTCGGAGCGCTTACGGTTCTCCTCTGGACATTTCGTGAGCGGGAGAAAATTCAAGATATCTGGGATATCCTCACCGGTGTTCGATTTACAACATCCTTCGCGCGCATTGGCGGGATTGCCCAGGACATGACTGATGAATGTGCTGCCATGATAAAAGAGTTCATCGAACAATTTCCGGAGAAGCTTGGTGAAGTCGAACGTCTCCTTAATAAGAACAGGATTTTTATTGACCGCATCGATGGAGTTGGCTATCTATCCAGAGAAGACGCTCTTGCCATGAGTGCCTCCGGACCAGTGCTTCGCGCCTCTGGTGTTGACCGCGATCTTCGACGTGATGAGCCGTATCTTGTCTATTCCGAACTCGATTTCGAGGTCCCTGTTTTCGATGGCGGAGATAGTTTGAGCCGGTACTATGTTCGACTCAACGAGATGCGACAGAGTGTGAAGATTATCCGGCAAGCGTTGGAAAAGATGCCTGAAGGACCGATCCGTGCCAACGAGCCAAAGCAGGTTTTGCCAGGTAAGGAGCGGATTTATACAAAGATGGAGGAGCTCATTCATGATTTCATGCTGATCAACTTTGGTATCGACCCTCCGGTTGGTGAAGTCTACCATGCAATTGAATCCTCAAAGGGGGAATTAGGATTTTACATTATGAGCGATGGAACCGGGCGACCCTGGCGCATGAAAATCCGCGCTCCGTCGTTCATGAACATCCAGGTCCTTCCCATTATGCTGAGAGGCCAAATGGTTTCTGATGTTGTTGCCATCATCGGCAGCGTTGATCCGGTGATGGGAGAAGCGGATAAATGACGCACACTCAGCAGGTAGGAATGGAATTTATGTTCACAGAAGAAGAACTCAAGACTGTCGAGGAAATTAAATCCCATTATCCAACTTCTCAGGCAGCTCTCCTTCCTGTTCTCTGGCTTGCCCAGAAAAAATATGGGTGGATTTCTGAAGAGCTTATGAAATATGTGGCGAAGCTTCTTGAGGTACCCTATAGCCATGTCCTCGGAGTTGTGACATTCTATTCTATGTTCAACAAGAAACCTGTAGGAAAATACCACCTCCAGGTGTGCACGAATATCTCGTGTCAGTTGATGGGTGCAGAGACACTTCTTGAGCACATTGAGAAGCAACTCCACATTCGTCCGGGTGAAACAACGGCTGATGGGAGATTCACGCTGAGCGAAGTGGAATGTCTTGGCTCTTGTGGCACTGCTCCGACAATTCAGATCAACGATGATTACTATGAAGCGCTCACGCCAGAAAAGCTAGACTCAATACTGCGTTCGCTAAGATAGGTTGCTGTATGGAAAAACTCATTCTCCGCGAGATTCCTGATTTCCATCGAATTGATGTCTATGAAGCTAACGGGGGCTATCGTGCGCTTCGGAAAGCTCTTGGGATGACGCAGGACCACGTGATTGATGAGGTGAAAAAGTCTGGGCTCCGTGGTCGCGGAGGGGCTGCTTTTCCCACCGGCTTGAAATGGTCGTTCATGCCAAAGCAAACCGCAAAGCCGAAATACCTCATTGTCAACGGCGATGAAGGTGAACCAGGAACATTTAAGGATCGACAGATTCTTGAGTTTAATCCCCACCAGCTGATCGAGGGTTCTCTCATTGCGGCTTATGCAATGGGAGCGAACATGATTTATGTGTACATCCGTGGCGAATACTTGAAATGGATTCAAATTTTCCAGAAGGCAATTGATGAAGCTTATCAGCGAGGCTATATCGGGAAGAATATTTTGGGTAGCTCCTTCAGCACGGAGATGGTGATCCATCGTGGCGCCGGGGCGTACATTTGTGGGGAAGAATCTGCTTTGATGAATTCGATTGAGGGAGAACGTGGGTATCCGCGGGTGAAGCCCCCGTTTCCTGCTCAGTATGGATTATGGGGGGCACCAACGACGATCAACAATGTGGAAACATTGACAAATGTCCCGATCATCATCGAGCGCGGCGGAGAATGGTACGCTTCTCTCGGTGCGCCGAAACTACCGGGCATCATACTCTACGGCCTCAGTGGACACGTTAACCGACCCGGCGTGTACGAGCTCCCAACAGGAATGCCAATTCAAGATTTGATTTACAATTATGCAGGGGGGATTCGTGGTGGCAAGAAGCTAAAGGCGATTATTCCCGGCGGTTCATCAACACCGGTGATTCGCGCCGATGAAATCGAGGGCTTGAGAATGGAACCGGATTCACTGCGGATGGTCGGCAGCATGGTCGGCACAGCCGGGATGATTGTCATGGATGAAGATACTGACATGGTGAAGTTGACAGCACGCATCGCTGAGTTTTACCATCATGAATCATGTGGACAATGTACACCATGCAGAGAGGGAACGGGATGGATGGCAAAGATCCTGCATCGTATCGTGCAAGGAGAAGGGCGGATCGAGGATTTGGATCTCCTTGTTGATGTTGCAAATAACATTGAAGGGAACACAATCTGCGCACTCGGAGATGCCGCAGCCTGGCCTGTGCGGGCAATGGTGAAGAAATTCCGTGACGAATTCGAGGCATACATCAGACGTACAAGCCGTATCCCTGTCCCTGATAAATTTACACTTTTGGAACCAGTGGCTGCGAAAGGATAAGACATGAGCATTCGCTGTTCGTACTGTAACGCAGAAAATCCTGACGGGAGTAAGTTCTGCAACCAATGTGGCCATTCGCTGACACCGCATCTTGTTTCTCCATCAGCTCCGCAAGTACTGCCAATGGCACAGCCTGCAAGTGGACGCGCTGTCACGGCTTTAGTCCTCGGTATAGTCTCGCTGGTCTTCGTCGGTTTTGTTGCTGGGATCCCGGCGATGATTCTTGGCAAGATTGAGAAGGATGAAATAGCTGCCGGGAGATCGCCAATCTCAGGGGAATCTCTGGCGCGGATTGGGTTCTGGCTTGGGTTTGCTGGAACTGTGTGGAGCGGGCTCATGCTTGTGATCGGCATTCTGTTGCTGCTGCGTGTTCTGGGCGTCGCCAGCTTGCTCCCCTTCCTGCGACACGTAGGTAATCCTATTTCATGACAGGTTGATGCAGCTCCTGCAGAACGTAGAGATAAAATGCCCTCTTGTCTTCCTCCTGTGAAAAACGTCGGCTGTCGTCGACTTGTGGTATTGCATAGGGAAACGTAGCGAATGGGGAACCAACTGTCCAAACCTATCAATGTTCTTTTCGTAGGAGATATTGTCGGAAAGCCCGGAGTGGAGATAACAACGAAGTTGCTCCGATCGTTTGTTGAGAAATATCATGCGGATGTCTGCCTTGCTAATGGAGAAAACGTCACGGAGGGGAAAGGAATCAGTGAGGACGATGCTCTGCAACTTTTCGGTCTTGGTATTCATGCGCTCACGACAGGCAATCATCTCTGGGATCGATGGAAGGCACGAGATCTTCTTGCAAAATATCCAAACATCCTTCGACCGTTGAATTACCCTCGGGAGAACGGCGGCAACGGTTACGTCATCCTTGATCGTGGTGAACTCGGAAAAGTCGGTGTCTTAAATCTGCAGGGGCGCGCATATATGCAGCCGATCGATGATCCGTTCAAAACAGCGGAATGGGCTATTGCGAAGATTCGTGAGCAAACCAATGTGATCATTGTCGATTTCCATGCCGAAGCAACCGCGGAGAAAGTGGCACTTGCCTGGCATCTTGATGGTAAGGTGAGTGCTGTCCTTGGAACGCACACACATATTCCAACAGCGGATAGCAGAATTCTGCCCAAAGGAACGGCGTACATCACCGATGTTGGGATGACAGGCCCATACGATTCGGTGATTGGAATGAAGAAAGAACAAGCTATACGGAGGTTCATCTTAGGCACGCCGCATAAATATGAAGTGGCTTCTGCGGATGTTCATTTCAGCGGAGTTATTCTAACTATCGATGCGGAGACGGGTAAGGCGCAACATATCGAACACATCTTTTTCCCTTCGTTCTGAGTCATGGGCGCTCGTATAATAGATGGGACACGCATCGCTGAAGAGATACGGAGTGAAATAAAAGAGGAGGCTGAAAAACTCTCCTCCGTGCATGGTGTGATTCCAGGATTAGCTGTTATCCTTGTTGGGAGTAACCTCGGTTCGATTGTCTACGTCAGGAACAAGGAAAAAGCAGCAAAAGACTTGGGCTTTTATTCAATCACTGAGACTTTGCCCGATTCAATTTCAGAGGAGGAGCTTCTCCTCCGAATTCATGCATTGAATAATGATGCACGCATTCACGGAATCCTGGTGCAACTTCCGCTCCCTTCTCACATTTGCGAGCGGCGCGTGATCGAAGCAATTGACCCTGAGAAGGATGTTGACGGCTTCCATCCGATGAACATTGGGCGTCTTGTGCTCGGAGAGGAAGGGTTTAAGCCGTGCACACCAGCGGGAATCCAGGAGCTTCTTATGCGAAGCGGTAACGATCCAGCCGGGAAACATGTGGTGATTGTGGGTCGGAGCAATATTGTGGGGAAACCACTCGCCAATATGTTAATGCAAAAGCAGCGGGGGGCAAATGCAGTGGTGACAGTCTGCCACACAGGAGCGCATGATATCTCACAGTTCACTCGAAGAGCTGATATTCTTGTCGTTGCTATGGGAAGGGCACGTGCTATAACCGCCGATATGGTGAAGCCCGGAGCTGTTGTCATTGATGTGGGGATTAATCGTATTGAAGATCCAACTGCGAAGAGCGGATATCGTCTCGTCGGCGATGTTGATTTTGATGGGGTGAAAGAAGTAGCCTCCGCGCTCACACCCGTACCCGGCGGCGTTGGACCGATGACCATTGCAATGCTTCTCAAGAATACGCTGGAGGCTGCAAGGAAGGGCATTCAGCACAAATGAGTCCGCCGAAGAGGGATTATGAGCTTTTCGCAAGAAAGAAACTCTTCTATCAATTTTACATTTACGAATCTTTTCATCAAGCGTCCCCATGCTCAAGACAATTCGTTTGCATGCAAAATGAATAGAAATAGTCCCTGGATATCACCTGGAGATTTGCCATGAACTTTGGTATTGTTCGCGAGCATCCAGCGCGGGAGCGGCGCGTTGCTTTAACTCCTGCTGGTGTACAAGCTCTCGTCGACGCTGGTCAAACTATTTACGTTGAGCGCGGTGCAGGGGAGTTAGCTCGATTCGCTGATGAAGACTACCTGGAGGTCGGCGCGAAAATCGTCTATACCCCGGAGGAAGTTTACGGACGCTCAGATATCGTTTTGAAAGTTTCTCCACCTGCAGATGAAGATGTTCTTCGGCTACGTGAGGGATCGGTTCTCTTTTCATTTCTACACATGGCTGTTGCTCCGCGTCGAGTTGTTGAGTTGCTTCTGGAACGCCAAGTGACCACGATTGGCTATGAGCTTATCGAAATGGATGATGGGAACTTACCAATTCTGCAGGCTATGAGCGAGATCGCGGGGCAGATGTCGATCCCAATTGCTGCTCGTTATCTGGAGACCGGGCAGGATGGACGAGGGATTCTCCTTGGCGGAATTCCCGGGGTTCCTCCGGCAGCGGTTGTCATTCTTGGAGCGGGTGTCGTCGGACGGGCAGCGGCTCGCACTGCGCTCGGAATGGGAGCTCAGGTCATTGTGCTTGATCGGGACCTTGCCCGACTTCGCCATGTCGATGAACTGCTGAATCATCATGTGACCACTGCGGCTGCTAATAGTTTCAACATACGTCGCGGGGTTCAGTTTGCTGACGTATTCATCGGTGCTGTCCTTATCAAGGGCGAACGTGCCCCACACTTAGTAACTGAAGAGATGGTGAAATCAATGAAGCCGGGCGCAGTGATCATCGATGTCTCCATTGACCAGGGAGGATGTGTCGAAACAAGTCACCCAACAACTCTGGAAAGCCCAACGTTCGTGAAGCACGGTGTGATTCATTACTGTGTCCCGAATATCCCCGCAACCGTAGCACGCACAGCTACCTATGGACTAACAAATACTCTATTACCTTACATGCTGGAGATTGCCGAGAAAGGGATTCGTGAAGCTCTTCAGACAAATCAAGACATTGCCCGTGGCGTTTGCACTTATCGAGGGTATTGCACTATGGAGAACATAGCGCATCGCTTTGATGTTCCCCATCATCACTTAAATGATCTTCTCAAGCACTGAGCAAATTGTATGTCGTGGATCGAAGCATATAAGCGGAAGCTTGTGTCGGCAGATGAAGCAGTTTCAGTAGTGAAAAGTGGTAACCGCATTTACATCAGCGGTAATGCGGCAACTCCATTTGCTCTTATCAGAGCGCTTGCTGCACGCCGAGATGAGCTTTTTTCCGTTGAGGTGAACCATGTTCTCCTCCTTGGCGACGATCCTCTCTCCGCGCCAGGAATGGAAGAACATTTTCGCCATAACTCCCTTTTTGTTGGACCTGCCGACCGTGATGCCATCAATGAGGGTCGCTCGGACTACGTTCCTGTCTTCCTCTCAGAGATCCCTGCACTCTTTACAACCGGAATCATTCCTCTTGATGTGGCGCTCATCCATGTTTCACCTCCCGATGAGCACGGGTTCATGAGTTTCGGTGTCGAAGTTGTGGCAACGAAAGCTGCTGCGGAGAGCGCAAAGATTGTTGTGGCTCAGGTCAACGATCGTATGCCCCGTACTCTAGGAGATTCGTTTATTCATGTCTCACGTGTGCACAAAGTTGTAGAAGTCTCAGATGAGCTTCCTGAGCTCCAGCGCAAAGGCTTTACTGAAGTGGAGCAGAAGATTGGAGAGTATATCGCTGAACTTGTTAATGATGGAGCCACGCTGCAGATGGGGATTGGCGGAATACCAGATGCTGTTCTGGCAGCTTTGAAGGGGAAGAAAGACCTCGGCGTGCATACTGAGATGGTATCAGATGGCGTTGTTGAAGGCATCGAGGCTGGTTTCATCACGAACGCTCGAAAGACCCTCCACCGGGGAAAGGTGATTGCTTCGTTTGTCTTTGGTTCTCACCGCTTGTATGATTACGTCGACAACAGTCCATACTTCGAACTTCATCCATGCAATTATACTAACGATCCATTTATTATCTCCCGCAATGAGTCTATGATTGCAATCAACTCAGCTATTGAAGTTGATATTACCGGACAAGTTTGTTCCGACTCAATTGGTACGACGATCTATAGTGGATTTGGCGGACAACTTGATTTCATCCGCGGAGCTGCATACTCGAAAGGGGGAAAGCCCATTATAGCACTCCCTTCAACAACAAGGGATCAAGCTGTTTCAAGGATCGTTCCGATGCTGAAACCCGGTGCCGGTGTCGTCACGACTCGCGCAGATGTCCATTACGTTGTCACTGAATACGGCATCGCCTATCTTCATGGTAAAAACCTTCGCCAGCGGGCTGAAGCCCTCATCAACATCGCTCATCCGAAATTCCGAGATGAATTGAAGTCCTATGCAAAAAAGCAAAAATGGATGTAAGAGGCAAAATGGAATCTCAACAGCCAAATAGAATTGCTTTTCAGTTTATCATCCTTCTCGGGATAGTCAGTCTCCTTGCAGACATGACCTACGAGGGGGCAAGAAGCCTAACCGGACCTTACCTCGCTGTTCTTGGTGCAAGTGCTGGTGTCGTTGGTTTAGTATCCGGTGTCGGGGAATTTCTCGGATATGCATTGCGGTTGCTCTCTGGATATCTTGGAGATCGCAAGAAAGCTTATTGGCAACTAACATTTGCAGGATATGGCTTGCTCATATCCGTTCCGTTGCTGGCATTTGCCGGCTACTGGCAATTTGCCGCTGTGCTTATAATCCTGGAGCGCATGGGGAGGGGAATTCGAACTCCATCGCGGGATACTATGCTTTCATACGCCACAAAGCAGGTTGGTAGAGGCTTAGGCTTTGGTATACATGAAGCGTTAGACCAGACTGGCGCTATTATCGGGCCGCTACTCCTCTCCGCCGTTTTTCTTCTAAAGGGGGGCTACCGTGAAGGGTTCACTATCCTCTGGATCCCTGCTTTGTTGAGCATCGCTTTTCTCGTGGTAGCGAGAACCAGGTTTCCATCACCTGAAAAACTTGAAACCTCAGATAAATCGGGGCAGCAAACTATTCCACCTTCGGCAGGCTTGCCGAGGCTTTTCTGGTTCTATGCTTTATTCATTTTTCTCAGCGTAGCAGGTTTTGCTCACTTCCAGTTAATTTCATACCATCTCAAAGTCCACTCCGTCGTTTCCGATGCCCAGATCCCTGTTTTCTACGCAATTGCGATGGGTGTGGATGCTCTCGTTGCACTTCTCATCGGCAAGACCTACGATAAAATTGGGCTGATGTCTCTGCTGACACTCCCCCTACTAACTCTCCCCATTCCATTCTTTGCATTTTCGTTTCGTTACGAGTTTGTAGTCATAAGTGTTGTGCTCTGGGGTGCGGTAATGGGGACTCACGAGACCATCATGCGTGCTGCAATTGCTGACTTAACGCCGATAGAACGCCGGGGATTTGCATACGGCATTTTCAATACCATCTATGGAGTCTCCTGGTTTATTGGGAGCACACTTATGGGGTTTCTGTACGAGATGAGCGTTGGCTACTTAATCCTGTTCGCGGTCTTGATGGAGGTGATTTCTATCCCTGCATTCCTTCTCCTCAGGAAGTCTATCGCTAAAAGTGCACAGTGATGCTGATAAAAGCACCATCCATCGAAGGGATAACAACGAGACTTACATTTTCTACTCTCTCTTCTTTGTTCTCGAGTCCCGATGAAAACGGGATTGATTGAGTTCCCCCTCGGCTTACATTGTCGTCACCAAAGATCTTTCGGTCAAGTTGGTCAAATTGTTTGCTAAAGAGTTTCAGCGCGAGAGCTGAGGCACTTCCCACCAGTGCCCCTCCCAGAACATCGCTCGGATAGTGGAGCCCGAGGTACACTCTTCCGTATGCAACCAGACCTGCCCATGTATACACACTTGCGATCACAAGAGGTTTCGGATAACGAAGTGAAATCGCTGTCGCAATTGCAAATGCAAATGTCGAATGGCCCGAAGGAAACGAGTAGGAACCGCCCGACTCGAGATGACTCACATGGACGTTCTGAAGACTGACATATGGGCGCTCACGTTTCACTAACTGTTTGGCCCCCCACGTTATAAGAGTTGCTACCGCTGCCGAGGCTCCGATCATATATGCTGAGACACGTTCATACCGATCCTCTGCAGCAATGCCATAGACAGCAAATCCAACAGGGAGGGCAACGCCGACAGGAAGAGCGGCATTATCTGTAAAGTCCATTAGATGATCGAGCGCGTTGCTTCGAGAGTTATTGATTGCGCGAAAAAGGCGTACATCAAGTCCGCGTTCGTTGGACTGTGCTGACCCATAGCTTCTGAGAACCGCGAGACTCACAACGAAAATCCAGATGAATGGTAAACGTCTCATGATAGGAGCGAGGGGCATTATGACGGTTTGGATGTTTGCGAAGCTTTTCCCGGGCAATTTAGCATCAGCGCTGTGTACATGTCGAATTATAAAATCATAAATTGTCCCCCAAAACGGAAAAGGGGAGAAGAAATCTCTAAGGCATTTGATTCCGCAAGGGGGAATTTGCAATTCTCATTTTTCAATGGGTCCCCAGCAGGCGGGTGTATAGCTCGTATGTATTAGTTACCTGTTCAACGTAGTCGATGGTTTCATCAGCGTTTCTGAAGTATCCGCTCTTCGGTCTGGCTTCAGCGGATCCGCCTCTGGCGTACTTTGGCATTCCCCAGACGAGTTGATGAAGTGAAGCGTATCGTTCTGAGAGAAGAGGCAAGGTGCTTTTCACTGATGCCCAGCGATTCGGGTCTTCGCCGAGATATTTTGCAATCTCCTGGGCATCGAGGACTCGTGCCGGGCCAGCGTTATACGCTGCGAGGGTCAGTTGCACGCGATCCATTCCTGCAGAGTTATCAAACAGAGATGAAAGTTCCCACAGGTAGTACACGCCGGCGGCAATATTGTCTCGGGGGTGCGTCAGTGAATCCAAGCCAAGTCTGATAGCCAGCCGTTCTCCAGTCTCTGGCATAAGCTGCATGAGTCCAAAGGCACCACGGTAGCTTTGTGCCTCTGGATCAAATTGAGATTCCTGTTCTATGACTGCCAGTACGAGCCTCCAATCGATGCCGTAGCGTTTGGCATACTTACGTATGATGCCGCCATAGTCGTGAATAATTGCAGCAGCTTTTCTCGTCAATCCCGACGAACTCAGTGCTCCATTCTCGACTCTGGTTTCCGAGAGACTATCCCGTTCTATTTTGGCTTGCTTACTTCTACTCATTTGCGGTCCACCGGAGGGAGAGGAAGATACAGCAGTATCAACTACCATTGCCGATCTGCGTGGTTCTTCTGAGCAGCTGGCAAGCGTGAGAGCTATAAGGACCAGGACTATCAACCGCGTGCGCCAGGAGGCTGGAAATGGCGTCAATGGAATCATGGATTCAGTTTAATCCGAGTCCGATGATAAGCCCTATCATAATTCCGATCATGATGAACAGTCCGCCGACAACGACGCCGACGGCGAGGTTCCCTTTTTCTAATTCCTTCGCAAAAGAAAAATGTGTCACGCGGTCGAACAGCTTGTACGATGCAATAGCGAATAGAATCCCGATTAATACACCAACCACGGCATAGAGAAAATTCAATAGAGCAATTTTTACAGGCATACTGCTACCTCACTTTCTTGGTGGTACTGAACTATCTTCTTGTGTTGGTCCCCATTGAAGTACCTCAAGCCTTACGCGTGCGGTTCCATTGGCAATGAGTCCAATTTGTTTTCCAGCAGCAAAAGAAAGATCGATGATCCGATCTTTCTTGAACGGACCACGGTCGTTGATACGAACAATGACGCTTCTGCCATTTTCTAAATTCGTGACACGTACCTTCGTCCCAAACGGGAATTCACGGTGAGCGGCTGTGAAAGAGTACATGTCATACGTCTCACCGCTTGACGTCTTTTTCCCGTTGAATTCATCAGCGTAGTACGAAGCAATCCCTTCCTGCACAGCAACAATAGCCTCTTTCCCTAAAAGGTGTGGCGACGGCTTTGTTGCAAAACGCGGTGCAACAGCGCATCCATTGAAGGAAAACCCAGCGATAGCAGCGAGAGAGATGACGAGAAAATATGACGCAAGTGATCTCACAGGTACTTTGAAAGTTGTTTCCGCCGAATTGTGTCAACTATCTCCTTCACATCCTGTGAATGCGTTCGCTTGCAAACGAGAACCACATCAGGTGTCTCTATCACAATGAGATCCGACGCCCCAACCACTGCAACCAGTCGGCCTGTTGAGTGAATGAGAGAGCGTGATGTGTCTTTCGTGAGGACGAGTCCATCGATTGCATTCCCCTCCTCGTCTTTCGGCAGAAGACGATAGACCTCATCCCAGCTTCCGACGTCACTCCATCCGAAATCAGCTTTAACGACGTATACGTGCTTCGCTTTCTCCATTACCCCATAATCAATCGAAACCGAACGTATTAACCCATAGACGGTTTCCACCGTGTCAGCGTATTGCGGAGTCCCGATTGTCGGTTCGATTGTGGCAAGTCCCTCGGCTAAATCTGGAAGGAATTGCTTAATCTGGTCAAGAATAACATCTGCGCGCCAAACAAACATCCCTGAGTTCCACAGGAAATCTCCGCTTTCCAGGAACTTCTTCGCAGTGGCGAGATTTGGTTTCTCTGCAAATGTTTTGACACGGTAAACTTGTTCATCAAAGTAAGGATTCGAGCTATCCGGTTCATCGATGAGCTGAATATATCCGTATCCCGTTTCGGGTCGAGTTGGCTCAATACCAATTGTGACGAGATAGCCTGATTCATCTGCAACTCTTGCGGCAATTTGGATAACCCTATGGAATGCTGGCTCGTTTTCAATCCGATGGTCAGCAGGGAGCACAAGCATCACCCCTTGCGGATTCATCCGTTTTACGTGCAATGCAGCAAGACCAATGCATGGGGCTGTGTTCCGTCCTACGGATTCTGCAAGGAAATTTTCCTTAGGAATCTTGGGAAGCTGCTCAATGACTGCATCAAGTTGTACTTCGTTAGTAACAATGTAGATTCTTTCCGCAGGTACAATTGATGCGATGCGAGTATAAGTCGCTTGAAGGAGTGATGCATTGCCGAAAATTTTCAGGAGTTGCTTCGGCATTCGCTCTCGGCTCCTGGGCCAAAACCGTGCCCCAATACCCCCTGCCATAATGACGGCGTAAAGTTCGGGCATAAATCACCTTTTGCTCGTGCTATTTTCTATGTATCACGGATATAAACTCGTGGAACGCGAGAAGAAACTGCACAGGTCACCTCGTATGGAATAGTGCCAATCTTATCAGCAAGATCCCATGCGGTGATTTGCTGTTCATGTGATGATCCAAGAAGCACAACTTCGTCCCCAAGTTCAACTTCTCCATCTCCAACATCAATCATTATGTGATCCATTGTCACCGTACCGACAACCGGATAGAAGCGCCCATTGATCAACACCGAAGCACGATTCGTCAAAAGTCGACTGTATCCATCAGCGTACCCAAGGGGAACTGTTGCAATCCAGGTGTCGCGCGTTGTCACGTATCGTCGGTTGTAGCTTATGCTCGTTCCGGCAGGGACATGCTTTAGATGAACAATGCGCGATTTGATGCTCATCACCGGGCGGAGGGGAATACTTTCTGTTGTTTCATGGGATGGATAGTATCCGTACAGCATGATCCCGGGTCTGACCATTGTGAAGAAGCTTTCAGGGATATCAAGAATGGCAGCGCTGTTGGCAATATGAATTTCAGGAATCTCAAGATGAGAGTTTCTTAGCGAATCGAGGACATCGGTGAAGCGTTGTAACTGCAGTTTCGCATATTGTTTATTGCGTTCGTCGGCTGAGGCGAAGTGGGAGAAGACCCCCAGGATGTCGATAAGTCTGAGGCGGGCAACGTCGATTATCGACTTGTGAGCATCTTTCCACTGGAATCCAAGCCGTCCCATTCCCGTATCAACCTTAACATGGGCTCCGATGCGCATATTCCTCAGTTCAGCTTCCCGTTCAAACTGCTCTGCGCTCTCAGATGATGCAATCGCCGGGAGCAATTCATGATCAAAGTAGATTGGGATTTGTTCAGGGGGAGGTGAGGTGAAGACGAGAATTGGTGCCGATATCCCGGCATTCCGCAATTGGACTCCTTCCTCCGGGATGGCGACTCCTAACATTTCGGCGCCGTTGGCAAGGGCTTCTTGTGCAATTTCTACTGCGCCATGGCCGTAAGCATTCGCCTTCACAACAGCCATAATTTTCACATCTTTCCCTACGCGGGCTCGGACAGCGCGGAGATTCTCAGCGAAGGCATCAAGGTTAATTTCTGCCCATGTGGGTCGTGTTGGAAGTGATTGATTTCCTGGCGCCATTTTTCAAGGTTTATCGCGCGCATGAATAGAAGGTAACAAAAATATACAAGTTCAAGATGAGAGAACCAACTTATCATACCAGTGGTGTGCATGCGGGTAGGTTCGCTGAAGGCGGACCGCAGGCGGGACGTCTTGGCGACCTCGCTCCACCATGATGACCTCACCCTGCAGTCTCCTAAATGACAGGGAACTCCCCCCTTACAGGAGATGGTTGGGGAGAGGTCATCCCTCCCCTCATAGGGGAGATCTGCCTTCAGCGGATCCGTCTCTGGCGGAGCTGGGGTGGGGTCATCCTCCCAGCCCACTCTACCATCACTTCGTCATGCCGTGCCTTGACACGGCATCCAGTGTAGCTGTTATCCCGCCAGAGGCGGGATAACCAAATCCGCCGAAGGTAGATCGAAATCGTAATGCACGAATCAATCACCACCACACATGCCGAAAATTTCGGCGCGTCAAGTGTGTGCATCTTCTGGAGTTACCATTTATAGCGAGCACCGAAAAGCTTTCCCCATGCGCACCAAAATTTAAACCCCTCGATTGATTCTTTCCTGCCGCACACCGCCAACGATTTCAGATCGCCTCCCACAAATTTTCCTGTCTCTTTCAAATATTATTTTCCCCTTTCGAAGAACCTGCATGCAAATTATTGGGGAGGATGCGTTGAGTACAGCCAGATCCACCTCCACGCCAGTTGATTCAGATATCTCACTTTTCAGCTCCAACAGGGCAAGAGGATTTGGAATTCTGTCTGGGTAGAAAAGCAACCCGATGTCAATATCGCTTTCTATGCCGAAGTGTTCAGACCCATATGACCCAAACAGATACACAGAAGCAATTCTTGTATCCTGCTCAAATGTATGAACCAACTGAGCTATGATGTCTGAAGTATGTTCACGGTTCGAATTCATGTTCTTTATCTTCTCTGACTTCTGTTTCAATGCGTTATCACTATACCACAAAAATAGGGAATTGGCGATGAAAAGCAATAAGAAAAGTGATGCCCTGCAAACAGTAGTCTTGCAGGGCATCCTCGATATAGGATTACTTCAGAAGATTTTTCTTTACTGCGCGAGGGCTCCTATCTCATAAGTGAGAACAACTTATGTTAGTTCCCATCTTATTTCAACAAAATAAGCTTACGAGTCTCTTGAAACTTCCCAGCCTGCATGCGGTAGAAATATACTCCTGCCGCAAAACCGCTCGCATCGAATGTGACTTTGTGCTTCCCGGCTTGTACGTTTCCGTCCACCAGTACTGCGATTTCACGACCCAGGATGTCAAAGACACTTAATTTGACAAATCCTGAGACGGGTACGTGATATTCAATTGTTGTCGTTGGATTGAAGGGATTGGGGTAGCTCTGCAAAAGAGCGAACCCAGCTGGAATTGCACCCTCCTCAGAAACACCAGTAACGAATGATAATTTCTTAGTGGGCACTAATAGATACTTGCTGTCGAACACAAACAAGCGATAGTTACCAAATTGGTCAGTGAAACTCCACCAGGGTTGCGAAGTCCTTCGCACGGGGTGAATTTCGTAAGCTACATAGTGAGTAAGTGTGTCGTATACGGGCTCCTTGTTCTTTCTAGTGGGAGTCAAAAAGTAGGCTTGCGAAAGAGTGTCTATGAACTCAGACGTTTTATCGAGCTGGTCGAACTGGTCTTGTAGCTCGCACCGCGAAGCAAACGAAATCGGATTCCTGATCCTGTAAGCTGTGTAATGGTCCAATCTTGTAGGTGGAGCGTGCGGTACCTTTTGAGCAGGCACAAGAAGATATTTCACTGAGTCCAAAAATACTTTAGTATGCTCAAATTGATTCTCATATTCTACCTGCACGGCGATAGGTTTACCTTCTGCCCTATACCAGGTCAGATGGTCATCTGGTCTCATGATATCAAAGGTATCGCTTCGGACAGGACTATTAATGATTTTCCTGACGGGGTTAGAGATTCCAACTACGGCGGACAGGCGAAGTTGCTGAAGAGTAAATTGGTCTTGCGTTAGTGCAAAAGTGTCTACAAGCACTGGCTCGATCCTCCAGCTCTTGTAGTGATTCTTGCCAGTCTCAGGGGGTGATGGTGGCTGCTTGCACTTGCCAAGACTGCCTGCTGCCCAGATGCTGTGTATCTCCGTTGAGTCAAGTGCACGGTTGAAGATTTCAAGCTCATCGACCGCAATTTCACATCGTCCGGCGCCGGGGACACGGATTTCCCCAATCCACAGGGGTACAGTGTTTGTCACAGTTCCGAGAGGTGGCGTAAAGGTTCCAGCTGGGGATCCATTAATGTAAAAAGTACCTACACCAGGTCCGCTAACACCTCGCTTAACCGTTACCGCAATGTGAGACCATGTGGACGAACCAAGACTGGGAATAGTCCCGCTACTTGTAAAGGTTGAACCGTTGATATTTAGGTAGAGGTTTGCTACACCCACATTCGGTTGATCAAGGTAGAATGAAAATCCATTGGTACCGTTGAATTTGTCCACGATCGGTGAGAGTATATGTGCGGGACCGTGTGAGCAATCGACAGGCCTCACCCACGCATCTATCGAAAAATCACCTGTTCCTAAGTCAAGTTCTGGGTGTGGGGAGACTTCTACATAGTTAGGTGGGAAGAAGTAAAGAGCGCCCCCTACCTTTCCAGCAACGGGAGTTGGGTTGTTTATCCATGTACCCGTATTATTAACGCCTGCAAGGTCATTGGCTGGACTTGATGTCTCATCCAGAGGCCACCAGCCGACCATGCCTTGAGGAGGGGCAATACAGGTGTCTCGACGGTTTCCAAAGTTGATGGCCGTAACCTGTTGCCCCGCAGACAAATTTACCGTGTACGTGCCTCCTGCCGGACAAGTTTGAGTCCACCCACTCTGCGGTACTTCACTCACCGTGTAAGTGCCCGCGGGCACGGAACCAAAGGAATACTGCCCAAGAGAATCTGTAGTTGTTGAAAGAGAAAGACCGGACCCGCTGAGATTAATTGTCCAGCCGGGCAGCCCTTGCTCGAGCGAATCCTTGACACAATTGCCATTCAGATCGTTGAATTTGTAGCCCTGGATGGAACCGGTGGTTGGTTTGCACTTGCCAAGGCTCCCTGCAGCCCAGATGCTGCGGATCTCCGTAGAGTCAAGTGCACGCTTGATGAGTTCTACTTCGTCAAGATCGCCGGGGAGGAAGCCGCCGCCTCCCATGCCCGGTGTTCGCATACCCAGATAAAGGTCGCTTGTGTTGTCCAAATCGTCCGGGAACGGAGCGACCATTGGTATACCAGTAAAGACGAGGGCACCGTCTACATAAAGACGCACGCCGCTCGTCGTGTCGTTCCTATCAACGACGGCAGCTACATGATGCCACTGACCATCGGCAACATTGGGGCTGCTCGGTGGAGCAACGTAGTTTACGCACGCATAACCCGGTGTAGGGGTGGGCGCGCAACCCGAACCCCCAACGCCATTGGCCATCTGGAATCCCAGTTGGCCATTGTAGAGGAAGAGCGAATACCCCTGCGGTGTGGGGCCGCTACGCTTGTCCACGAGCAAGACCAGGTCTGAGGAACCTGTGCGCACCCACGCATCCAGCGTGAAATTGCCCTTGCCGACATTCAGCTCGGCATGGTCAGGTACGCGCACATGATCATCCACGCCATCAAAGTGGAGCGCTCCTGCAACCTTTCCTGCTACAGGAGTTGGGCCATTCATCCAGGTGCCGGCATTGTTAACCCCTGCAAGGTCATTGGCTGGACTTGATGTCTCATCCAGAGGCCACCAGCCGACCATGCCTTGAGGAGGTGGGACACACGTAGGCTTGCACTTGCCGGCTTTACCCGAAAATTCAAGGGCTACAATCTCTTGAATAGAAAGGGTACGCCCAAAGATCTCGATTTCGTCAATGGCGATGCGCGGCCCAGGCGACACTCCGTCCCCGCCGATAATAAGATCGGCTGCCGTGCTCACCGTTTCTGTAGGAGCTATGATGCCGGGAACCACTCCCGGGCCGGTTTGGTACTGGATGCCAAGTTGTGGATCAAAGAGCAAAAAGGAGGAGTAATCTCCTCCTATTCCACCTCCTCGGATGATTCCAGCGTAGAGGTGGTACCATCGGTTGGAGGTTATTCCCAGAGCAGCGACAGGCATAGCGGTACCCGAGGCAAATCTCCATCTCACTTCGACGTTGGCCGTACCAGGATTAGAGCTACTCTGCACGAGGAAGATTCCCCAGCCTTCCCCGGTGGGTAACATCTTCTGGATGATGGGTCCACTGCCACCGCCCCAGATGAACCAGAAGTCCACAGCGAAGCTTCCCGTATCTGGGTCAAGGTTCGGATTGTGCGGGACCCGGATGTGCCGAGTACTTCCGAAGAACAGCGAGCTTCCCACCATACCGGGCGGAAAGCTACTAGGGAGTGTCGGTGTCGGCCCCGGACCGGTACTCCCGCCAATTGGTCCGGGCTGCGTTGTTCCATTGAATCCATTAACGATGTCGGTCACGGTCGTGCCGGAGATCTCATCCAAAGGCCACCAAGCGACCATGCCCGGAGGAGGACTGACACAGGTGTCCTGGCTATTTCGAAAGCCGATCGCGGTGACTTCTTGCCTGGTAGATAGATTTATTGTCTGGCTGAGCAGGGGATCGGTGACAGCGAATAAGGTAAACCCCGAAAAGAGAAATAAAAAGAAAAATGCATTTCTCATTATGACCTCCTTAATCTTAGTTGTGCCCTACACTTACACAGCATTTGGATGATGTTAACGGTTTGCGGAGTTGCTCTTAAGCGATTTAGCGAAGTGTCACAGTCGCGCTGCCATATGCTGTTGCGGCCTTCGCAAACCGCAAAGAAAGATGAAAATATCTAGTCACTTCATTGAGAGATGAAAATTACAGAACGTAAAAGAAATTTATTATCCGTGACTTCTCCGACTCCGGGAGCGATGAGTCGGGGACAGAATAAAAAGAGAATTAATCTTAATTTACATGCCAAGCGGCCAAAAGTCAAGCAAGAGCCGCAGAAAGATTGACAAATTCCGACTCCCAGAGTTTACACTAACCTTCGGATCATCGTGCCGAATCCGCTCCTCCCGAAGACTTCGGTGCGTAAACTATCAAGCAAGCTGTGAAATTATTCTGCATATGCACCGTACGCCTCAGGTGGAAAAACCCTTCGATTGATTCCTTCCCTACAATTGAGGTTAAATTCACATATTGGGCAACCTACGAGAAAAGAGGGACGGTTCTATTTCCCCAGCCTTCTTTCAGATATACCATCCAGTAATTCATCAGAAACGTAGAAGCCTTTATCCTTGAGTTCTCTCGCCTTAGCGTAAGCGCTCTCTATCAAACCTAACTTCTCAGCTTTAAGCAAGATGCCAATAGTCCCAGTAATGTTTAACCCCAGTGTCTCAGCAATCTTTCGAGCCCTCAGATCGTCAATTATGATTCTCACACCTGTCTCCTTCGATAATGCAATAACCTCTGATTCTCCTTTGCCCAGATTTAGGTCGGTCCTGAGAAGCTTTACCAGTGAACTCTCAACTTTTTTATTGCATAGCAGTCAATGCAATAAGAGCAGACGTATCTGCAATAGCCTTTTCAGGCATTTTTCAGTTCTTTATCAGTGTCAAGTCTCAAATATTTTATAGGTGCGATGCCACGGTGCATGAGCACTTCCGCAAAGGCTTTTTCTGAGTGACCTGCTATTTCAGCCGCCTTTCCCAGAGAAACTATCCCATCTTCGAATAGCTTTATGGCAAGTAACAATTTTATTTCGTCTTCTTTTATATTAAGCTCAGGCAATTCAACTGATATGCCCATTTTGCTTACCTCCACAGGTCTACGATTTCAATCGATTAAACTACACTTCATGATCATAAATTGACAAGATCCGCCCTCTTCCATGGTGAAGTATCATGTGGCTATCTGTTTGATGATCCAGGATACAGCCACGTTTTCGAAACATTCTGACCGCTCTTCACCTGAAATTACCGGAAAGTATTCCCACCCAGATTGTCATCTCTTCAGGGAAGACTTCTCTTTCTTCAATGATATCTGAGCACCATGCTTCCTCTCCGCTTCAAGCCTACCTCGAATGGCATCTTTTATGTTATTAAGTGCCTCATCTAATGTCTTACCCTGGTTCATACACCCAACAGGCTGAAGCACATCTGCCACATGTAGTGTATTCTTCTATCTCCATTTTCGACTTGACATGCAACCCGCTGTGTAACTTCCGTCAAGATAGCTCTGTGGCTTGCGATGCAAATAACAAGATAAACTCGCCTGGCATAAAGGTCAACTAAAAGTTGGTGAAAGTCCACAAACTCTGATTCCGAGAGACTACATTAAGCTCTCGATTATCATACCAACTCCGCCTGGGACGGATTGACTTTCTCCTCAAACTTAGTTAAAATATGTTTGTTTTATAGGACTGTTCGGCTGTGATTTTATGCTGAAATGCCCAATCTTGTTAACCCCTGCCACCAACGAGCTATGTTTTCAAACAAGACTGATTTGCGTTTATCACAAAGACCACAAAGTGCAGAGGCAATTCATAATGACAAATAGAGCAAAGTGTCATTTCGGTCAAAACGGGAATTTATGACGTTGCGCTACCACACGCCACTGGATGCGGTATCACCCTTCGGACTTTGTGGTTAGACATCACTTACGTTTACAGTCGGGGAGTGATAAAAATTTTTGATTCTACAAAAAGGGAATAGAGGAGGTCAGATGGGAAATATGGAAAGCCGTGAATTCAAGCGGGAGCTTGGCTTGCTTGACTCCACAATGATAGTGATTGGCTCTATGATAGGCTCGGGGATTTTCATTGTCAGCGCTGACATCGCCAGAACGGTTGGCTCCGCCGGCTACCTACTCCTTGTCTGGTTGATTACCGGCGTTGTCACGGTGATTGCCGCACTGAGCTATGGAGAACTTGCAAGCATGATGCCTCGTGCTGGTGGACAGTATGTTTACTTGCGTGAAGCCTATAACCCCCTTGTGGGCTTCTTGTACGGGTGGACGCTCTTCCTCGTCATCCAAACCGGTACAATCGCCGCAGTGGCTGTCGCATTTGCTAAGTTCACAGCCGTCCTTGTGCCCTGGTTCAGCGAAGGCAATATCCTTTTTTCCGTTGCGGGGTTAAAGATATCAACGGCACAAATTCTGGCAATATTGAGCATCGCTGTTCTCACTATGGTAAACCTTCAAGGGATACATGAAGGGAAGGTGGTCCAGAATCTTTTCACGCTGACGAAGACGGTTGCACTGCTTGGCTTAATCCTGCTCGGAATTTTCGTTGGGGCTAATACAACTGCAATTGCAAAGAACTTTTCGAACCTATGGAATGCGCATTGGATCCATATTAGCAGTCAGGAAAGCTTCGCAAGCGTCTCGATAGAACCTCTGTCGGGGCTGATGCTCTTTGCGGCAATTGGAGCCGCGATGGTTGGCTCGCTCTTCGCAAGTGATGCATGGAACAATATCACTTTTACCGCAGGGGAAGTTATCAATCCAAAAAAGAACATTCCTTTGAGTCTTGCTCTCGGGACAGGAACAGTGACGATTCTTTACATACTTGCGAACATCGCCTACGTTCTTGTTTTGCCTGTGGTTGGCAATCCAGCAGCGACCGATGTGGCAGGGCGCGGGATGCAATTTGCTACGAGCGATCGAGTTGGCACCGCCGCAGCCTCCGTGATCTTCGGTCCCGCAGCTGAGGTTATCATGGCTGCTCTGATCATGATATCGACCTTTGGCTGTAACAACGGACTAATCCTCGCAGGCGCCCGTGTCTATTACGCTATGGCTCAAGATGGATTGTTCTTCAGAAAAATTGGATTGCTGAATAGCAAAGCGGTCCCCGGAATTGCACTGGTCGTGCAAGGAATCTGGGCAAGCCTACTGTGTCTCTCCGGCACATACAGCGACCTTCTCGACTACGTGATATTTGCGGTATTGATTTTCTACATCTTGACTGTAAGCGGAATCTTCATCTTGAGAAAAAAACGTCCCGATGCAGAGCGTCCGTATAAAGCATTCGGCTACCCTGTGATACCAGCTCTATACGTCCTTGCAGCTGCTGCAATCTCAATTGATCTGCTGCTCTTTAAGCCGAGTTATACCTGGCCAGGACTTATCATTGTGTTGCTCGGCATTCCAGTTTATTTTCTGTGGCGATCGAGGGTAGCACGTAATCCGTGAGGCGATCCCCATCTGCACGAAGAAGAACGCCTCCGTTCCTGTGGTTAGATCTTAGGACCCGCTTTTAGAACTTCTGGTGGGCTGTTTGCTTCAAATTTCTTGAAATTTTCAATGAAGCGAGCTGCAAGTTGCTTGTATTTTCTTGTGTATTCCTCTTTGCGGGACCATGAGGCGGATGGGTCGAGCACGCTTGATGGGACACCGTCGCAGCTTGTCGGCACTTCAAATCCGAACACAGGGTCAGTTACGAATTTTGATTTAAGCAGTTCCCCATTCAGCGCTGCGTTCAAGAGGGTACGTGTGTAGCTGATACTGATTCTCTTGCCGATGCCAAACGGACCACCAATCCAGCCAGTATTGAGAAGCCAGCAGTGCACCCCGTGCTTAACAATTTTTCTCTTCAGCAAATCAGCGTACACTGCGGGATGATGAACCATGAATGGCGCACCAAAACATGTGCTGAACGTCATTTCCGGTTCTTTTCCAAGTCCAACCTCAGTGCCAGCGATCTTGGAGGTATACCCTGAAAGAAATTGATACAGCGCCTGGTCAGGATTTAACTTTGCAATTGGCGGGAGCACTCCAGAGGCATCACAGGTGAGCAAGATGATGTTCTTCGGATGTCCGCCAAGTTTCTCAGGGACAGCATTTTCAATATATTCGAGCGGATACGATGCACGCGTGTTCTCTGTTATAGATTCATCATCAAGGTCGATGAGTCTTGTAACAGGATCGTACACCACATTTTCTAAGATTGTTCCGAACATTCTTGTCGTTGCGTAGATCTGAGGTTCCGCAGTTGCTGAAAGTCGAATGACCTTTGCATAGCATCCCCCTTCAAAGTTGAAGACTCCGTTGTCGCTCCATCCATGCTCATCGTCTCCAATTAAGCGCCGCTTTGGATCAGCAGATAGCGTAGTCTTACCCGTTCCGGATAAGCCAAAGAAAAGTGCTGTGTCACCGTCTCTGCCGATATTAGCTGAGCTATGCATTGGCATTACTCCCTCGAGCGGGAGAAGATAGTTGAGAATAGTAAAGACAGCCTTCTTGATCTCGCCAGCGTATCCCGTGTTTCCAATGATACAGAGCCTTTGGGCGAAGTTGAGCACTATGAACGTTTCAGTTGCTGTTGCATCAATCTGTGGCATACCCTTGAACGATGGTACAGCAATGATCGTGAACTCCGGCACATGGCGTCGGTACTCCTCATTTGTCTCAGGGAGAAGGAACATATTACGTGCAAACAGGCTGTGCCACGCCTGCTCCGTAATAACACGGATTGGCATGCGGTAGTTAGGGTCCGCACCGACATAGCAATCCTGCACGAATACATCTCTCCCCTGGAGGAAACCTTGCAGGCGATGAACCAGATCGTTGAATTTATCCGGACTGAAAGGACGATTATATTCTCCCCACCAGATGTGGTCCTCAGTTGATGGCTCCTTCACAATGAATTTATCGCTGGCGGCTCGTGCAGTATGTTTGCCGGTGGTCACAACAACTGGTCCCCCGTGGGTGATTTTCCCCTCGCGTCTGAAGGTGATCTCCTCATACAGAGCTTCAGGTGGAAGGTTCCAGTAAACCTTCCGCAAATTTGTGAGTCCATGGTTCTCCAATCCATAATCGCTCTTCAAAGCATAAGCTTCATTCTCTGCGGGAGTTTTGATGTCGAGGATGTTATTCATAGCCAATCCCTCACAAGTTTTCGATCGCCGATGTAAATCTCATTTGGTGAATTCGGATCCAGCGCCCACTTGATACGTGCGATACCTTCGGTGATATCTTTCGCCGAACCAGCATAACTCAAGCGCAAATGTCCTTCCATTCCAAATTCTTTTCCCGGCACGGTGACTACAAGGGCTTTTTTCAGGAGAAACTGTGAGAGTTCCACAGAATTATTTGAATACGCACGAAAATCGGGCAAACAGTAATACGTTCCATCCGGTTTCGTTACCCTGATCCCGCTGAATGACTGTAGCTCCTGCATCATTATGTTGCGATTGTTCTCCAGTGTGAGGCGTAGACTTTCCACGACACTCTGGAGCCCGGTCAGCGCTCCCTCTGCGGCGGCTTGAAGAAGAACGGAAGTACACGAGGTAATCTGGCTTTGTACATTTGTCATGATCTCCACGAGCCTCCGGCTTGCAATAGCCCAGCCAATTCTGAATCCGGTCATCCCGTAGAGTTTTGAGACTCCATTAACGACAATGATATGGGTCGATTCAATATCTTTTTTGGTGTACTTGTAGCAGGATGGAGCAACCTTACCGTCAAATACCAATTTATGGTAAATGTCATCCATGATCAGGTAAATCCCCTTCTGTTCGCAGAACTCCACAATCTGGGCAATGAAATCGTCTGAGTACATAACACCGGACGGGTTATTCGGGCTGTTGACTATGATCGCCCGTGTGTAGGTGCTGACTGCCTTTAGAACATCTTCCATCCTCGGGTAGAAACTTCCATCCTCAGGTGTCACGATCACAGGGACGCCGTAGACCATCTTCACCATTTCCGGGTAACTTACCCAGTACGGGGCAAGGATGATGACTTCATCTTGCGGATTGATGACTGTGTACAAGATGTTATAGACCGATTGCTTTGCCCCGGCGGAGACGATGACATTCTCTGGACCGACAAGCCTGTCATAATTTTCTTCAGTATACTTAATGATCGCCTTTTTAAGCGACGGGATACCATCGGTCGGCGTGTACTTAATGTCGGCGGCATTAAGTTTTGCCGCTGCGCTCAGGATCGCACTGATTGGGGCTTTGTTCTTAGGCTCACCTGCGCCAAGGTGAATCACCGCTTCCCCTTTTTCCTTCAAGAGCCTCGCTTGTTCATTCAACTTCAGCGTTGGTGACTCAGCGATCGATCGTGCAAGCTGACTGACGTTCATACTCTCCTCAGTCCCCTTTTCTAAGGTACAAACCAAGCTTACGTAAATAAATAATGAATCCCGTGGAAATGCAAATAAGGTGAAATAATGGGCTTTGCTTGATCCAATGCCCGGAGAGAATTCCTGGCGAGTGCATTTCTCCCAGTTTATTTTTCATAACGAGATGGCTTCATTGCAAAATGTACATTGCTGTTCCTGACTGAATCTTGCAGACGTGGATTTTTACCTCTTTGTTCATTCGCTTAAGATATTCCTTTTGCATCGTTTTAGTAAAATTGTCAAGATGCTCTTCTTCAACTAAGTTTATTGTGCAGCCGCCAAAACCTGCTCCCATAAGTCGTGCTCCGAGGACGCCATCGAGTGACGCAGCAATCTCAACAAGCGTGTCGAGTTCAGTGCTGCTTACTTCAAATTCGTTACGTAAGCCGAAGTGTGACTCGAACATTCGTTTACCGAATCCGGAGAAATCGTTGGCGGTAAGGTCCTTACAGGCTGCAAGCACACGGTCGTTTTCTTTGATCACATAATGGCAGCGCTTATACACAACGGGATTGAATTCGCTCTTGTGAGCTTCCAACAACTCGAGAGGTGCGTCACGGAGGCTATGTATCTCAGGCTTGTACTTTTGAAGCAGACGCACTCCCATTTCACATTGGTTTCGTCGCACGTTATACTCAGAAGATGCAAGTTCGCGCTTCACCTGCGAATCACATAGCACAATTTTCACATCAGCTCTGTTAAAGGGATAGTATTCGTAGTCGAGGGAACGGCAATCAAGCTTGATGACCTTATTCTCCTTGCCAAAAAGATTTGCAAATTGATCCATAATTCCGCATTGAACGCCGACGAATTCATTCTCCGCTTTTTGTGCGATCTTCACGAGAGCCATCTTCTCGATTTGCAGGTTGAACAACTCATTGAGCGCAAAAGCGAGTCCTCCTTCAACTGCAGCCGATGATGACATCCCCGCCCCAATAGGTATGTCGCCACCGAAAACCAGATCAAATCCTCTTATGTCATAGCCATGTCTCTTCATTTGATCAACGACACCGAGCAAATAATTAACCCATTGTTTCTCGCTTTTACGCACAACGGCAAGATCGGATTCGGCAAAATCCTTGAAATCGGATGCATAGAGACGACACTTGTGGTCATTCCGTGCTGCGATGATAAATCCAATTCCTTTATCGACAGCGGCTGGTAGAACGAAACCTTCGTTGTAATCCGTATGCTCTCCGATCAAGTTTACCCGCCCTGGAGAAACAATAACGAGCCTATTTTTCGGTGCGCCGTAAATCTCAGAAAACTCTTGGTCAAGCCTTCTCAGAATGCTTTCTTCCATTGCCGCTCCGTCTATGACATAAGCATCGTGTCGCAATTAAGTCTTATGTGGCTATTGAAAAATGACGAAGTATCTGGAGTGTCCATACGTTCCATGAAACTAATATAGCGATTTAAGATAGAAATGCATAACTGAGCATGAGCACTGAAAGAAGGGAAGGGTTACCGAAGCCCGTCGCCGTCTTTTCCTCTTTTTTGCCTTGAGTATATTTGTTTAGGTAATTGTAAAACATGAGTGCAGAGCGCCAATTTTCAGTCTGAAGCTTATTCCTCTGAGGCGCATAAGGGGTTAGGTTTCGGTGCGCATGCTGTGTCACCCTTCGATCCGCCGGAAACGGGATCACCGAAGGCGGACCTCCCCTATGAGGGGAGGGAGTTCCCTCTCCTTTAGGAGAGGGTAGGGTGAGGTCATTACGGAGGAGTGGGGTTGCCAAGACGTCTAGCCTTCGGCGCACTCTGGTGACAAGGTTGTACTAGCACGCCTTACTGGATGCCGTGTCAAGGCACGGCATGACGAAGGGATGGGGTAGATTTGAGTGTTCATTTTCTTTTGCTCGTCCAAAAGAAAACGAACCCAAAGAAAAGGACGCCCCACGAAAATTATTAACGTCCCGTGCTCTCCCTCCAGCGGACGATTTTGTAAGCCCCCCGCTGCTTGCCCTGAGGCACGACAAAATCGTTTACCGCCCCCAATTACGGGACTAAATTTTCGCAAGGGGTTTTTACACGTGTGCATCGGCAAATGGATCTCCGCGAAAGCGGGGACTGGTAGTGTGCCGTTAGGAAAGAATCAATCGGAGGGCTTAAATTCCGGTCCAGATGCAGTGGGGAGTCAACGCGTTGAACCCCTTTGCCATTATTGCATATTCCTCGCACCGAAATTTCCTCCGTCTCTGGTGGACCTCCCCTATGACGGGAGGGAGTTCCCTCTCCTTTAGGAGAGGGTAGGGTGAGGTCGCCAAGACGTCCCGCCTGCGGTCAGCCTCTGGCCGAGTCTGGCCACAAGGTTGTACTAGCACGCCTTACTGGATGCCGTGTCAAGGCACGGCATGACGAAGGGATGGTAAAGTGGGCTGGGATGATGAGCCCACCGCAGCTCCGCCAGAGGCGGATTGCAATTTAATGCCAGATCTTTTATAATCATTGTGTTTTAAGTCGTATCAGTTTAAGAAATCAGCTAAACTGAATGAGGGGATCGCAAGAACAGTTGCGTGATGCTCTTCGCGCTATTATCGAGGGGAGGGTAGTCAAGCGCGCGAAACATGAGCTTGTCTACGACGGGCAATCTGTAGCTGATCTTTTCCGCGAAGAACTCATCCAGAGTGGATATCAACCAATGCGAGTTGCTGATGTTGATGTGCGTATTGGAGAAAGAGTGCCCGGATTTTTCATCGTAGGGGACACGGCATACTTTGGCTGGGTTTTCTTCGAAAAATTCTCCGATAGAAAAGCTCGAAAACTTTGGGGCTCAGTCATCCGGAACTCAAAGGGGGATTGGGCAATCCAGCTTCCGGCATCGTCGACAGAAATGATCTATGTAAATGTCGGTGCGAAGCAGGAGATGGATGTTGATCTCCCAATTTCGCTTTGATTGTGAGCAACGTAGTGTGAGAATTATGAACTTGTATAAAAAGTAGTTGCAGGTATCAATGCACAGGGCGGACTGAATCGAGAGATCCCTGGCGACGTAGAGCAGCAGCAATTTCTCTTATTCCTCCTGGCACATCGTGACCATCTGCCGCGCCCACTTCTTAAAGTTGCTGCAACATTCTCTTCAAACGGATCAAGTGACAGGATACGTTGAAGGCTTATATGACCTCTTCCTTTCTTCTGACATTTCGCGAAATCGATGACGAATTGCATCGAGCTCAAGAAGCGCGTCTTGCTGGGAATGAGGGGCGAGCGCGTACTGCAGCACGACGAGCAGCTGGTATGGCAATTGAGATTCTTGTTAGGAGGGTCCCAGAGAAAAACTATGGGAATGATTTTCTTCACTATCTTCGTGGGATGATGAATGACCTCACCATTCCAGAAGAGATACGTCAAGCTGCTGAACATTTGCAAGCTCGAATTGATAAAAACTTTATGTTCCCATTTTCTGAAGATCCAATAGAAGATGCCCAACGAATCGTTCAGTATGTCCGCCAACAACTTGAGCATCCTGAGGGTTAGCATTTATAGGAGAACTGCCATGAAACGAAATATTCTTCTCATTTGTCTGACAGGTTTCGTTGTGCTTTCATTGCACCTCATCGCTTTTGCACAGAGCTACAATGTAAAGATGGAATTTGACGTGAAGGTGCCTATGCGTGATGGGACAAGACTTTCGGCAGATATTTATCGACCCGACGCTTCGGGGAAATTCCCTGTCATCCTTCTTCGGACCCCGTATGATAACCACAGCCCTTCGATTGTCAAGCAAGCGATGTTTTTCGCTGAGCACGGCTATGTATTTGTGGCTCAAGACGTGCGCGGTCGGCATGATTCAGAGGGGGAATTCTATCCGTATAAGAACGAGATGCTCGATGGGTACGACACACAGGAATGGTGTGGCACACAACCATGGTCGGATGGGAATGTTGGGACACTTGGTGGTTCGTATGTTGCACTCACACAATGGTATCCGGCGCCGCTGCGCAATCCGCATCTCAAGACGATGGTTGTACTTGTTTCTCCCCCGGATCCTTTATACAATTTCCCTTATGAAAATGGGGCAATTATGCCCTCTGCTGTGAGCTGGCTTGCGTATGTGCATGGCCACTCAAACCAAAACGTTGAGCATATCAACTGGTCACAGGTCTATAAGCATCTCCCATTGATCGATATGGACAATGTGGCTGGATATAATCTCGCTGTCTGGGATGAATGGATGAAGCACCCTATGCTTGATGACTACTGGCGTTCAATGAGTTACGAGAGCCAGTATAATGAAATTGACGTTCCTATTCTTCATATCTCTGGATGGTACGACGATGATCAACCGGGGACAATGCGAAATTATGTTGGTATGGTAAAACATGGACGCACTGAGCATACGCGCATGAACCAAAAACTTGTCATGGGACCGTGGCCTCATGCTGTGAACACGACATCAAAGTTAGGCGAGCTTGACTTCGGACCGACAGCCCTTATCGACCTCAGTAAACTTGAACTCCGCTGGTTTGACTACTGGCTGAAGAATATCGACAATGGCATCATGCGTGAACCCAAGGTGAGAATTTTCGTGATGGGCGAAAACATCTGGCGCGATGAGCACGAATGGCCTCTTGCTCGGACAAACTTCACGAAATTCTACCTCCACAGTGGCGGTAATGCCAATAGCCGCTTCGGCGATGGAACACTTTCAACAGAGCCCCCTAAGGATGAACCACCAGACCATTACACATATGACCCCTCACATCCCGTTCCTTTCATCACTGATCCAACCTTTTCACAAATTGGGGGACCAGATGATTACCAGGCTATTGAACGTCGTGATGACATTCTGGTATTCACGTCACCAGAGCTCACTGAAGATCTCGAGGTGACTGGACCAATCTCGGCGACTGTTTATGCAGCCTCTGACCGGACCGACACGGACTTTACCGTGAAGCTTCTTGACGTTTACCCGGATGGGAGAGCAATCCGTCTCACTGACGGTATCATCCGTGCACGCTACCGTAATTCGCTTGAGAAACCTGAATACCTCCTCCCCAACAAGCCAGAAAAGTTTACAATTGATTGTTGGGCAACAAGCAACGTATTCAAAAAAGGACATCGCATCAGGGTTGAGATTTCCAGCTCTGCTTTCCCCAAATTTGACCGAAATCTAAATACTGGAGGCATCCCTGGGTTAGATTCTGTCATGGTTGCAGCACATCAGACAGTTTATCATGAGAGCCGTTTCCCCTCCTACGTCCTTTTGCCGATCATCCCGAAGCGATAAGGGATGAAATTTAAAAAATTTTTGTTATATTTATTGTAGTAGAGTTAGGTGGCACTTTAGGTGCCACGGAAGGCTCTCATTATAGGACTACTTAAACGAAAGTGGGGATGTTATGGCAGCAGAGACAAAGCAGCGTGCAAAAGTTGTTGGGGTGATCATTACTCAGTGCCCGGCTTGTGGCAACACAGTGAACTTTGATCGCGTGATAAAGAAAATCTGTCCGTATTGCGGTGCTGAGATTGAACTGGATCCAGATAAGATTGAAGTTGTTGTGCGCCCAGTTGAGGAAGTAAAGGTTCCGGTGAAGGGGAAAAGGAAGAGAGTGAAATTGTACCTCAACTAAATGAATAATCTTTTCCTCGATCAGAGTCGAGGACAAAGCGACCCTTTATTGCCGGGGTCGCTTTTTATTTTTGTCTGACTTTGTTGATTGTGTCATGAGAAATTCATATACTTTGTTTTGATCCTCGGGATCTGTGAAGGAGCGCGCATACCGACTCACAAAAGTGAGCCATAACATCATAAACATTCACCAACATTTAGGGAGGTAGAGCTATGTTGCATCCAGTAAACGTTACTGCGGAGTACCCTGAGAAACTCTCTCGAGGGATCCTCATTCTTCGAACACTCTTTGGCTGGCTGTATGTAGGGATACCGCATGGAGTTTGTTTGTTTGGCTACGGTATTGCTGTTTTGGTTGTGATCATTATCGCATGGTTTGCGGTTCTCTTCACAGGGAAATATCCAAAAGGGTTGTTCGATTTTGTTGTTGGTTACATCCGATGGTCCACGAGAGTATCTGGGTACTTTCTGTTCCTTACCGATAAGTATCCACCGTTCAGCAACAAAGAGTAAGGGGCTCTCAGGGCGTAAAGTGCTCTTTGTTTATCTGCGGGATTAGCGCTATTGAGGGGGTAAGCAAATAAGACTTACCCCCTGTTTTTTGCCTGAGTTCCTCTCACAATTTGATAGAAATCCCTGCGTAGAGATACCTTCCTCGAATTGGTCCCCAGATATATTCTGTGTCCTTAGTGTCGCGTAGAAGATCGGACTGAGTGAAGTCGAATATATTGTCTACACCGACTGACATAGTGTAGTGTTTAGAAACGTTCCATGAAAAATTCGCGTTCCACAGAGTGTAATTTGGAGACCATTTAGAATAGATGATTTCTTCACCTGCAAGGGTTGATCCTACGTTTTCTGTTCGCATGCTGCCAATGAACTCTCCAACGATTGCGCCGCTGATTTGATTCGCGTGATACTCCGCTGACATATGCGCAGAGTGTTTCGATCTGAAAGGAAGAAATTCTCCAGTATTAAGGTCAACTGCATCAAGGTAAGAATAGCCTCCATCGAGAGTGATATGTTTGTTAATTCGATATGAGAAATCGACCTCGACTCCACGAGTCCGTGCCCGTCCGACATTTATATAAGAAAATTCAAGGCGGCGTGCGGTACTGTCCCATCCGACAACCGTCCCTTCTATGATATTCTGTATGTTGTTAAAGAAACCATTAATTGAGAGAAAGAGTTGTGACCTATACACTGTGAAGCCGAAATCAAGGCTTTTTGAACGTTCAGGGACGAGATTTGGATTTCGAAGAATTGTATAGCGAAATCCGCCAGGGCAATAGTGCATTTCTTCGAAGAAGAGAGTAGGGACCTTGAAGCCCAGGCCGTAAGATGCCCGGAGTGTGACATCATTGAGAAGCGTGTACATCGCGCTGATTCGCGGACTGAATTGCGAGCCATATTCTGAGTGTTTGTCGAAACGTCCTCCGAATACTATTCTCAGTCTGTTAATTGCAACTTCATCCTGAGCAAAAATTCCCACATTTGTCGCCCTGAGATCGCCGATTCGTGACGACTCTGCTATATGATCGCTTTGAACGAGGCCCCCCATTGTGATGGTATGCAGATGAAACGTCGTTGTGCCTTGAATGTCAATTCCTTTGATATCTTCGAATGCGTTGTACCATATTCCTTTGAATAGCGCCTGTTGCTGATGATGGGTTGCAAAACCGTGGAGCGTGAGACTCATTGTGGTAGCAGGGCTTACGGTAGCGATGCCATGCATCTCCCATCGTTGCGTGGCTATCTGCTCGTTCAAGGTGGCTGTTGGGTCGAAGCGATAGCCGCCGAGACGGTCCTCCTGAAGGTAATTGCCGGTGCCTGTCACTGTGATGGTGGGTCCGAGTTCCTGAATTATTTTTCCCATGATTCCAATTCTATCGTACCTAACAGTTTCCGAGATTCCATCACCGTTAAAATCAGCTCCGTTCGATCGAATCTTTGAAATGGAGACGACACTCCCCGTGTGGTCGAGCATGCCACTGAATGAGGCGCCGAGGTTTTGCGTCCCATAGGTGCCGATGGATCCGTGGAGGTTGAGATGCGGTTGAGGAAGGGGCTTTCGCGTGATTACATTGACGACGCCAGCAATCGCATCGCTTCCATAAAGCGATGATCCAGCTCCCTTAATAATCTCAATTCTCTCGATTTCCTCGGCTGGGATTTGAGCTAAGCCATATACTGAGGAAAGTCCGCTCACAATTGGGACACCGTCAATGAGAATCTTTGTGTAGCCACCGGGTAAACCTTGCATCTCAATTTCGGAAGCATTACAGATACTACAGAGGGTTCTTACCTTGACTCCAGTGACGTTTTTCATAGCCTCCTCAAGATTAGTAGCTGCTTTCATGGCAATCTCTTCCATCGGAATGACGGTTGTTAGAACAGGGACATCCCTCACAAAACGTTTCGTCCGGGTGGCTGTGACGACAATCTCATCAAGCTTTGGGAGAGATTCTTCCAATGTTATGATGACTTTTGTTTCCCTCCCCGAAGTGACGTCCACACTTCGTTCGACGGGACGGTATCCAATCATTGAGACGATAATTGTCCATTTACCGTCTGGAACTTTTTCGATGATGAAGGCACCTTCAGTATCTGTGGTTGAGCCAAGGTATGTCCCTTTAATGACAACGGTTGCGCCGAGGAGCGCTGTGTGCTTCGCGTCATAGACATATCCTTTCAATGTTCCCGTGGGCTTGTTTTCTCCAAAGAGGAGCATTGGAACGATAAACAAGAGTAATGCATTCGTCCGTATACGATGATGTTTCATTTCTTACCTCCGAGTGTTATATGTGTGAAAGGAATGTCATTTCCATTGTTGACTCCATTCTATTGCTGTATTTGCAATCCACTTTGCAACTCGTTCATCGGGGAGCAAACCGCGAGTTGCGAAAACAATGTTCTTCCCGGCAAATAGTTTCTCACTTTCGACCTTCATCGAACCGATGCTGAGAGAGACATTCTTCGCCATGTCACTGGTGCCTGAAGAAAGGTAAAGACCAACTACTATGGTCCGCTTGACCTTCTGAGCCATGTGTAAAATGACTGGTGCTCCGTCTGTGATGAGAGCTTGTCCCATCTCAACAAAAGCGAAGTCAACGTAGCGTATTCCCGTTCTTGCAGTTATGTACGAACTGACACGGCGCAAGGTGGAACACCACAGCGGTTTGAATTGGTTGTCCCCATGAGCAAGTATAATGACCCCCTCAGAGTCCGGTGAGGTTGATAGTTCCCTGACTCGACCAAGCATCGCTTCATCGAGAGCATCTCCTTTATCAAGTGTTGGTCCGAGCGTGATATGCAAGTTTGTCCGCACAATGGTGGCGCCCTCTTTTTCAAGTCGTTGTACCGCTTCAGGGTCATAATAAAGTCCGAGAATGGCTGGGAGTTCGAATACAGTGTGTGCTGAGGGGGCGACAAAGATGGGAAGAGCATAGACATTTTGAATGCCATTCCTTTCAAAGTCGCGTATCGCTGAGTCGATGGAAGGCTGTGCAAATTCCATGAACGCAACCCGAACATCGCTGAATGGGTTTGCTCCTCGCTCATTGAGGACTTGTTTGATCTGGTCCATGAGCTCGAGCACGCAGGCATTCCATTGTTGAGACGGGGATCCGTGGGCAATGATAAGTAAGCCAAGATGATTGGGTTGTGCGATACAGGCGTGCAATGACAGCGACATGAGGATGATTGCAAGCGTAATTGCACGATAGCTTTTCATGATTTTCCCTTTCAAATTGTGGTCTTGCAGACCTTGAGGCTATTTTGCTTCAGGGCAAGAGCCGTGAGGGATCGGCGTCCTTTCCCAGTTAATTTTAATGAGTCTAAATTAACTTTGCAACAACCGGCTGCGCCGCCGGTTGATTTTTTCTTTGTTTCCAAGGTCTCAATTTGGTTTATTAAAAGAGTTTGTCGGGAAAGGCGGGCAAAGATTGAACTCGCCCATGTGTGAAACTGAGAGCCATTGAAACAATTCCAAAGAATCTGCTTGTACAAAGGGGGCAAATGGCAGTGTGTTGATGCAGTCCACTTTGCTCTGAAATCGTACTAAAGGTTCATCTATGAATGGGAAATAGAGGAGCAATTCTATGTCGGAAACTAAGATTTGGGTCCTTTTGACTATTTCTCTTCTTTTGAATGCAGGAGCCAATATTTCCTTGAAGGCGGGTATGAAAGCCGTGCCCAATAACGGTAATCTGCTGCATGTCTCCACGCTCCAACTCTTTCTTCAAAATCCTCTCATATTGCTTGGATTGCTTCTTTTTGGCATTTCCTTCATCGGATACTCCCTGGTTCTTTCATGGTTGAGCTTGAGCGTGGCATATCCTGTGATGACTGGAGGGGGATTTGTTGTCGTTATTCTTGCATCAGCTCTCTTCTTCTCCGAGCAAATTTCACTTCTGAGAATCCTCGGCATAGTTTTAATAGCCATTGGGATATGGTTTGCATCTCGATTTTAAAGAGAACCTTTCTCTGAAATCATGTCATCTAATGGATAGATAACAAGGTACGCACCAGATTAAATGTATTTGGCAGGCATCTATCAGGTCTGTTAGAGATGGTGTAAACCATGAGCCAGGAAGTAAATCATATTTTCTCACGGGTTCTTCTCGAATCAGTTAAGATTACGCTCCTTGTTTTCGTGATGATGGTAGTCATTGATTTTTTGAACGTCGTGACAAGGAGCAAATTAGAAAAGCTATTGCGCGGAAGAAAATGGAGGCAATATGTGGTAGCTCCTGCGGTAGGAGCGGTGCCCGGTTGCCTTGGGATGTTCACCGACGTTACACTTTACATGCATGGGCTAATTTCCTTTGGTGCTTTAGCGGGGGCAATGATGGCTGGGTCCGGGGATGAAGCATACGTGATGTTAACGCTGTTCCCACAGAAAGCACTCCTTCTTTTTACTATTCTCACAATCATTGGAATAAGCCTGGGACCCATCGTTGATCTGCTGTTGCCGAAGATTGGTTATAAGCCTTGCGAGCAGTGCGCTGTGCCGATTTATCATGTTGAAGAACATGGCTGGCGCCATTATCTGACGAAACATATTTGGAGCCATATTTTGAAAAGACACCTCTGGAAGGTTTTCCTATGGACGTTTGGGGCGCTTCTGTTGCTTGAATTAGGATTGACGTACTGGCACATTAGCGAGTTCACCACACGATATCCAATCCTGATGTTTTTCATTGCGGCGGCAATTGGACTGATTCCCGAATCAGGTCCCCACATGATTATTGTCACGATGTTCGCTGAAGGTCTAATTCCCTTTTCTGTGTTGGTGACAAGCTCAGTAGTCCAGGATGGACATGGGCTGCTGCCGCTTCTTTCTTATTCATGGAAGGATTCTTTGGTGGTCAAGGGATTCAATGCGATATTTGGATTAGGAATTGGTTTCCTGATGTACGCCTTCGGTTCGTAGTGAAACTGCGCGCTCAGCCCAAAGTTTACAATCTTCGAGGTGAGGGGAAGGGCATTTTACATTGCTTGAGAGGAGAACAACGAACTTGTACTCTTTTCGGTTCTATTACGTTGACTTTGTGCGAATGCCTTCCGAAATTGTATATTAGTTTTTGAGGCAAGGTTCTTTTACAAATGAGGAGACAGAGATATGTGGTGGTACGAATGGGATTTTCCATTTGGCGGAGGTCCTCGGTTTGGTTGGCGTGGATATGGGCCAGGTTGGGGGATGGGGTTCCGTGCCGGGTGGGGGCCATACTGGCGCCGTCCGACGAGGGAAGAGGAAATCGAATGGCTTGAAGAGGAAGCTCGCGAGCTTCGCCGGGCACTGGAGGAAATCGAGGCACGACTGAGCGAGCTCCGTTCATCAAAGTGAATGGTACTTCCTAACAGCGATACCTCTTTTCGGGGTTCCCGATTTTGGATCAGGACGAAGGAGGGAGTATGGGAAAGGGGAGGCACGCTACGGTTTTCAACATCAGCCAGGCAGATAAAGAGATGCTGCAACACTGGATCCGGGATCCCAAGTCGCCTGTGTGGCTGGTCAGAAGAGCTCAAGGTCTCCTTCTTCTTGCACAAGGTAAACCGAGCAGCGTAATTGTTGAGGAAACTCATACATCTCGTGAAACATTGTTTAAGTGGAGGAGGCGTTATATTAAGTGGGGGGTGTACGTTCTTCGAGGTATGAGACAGTACGAGAAGTATCTACAAAATCAATATGCAAGCAACAAAGCGAATGGGCTGACAACTGATCCAGGGAATTTAGAAAACTCTGTGCGAGGAAGACCAGTAAGACTGATAAAACGAGGAAAGGTTCAAATGGGGTATTCTCAAAAAAGAGCGAAGGTAGTGGGACTCATCATTACTGAGTGCCCAGCTTGTGGAAATGCAATTAACTTTGATCGACGTGATATAAAGGTGTGTCCGTATTGTGGCACAGAAGCTCATATTGACTTGAATAATGTTCAAGTAACAGTATGGGCTGAAGCGGAGGGGGCACCTCCCCCTCTGACAATGGATGCGGAATTGTCTCGAGGCAAAAGACGCTCTTCGTAGGGGGAGACGATGTTTACGCAGGTGCGATATTTTATCAAGACGAGCATTCTCTTTCTCGTGCTTGGTCTTACAGCGGGATTGTATATGTCCATTGCTCAGATAGTCGGATGGCCATATGGATACAGCCTTGTTCTTGCTCACACCCACGTTATCCTCATCGGTTCAGTTATGATGATGATCATGGGTGTTGCCCTCTGGTTTTTCCCGCGCCCCACTAAGGAGGACAAGCGGTACAAGCCGGAAGTAATTCGCGTCCTCTACTGGGTTATGACAGTAAGTACTGTGGGGCGATTCTTTGTGGAAGCATACGATGGATTAAGACCGTTCGGCATGCGCAATATGCTTGTGCTTATTTCTGGTGCACTCCAAGTTTTTTGTATGGTGGGATTTTTCTACATGATCTGGGGGCGTATTCGCCCTGTCGGAAGCCAGTTCCGCGAAGCACAGGGCGAAAAATTTTGACTAAGGAAGAAAAAAGATGAAGATTGCCATTGGAACAGACGACAGGGCGACGATTCGGCGAGGACATTTCGGCGAGAGTACTTACTTCTGTATCTTTACAGTTTTTAATGCTCAAATTCATTCAGAAGAATGCCGTGACAATCCTTATCACCTGGAACGACATATCCTGGAGAAGTTCAAGAAGATTGAGGAGCTCCTGCACGATTGTGATGTTCTTGTCGGGCGAAGCATGGGACACGAGGGATTTACCAACCTTCCATTAAAAGGGAAACAAATCCTTATTACAACTCATGAACAAATCGATGAAGCCATTGATGCATTTCTCTCTGGCAGACACGAGTTGTTTAAAATTTATGACATGGAGCTAAGAAAATTTGTCAACTTGAGTTCATAGTTAAGCGATTACGGATCCTACTCGCTGGGATGTTTCCATATCGCTGGTCGATCTTCAACTTCCATGTTGCCCGCATAGTTCAACTGAATGTCGTGCAAGCAATTAGCGTTCCTCGCTTGCTCTTCGGTGTTATCATTGTTCGAGAAGAGAGATGCCCTATGATCATAGAAGCAAAGTGTGCTAAGTTATCAGAGGAGCATTATGTTCCGAGATAAGCGTACTCGTAGGGAAACGAATACATTGTACCATACCGGAGCCTCGCAGCACGTACGTATAGTCGACATCATAGGAGGTCGAGGTATGCGCCAACATTTGAGTCAGCTTGGGATCGGCATTGGCGATGTGATATTCATTAAGCGCAACGCTCCCTTCGGTGGACCAATCCTCATAGAGCATAATGGGACCGAAATCGCAATAGGGCGGGGTGTTGCGGAACGAATTATTGTGGAGGAGGAGACATCGTGAGAATTGCATTTGTAGGTCAGCCAAACTCCGGTAAGAGCACGCTGTTTAACAGCGTTGCTGGCTATAAATCTCTCTCCGCAAATTTCCCGGGTTCGACGGTCCATTATACATTCGGCAAGGCGCGTGTGGGTGGAGAAATTATTGAGGTCGTTGATTTACCTGGAACGTACTCCCTTACTGCATCAAGTCCAGCAGAGTCTGCGGCGAAGCAATATCTTCTTGAAAAAGAAATTGATGCGGTCATAAATGTTGTCGACGCCTCCCTTCTTTCTCGAAGCCTTGAGCTTACACTCGAGCTCATTGAGCTTCAGATTCCGCTCGTGGTCTGTCTTAACATGATTGATGAGGCTGAGCGGAAGGGGATCCACATTGACGCTGCGAAGCTCTCTGAATTACTTGGTGTCCCCGTTGCGACTACTGTTGCAACAAAAGGGGTTGGTGTTGATCAGTTATTCTATGTTGCACGCAGAGTTGCTCGGAAGCGGGAGCTCCCCTCAAGCGAGATACTTGGGCATAAAGATATTGAGGACGTTTTTGCAGAATTGGCGGAGCACATTAATGGGAAAATCGCCAGCCGGTTCCCCATATCTAAACGTCTTCTCGCAATCAAACTGCTCGAAGGTGACGAGGCTTTCCTTGAGATGGCGGATGAAGGGGAGAAGCGACTTGTGGCGCACTATCAGAACGAATTGGAGAAGACTCATGGGCGCCCCGCTGACATGGTAATAGCTTCCGAACGTCATGCCCTTGCAATGGAGCTTGCCGAAGCAGTTTCTACAGTGACAAAGCCCCGCCGGGATATTCGGGATACCATCGATGATCTCCTCATGCATCGTGTTTGGGGCTACGCGTTTCTTTTTCTTATCATTTATATCTTTTTCGCGCTTGTTTTCAAGATCGGTGCCCTGTTTGAAGGACCTCTCTTAAAACTATTTGACGCTGCAATAGCTACGCTTGGGGCTCACATGGATCAAGGTACACTCCTTTTTGCATTGCTAAAAGGAGTGATGCAAGGAGTTGCCGGTGGTGTTGCCATTGTCCTGCCGTATCTTGTGCCGTTCCTCATTGGACTTGCAGTCCTCGAAGATGTTGGGTATTTGCCGCGTGTAGCATTCTTGATGGATGCGTTTATGCATAGAATTGGACTTCATGGGACAGCAATTGTTCCAGCTATTCTCGGCTATGGGTGCAATGTCCCTGCGGTGATGGCAACTCGAGTACTCACATCGCCTCGCGATCGGACTATCGCTGCTGTGATCTCTACTCTGGTTCCATGCTCTGCGCGTATGACAGTCATCTTCGGGCTTGTTGCGTTCTATCTGGGTCCGAGTTGGGCGTTGGGACTATACGTTTTTGATATTGCCGTAATTGCTGCTTCAGGGAAGGTCATTTCATTGCTCATGCCTGAGTTAACACCTGGTATGATCCTTGAAGTTCCTCGATATCAACTTCCGGCGATACGCTCTTTGGTCAGCAAAACATGGCTTCGAATGCGTGAATTTGTAGTTGTTGCGTGGCCTCTTCTGATAATCGGGAGTGCATTGCTTGCTCTGGGTGAGTTTTACCACGTGGACAAAATTGCAAATGTGGCTCTAAGTCCTCTCACAACTCTGGTACTCGGGCTGCCAATAGCTGTGGGAACAACTTTGATCTTCGGCGTGTTACGAAAAGAGCTCTCAATGATCATGCTCATCCAGGCTCTCGGTACTGCCAACATCCTCTCGGTAATGACGCCTCAGCAGGTTATGGTGTTTACTGTTTTTGTGATGTTCTATATTCCCTGTGTGGCAACGATCGGTGCTCTGGTAAAAGAGATCGGAACGAGGTTCACTCTTTATACAATTGTGTATACTTTTTTCCTTGCAACGGCTATCGCCGCTGTAGTTCGTATCGCCTTCACCATTTTCAGTGTTTTCTGATGAGCGGTGGGCAAGGAGACGTTCGTCATCTCGCGCTGAGTTGGGAGTTCGAATCTCGAGAAGCAGGTCATAGAGAGGAAATGGCGTCGTGGTTCCCTTCGTGGTAGCTGTTCTTAGTGGTGTCGTTCTTCTTGGGATCCTTCTTGCGGCGAGGCGGGTCGAAGCTTCATTCGCCCCCCATAGGGTTCCTAACCGACGTAACCCCGGCTCGCTCCATCTTCCCTACGAGAATGTTGTGTTTCCGACGGTTAACAGGAAACATCTTCATGGCTGGTTTATTCGCTCTGCGGACGAGGGTCAAGCTCATGGAGAAAATCAAAATCGGCGACCCACCATTGTTGTTCTGCATGGATGGAGCCGCAGTGCTGATGCGATGCTTGGCTATGCACGAATGCTCAATCGAGCCGGTTACCATGTTTTTCTCTTCGATGCGCGAAATCATGGAGACAGTGACAGGGCGAGGCATTCTTCGCTCCTTCAGTACAGTGAAGATCTTCGTGCGGCACTTGACTATGTCTCGTCTCGTGCTGACGTGGATCGGGATCGCATTGGGCTAATTGGTCACTCGATTGGCGCGGCAGCAACACTTGTCGTTGCCGCAACGGATCCTCGGGTGAAGGCGGCTGTGAGCTTGGCTTCGTTTGCTCATCCGGGCGAGCTGACTGAAAATGCTCTTCGCTCACGCGGCATTCGAAATCGGGTTATGGTTTCCGTAATCCTTTATTATCTGCAGATGCGACTTGGTGTTCGTTTCGATGACATTGCACCTGAAAGTCTCATGTCAAGAATTCATGTGCCGGTTCTCCTCTTCCATGGGGATAATGATGATGTTGTTCCTCTGGAAGATCATTTTCGTTTAGTCCGGGCAAAGTCGGGGGAAGGGTCTGTGCAAAGCAAGATCCTTCACGGCGTAAATCATACAGCATTTGAATCGCACCCAGAATTCGAACCAACTATTCTCCGGTTTCTCGAGTCAGCTTTCGGATCGTTGAAACCTTCAGCGACCGTACAAACTAATGTTCATCATTTGTAACCTGAAGGAGATCAGCCATGGGTATTAGGGTTTTAGTGGCAGCGGAAGGAACCGCTTTTAACAGTCGGATTGCCAAGCGCCTCGGGCATTCGGCGCACTTTTTGAAGGTTGACCTTGACACTTCGGAAATTGAACCATGCGAGGAACGCGCGGGCGAAGACCACCATGCAATTATTCGTCGAGCGGCTGAGGAAGGAATTAAAACTGTGATCACAGCGAACATCGGACCGAAATCTTTTGATTTTCTCCTTGCACTGAACATGAATGTTGCTCTTGCCCGAGGGGTTGACGTTCAGACTGCCGTTGAGCGATTCAAACGGGGCGAGCTACGTGTCCTCGAGGCACCAACGTTGAAACACAACGTAGAAGATAGAGATAAGATTCTCCGCACACGGATTGAAATGGCAAATCGGCGCAAGAAAGTTAAGCCGCCGAAACTCCGCGCTCCCAAAGTTCATACGTATACAATTCGTCAGTACAGTGGGCGAGGACATTGAGAATAGCCCACTTTGGGCGGGCTGAGTCTCCAGGGGCGAAACTCTCCATCCTTTTTATTTTGCAGAATTCAAGAAAAGTTCTTAATATTGATCTGCACTTACATGAGGGTGAAATGTTTGCACAAATATTCACTATTTCAGGAGGCTAAGCAATGAATTACCCGATTTGGGACGTCCCGTTTTTCGGCGGGGGACTTGTAATTGCAGCAATTGCAATTCTCCATGTTTTCGTTTCGCAATTTGCGGTTGGAGGGGGATTATTTCTCCCTATCGTTGAGCGGAAAGCATATTCAGAAAACGACTCCGAATTGCTCGCCTACGTGAAACGGCATTCGAAGTTCTTCTTGCTTATCACAATTGTTTGGGGAGCTGTAACTGGAGTGGGGATATGGTTTTCCATCGGGTTGGTGAACCCAGCCGCTACTTCCACATTGATCCACTCATTCGTTTGGGGATGGGCGTTGGAGTGGGATTTCTTTGTTCTGGAGATCGCCTCTATTTTGATCTACTATTATACCTGGGACAAGGTGGACCGGAAAACCCATATGTTTTTTGGCTGGGTTTACTTTGCTGCGGCGTGGATCAGTCTCGCAATTATCACTGGAATTCTTTCGTTCATGCTCACACCCGGAAAATGGCTTGAGACGCACAAGTTTTGGGATGGGTTTTTGAACCCCACGTACCTACCGTCTGTTCTTGTGCGCACCGGAGTTTCATTTGCACTGGCAGGATTATATGCCTATGTTACGCTTTCGGTTCTCCCTTCTTCTGATTTCAAAGAGCGAGCAGTGAAATACGTGAGCAAGTGGTTTCTCCCCGCAAGTTTCCTTATAGCGGGTGCCGGGATATGGTATGTTGCTATGATTCCAGCGTTTCCACGCACGCTCACAATGGGTGGCGCGCCGATGCTCACTACATGGGCTTCCCTAAGTGTGATCCTTTCAATTCTCATCTTTGTGTTCGTCTATTTTGGTCCATATAAGCATTCTCGATCATTCACTTTGCCATGGGCGATCTTACTTCTACTTCTTGGACTTGGTGCCACAACTGTGACCGAATTCACACGTGAGGGGGCGAGGAAACCTTACGTGATCTACGGTTATATGTATTCCAACTCAATTCTGGAGAGCCAAAAGTACGACCTGTATACAAAGGGAGTTCTTTCAACTGCAAAGTGGGTAAAGGATAAGCAAGTTAATCCGGCTGAGATGAAAGCCGTAGGTCGCGAAATTTTTCGGCTCGAATGTCAGAGTTGCCATACTATCAATGGATACAATGGCATAAAGTCGGTTGTCGCAGGTTGGGACTCGACTTATACCGATGCGATTCTCAGAAACCTTGATGTCTTGAAGGGTTACATGCCCCCCTTCATGGGCACTGACGCCGAGCGCGCAGCGTTAGTGACGTATTTGACTTCGTTAAACCCGCTCCGTCGAACGCTGGCTCTTGAATTTCGAACAGAGAATGCACTTGAGGCAGGGAGAACGGTGTTCGATCGGTTCTGTTTTCGATGCCACACTGTTGACGGCTATAATGCAATGCGTACAAAAGTGGCAGGTTATACCTACTCGCAGCTTGATAGTCTGCTTCAACATCTTCCTGAGCTGCGCGGTGATATGCCGCCATTCCCTGGCAATGAAAATGAACGCCATGCTTTGGCAACGTGGCTGGCATCGCTTAACCAGGCAAAGTAACAATTCAATGTGCAAGGAGATATGACCATGTTAGATAAGCTTGTTATTCCGGATCCGGATCCTATTCCATTGCCGGCACCTTTCTGGCTGCTGAAGGTTCTTCTTCTGCTTACGTTTTTCCTACACGTGGTGCCGATGAATTTCTTACTTGGTGGTGGGTTCATCACCGCAGTTAGTGACTTCCTCGGCAGAAAGCGAAATGACCAAAATTACCTGAGTCTCGCAAACAGCATGGGGCAGATGCTTCCTGTCATTGTTGCGGCAACTATTACGCTGGGCATTGCTCCTCTTCTTTTCATTCAAGTTTTGTATGGGCAGTTTTTCTACACCTCTTCTGTGCTCATGGCAGTACCGTGGATTTCTGTTATTCTTATTCTCATCATCGCATATTACGGCTTGTACTACTATGCTTTCCGATGGCAGCAGTTGCAAGGTAAGCGGCTGGCTGTGATCTGGATAAGCGCACTTTTGTTTATGCTCATTTCTTTTATCTATACGAATAACCTTGTGCTGATGCTTACACCGCAAAAGTGGATGGAGATGTATCAGACAAGCAAGCTTGGAATGCATCTTAATCTCAGCGACCCCACAGTTATTCCTCGCTGGTTGCACTTTTTGGTTGCGTCCTTTGCAGTCGCTGGACTCCTTGTTGTCATCCATGGCTTGATAAGAATGAAGTCGGATGCATCGTACGGTCGCTTCGCTGTGAAGTATGGGGCAGGGTGGTTTATTATTGCAACTGTTGCTCAATTCGCTGTAGGGGTATGGTTCCTTGTATCGCTGCCAAATGATGTGATGATGCTTTTCTTAGGCGCGAATGGACTTGCTACCACGTTGCTAGTGGTTGGCATCTTTTTTGCACTTCTTGGCATTGTGCTCCTCCTTTTGGCGACAGTGGCTCAAAAACCAAAGGTCCCGGCTATCTTCGGGATGGCTTCCATTATCGTCACAATTATTTCGATGATCATTATGAGGGACATTGTTCGGAGCGCTTATCTTGCAAAGACCGGTGTAAACGTAGCCAGTTATCCCGTATCGCTACCTGTAAGCATTTTTGTCCTCTTTGTCTTGTTCCTTGTGATCGCAGTGGGATTGGTCTTAGTCATGTTGATTCGCCTGAGGCGGGGTGCACGTGTGTCGCAACCAGCATGAGGAAGGCAGATCACTGTTTCCGTGAGAATAATGAAGTGGGAGGACCTTTGATTTTCTGATATTGCTCGTTTTCACCATTGATTACTATAGCACCAGGGCGTCCCGCCCGGTGTGGCGGGAAAATAACTTTACACATCACCCTGGTGCTATTTTAATTTTCACTTCTTAAAATCTACCGGCATGCTATTTTCGGCGGAACCACTTGCTTGTTGCAGTTTCATTACCTAAATTTTCTTTTGTTCAATTTAATGCAAAGAATAGGTGCAGCATCCGATGGATAAGCGACTGGGATGGCATGAGTATTTTATGAAAATTGCTTCTGTTGTTGCTGAACGGTCGACGTGCAACAGAGCGAAGGTTGGAGCGGTGATTGTGAAGGATCGGACGATCCTCGCGACAGGATATAATGGTGCCCCTGCTGGATTGCCACACTGTTCAGAGGTTGGCTGTCTTATTTACATTTCCAGGGGTCCTGATGGCGAGGAAGAGGAAAATTGCTATAGGGCAATTCATGCGGAAATCAATGCGATTGTTCAAGCAGCAAAACACGGTGTAAGCATCGACGGTGCAGACATCTATGTTACTGCAAGCCCTTGCTATCATTGCCTGAAAACCTTGATCAATGCTGGCATCAAGAACATTTACTACGGCGAGCCGTACAAGATTCACCGAGTGAAGGAACTTGTTGACCAGGCTCATGTGGATCTTATCCACGTGCCAATCCCTGAAGGTGAAGAACGTCAATCTCAAGACCAGTTTTCTCCATTAGCATCATCCACATCAAATAAAAAGGGAAGAATATGATACAGGGACCTCCTTTTCAATTTAAGCAAGAAGTTCTTGATCGGTTTCTTCGTTATGTGAAGTACGATACTCAATCATCGGAAGAATCGGAAACTTACCCAAGCACTGAGAAGCAGAAAGAGTTTCTGAAACTTCTTGAGGAAGAACTGAAAGAACTTGGAGCGTCTGAGGTAGAGATGGACCAATACGGATACGTGATGGCAACTGTCCCGGCGAATACCTCAAAGGGATCAGTACCGACGGTTGGGTTCATAGCTCACGTTGATACTTCGCCGGAGGTATCAGGAGCAGGTGTAAAGCCGATCGTGTGGGAAAATTATCAGGGACAGGATCTGGTGTTGCCGGGTGATCCATCTCAGGTTCTCCGGTTCGGTGAGAACCCGCCGTTGCGAGATCAAATTGGAAACGACATTGTCACCGCTGATGGCACAACACTTCTTGGTGCTGATAATAAAGCCGGGGTGGCTGAGATTATGACTGCGGTCCATTTCTTTCTGACGCATCCCGAAGTCAAGCATGGGAAGATACGGGTTGCGTTCACTCCTGATGAGGAAGTTGGCAACGGTACGAAATACTTCGATATCGAAAAATTCGGGGCGAAGTTCGCTTATACAATTGACGGCGAAACGCGGGGCGAAGTAGAGAACGAAACTTTCTCTGCTGATAGCTTAACCGTAACATTCTTTGGAAGGAATATCCACCCTGGGTATGCAAAAGGGCGAATGATCAACTCCATTAAGATTGCAGCTGAATTTATCGATCGACTGCCAAAGGATAAGCTCTCTCCTGAGACTACGGAAAAGCGCGAAGGGTATGTGCATCCTTATGTGTTGAACGGTGGGGTGGAGCAGACGTCAGTAAAGTTTCTTATCCGTGATTTCGAGACTGACGGCTTGAAGGAGAAAGAAATGTTCTTGCAGAAATTAGCCGAGGACGTTGTTGCTCGTTATCCCGGTGCGCGGGTAGAAGTGAATATTGAAGAATCGTACCGAAACATGCGCTATAAACTTGAGGAAGATCCGAGAGTTGTTGAATATGCTCTTGAAGCTGTTCGGAGAGCGGGCTTAACACCACGTCTTGGCTCGATCCGCGGCGGAACAGATGGTTCGAAGCTCTCCTATCGTGGACTACTTACACCAAATATTTTTGCTGGCGAACATAATTTTCACTCGAAGCTTGAATGGATCTCTGTCCAGGATATGGAAAAAGCCGTAGAGGTTATCGTGAAGCTTGCTCAGCTCTGGGAGGAACGTTCGGAATGATTTTCCCTCTCGCTTACAGCGCGGGGATCATTGCTCAGTGGAGAAGGAAATGAGAAACTGCTAAACAGGCTACCCCTTGATTTTTACTCTTAAGCACGGTATCATGATATAGGTGATTAGTGGAGATTTCTGTAGCATAGATGACATTTCTTAATCCGCTTGCTCTTATTGGCTTCATCGCTGCAGCAATCCCTTTGCTCCTTCATCTTTTTAACCTACGAAAAATTCGGCGCATTGAGTTCAGTACCCTTACTTTTCTCAAGGAACTTCAGCGGACGACCATTCGTCGAATAAAGGTGAAGCAATGGCTTTTGCTCCTCATTCGGACAGCGTTCGTTGTTGCTCTCGTCCTTGCATTTGCAAGACCTGCTTTAAGGGGGACACTCGGAGCTGGGGGTGGAAGCGCTCGGACCAGCATCGCAGTTATTCTTGACAACTCCTTGAGCATGGGCGCTCGAGACAGCCGCGGTGAATTTCTCAAACAAGCGAAAGAAGAGGCATTCAGAATCCTTAATCTTATGCATGAAGGCGACGATGCAATTATTCTCCGCACAAGTGATCTTGCATCTGCTGGAAAGACGCAACTGACGCATAACGTTGACATACTGCGTGCCGCTGTAGAACAGACGAATCTCAGTTACACTCGTGCATCAATCGATGATGCAGTTCGCGTCGCTGCGAAGATTCTTGAGACATCACAAAGTGTAAATAAGGAAATTTACGTTATCTCTGACATGCAGCGAGTCAGCCTTGGGGTGAGAAGTTCTGAATTCAATCGGACTGAATCCATTCGGCTGCTGCCAAGTTCGTCAAGTATTTTCTTTGTAAAAATTGGAAATGAGATTCCAGCAAATGCCTCAGTTGATTCGGTTTCCATCGCGAATCAGATTTTCCAGCTCAATCGTCCCTTTTTTGTTCAAGCGCAGATCAGAAACGAGAGTCCGAGCCCCCTCCGGAACGAGGTGGTTAGCATTTTTCTCAACGGGACTCGTATCGCTCAGCGAGGCTTGGATATTCCTGCGCATCAAGCTCGTTCAGTTGAAGTGCCAGTTGTCCCCCAGTCGCCGGGGTTTCAGGTCGGTCGGGTTGCAATTGAAGGGGACGGAATGGAAGGAGACAATGAGCGATTCTTTTGTGTGGCGATTCCAAAGGAATGCCGGGTTTTGATCGTTCATCATATAGCGGATGATTTGAGATTTGTTAGACTTGCTCTTCGCGTCGCAGCACTGGAAGATTCTTCAGCAATAATACTTTCTGAAGTTCCTGAATCTCGTTTTGCATCAGTGGATCTCTCAAATGTGCAAGTGGTCATCGCGTCGTGGATTTCGAAAGGAATGCTACCGAGCGTGAAGCGTTTCCTTGAGCAGGGTGGTGGTGTGGTCTTGTTCCCCAGCGAGGGTTTCGATGTACAACAGTTCAATGAGATAAGTGCTGAGCTTGGATTACCTCGAGCAGTGGGAACAAAGCTTAGCACTGAGAAAGTTCAATCTTCCTCGGTGAGGAAGGAATTGAGCTCAAGTGGGGTCTTGACTTTTTCTCGAGTCGATTTTGCACATCCTTTGTTCACCGGTGTGTTCGAGGAGAGAAGTCCACTTACTAACAAGACCATCTTGCCAGAAGAAGGGCATAGATCCCGGCGTCAGATTGAGTCACCAGCAATTCTCCAGGCTGTTGAATTCAGCCCTGGACCGTCAGCAATATCGGTCATTGAGATGACGGGAGGCCTTCCATTTCTGTTGGATCAACCAGTTGGAAAAGGGAGAGTGCTTCTTTTTGCTGTCGCACCGAATCTTCAATGGTCAAACTTCCCTTTGAAACCAATTTTTGTGCCACTTGTGTACCGTTCCGCTGTTTATGCATCAAGCTCACAACAGGCAATCGAACAAACGTTGGTCGGAGCCGCAACGGATGTTCGTCTTACCGGCTCAGCAGCAGTTGCTGTGCGTGCTGGAAGCGTCACGGTTCGCGGGCCCAGCGGCATACAGATGTACGCTAAGTCAACGCTCCTTCCGGACGGAGACGTCCTGATCCATATCGAGGGGTTGCCCGTACCTGGAGTATATTTACTTTGCTCTGATTCTCCATCTCGAATTCAGTCCCCGCCAGCCGGGACAGCATCGGCTGCGTTGGTTGTCAATGTTGACCCAGCGGAAGCGGACCCTGCACGCCTGGATGAAGCAGGGATCACGTCGCTTCTGAGTCGGATGGGAATCCCGGCAAAGCATGTACATTTTCTTACTGTGGAGACGAATCTTTTCGACGTTGTGCAGCGCTCGCGATATGGAGTCGAACTCTGGAGTTATTTTGCGGTTCTTTCACTTCTTCTCGCTCTTGTTGAGCTTTTTGTAGCGCAGAGTCAATCAGTGAAGCATCCTGGCGGACTATAACAGCTCTCTATGCGTGATCATCAAAGCCATAGCACAATTCCTGTACGTGAGCGAGCTATCGCAGTCGGAGTTGCAACACCTCATGTCCACCGCAGAGACGTTGAGGAGTACCTTACCGAGCTGGCTCTTCTCGCTGACACCGCAGGGGCTACCGTTGTTGCTCAGGTGATTCAGGAGAGAAGTCGTATTGACCCGGCAACATTTATTGGCAAAGGGAAGGTGGAGGAACTGGCGCAGCTTGCTGATGAGCTTGAGGCTAATCTTGTTATTTTCGATGACGATCTTTCAGCAGTTCAGGTGAGAAATCTTGAACAGATTCTGCAGAGGAAGATTGTCGATCGCTCAGGGTTGATCCTTGACATCTTTGCTCTGCGGGCACGGACGAAGGAGGCGAAGGTGCAAGTTGAGCTTGCGCTCCTGGAGTATTTGCTCCCTCGTTTGACACGAAGATGGACGCATCTTTCAAAGCAATACGGTGGGATCGGAACTCGTGGTCCTGGCGAGCAGCAGATCGAAGTTGATCGGCGTGTGATTCGGAGGCGGATTAGCCTTCTCCGTAAGCGCCTTGAGGAAATTTCTCTTGAGCGTGCTGTCCAGAGAAAGCGGCGGCGTGGAATTCCACGGATAGCTCTCGTTGGGTACACGAACGCAGGGAAATCGACTCTTCTCAACGCTCTCGCCCGCTCAGATGTGTTCGTCGAAGATCGACTTTTCGCAACACTTGATACAACAGTCCGTGCTGTGCAATTAAGTCCAACGCATCGAGCATTGATTGCTGACACGGTTGGTTTTATCCGAAAGCTCCCTGTATATCTCCTTGCATCATTCAAGAGCACGTTGGCTGAGGTTGTAGAATCTGACCTGCTCCTCCATGTAGTCGATGTTTCGCATCCCCGACTCGCGGAACATATTCGCGTTGTCCAGGAGACGCTTGTGGAGCTCGGCGCAGCTGAGACACCAACGATCTATGTGTTCAATAAAGTTGATAAACTCTCTGACCGATCAATCATTCCGCACCTTTCAACCCAGTATGCCCCTTCGATCTTCATTTCAGCGTCGCGTGGCATAAACCTTATCGCTCTCCGTGAGCTGCTTCTTCGGAGCGTGCGCGAGGAGCAGCTTGAGCAGGCAATAGAATTTTCTTGATACTCCCAAAATGCACAAACCTCGCTACTTGACATTGACGTCATTTATGCCGTTATTAAAATAACAATAAGGGAACAGCGTAATGGAAAAACAATTGCACGCTACGGAAACTGAGCGGTCAACAGCTTCCTGCGATTCATCTAAGATTCAGCAGGTTCATCTTTTCTTTACTCAGCCTTCTCGATACGATGAAGATGGCTATGTGATACGGCATTGGAAGGGAGTGCTTCCGAGCAATACATTGGCGGTTTTGTCAGCGTTGACGAATAACCTTGTTGCGAGAAAGTTCCTTGGCAAGGATGTTGCTGTGAAGGTGCATTTACTTGATGAAGCTGTGCATAAGGTTAACTGTGGGCGTATAGCGGCAACAAACCGGAGGCGGAGGACAAAGGCTATTGTTGCTCTCGCTGGTGTGCAAAGCAACCAGTTTCCTCGCGCAGCGGATCTGGCTCGTTTATTCCGCAAACATGGGGTTACGGTGCTCATTGGCGGATTTCATGTGAGTGGAAGTCTTGCTCTCTTTGAGAGGATCCCTCAAGAGATTCAGGAGCTTCTTGACCTTGGTGTAACTGTCGTTGCTGGAGAGGTTGAAGAGGCTTGGGGAACAATCCTTCGTGATGCAGTTTGTGGAACGCTCAAGCCGGTTTACAATCTTCTTGATAAGAAGCCCGATCTGTCGCATGCCCCGGTTCCTTCACCGGTCTCAGGGTATTTGAGGCGATTTCTCCCTTCTAACCACGGCTCCATTGATTGCGGTCGCGGCTGCCCATTTCACTGCAGCTTTTGTACGATCATCAATGTTCAGGGACACCGCATGCGATTTCGTGACGCTGAGATGATCAAGGAAAAGGTCCGTGAAAACTATCTGAAGAAACATGTGAATTACTACTTCTTCACTGATGACAATTTTTCGCGAAACAAGAATTGGGAGAAAATTTTTGATGCTCTCATCGAACTTCGCGAACAGGAGAATATCCCCATTAACTTTATGATGCAAGTTGATGTCCTCTCGTACAGGATCAAAGATTTTGTCCGTAAAGCAGCCGCCGCTGGCTGCACACAGGTCTTCATCGGGATGGAAAGCCTCAACGAGAAGAATCTTAAGGCTGAGGGAAAGACGCAGAATGAAGTCAGCGACTACAAGAACCTCATTGCTGCATACCACGATGCTTGTATTGCAACCCACGCAGGATATATCATTGGCTTCCCCTTCGATACACATGATTCTGTTCTCGAGGACGTTGAGCGATTGAAAAACGAAGTTAAAGTCGACCAGGCATCTTTCTTCATGCTCACGCCGCTCCCGGGATCTATCGACCATAAGCGCATGGTTGAAGAGGGGAGATGGATGGAGCCTGATCTGAATCTTTTTGACTCGTTTCATGAGACCATTCACCACCCAAATTTTAAATCAGGCGAGTGGCAGCAGACTTATTGGGAAGCATGGAAATCGTTTCTGAGCTTCGAGAACATGAAGGCGATACTCCAACAAGCGCACCCTAAAATGTACTGGAACATTTTCAGAAATTTTCTCTGGTATAAATACAGCATTGCTATCAATCGTGAGCATCCGATGGTTGGTGGGTTCATTCGATGGAAGGACCGTCGTTCGCGGAGACCGGGCTATGCAATTGACCCATTCTGGCAGCATGCTCGAAAGCGTTTGTTGGAACTTGCTCACCAGACAAAGCTCGCGGTGAAATTGCTTTTTGAATTTGAGGAGCTGTGGCTTCAGACTCGAAAGCGAACGCCAGCTGAAGAATACGTCCTTGCAGAAATCAAATCAATCCAGAGCGGGGTCACAAGTTGGAGAGCTCTGCGGGCAAAGGAGCTTCAACAAGCATACGTTAGAGCCGCCGAAAGGCTTCTTGCACTTTCCCCGTCAATCTCAATCTCACTTCGGATTCCTCCACGTTTCATACTCTTTCTGCATCGGCTGAACCCCTTAGTTCAAAGTCTAACATTCTCCCGGAAGCATGTCCAGGCGTTCTGGGAAAAGACGATTGCTGATATTAAGCAAGGGAGGTTATTTGCGTTGAAACCTCATTGGATTGCCTTTAATGCTGTCCGGGATTTTGTCTTAGGGGTGCGATTCTTACAATCGCTGCTCACGTTGTGAGACATGAATCGACGCTTCGTTAATGTACTTTGGGGGCATTTTCGCTTGCCACTGTGGCGAACCCGAGCTTGCTTCCTAACTTCCGGCGTTGGTCTACCAGATTCTTGAGATTCCTGCCGCGCGCGAGGGACGGGCAGGCAGGGTTGGAGTAAGCTGATCAAGAATCTGCATGCCGAGCCGAAACCGGGGACGTAAAGGATACGTGTTTCATCGCCTCGCTGCTCCACAAGGCGTTGCCACGCCAGCCCGCTGCTCCTCGGGCAAACGTAGGTCCTTCGTCTGTAACACATGCAGGCTGAAATAAGGAGCTACGTTGAGTGACAACGCTTTCCATCAAGCCAGTGAGCTGCCCCTGCGAACACAAAGTAGATCATGAGTGCTGATACCGCGAAGGCAACCTTGCTCTCACTCACGGGAGGTCCGAACAGATTGACTGCATTTACCAAAAGCAGGGCTGTTACGAGGGTACCCATTCCGTACTTGCCAATGAGCGAGGTTGCTGTTGTTGAACGCAAATAAAGCCATAATCCCATCAATAGAAGCGCCGCTTCGACCATGTATGTGGCAATTGCGTTGTGCCACAAACCAAAGCCGACTTTAGGTGATGTGTTATCCCAAAGCGGCAAGTCTGGTGTATGGACGATCACATCAAGAAACCAATGCGACAGCACGGCTAAAGCCATTACCAATGCGGTTGAACTCGCGCTCGGTGTTAGCAAGCGGAAGGCGAGGTAAACCAAGCCAGCCCAGAGGAAGGATGCGGCAAGGCTGTGGGTGTAAGGCATGTATATCAGCTCGAAGTGCGTTGACGGAGTGAAATTCTTAACGATATTTATTCGCTCTAATCCCAGCAGCACGAATGTAAAGAACAGGATGTCAACAAATTGGACGGCAAGGAACAGCATGCCGAGCGACGCGTTTTTCTCGACCTTCCTTAAAGCGAGACTTACAGCATAATGTCCAATAAACATCGGAACATGCCCCTTTGTCTTGTATGTATCTCATACATTCTGTCACGCAGCATTTGCGCTATGTGTTTTGATCGTCTTTTACTTTGCTGGTAGTTTCGAATATATGTACACATAATGAATTCTTCCTTTTTTCCTTGCCTTGATATTGTGTTCTGTCTGTGGCCCGAAGTATAAAATGTCATCCGCACTAATGGGGAATTCTTCATTATTTACCATAACCGTGCCCTTTCCAGAAAGGATCACCACTATTTCCTCTCCCTCTTCAGTGCTGTGTAATCCTATCTCTTCTCCCTCGTTTAGATGCACCACACCACTACTGAGCCTTCTTGCCATTCCGAAGAAGATCTTCCTGTATTTTTCCCCTATATTTTGGCTATTTTCTATACACCACACCATATTCGTTACTTCCTTTCTAAAGTTGCTGTACAGAATTTCGTTTATTTTGCAAATTTATACAAGGCATCTGATAATGTCAAATCGGGTTGGTGCTTCTGTTTGAAAATCGCTGTTAGAGCCGGGTGGGTTGACGGGTGCGGCTCTTCTCTCGTGGGGAGATTTGCGGCAAAAGGTTCTACAGTCTAAGAAGCGTTTTTAAGCCCAAAGGATCACGCACCTCTTGCCCAGAAGATTTCTACTCTGCAGGATTTATCTCCGGGATGAGGAGCTATACTGCAGTATGTATAGAGAAAGTCTGGGATCAGACGCATTGTTAGAATTCCTCTCCGGCAATGCGCTCGATATCCGCCCCGATAGCTTTGAGTTTTTCCTCAATGCGCTCGTAGCCGCGATCGATGTGGTAGACACGCAGCACCTCTGTTGTGCCTTCCGCAACAAGCCCAGCAAGGATAAGTGCTGCAGAGGCTCTAAGGTCGGTTGACATGACTTTTGCGCCTTTGAGTCTTGCATTTCCCTTGATGATGGCAGTGTTCTCGCTCATTTCAATCTCGGCGCCGAGGCGATTAAGCTCAGGGACATGTTTGAACCGATCGAAATAAATCGTATCGGTAACAACTGATGGTCCCTTAGCAATCGACATGAGGGCTGTCCATTGCGCCTGCATGTCAGTAGGGAAGCCGGGGTAAATTCCAGTTGTCACATCGACAGGGTGGATTTCCGAAGGAGCTGTGATTTCGACCCATGAATCCCCCACGGAAAGTGCCGCACCGGCGTTCTCAAGTTTTGCAAGTAGAGCCGTAAGATGGCTTGGCTCACAATGATCAACTCGTACTGTTTCTCCTGCCATCGCTCCTGCCACGAGGAATGTCCCTGCCTCGATCCGATCAGGGATCGTCACTTCGTCAGTGGGGTGAAGCGCATCAACGCCCTCAATCTCAAGTCGGTTTGTACTAATGCCGCTGATCTTTGCTCCCATCTTCACGAGAACCTCTGCGAGCTGTACAATCTCGGGCTCAGTGGCTGCATTTTCAATGATTGTTGTTCCTTTCGCAAGAGTCGCAGCCATCATCACGTTGCCTGTTGCACCGACGCTTGAAACATCAAATACGATGCGTGCACCACGGAGCCTCTTTGCGCGTGCGATGATGTATCCTTCGTCGAGATCAATTTCTGCTCCGAGTTTGCGTATCCCTTCGATGTGTAGATTTACTGGGCGCGGTCCCCAGGCACATCCCCCGGGAAGTGAAACTTTTGCATATCCGTAGCGAGCGATGAGAGGTCCGAGAACATAAATCGAGGCTCGCATCTTCTTGACGTGTTCATACGGTGCTTCGAATTTGCTGACGCCTGAGCTATCGATTGTGATGAGATGATTCTCCTGCTTGACAGCAACTCCCATACTTTCAAGCAGCCGCCCCATTGTTGTCACATCTCTAAGGACAGGCGCGTTAGCAAAATGATATGTGCCAGGAGATAGAAGTGTTGCAGGCATCAAGGCAAGGAGGCTGTTCTTTGCACCGCTAACATTGACCACGCCGTTGAGCTTCCTTCCGCCATGAATGACAAACTTATCCATAGTTGACTCCAACTGTGAGTGCTAAAGTTGCCAGGCGCTTTAGCGCCAAACGTGTTATTTTAGAAGGAGCATTTTCTTTGTTTCGCTTGCGGAATGAATGGGTGCCGAAGCATAGGGCTTCAGCGCCATTTGAAGTCTGTACAAATACACACCGCTTGTTCTGTCATTTGCATTGAATTCCACTTCGTACGTGCCGGGCTGCTGCTCTTCATCGACCAGAGTTACAATTTCTCTGCCGAGCACATCGTAAATCCTCAGCGTGACATGGGTGTTTTGCCTCGTCCCATCGTCTCGAATAGTGTACCGGACCCTCGTTGAGGCGTTAAACGGGTTAGGGAAATTTTGCTCAAGCTTGAATTTAGCGGCAAGTTGAGGGCCAGTTAACTTATCCTGCACGTCAAGAACAACGCCACGATCATTGAATACGCTTAATCCTGCACCGTTTGTTCCAAGCCAGACGTTTCCGAAATAGTCTACGGCGACTGCGTTCACATCGTTCATCGCAAGTCCGCTGTTACTCGTTGTCCACGATTTCCACTCTTTTTTATCATAAGCGCTGACACCGTACCGAGTGGCAAGCCACAATACGCTGTCCCTTTGTCCAAAGGCAAGCGCTTTTATGTAGTCACTGATCGGTCCTTCGCCCTTTGCATGGAAGGTTTCCCATGTTGATCCATCAAAGCGACAGATGCCGCTGTATGTGCTAAACCACAGGGAGCCATCACTCTCAACGGCAATTCCTGTGACACGGTTGTCCGACAGTCCGCTGTTTGCTGAAGTAAAGATGGTCCATGTACCGCTGCTGAGTCTTGCAGCCCCACTTCCATACGTGCCGACCCACACATCTCCGTTAGGAGAAACAGCAACCGAACTTATAACATTAGTGGGCAACCCCGATGAGGTATCAAAGACTTGCCAGGTTGTCCCGTCATACCTTACGAGGCCTCCACCTCCTGTTGCAATCCAGACGGCACCGGAAGATTCTGATGAAATTCCAAGGATCAAATCGTTTGGAAGTTTACTTGTTCTTGTTGTAAACGACTGAAAACGTGCACCATCGAAAAACGACAGACCACCGCCAAGTGAGCCTATCCATAGGTTGCCCTGCGGATCGACATGTAGTGATGAAATTGCATCGGTTTCAAGTAAGGTTTCATCACGCTGGAATGTTCTCCAGGTACCGTTTTCGAAGCGCGCCAAACCCGAAAACGTTCCGATCCAGACAATGTTCTGGTTTCTTCGTGCGTTGCTCTGCACAGCGATCGCACTTACCGTGTTACCAGGCAGCTGTCTATCATCCAATGGGAGTGGCTTCCATTGCAAGCTATCAAGATAAGCAATTCCAGCGTCTGTCGTTCCACACAAGAGTAGACCACTAGAGTCTAATGCTAACGAGCGTACCTCAACTGAAGGCAGCCCTTGAGAAACTTCGATGCTTGATAGTTGACGGTCGTCGAATTGTACAATTCCTCCATAGGTTGCAACCCAGTGCGCATTTCTCCATGGATCGTGGATAATGCTCGTGATCACGTTGTTGGGAAGAGAGCTGTCTGCGTGTGTAAACGTTCTCCATTCTGTCAGGGATGAATCAAGAAGACATAGACCGGCGTCGGTGCCAATCCATACAGTACCACCGATTTCTATTGGATCAACACAAACAACATTTACCCAGTCATCGAGCAGTCTGCTGTTTGATGTGGTGAATTGCCTCCAACTTTTTCCATCGTAAATCGAGATTCCCGCATCGGTGCCAAACCATATTCGTCCGCGATCATCAAGCGTTATCGCATTAACGTAAGGGCCAACCAGTGTACTCTCAGTTGCTGCGAGCACACTCCAGGTACTTGACGTATGCTGCAGGACACCTCTATCCGTTCCAATCCACACTGTACCCGAATCATCGACAGCAATTGACAGAACATCGCCTGTCGGAAAGTCCGCTCTGAACGACACCATGCTCCAGTTGTTTCCATTCTCCCCTTGGCGGACTACAACGTCATTGTCCGTCAGGAACCAGAGTCTGCCGTGGGAATCGGACGTGGCGGCGCGAAAGAAGTTACTGGGAAGGATTCCCTCTGCCCGGGTGTGGATTGTAGGAACCCCGCCAGTGGGAATCTCGACAAGCCCCGCACCGTCTGTCGCTGCCCAGACGGAGTTCCTTGTAGCTGTGAGGCTCTGTATTCTGGAAGCTCTTACGAGGTTAATCCACTGTTGGGGGTGAGCGGAAAGATAAGGACTAAGGGCGATGATGCACGCAAAACCGATTGAAGTTCTCATCTCTATGGGAAGCCATGTCAAGATACTGAATCAAACATACGTTACTGCAGCTTCATTGTCAAGCTGGACGTATTTGTGGGAGTGTGGAGATAAGGGTGGAGCGAAGCCGCCACGGGCGGGCAAGAGAAGGGGGCTCTTTTTCAACGCGGGGATATTTTCCGCGTACGGGATGCGTTGCTTCTCTAAGATGGAACGAATATATTTTTGATTGAGATCATCATGGTACGCAGCTATGTTCCACACAGCAAGTGACAAAGACATCAAAGGTGCCCGAGTAACGGACATCTATTTCACACGTGCTGTTGAGGTTCTGCGTGCAAAAGGGATCGATAAGCGTGTTAAAGCAGAGTTCGTTGTTAAGCATTTCCCCAATCATTACTCATGGGGAGTTCTTGCGGGAATTGAAGAAGTGGTGGAGCTCCTCCGTGGATTGCCGGTAACGGTCACAGCGATGAAGGAGGGTTCCATTTTTTATGCAAACGAACCTGTCATAACAATTGAAGGGAAGTATCTCTCTTTTGCCGAGTTTGAGACACCCATCCTTGGTTTTCTTTGCCATGCTTCAGGAATTGCTACCAAGGCGGCGCGGTGCAGAATCGCTGCGGGCGACAAGCAGCTCATTCACTTTGGTGCCCGCCGTGCTCATCCGGCTATTGCTCCCATGATAGATCGCAGTGCATACATTGCGGGATTCGATGGAGTTGCAACTGTAATCGGAGCGGAGCGCCTTGGCATTCAACCAAGCGGGACGATGCCTCATGCCATGATTCTCCTGTTCGGTGATACGGTTGAGGCGACGAAGGCATTTAACGAGGTTATTAATCCTGCGGTCAGGCGTGTTGCACTTATTGACACATTCAACGATGAAAAATTTGAGGCAATCCGTGTTGCTGAGGCGCTGGGAAGAGATCTTTATGCTGTTCGACTCGACACGCCGAGTTCACGTCGCGGGAATTTCCTTTCTATCTTAAAGGAAGTTCGATGGGAGCTAAATCTCCGTGGATTCACGAATGTAAAGATTCTCGTAAGTGGCGGGCTCGATGAGGCTGCCATTCGAGAGCTGAATGAGGTTGTCGATGCTTACGGAGTCGGCACTGCTATCAGCGCTGCGCCTGTGCTTGACTTTGCTATGGATATTGTCGAGATTGAGGGTCGCCCGGTCTCAAAGCGAGGAAAGCCCTCAGGGGCGAAACAAGTCTATCTTCATCCTCGAAGTGCGAAACGCATTGTGCTCCCTGCAGGAGGAAAGCCACCTCGTGGTGGATTTGTCCCCCTTCTTAAGCCGATCATTGAGAATGGCGCTGTGGTCCAGAAGCTACCTTCACCGCAGCAAATCCGTGAGTTTGTATTGAAGCAACTTCGTACACTTCCGCTGGAAATAACGTGATTTTCAATTTTTCTTTGATTGCTTCATGTTATTTCACCAAACCACACGGGCGGCAGTTGCTCAGATTCAAGAATTCTCAAATCATCGACTTCGATTGCCTGAGACTCTTGAACTTGTCATGGAGCTTCGCGACATTGCTCATCGGCAGCGTGAATTTCAGGGGCTTATCTTTTCCGCGAAAGCTCTCAAAAATCTTTCGGCGATCATCAGGCGGACAAAGCCAGATGCTGAAGGGTATGACAAACTTGTAAATGAATTTCAATCCCAGCTTGATAGAGTTCGTGCAGAGCTTGGGTCACTTGTTGCGGCGGCTCCGGTTGAGGTAGCATCTTGGTTCCGCGAGAGATTCCTCACAGCTTCGCAGGAGAGCATGAATCACCTTCTTGACCTTGTTCACGATTTAAGTTGGGTCAAGAACTTTGTCATTGATAGGAAACAGCTTGTTTGATATTTGTTCACATCTGACAGCTGAGGAGGATCGGTCCTCTTGCACCTCTCAATTGATTTTAGTAAGTTGCCGTTGTGCCTTCCTTGAAGGGGGTGCAGTTTGGGTGAAAAGAGAAATGTGTTGCAGATGAAACTGACTGTAGCAGCAAAGCTTGCTTTTACAGCCCTTGTCATCAGTGCAATTTTCTGGCTCGGTAGTATTTACATTCGTGGCTTTCTTGCAAATGAGTTGTTCTCAATGGAGACACTCACCGTACGAGAAAATCTGCCGGTCGGGGTTCGTGGAGAACTTTTCCTTTTATTGGCTAAAAGCTCGGTTGCCATCCTTGCCTGGTATGCAGCTGTGTTCGTCTCCGGAACATTGTTTCTTATCGCTTCGCGGTTGCGTTTTAAGGAACATGGATGGCTTCTCATGAGTGCGATCCTCTTTTACATTTTTCTTCCCGTTGAAGTCTACACAGGGCTCATTGATCTGAGATTTATTAACGCAGTTTTCAATGGAGCCTCTCAAGAAATCTGTCAGGCGTTGTTCGTAAAGCACTTCACAGCGCTTGCGGGAGCACCAATTGTCGGTCTCCTCTCGTATTTCACCATTGTAATCTTAGCAATCTGGCAGCCCTTGAAGAAATCAAATCACTATTCGATGGGTTCGGGATAAAAGTATGAAACCGGAGGAGCTTCTTCAGGAACTTGAGTCGATTGCTACGGCACTTGGCATCACAATACGATATGAGAAAGGGGATTTTCATGGGGGCTTTTGCATTCTACGTGATGAGCGAATGATTGTTATTAACAGGAAGCTTACATTGCAGAGAAAAGTTTCCGTGCTGGCTCGAAGTCTCGGGGAATTTGGGACTGATAGTGTTTTCATCAAACCTGCAGTACGGCAGTTTATCGAAGATGAAATGGCTCGTGCTGCAGCATCCCGGTATGAGAAGGAAGAGCAATAGGAGGATACAATATGCCAGAAACTCGACCTAAAACAACACCGAAGGTGCTTGTGATCAACGGACCAAATCTGAATCTTCTGGGACATCGGGAACGTGATATCTATGGTGACCAAACCCTCGATGATATTTACGCGCTGCTGACAGCACGTTTTTCCAACATCTCTTTCCATTTCTACCAATCGAATTCTGAGGGGGAGCTTATTGATCAACTCCAAACTGCTATTGAGAGTGATTACATTGGTGTTGTTCTCAATCCGGGCGCTTACGGGCACTATTCCTACGCACTGCGTGATGCTGTTGCAGCAGCGACGGTGCCGGTGATCGAGGTTCATCTTACAAATGTGTTTCGACGAGAACCGTTTCGCGCAGTATCTGTTATTGCACCGGTCTGCTGGGGAAGCATCGTCGGTCTTGGTCCGCTGGGGTACGTTCTTGCAGTTGATGCACTTCTTGAAAAGGCAAAGGTCACGAAAAGCGCGCGATGATCAAAGCCGTTATCTTTGATCTTGACAACACACTTGTTGATTTCATGGCGATGAAGCGCCAGGCAGTTGATGCAGCAATTTATGCTATGATTGATGCTGGGCTTAAGCTTACCTATGAAGAAGCCCGCGAGCAAGTTGACGCCATCTATAGCGAGCGCGGCATAGAATTTCAGAAAGTCTTCGACGAGCTTCTCTATAAGGTCTTCAACAAAGTTGATTACAAAATCCTTTCCGCTGGTGTTATTGCTTACCGTCGAGCAAGGGAAGCTGCCCTTGTACCATATCCGCATGTATACGTAACGCTTATTGAATTGATGAAAATGAACATTAAACTGGCTGTGGTTTCCGACGCCCCTGCGGCGGAGGCATGGTTGCGATTGACCTACATGAATTTCCATCATATTTTCGATTGCGTGGTCACCTTTGACGACACTCATGAGAGGAAGCCGAGCCCGGTGCCCTTTGAACGGGCTCTCAGTCTGCTAAAGGTTTCTCCAGAGGAAGCTCTCATGGTTGGTGACTGGGCAGAGCGCGACGTCGTTGGAGCGGCGAAGCTCGGAATGAAAACTGCGTTCGCACGATATGGAGACACGTTCGGTACAGTCGAATCACATGCTGACTATGAACTCGATGACATAATTGAGCTGCTCGACATTGTCCGGAAGGAGAATCAGTGTACATCACCATGATTGAAGGAATTGGCGTCGATATAATCGAAATAGGAAGAATCAGAGAAGTTATCACTCGCTGGGGAGATACTTTTCTTAATCGGATATTCACAGATTCTGAACTTGCCTACTGCCGATCAAGAAAAAACTTCTACCACCACATTGCTGCTCGCTTTGCTGCCAAGGAAGCTGTCGGGAAGGCATTAGCAATTGGATGGAGCAGTGTGTTTCGCTGGCGCGATGTGGAGATTCTTAATGAGGTATCCGGACAGCCAAAGGTCATCCTCCACAGTGAACTGAAGAAGCTTCTGGCGAACCGTCATATTGTCCTGTCTCTTTCACACTCAAGTGTTCACGTCATTGCAACAGCAGTCATTGAGCGCGAATAACAGGCATTCGGTGGACAGCTTTTGGATGGCTGCGGGTTGTCTTTATTCAGGCACCGGAGAGGACCCCTGTTATGACTGAGCTGTTTGTTGAATATGTAACCGCATTTATTGCAATGGCTGGCTATGCGGGCCTCGTTGTCTTGATGGCTTTCGAGAGCATGATTTTGCCAGTTCCCAGCGAGGCTGTGATGCCATTCGCGGGCTTCTTAATATTTGAAGGGAAATTTACATTTCATGAAGTCACCTTTTTCAGTACGCTTGGGAGCATCATCGGCAGTGAGATCTCTTACCTTGCCGGCTCATACGGAGGCAGACCGTTTATCCGCAAATTTGGAAAATGTCTCCTCCTTGACATGCATCATCTCGAACTCACGGAGCGTTTCTTTAACAAGTACGGAGATAAGACCATCTTTGCAAGTCGTTTTATCCCTGTCATACGCCACTTGATTTCAATTCCGGCAGGTGCCGGACGGATGAACCCTGTAAAGTTTACTGCTTACACGGTCTTTGGAGCGGGACTGTGGAATACATTTCTCGCCTATGTCGGATTTCATTTGAAGAGCCACTGGATGATTGTTCGAAAGTACGGCGAGTTAGTTGATCTGGTTGTTCTTGGATTTCTTGTAGCAGGAGTTGTTTATCTAATATTTCGGTACAAAACCCGCTCAAAACATTGAAGGCGTAAATCTTTCAAATCTTAGTTGGCGAAAAGGCTTGCCTGAACTGCGAGCACTTCACGAACCACTAAATTAATTCTGCTTTATCCAACCCTTGCCACCTTCACCATGTTTGTCGATCCTTTTGCGGGGACGGGGATGCCGGCAGTGAAGACAAGTTTATCACCGGAATGTACAAATCCTTTCTGAACAAGGAGGATCTCCAGGTTCTTCAGTGTCTCATCGGTGTTACTGGCGCTCAAGCGCCACGGTACAACGATCCCCTGAACTCCCCAGAAGAGTTGAGTCCATCTGGCAACATGTGGGCTGTCTGTCACAGCGATAATTGGTACATGGGGTCGATAGCGTGAAAGAAGCCGTGCTGTTGTGCCAGTATGTGTTACTGCTATAATTGCTGCGGCGTCTATTTGTTCTGCAAGCAGGCATGCTGCGTGTGCTACCGCCTCCGTAGTCTCATGCGAATCAGTCTCAGGCAGGATAGGAATATCTGGGTGAGCAATTCCCTCAGCCTCGGCTTTTGCAATGATTTTTGCCATGGTGCGCACCGCCTCAACCGGATACTTTCCTAAGGCTGTTTCAGCGCTCAGCATAAGAACGTCGCTCCCATCCAGCACAGCATTGGCAACATCGGTCGCCTCAGCACGCGTTGGGCGCGGTTCGTTTACCATAGATTCAAGCATTTGGGTGGCGACAATCACAGGCTTACCTGCTCGATTTGCCCGATGGATGATCATCTTCTGGAGCATCGGAACATCTTCTGTGGGCATTTCAACACCGAGATCCCCGCGAGCGATCATGATTGCGTCGGCTGCCTCAATGATACGGTCGATATCTGAAATCGCCTCAGGCTTCTCTATCTTTGCAATTATCGGGAGCGATGCCCGGAAAGAGCCGAGGGAGGTCCTCAGATCTTGAATATCCTCAGCCCGGCGAACGAATGAAAGTGCCACGGCATCAACCCCAATTTCAATTCCAAATGCAAGATCCTCTTTATCTTTCTCTGTTAGTGCCGGTGCACTGAGCCTCGCTCCGGGAAAGTTCATCCCCTTGTGTTCACCAAGTTCTCCTCCGTTGACGATCGTGCATAGAATTTCACCCTTTCTTACATCTCTGACCTTGAGTTCAATTAACCCATCGTTGATGAGAATCCGATCTCCCGGCTTCACATCATTTGGCAGATCAGCGTATGTTGTAGAAATTCGCTCAGCTGTCCCGAGGATATCTTCTGTTGTGATTGTCAGAGATGATCCCGCGACGAGAGTTACTGAGTGTGTAGCCAGACGTCCTGTTCGAATCTTCGGACCTTGAAGATCCTGGATGACGGGGATAAATAATTCACGATCCACGGCGGACTGCCGAATGGCTTCGAGTGCTGAGCGATGTGTCTGATAATCTCCGTGTGAAAAATTAAGTCGCGCAGCATCCATCCCTGCATCAAGTAGTTGCTGAATGATTTCAGGCGAGTTAGTTACAGGTCCAATGGTGCAAAGGATCTTTGTCTTACGTTGAAATTGTTTTTGTAGCATGTTGATCCTGTTCTTACAGTATAAGCTCGAGGCATCAGCCTCAGGCTGAGGTGACATATCCCCTCACTGTGAAAAATCCTCTTTCGGCGATCGAAGTTGCGCAACTATTTCCGGGAGAACATCACCAGCTTTCCCTATGATTGTCTCATCGACGATATCGGAAAGAGGGGTTATCTCGGTGTTGATTTCTACGACGTATGCCCCGTGATCTTTTGCAAGGAGAGGGAGTGACGCTGCCGGATACACAATGCCTGATGTTCCGACGCTGAAGAACACATTCGCCCGCCGTGCTGCGGTTTCTGCAAGTCTCCACTGATCTGGGGGGATAAGCTCACCGAACCATACCACAGCCGGTCGAATGAGGCCACCGCATTTTTGGCATCGCGGAACCCCAGGTGTCTCAGGAATAGCTTCGTCATCGTAGCGAGCACCGCAGTCGTTACAGAAATTTCGAGTGATGTTTCCGTGAAGCTCAACCACGTTCTTACTCCCTGCACGTTGGTGCAAGTTATCGACATTTTGTGTGATGACCGTGACATCGGGGATGAGCGCTTCGAGGTCAACCAGCGCTCTGTGGCCCGCATTTGGTTGGCTTTCGCGAACCACGTGTTTCCGGTATGCATACCATTCCCAGACAAGATCAGGGTTGCGGAGGAACGCATCAACGCTGGCTAACTCTTCTGGTTTGAATTTTTTCCATAGCCCTTCGTTACCCCGAAACGTGGGAATCCCGCTCTCTGCTGAAATACCTGCTCCTGTTAGCACAGCAACCGACTTAGCGCCGCGCAGAGCCTGAAGAAGCCTGGAGGAAATCATGCTACCAGCTTGCATTATCTTGCCTCTGGGACTAAGACCAACCGATCACCGTTTTGACGATTGAGTTCTCGCCAATCGGTGATTAGCTCATGGTACTTGCCCTCAAGCCACAGTGGAGTTTGGTCGTTAAAATGAGCGCTGAACGGTTGTCCTGATTGCCCGGTAGGTAGAACTGACCATGAACGCTTTGTGTCTGACAAGTCAGTAATTTGCCGCATTGATGGACCGAGGACATTTGCGTAAGGTTGATGGAACCGATATTCACCATTATTTACTGTTGTGCCCGTGCCGCCGACAGGAAACGTACCGATATTGAAGATCTTGTCAAGGGGCCAGCGACGTCCGAGAAGATGCTCAAACGTCACCGTATGCAATTTCCCCCATTGCCATGTTTTGATATCTTCTCCGAGCCGTTGTCGAAGCTCCGCAAGAGCATCTTGCAAGCTCTTGCGTATCACGTCATCGCGCGTTTCCACTGTCTGCGTTCGTGGGTCATCAAACCACCACGATGTTGAGTCGCTTAAAAGCACAGGCAATGCTCGGTATGGAACGTTAGTAAGGAAAACGTAAGTATTAAACAATGACTGGTCCATGTGTACGCGAAGCGTATTTTGTAGAAGGTGGGTAAAGAACACGCAAAAGATAGATGCGGGGACGCTCTCACCGGTACAATTTGCATCCCAGTTGCGGAAATATGTTAATGCCGTCGCAAGAGTGGCATCATCAACGCGGGTTGAATCGAAGGCATGGAGAATATATGGGACAAGTTCTCGTGCAAAAGGAGAGACGTAATCGAACTGCATATGCTTCATATCTTCCACAGAAAGCTTTTCTTTTTGGAGAATCATTTCCTGGATGCGAAGTATGCGTGAGGGAGGCTCCCACAGTTGCGAGATGTAATAGGGATACCAATCACCGACGATCTTGTTGTTTGCTGTAGCGATGAAATGCTCCCGTGGATTCAGTACATGAGGCAGTTGTTCAAATGGAACGAATCCTTTCCATTCAGCGTCTTTGCTCCAGCCCGGTAATGGCAAAACTGAATTGTAGCCGGCTGGTCTAACTGGGAGACGAACGGCAGCCCAGTAGCCGATATTCCCATCAACATCGGCGTAGATGAAATTCTGCCCTGGCACAGTAAATTCCTTCAAGCCCGAGACGAACTCATCCCAGTTCCGTGCTTGATTGATGCGATGCAAAGCGTACATTTCATCGCTCATTTCAAAGCCTGTCCAGCGCATTGAGACAACCCCCTCGCGCAGCGAATCAGCAAATGGGATAGCTGTGGGCCATACATCACTTACGATCGCCCCGTGATGGGTTGACCGGACAAGAATCGATACTGGCATCTCGTCTCTCACACGAATCACCTCTGTCGCCGTGTCCACCGGTAACCATGTCCCATTATATTCGTAGCGGAAAGGATTTGTAGAATCAACGCGCTCAACATAAAAGTCGGCGTCATCAGCCATCACATTTGTTAATCCCCATGCAATGCGGTCGTTATGCCCGATGACGATTGCAGGGGCGCCTGGAAGAGATACACCGGCGACGTTGAATCCCGGACATGTCAAATGCATTTCGTACCATTTTGATGGGACGCCAAAGGCAAGATGTGGATCGTTTGCAAGGATCGGCTTGCCGCTTGTTGACCGGAAACTATCGACAACCCAGCTATTGCTCCCGATGTGAACTCCTTCGAATTGAAATTGCCGACGGAATTCCTCATTGATCTTAAGAAATCCCCGGAGGTGTTCAAGAACCCGCCGAGACATCTGTTCATTAGAAAAGCCAATGCGACTTCGAACGGATCTTCTGGTTAATGAGTGAGGCATTCCTTGCCATGGCTCTGGGACAATGCTTGGAGCATTTTCTGGATACGTCGGAATGATTTGGCGAGTGTGTTCTTCCCCAACTCGCACAAGTAGCTCGCCGAGTGAGAGGTCGACCCACCAGGAGAGGTTAAGTTCCCATGCCATGAGGCGGGCTACGAGAAGAGAGTGCTCGACTGTCCATGGTTCTGGCTCATACCCAAGTATTGCGAACTCGATAGGGTAATTGCCATGATGAGATGTGATGTATTCATTTACTCCTTGTGCATAAGCTTCCAGTGCAGCACGGGATTCATGATGAAGTTGCTGTGCAAGACGCTGAGCTAAACGAGCAAATCCCAGCGTCCGAAAGAGCTTATCGAACTTCACTGCTTCAGGACCAAGAATTTCTGCAAGCCGACCTTCTCCTGCTCGTCGAATCAAGTCCATTTGCCAGAGGCGATCTTGTGCTTGCACGTACCCCACAGCAAGAAACAGATCATGTTCATCGTGCGCTTTAATATGAGGCACTCCATAATTGTCTCGTACAACCTCAACTGGCTGATGCAAAGACGACAGCGAAATTGTTCCTGTAGTTTCTGGAAAAGAACGTGTAACGAGCCTGTAAGCAAGGATAATAAATCCTAAAAATGCTAAAACAAAGACAATTAGTAGCCCAAGAAGAAATCGTCGAATAGCAATCATGGCGGCGTCAATGATGAAAGCCTGAAGTACTTATTTTGTAACAAAATATCCCGTCACCTTGCCGAGAGGGTAGGAACAGGTGGCGGGATACAATTTAATCAACTATTTCTTCTCTTTCAAAGAGTTAGAATCGGTACGACAAGCCGACTATGAGGATATTCGTGGTCAATGACTCATCTGTCCGAGACGAGGCATCATAGTTCACATGGTATGTCTGCCATGTTGCTCGGGCGTAGCCAAGATCAATCATCAGTTGTTCTTGAAGTAGCAAGCCTATCCCTCCGGTGATGATTTTCTGATCATATGAAGAGGGATCGCCTTTGTAAGGAGATGGTCGGTACATATATCCGCCGCGCAATCTCAGGCCAATTACAGGGACAATATATTCCGCACCGAAATGGATATTGGTCGTCGGCCGGAAGATCTCCTTTATCGTTGTGTTCTCATTAAGGACGCTGGCAGCAGCATTTCGGAATTGCATTTCGCTCCAGTCGGTGTAACTTGCGCTCCCTGCGAGAGTGAGACCAGCTATTGTCAGCGAAGCACCTCCGCCGAAAGTAAATGGCGAAAGGACATCATATTCATCTGAGCCGGGAATAGTATATTTGTATGAATCGCCGTTGTCAAAATAACTATTCCCTGTGGATTTGAAGTTCTCCTTGACTGTGTAGTAGGTAGGTGTTTTCAGCGTCAGACCAAGCCGGAATCGCTCCTCCCATTGATAGAGTAAGCCAAAGGTTGCGCCGATGCCGCTGATGTCGCTGGAGATGGTATTCACAAGGTCAAGTTCATCAAAGTCCCACGGATATGCCTGGTAGAAGTTGCGGCTGTCGAATTCACTGTAATTTCGGGTGTAGCTGTAGCTCCCGGTTACAACGCTGAGCGTTATACCAATGGATAGTCCTTTTGCTGCTTCAACAGCTCCGCCAAATGACCAGTTGTTGAGTCCTCCATCTTCAAGAACTTTTCCGCGTTGCTGGAGATCCCTGGTAAATGGGGTGTACCCTGTGCTGTCTTCAAGGTAGAGCTGATACGCCATGTCAAGATCGTAAGAGGAATTATACAAAGTAGGAATAATAGAGCTTGCCGGGTTAAACCCATCGAATGAAAGGCCGGTGGTGAAATCATTGACACGGTTGAATCCGACAGCGAAAACTAAACTTCCGCGCTTTGTTGGAAACGGGTAGACAAGGCCAAGGTTGTTAAAAGCGGTGTTGGTATTGGAGTACGAGGAAGTATTACCGAAGAATGTTGCCTTATTGTTGTACGAAAAATGATAAATACTTCCGCTGATCTCAGAATTGCGAAGCTGTGCGAGTCCGGCAGGATTCCAATAGATGGCTGTGTAATCATCTGCCAGACCAATGGCTGCATTTCCCATTCCTAAAAATCTGGCTCCAAGGGTCATTCCGGGATAAGAAACGCGAAGAGCATCTTCTGGGAATTGGGCATACAAGCTGCCACGGAAAAGGACAAGAAAGCCGACCGTAGCAAAAATTTGAATGAAGCTGGATCGTTTCATGAGTTCCTCATCTCATTTTGTGTAACACACTATTAGAAAAACAAATCCCCGGTCCTGATAACTAATTTGCGAACCAGAATCTGCTTTGGTTGTTCACCTGTAGCAAACCTTCTTGTTCTCTCCGTTGCTTGTTCGCATTAAAGCGACATGAGGTTTCCTTATAATCCAAGGGTACAAGTGAAAGTTTTTCACTGATCGTCCGTCACTGATTAGATGAGCACCCCCTCTGCATCTGCGGCGAAGATTTAAGCATCGACTTCCTGAGGAATACCCAAGAGTATGTTGAAGAACAATCATAACTGAACCCTTTCCGGGCGGGAAGGTCTCCACTCAAATATCTGTGGTAAGCCTGAAATGTACAATTCCGACAAGCTTCTAAAGCCATCCATGAGCCCCGGCTTCGTTAGCAATGTTGTCAAGTTGACTTCTCAGGTAGTCAGAAATTGGAGAACTCCAATCTTCCCCTTCTATATAGACTATACAGGCAACAAGTCATCCACGGTTCCTTTTGCGGCAACAGCTCCGCGGTAACCCAATGGTCTCTAAGGTAGCCCCAATCCATGGTGGTACCGCAATTCAATGTGCTGATCCACAATGTTTTTTCGTACGCCACGATTATCTCCCCCTATGTCTGAAAGTATATTTTTCACCATGCATTCGTTACCACCATTACGGAAAAGTTAACTGTCTCAAATTTGTCCCGTCGATGTTCATGATCCATAGATAGGTTCCTTGAAGATATCCTTCTTGAGTATTCTTTTCTTGAGCAAAGACGATCTTTCTTCCGTCGGGTGACCAATATGCGTCCTCGCCGTTAGCAATCTTGTGCACATCACTCCCATCTGCATTCATAATGAAAATTTCTTCCATGGGCCTTGGCCCCTTTACTCTCTCGCGGGTGAATATGATCTTTGTTCCATCGGGAGAGTAGTGTGGTCGCACGAGAGCCTCGTCAATGCCCGCATATTCATTTCTAACACGTATTTTGATTATTTGTGAAGTATCAGAAAGATTCACTTTAGCTATGTAGTTTTCGTATATGCCAGTGTTGTTCAATTCTTCTGTCGTACAGAAGATTAGAAAATTGCCATCCGGCGACCAGTCAGGGTAAGCAAACGCAGACGGGCACCTGGCCACAAGTCTCTTCCCTGTGCCATCGTTTCGCATGACAAGGATGCTATCCCAGCGAGGATAATCTAGGTGAAAGTGATCTACTCCAACATATGTGAGCCATTCCCCATTTGGGCTCCAGGCTGGGTATCTACCCACAGCAAGGAACTGCTTTTGGGACAGTCCCACACTACTCTCCTCAACTGGAATTTTGTAGATTTCTTCGGTAGGTGTCCATGTGCTGTCTATGTAGCGGTCACATGGGGTATATGCGACCCATTTGCCATCGGGTGACCAATCTGAAGTCTCTCCATCTCTAAGCAGCAGATGTGGATTAGTGGCATCCGCATTAACCATCCATAATCCTTGTGAATCAGGAACGTAAAGCCTGGTGTTTGGATTGTATACCGCACGGAAAAAAATAATGCGGCTTCCGTCAGGGGACCAGGTGGGCTTAGAATCAAACATTTGATAGCCAGGTGAAGGTGGAGATGGAGGTGTAACTGCTGTATTTTCTTTCTTGCAGGAGCCGAACAATATGGGAATTAGGCTCAACAAGCAAGCTACCTTCACTACTCCCTTTACCATAACGCTCCACCTTCCATCGAGATAGGCTTCAGCGGATTCGCCAAATTCTCTTTTAGGATGCGTCAGATATTTTTACCTGCGGCGTCCTTCGGAGCCACCCCGCGAACTTGATGAACCGCCACTGGAGCCTCGGTAGCTACCACCTGCTGATTCGGTTCGAGGAGGTGGTGAATAGCTTCGAGGTTCAGAGAATGCCGGGCGTTCCACGTTAGGCGCTGAATAGTGATATGAAGGAGCAGAATAAGTACGATGGCTTCCCGTGGACGAGCTCATACGCCGTGGTTCGCGCGTTGAGCCTTCATTTCTCGGAGGTGGCGATTCTTTGCCTGGGTTCGACTCACGTGGAGGTGGTGTCACAGATGGTTCATGTGGTGGCGTTGGCTCGGACCGAGGTGCTCGCACAGTGCCTGTGCGCTCTCCACTGCGTGGTTCGCTTTGTGTAGAAGGTGGTGTCGTTCTTGTGCCCCCACGAGTAGCTCCCTCTGTGCGTGTGCGAGTTGGCTGATTTGATCTCTCAATGGTTCGGTCTCCGCTTTCCTGGCGTGAGGTTCCACCCCAGGTCGGAGGAGCAAAGCCGGTGCGTTCTGTTCCTGAACGGATAGTTCCACCTCTCTCCGTTGTTCCGGAAGTTCTTCCTTCTCCACCTCTGCCAGTGTATGTTCCAGCAGGTGGGAGAATTCCCCCTTCTGTCGCACCGCGCCACGTACCGCGTGTTACCCCACCACGGGTGCTTCCGAAATCACGCGTGGTTCTCCACCGAGTTGTTGCATACGCGCCGCCAATGACTGGGTAACCATCCCACCAGCCATACCAGCGAGGTCCGTACCATCCAGGATAGCCATAGTAAACATACGGAGCCCAGTAGATCCAAGGATCGTAGTATCCCCAATACCAATAGTCATAGACCCACGGATCGTACCACACATAGTAGTCCGGATACCATGTTGGGTACCAGTAATACCATGAAGGGTAATAGAACCTGAAAAGGAATCTGTAGTGCGGATATCCCCAGTATCCGTCGTAAAAGTAGTAGTTGTTAATTACAGCTGCCTGTGTAGAGTCGTAACTTGACTCGTAACCGTAGGATGGGGAGTAGTAGCTGCCCTCTGACTCCGTCCGAACCGTTTCAAGCTCGGTATAGCACCCATTAAGTCCAAAAACAAGCGCAATCCCAACGCCGAGCATCAGGAGAGCAGAAAGGATTTTGAGATGTTTCATTGTTCTTCCCCCTCTCTAAATTTTTCGATTGACCATTACCCTGCAAATCAAACAACAATTTCAGTGCCACGAAAGTTCTTTGCCGGGCAAGAATGGCACGTTTAACTTATTGATTTTAAATGAATTACGCCGTGCAATTTTTTGGTTACAGACATTTTGAAGTGGACGTTCACTTCTATAGACACCTTGAACCCAACTGTGTACTCAAGACGACGCACTCATAGGTCGAAAACGTATTGGAACAGAAGTACACGTTCCTGAGCTATAGGAGAGCTCCTGAAAATATCCCGAATGGCAGCACCACAGGCTAGTCCACTTCCAAGGTTAAACCAAATTCCTGTTGCGAGGAATCCCTTTCCACCGTTGCCAAATCCTCCTTTGTTGTTCAGGCCTGCATTATATTCGATCACGTATGATGCGAATTCTCCGATGCTTTTCTCAACTCCACCAAAAATATTGATTGCGGTTCTCTTATCGTAGCGCTCAAAAGAATAATTGGCTCCACCATGAACACTCATTGTCCCGAGAAAAGAATAATTCCGGCTGACCACAATGTAAACACCGAGGGATTTCTCTTCATAGCTTTTAAGACTATCGATGAAGGATCCATGACCCTGCGAGTCGAATCCGATCAGAAGTGCAGGGTATGATTTTGATTCATCTATCACTCGAAGGGCTGCGAATAAACCCGGAAGCGGGTATAGATGAGGTTTACCGGTGCCGAGCAACTCGATGCCGCCATATGAAATTCCAATAGACAATCGGTTAAGGATGCCAACTGTTAATTGTCCCATCAATCCGCCTCGACCTGCAACTTGGGTATCAAAAGCTATTTCCCCGTGTTTAAGAATGCCTGCTGTTGGAAGATCGGTCAGATAACGAATCTCAATGTCAGGTTTGGAACCGACGATGAGCTGGCTCTGGGCTTCTCCGGTGAAAGAAATTAAGCATATTATCAACAGGGAAGGGACGAAAATAGAGTGCAAGCTCGCTTTCATAGTTGTTTGGTGCGCCGGAAAGTGGTCTCCTCTTTTTTATCTTCAAGGATGATGCCGAGTGATGAGAGTTTATTCCGAATCTGATCGGCAAGTCCCCAAATTTTCTGTGCGCGAAGCTCGTTACGGATATCGATTAAAAGCCGGATCAAATCCTCCTCAATGGACGGTAGTTCTTGTGGTGCCATCGGGCGGCACGTTTCAGGGACAATTCCTAACACCTCGCCTCCGAGATCACGGAAGAGCTGATCGATCTGTTGCAAGGAGTTGGCTGTATACTGAACTTCGCTGCTCAGGAGCTGATTTACCTCTTTAGACAGATCGAAAAGAACAGCAATTGCTTGAGGTGTGTTGAAATCATCATTCATTGCGTCAATGAACCGGGCCCGATAGGCGTCAATATCCAGCGGGGCTATTGCCGACCGAACTTCTTGCATAGCCCTTTGTATTTCTGTTCGCAATGTTTTGACCGTTGTATGGAGTTTCGACAATCCGCGGGAAGCGGATTCCACAGCTTCGTCGCTGTAGTCCAAGGGACTGCGGTAGTGGCTCATCAAGATGAAGAACCGGATATCGATTGGATCATGCTTTTGGAACGCCTCTTTCAATGTCACGAAATTGCCAAGTGACTTTCCCATCTTGACTCCATTTACCGTCACCATGTTATTGTGAAGCCAGTAACGTGCGAACGGTTTGCCAGCAGCTGCTTCGCTCTGTGCGATTTCACACTCGTGATGTGGGAATTGATTCTCAATGCCGCCTCCATGGATGTCAAAAGGCTGGCCAAGATATTTCGTAGACATCACGGAGCATTCAATATGCCAGCCGGGATATCCTTCACCCCATGGACTTTGCCAGCGAAGGATATGGCCCGGCTCTGCTCGTTTCCATAAAGCGAAATCGGCTGGATAACGTTTCTCTTCAGATACTTCGACGCGCGCACCAGCTACTAATTCCTCGATGCGACGTCCTGAGAGTTTTCCGTACTCTGGGAATTTTCGGACGTCAAAGTAGACGGAACCGTTTACTTCATAAGCGAATCCCTTTTCGAGAAGTTGTTTCACAAGCTCGATTTGTTCAAGCACGTGTCCACTGGCACGTGGCGAGATATTGGGTCGAACCACACCGAGTGCGTCCATATCTTCGAAGTAGCTACGGGTGTACATCTCCGCAATTTCCATGGGTTGAACTCTAGCAATCCGCGATTGGCGCTCAATCTTATCCTCACCCTGATCTGCATCGTCAGTGAGGTGACCCACATCGGTAATGTTTTGCACATACAGAACCTTATACCCAAGGTAGCGGAGATATCGGACAATCACATCAAATGAGACGTAACTTTTCGCATGTCCAATGTGGGCATGGTTGTAGACAGTTGGTCCACACACGTAAATGCCAACATGCCCCGGGACGAGGGGGACAAATTCTTCTTTTCGCTTCGTAAGTGTGTTGTAAACCATCAGTGCCATGTTCTTTCGTGCTTCTTACCTATCTCGAGGAGTTCGCGAGCGCTTTCCAGACTTGCCTCAGTAATTTCAGCGCCGCTCATCAGGCGCGCTATTTCTTGAACGCGTTCCTTTAAAGAAAGTTTCCGAACCACTGTCACGGTCCGGCGTCCGTCCTCATGTTTCTCGACCATAAAATGAGCATCGGCAAACCCGGCTATCTGAGGTAGATGAGTGATCGCAATGATCTGATGAAACCTTGAAAGATTTTTCAAGCTCACCCCAACGGCATGGGCAATGCGTCCACTGACTCCAACATCTATCTCATCGAAAACAAGCATTGGAAGCCGATCGCTCTTTGCAAGGGCGCTTTTCAAGGCCAGCATCACACGAGAAATTTCTCCACCTGAAGCAATCTTACTCAACGGCTTTGGATCTTCGCCAAGATTTGTTGAGAGGTAGAACTCAACGAAATCGATTCCCTTGGGGGTTGTCTCATAAAATGTATCCCCTAATCGTACATGGGCTTTCCCGGCTGAAGCGGTTTCAGTTCCCGGATTATCCAGAGGGCGGTTCTCGATGCGGACTTCAAATTGTGCGTGTGGAATACCAAGTTCAGCAAGTGTGCTGATGATAGCGCCGTTGAGCTTCTCAGCTATTTCATGTCGCTTTGAGGAAAGTCGTTCTGCCAGTTCAGAGCATTTACGGCGTGAGGTTTCAATTCGCTCTTCGAGATTCTTAATTTCGCTCTCAAAGTTTTGAGCCAGGGCGACTTCGCGCCCAATTGTTTCTCGGTAAGAAAGAAGTGCCTCCAGAGAGCCACCGTACTTTTTCTTCAGTAGAGAAAGCTGACCTAACCTGTCACGGATTTCCTCAAGTCGGGACGGATTGAATTCGATCTTGGAGTTATAACGTTGGATAAATTTTGCCAGTTCTTCAATAGTTGTTTCGGCATTGTAGCATTCGTTTCGAGCTTCTTCGAAGGAGCGATCTATCTGTGATAAATCTTCCAATTCATTTCGCGCAAGAACAAGTTGGTCTCTGATAGAATGATCTCCACCATAAAGAAGCTCGTAGAGATGGTTCGTTGCTTCGTAGAGTCGCTCCGCGTTTTCGAGAACTCGTAGCTCGCTTTCTAATTCTTCAATTTCACCGGGGCGTGGACCGACGCCGTCAATTTCTTTGATTTGAAATTCGTATAGGTCGCGGCGCTCTTTCAGTTGGCGTTCTCGTTCGCGAAGCTTTTCAAGCTCCGCAACTAAATCCTCCAATTGACGGTAAGCCTGCCGATGCTCCTCTACAAGCCCGTTGAGTCCCCCAAAGTCATCGAGGAAATCAATGTGTGTAGTCACGCGGAGCAACGATTGATGTTCATGCTGTCCATGAACATCAACAAGGAGGTCCCCAATTTCTTTAAGCAAAGTCAGTGTGACCGGGGAATCATTGACGAAGCATCGGCTCTGTCCTTTTGCAGAAACTTCGCGGCGTACGATAAGCTCGTCAGTTACCTCGATATTGTTCGAGGACAGCAGGGAAGCACATTTTGCGTTCCCGGCAATTACGAAGGTTCCTTCCACAACTGCTTTCGCGGCTCCTTTTCTCACAACATCAGTGGTAGCACGCTCACCGAGGATCAATCCCAGAGCTCCAATGAGGATCGATTTTCCTGCCCCTGTCTCCCCTGTGATGATATTCAACCCACTTTGCAGATCGAGGGTGAGCTCGTCAATGATGGCGTAGTTCCTGATGTAAAGCTGCTTCAGCATAGGAGAATCTATTTCAAATTACAGCGAGGGAGCTTTATTTTCAAGAAGTCGCCTGCTCGTTTGGTATGCCAAAAAAGCTTTCAGAGGGGTTTGAAAGAGTATAGCCGTTTTCTTATGGTGCGAACGTAGCGTCACACCGATATATCCTGAGAACGCAGTTTCTCTCCTACCAGACGCTCGTAGGCATCCAGGTATTTCTCCGTCGTTCGCTCGATCACTTCATCAGGAAGTTTCGGGGCGGGGGGTTTTTTGTCCCAGTGAATCGACTCGAGGTAATCACGAACGAATTGCTTATCAAAACTTGGCTGTGGTTTCCCCGGAGAATAATGGTCAGCTGGCCAGAATCGGGAGGAATCTGGTGTAAGAAGCTCATCAATAAGGATGATTTCGCCCGACGAAGGATCAATGCCGAACTCAAATTTTGTATCTGCGATGATGATTCCGCGTGATTCAGCATACTCACCTGCCGATTTATAGAGAGCAAGGCTGAGATCGCGAAGAATTGCTGCTGTCTTTGTGCCCACAATCTTTGTCACTTCATCAAAGGTGATGTTTTCGTCGTGCATTCCAGATTCAGCCTTTGTCGAAGGGGTGAAGATTGCCTCCGGGAGCTTACTTGACTCTACCAGCCCTTCCGGTAAAGTGATTCCACACACAGACTGTGAGCGTTGATATTCTTTCCATCCTGATCCTGAAATATATCCTCGCACGACACACTCGATCGGCAATGGGCTTGTCTTCTTTACAATCATGCTGCGCCCGCGGAGCAGATCCGAATGTGGTTTTAGCTCTGGCGGGTAGTTTTCCACTCTCGACTCGATCACATGATTGGGAACAATCGAAGAAAGCCTCTTGAACCAGAAAAGGGAAATTTGCGTAAGAACTTCACCCTTTCGGGGAATCGCATCGGGGAGAACAACGTCAAACGCCGAGATGCGATCTGTTGCAATGAAGAGGAGCATCTCGCCAAGGTCGTATACATCACGAACCTTGCCACGTTTGAACAACGGGATGTCTGTAATGGTTGTTTCGGTAATAACGTTCATGATGGGTCTACAGGAATAGCGTCGATCGATTTCTGTTTTAAACCCGTTTCATTATCAGGAATTCCCCACAACGGTTGCGAAAGGATGTAAAGATAATTTCTCACCCTCCACTCTTTTCAGGAGTTGTCCCTTGCTCTCCATATTGTTTGGCTACACCAGGCGGGACTGTAAAGAGATATCGGTGAAGAAATTCAATCTGTTCATCTTTCTCATCCACATCCACACGAAGGAGGTCTCTAAGTGAAATGACCCCAACAAGCTTATCCTCCTCAATAACAGGTAGGTGGCGAATGTTCGCCTGTTTCATTTTCCGCAGACATGACTCATACGGTTCGTCAGGGGAAGCGACAAGTAAATCTCTGCTCATTACCTCTCTTACTGTGGTTTTGGCAGGGTCTTTCGATTGAGCTACAACTCTTGTGATGACATCACGCTCGGACACAATGCCGACAAGCCGATTGCCGTCAAGGACTGGAAGCGCGCCGATATTCTTTTCTGCCATAAATCGTGCTGCCTCTTCGACCGTTACATGCTGTTGGACCACGTACAGGTCAGGGTGCTCCTGGAGAACGTCCCGAATCCGCTTCATATGACCCTCCATTTTATCTTGTGCTTCGGCAATATCGGAATTTATAAGTTCAATGTCAACATATTTTATAGTCCAGCTGGATGTACCCCATCTTTATCGACTTGGGCTTGGATCATCGGGGGCTTGGTGACCGGATATGGACCTATGTGAAATGCCTGCCGCACCTGGTTTCGCACCGCGGTAATCACGTCACTGCGATCCGTGTGAAGTATAGCCAGTGCGTCTCCGATTTCAACGCGGTCGTTCACGTGATGCCTCAGAATAATGCCCGCTTTTGGGTCAATGGTCTCGTCAATGCGGCTGCGGCCAGCTCCAAGTTCAACCGCGGCATAGCCGAGCTTGACGGGATCAATCGACTGGATCACTCCTTCAACCTCAGTGATGACTGGGACAGTATGCTCGGCAATTGGGTAGCGCTCAAGGTCTTCAATGTAGTGAACGTCGCCTCCCTGACGCGCAATAAGCTCCAGAAATTTCTCGTATGCCATGCCGGACTGGATTGCTTGGCGGCAACGCAAGATGCCCTCGCTCAGTGTTGGAGCTTTTCCGCCGAGCATCACCATTGCTCCACCAAGAACATACGTGACCTCCATGAGCTGCGGAACCTCTTCACCGCGCAGGCATTCGACTGCTTCGACTACTTCAAGCCAGTTTCCAATCGCCGATCCCAGTGGTTCATCCATTGTTGTGATGAAGCCAATGACGTGCTTTCCCATCATTGTACCGATGGTGACAAGGGTCTTCGCCAGCTCGGCGGACTCCTCGTATGTCCGCATGAATGCGCCACGACCGGTCTTTACATCAAGCACGAGGGCATCAATTCCTTCCGCCAGCTTCTTGCTCATAATGCTGGCGGCAATCAGTGGAATGGATTCAACTGTTGCTGTCACATCGCGTAGTGCGTAGAGTTTTTTGTCTGCAGGAGCAATTTCCTTCGTTTGGCCCATCATCACTACCCCGATGTCTTTGATGACCGCTTTGTACTCGTCGATGGAAAGGTTGGTGCGGAAGCCCGGAATTGATTCAAGCTTATCAAGTGTCCCGCCGGTATGTCCAAGTCCTCTCCCAGAAATCATCGGGACCGGGACGCCGCAGGCAGCAACCATTGGCGCAAGGATCAGAGAGACCTTGTCGCCTACACCGCCAGTACTGTGCTTGTCAACCTTGATCCCCGGAACAGAGGAAAGGTCTACTACCGAGCCGGAGTGGAGCATGAGGTCTGTGAGGGTGAGCGTTTCTTCAAACGTCATTCCTCGGAAGTAAACAGCCATAAGGAGCGCCGACATTTGGTAATCGGAAATATCTCCGCGGAGATACCCGTCAATGAAGGATCGGAGCTCATCTCTTGTCAACGACTCGCCGTTGCGCTTTTTCCGGATGATTTCAGATGGAAGCATAGAAATTGCTTATGAATGATCCTGCGAGATCACCGATTCTTTCTCCGAAGGTGCTCAGTTGCAAGAAAAATCCCTGTAACTGTTTTTCCGTCGATGATTTCTTTTCGAACAATCATTTCCGCAGCTTCAGCGAGGGACACGGGATGAAGTGTCATCGTCTGCTCGCCTTCCTCAGGACGCCGACCGCCTGAATGAGGTGTGACGTCCTCCGCCAGGAAAATCCAGAGCCGCTCGTTGGAATATCCCGGAGTTGTATAGATCGTCGACAATTCCAAAAGTTTGTTCGCTTCGTAACCAGTTTCTTCGATCAATTCTCGTCGTGCGCACGTCTGTGGATCTTCATTCGGGTCGAGTTTTCCTGCTGGAAGCTCAAGAAGTCGGCTGCCGACAGGATATCGGAATTGCTCCACAAGGAGAATTTTCCCCGACGGAAGGACAGGGACGATAACTGCTCCGCCGGGATGTTCAACGACTTCACGGATCGAGTGATTGCCTGAGGGATATCTGATGTCATCAACGACGACATTGAACACCTTTCCCTCGTAAATTTTGGAGTGTTTGACGAGTTCATACTCGCCGACGGATAGTTTCTCTTTTTTGATTTTTCCCTGTTCTGTTCTCTTATCGTTGTCCATTTCTCTCGTTCCAGTTTTGGTCATCTCTGCTTCCCGGTTTCACAAGCGGAATGTTCTGCCCGCAAAGAGGGCATTCGTGAGGTGCGTATGTTACTGCCTTCAGTCTGAGCTGAGGAATAAATGGGATCTTCCCAAAGTTCACTGTTCCTCCGCTTCGGTCTACGATTGAACTCACGCCAACAACTTTAGCGCCTGCGTTCCGAGCTATCCCTATGAGTTCCATCACTGAACCGCCGGTTGTTGTTACATCCTCGCAGATCAGGACGCGCTCGCCGGGCTGAAGCTCGAATCCGCGTCGAAGCGTCATGACCCCCTGGGATCTTTCAGCAAAGATTGAGCGGACATGAAGATGACGTGCAACCTCCTGACCAACGATGATCCCACCGATAGCCGGGGATATCACCACATCGATTCTGTCGCCTGCGATAGATTGAAACGTCTGGGCGATACCACGACAAATTGCCTCAGCATGCCATGGATACTGGAGCACCTTCGCGCACTGAAAATATTGGGGGCTGTGAAGACCTGAGCTTAACAGAAAGTGCCCCTCAAGCAATGCACCAGTGGATTGGAAAAGGGCAAGAATTTCAGATTCGGTCATCATGTTTGAAGTGTCCATCGCTTCTCTATTTGTTCTCACTGTCCCGATTTGCCTTACTTTTAAGCAAGTAGAAATTGTATAGGGATCGGATGTTTTGTTCCCAGAGCGGTTCCATCAAGAGAGGCTCCTTCGGGCGACGGATTTGTGCCAATACTTGATCAACTGCTTGCTTCTTTGAGATGGCTTGTTGCACTTCAGCACACAAATGCTTGATGTACGATCGCATCCAGCGAAGCTGTTTCTTTGATGTAAGTGAGCCTCTACCGGGAATAATTTTGTCAACTGGCATCTTTTCAAAATCTGAGAGCACCTTAAGCCAATGCTCCGGGTTTGAACGTGCATTTGCCAGATTCGGGTGATATCCATTGACAACAATATCGCCGGTAAAAAGGATTCTTGTGTCCGGGACATAAACAACGAGGTCGCCATCTGTCGCGGCAGCGCCTTCTTGTGGATGAAATATCAGTATGCGGCGGTTGCCAAGGTCGAGCCAGAGTGAATCTTGGACGACTTTGTTCACCCTGGGGAGCGTGACGGCTTCGCTGAAGAGACGTTGGTATCGCGGATTATTTTTAATTTCCATTCGGATGGTTCCAATGATGTCCCTCAGAAATGCCGCAGCCCGTTGTTGCATAATGATCTCGGCACCGGCATTTGCGAAGGTTTCGTTGCCGAGGACGCGGTCTATTCGACTGGACGTATTGACTAGTGCGCTGATGGGCTTGCGGGTGATGCGTCGGATCGCTGTCATCAGCGCGGAGGCTTGTTGAGGTGTAAATCGACTGTCAACAACGAGGACTGAGGAATCTCCAACAATGAAACCGCAATTTGCGCCCCATCCGGTTTCCACTGAATCACCGGAGCTAACCAGAGCATACACTCCACGCGCAACCTCGATGAGAGTATCACCATGGGATGAAGCAGTTTCAGCAAGGAAGAATGTGAGAAAAGTGAGGATACTTAGCGCGCTCAAATGTTTCACGGCTTAAATGGCTCCTGTCGATTGTTGAATTCCGGACGGTAATAATCTGCACTGGCATAAGATTGGACCCAGCCATCTGAAAATCCCAGTTCTTCAATTAGCCGAAGCACGCGTTCGTATTCGCTCGCGCGAATCTTACGGTTCAAGAGAGGAATATCCAGAGCCTTATGTGTTGGGTAATACTGTGACATGATGCTCAGCGTTACCTCTGGGCCAAGCTCTTTTCGAACCCAGCGGAGTGACGACTCACTCCCGGCAATGTCGTTCGGGAGCACAAGATGCCGAATGATAAGCCCTCGTTTTATCAGCCCATCCTCACCAACGACCAGATTTGAGCCGACCTGTCGGTGCATTTCTTTGATTGCCGCACGTGCCACTGATGGATAGTTCTTTACTTTCGAGTAACGATAGCCCATTTCTTCGTCACCGTACTTGAGATCTGGCAGATAAATGTCAATAATTCCATCAAGGAGTTGAAGAACCTCAACCGAGTCGTAGGCATTTGTGTTGTAAATGAGCGGAAGACTAAGACCCCGCTCAGTTGCAATGACAAGTGCTTGTACAATTTGCGGTACAACATGCGTCGGCGAGACGAAACCAATGTTGTGCGCTCCTCTCGATTGAAGTTCAAGCATGATCTCAGCGAGCCGCTCAATGCTCACCTCATTTGCTCGTTCTACCTTCCAGTTTTGGCTGATGAGGAAGTTCTGGCAGTACACGCAACGGAGATTGCAGTTGCCGAAGAATATATTTCCAGCCCCTTTCCATCCAGAAAGGAGCGGCTCTTCTCCGTGATGTAGCGTGTAAGCTGAAACAATTGGCAGAAAGCCAGTATAGCAGCGGGCGATTTTGTTCTGGAGCCGGTCTACGCGGCAATTCAGCGGGCAAATCTTGCACGGGGCAAGCATTGATTGGAGAACCTCAGCACGGCGCTGAAGCTCTCCTCGTTCATATAATGGGATGTATGACGGAATGAAAGCCATGGTAAATGGCTGGCTAAACTCCCTGGAAATTTATACAGAAAAATGACTTGATCCAGAGCTTGTTCGTCATCACTGTTCTTTGGCAGCTATTTCAATATAGCAAACAGCAATAACAGATTGCAATCACCGGATCGTGTGGAGAAAATGATCATGGTAGAGGGACTTTTTGCACACGGCTTAGTTTATGTCCAAGAAACCGCTCACCAATCTCAGTAAATTTGTGGGGGATATCACTTACGAAGAATTGAAGATTTGGCTGAGCAGTGCTTGGATTGCGCAAATGCAGTCTATCCAGCACACGCTCAGCCTCCTTTGCTGTTTCTTCTCCGGGATCTATGAGTGTGACAGTGTTATGGAAAACTTTGCTGATGGTCTCTCTCAGAAGTGGATAATGCGTGCACCCAAGGATGAGCGTGTCGATCTTTTCAAGAGAAAGTGGGAAGAGATATTCCTTAGCAATAAGTTCAGTAGCTTTGTGGTTCAACCATCCCTCTTCAATAAGAGGAACAAAGAGCGGGCAGGGTTGCGCGAATACTGAGATGGAAGGATCAATTTGTTGCAGACTATGGATATGAGCTTTGCTGAGAATTGTCCCGGTTGTGCCAATCACCCCTACTCGTTTCTTCGTTGTGGCTAACGCCGCTCCCCTTGCCCCTGGCTCGATAACTCCAATGACAGGAACCCTGGCGCGCTTTTGCACAACGTCAAGAGCGACTGAGGAAACCGTATTGCAAGCAACTACAATGAGCTTGACATTTTTCGAGACCAGGAAATCTGTGTCCTGTGCTGCATACTCTCGCACTGTTTGCGCAGATTTGGGACCGTAAGGAACCCTTGCCGTATCACCGAAGTAAACGATGTTTTCATGTGGCAATCGTTGCATCAGCGCACGAACAACGGTGAGTCCACCAATGCCGGAATCAAAGACGCCAATCGGCTGAGAAGGCTCAACTTTCATAGTGATTCCAGGAAGACCGCTGAGAATTTGCCTTAGTCCAGGAATTGATGATAATGTACTCATTCATTGTGTGAAACTCAAAGTATGTTTCTTCAGAATGCTATTTCCTTCTCTTTATGAAGCCACGTGCTAATTTGTTGAAGTGTGAACTTTGGAGTTTGAAAAAGACAAAGGAAATAGGTATATTTTGTTAAAAGCGATGGAGTTCGCGTAAACCATCTCGCCTCAGGCGGGATTGATAACTCCTACTTTTTGAAAAAGTAGGAGTTTTTGTTTTTATGAATGGGACGTTCGTTGCAAGTAAAAGAAAGGCGCTCATTGAGCTTCTCCAGGAGTTTGCGGAGAGCTTGGTCAACTATTTCCCCGACGTTTCTGAGAAGGTTTCTCTCCTTTCTCAGAAAGTATCAAATGAGCAATTCAATCTCGTTGTATTAGGGCAGTTCAAGCGAGGGAAATCAACACTTATCAATGCTCTTGTCGGGGACAATATCCTGCCGACGGCAGTAGTGCCACTTACCTCTGTTATAACGATACTGAAAGGGAGCAGCGTAGAAAAGATCACCGTATATTTCGCTCACGGAGGATGGTCAGAGATCTCCCGGGATGAATTAGCCGAATTCGTGACGGAACGCCTTAATCCGAACAACGTGAAACAGGTCGAGCGCGTCGAGATTGAACTACCCGCTAATTTTCTGAAAAATGGCATCCATCTTATTGATACCCCCGGTGTGGGTTCCATTTACTCCCATAACACCGATGTGTCATATCATTTTCTTCCGAACTCAGATGCATCAATTTTTCTTCTGACAGCTGATCAACCTTTGAGCATCGCAGAAGTGGAGTTCTTGCGCAGTGTGCGCGCCTATGTGGATAAGATTTTCTTCGTGCTCAACAAGATTGACATGCTTTCAGAGACCGAGCAAAACGACGCTGTGGTATTTATCGTTGACTCGCTTGCCAAGGAACTCTACGCTGATACCGCCTTAGAGATGCGGAGCCGTATCAGGCTTTTCCCGATCAGTGCTCGCGCTGGATTGAATGCAAAGCTTTCACGCGATGAAATGGCATACAAGCGAAGTGGCGTAGCTGATCTTGAAATTGCACTGCTTGATTTTCTTGCGGACGAGAAAGGTGAGCTCATTCTACAAAATGCTTCAAAACGCGCAAGACAGCTTGCAAGCGAACTTACTCTTCTAATAGAACTCCAGCGTAAAAGTTACAAAGAGCCACTTGAGCGCCTTCAAAAAAAGATAGAGAAATTTAGAGCATTTGCGAAAGAAGTTCATCAGCAAGAGGAGGAGATACTCGATTTGCTCTCAGCTGCTCAGCGGAAAATCATCAAGATGCTCGATGACGATATGAGTGACTTTGAAACCGCGTCGCAACCTAAGGTACTTGCACTGCTTGATGCCGTTGCCGTGCAAAGCAAGAGCTTCAAACCGAGTGATTTCGCGGCGGAGCTCAACAAAGCTATTGTTGACATTGTAACGTCAACCGTTGAGAAATGGCGTCTCGACGAAGAGACCAAGATAAAGAACATCTTTAATTCACAGGCGCTGGAGCTTCTCAAACGAATGAGCGCTCTCGTTGATGACATCTATCAAACATCAGCCGATTTGTTTGAGGTGAACTTCAAACGGATGGAACGCGGGGAAATTTTTTCTGACGAAACTCAGTTTTATTACATGATCCTTCAAGATATCAAGCCCTCTCTCGAAGAGGTTACAGAGGCTATAGTGAAAAAACTTCCCAAACGAATCGCGCAGGGATTGATCTATAGAAAAGCAAAAGAAACTTTGACAATCGAGCTTGATAGACAATGTGGAAGGATTCGATATGACTTTGTTCAACGATTGGACAAGAGCGTACTCCATTTGAGACAGTTACTCTCGGAGTCGGTCGCAACTCACTTAGCGAAAATAGAGACGATCATTTCTGAGGCTCTCGTACTTCGAGAAAAAAGCTCTGCTGAGGTGCAAGATAAGATCAAAGATCTTGAAATCCTTCTAAGCACCATCGAGGGGTTCGATAAAAGATTGGCTCAGTTTTTCCCGTAATCTTTTGTAATCGTGCGATAGCATAGTCAGATCTTAGAGAAGCTGCTCATGTTCGATGGATAAGAACTCAATGAATGAGTTTGCAATCTGTGAGGCAAGGATCATTGACCGCTTGAATAAGGAGGGATGTCCAATCTGTATCGCGTCAGATGAGGCTGTGCGGTCATTTATGGAGGCTCTGCTTTACGAGAATGTCAATGATCCAGAGTTTCGCCGAACTTTTGAAACCAGTGGTGGATTTTGTTCACTGCACACAAGAGTGCTTGCAGATTTGGGGGATCCCCTGGACATCGCGATCCTATTCTCAAGTTTGCTTTCAAGTTCCAGCTCCCATGAACTTCCCGATGGGAACACATGCGCCGTATGCAAGATACGGGAAGAAGCTTCACTTAGAGCAATGCACACTTTAAGGAAACTTGCCGAAGCAGGGAAACTCTTTTCGCAACTGAATGTGCGCCTTATTTTTTGCAGAAAGCATTTTCGGCAACTTCTGGAAATCTTGCCGCGAGAGTTCCGCAACGACCTCAGAAAGATCCAGGAAGCTCGGCTGCAAACAATCCTTAAGCTTTTGGCTGATGTTCTGAGGAAAATGGATTACCATTCAAGAGAAACAGTTAGCGATGAGGAGAAATTCGCTTTGAGAGCAGTTGTGGGATATTTTTCCACATTTGAGGAGCTTAGTTCATGATACCCCAGGTGAGAGTTAAATTGAGAAGGCGAAATGGCGTACCATTTGCTATCGAAAGGTTAGCTGGTATTCAGTATCGCTGTCGTGCATGCAACACCGTTTTCCTGACAAGAAAGGAACTGGATCGGCATCTTGATGTAGAATCCCGAGGTCGATTTGAGCTTGAACCATCGCCTGTGACTCCGAAGCTGGGATCCAACACTTCTGTGAGAGTTCTCTATGCAATTGATGTAACGGATAGGCTGAAAAAGAATTTCATGAAGGGTGAGGATGATCGGTACGATGACCCGTGGAGTTAATTGCTTGGAAGCGCTGAGCGCCAGGTCATGGACATGCACAATTAAGTCGATGTAGGAACAAAGCCATGATAAACCATTCTATTGAGGATGACGTAGCCAGTGCCAAGCGTGGGATAGCATGGATTCGCTTTGAAGAAGCGCTCAAGATAAACGGATGCCCAATTTGCACACAGATCAGCAGGAGTGAGAGAAAATACATTGAGAATCTTCTTTATGAGTATGTGCTTGACCTTACTGTACGTAAGAAGCTCCACCAGACCTATGGATTTTGCACTCGGCATGCCAGCATGGCAATCGAAGCTGAGCGGGCATTAAACAGTGATGGATTGCACCTCAGCACAATGTTCGAAACAGTCGTTGAGGAGAACTTGCTCTTTCTAAAGAGCCAGCGTGATTTCCTGAAAAGCCGTTCTCAGAAAAAATCGCTCAAGGTGAAGGGTAAACAGATCAGGATTGTAAAATCTGACAAATGCTTTGTTTGCGAACATGTTATAGAGATCGAAGATATCTTAATCCATACATTTAAGCGGTTTTCAAGGGATGCGGAATTTCTTGACCTCTACAAGAGATCGAATTCGCTTTTGTGCTTTAAACATCTTCAGATTCTTGTTGAGAACAGTGTTGATACAAGATTTCTGGATATAAGCATTGCGAAGTTAGAGAGACTTAAGTCGAATCTCAGGTCATTCATTCAAAAACACAGTTCCGAGAGTGATCACCGCTATTCTGACGAAGAAAAGGATAGCTTCATTGCCGTTGTGAAATTCTTCTCGGGGGGATATAGATGAGAAACAGCGTGCAGGTGACACACGAAGTTGATGAAGAAATAAGATTTGCAGTTGAACTCCTCGCGCGTATTTGCATGGAGCGTGGGGATAGAAAACGTCTTTCTGCGGTCTTTGCCCTCTTGCCAGTTGACTCGCTGGAGAGAAAAATCGAGGCTGTTGGAAAGCTCCTCGAATTGACTGAATCGCTTATTCGGGTTTTAAGAAGTGAACAAATGGAAGTGCTATATCCATTTGAAAATCTCAAAATTGCCTCGCGCACTTTCGGCATGCTGTTTCTCGAGGGGTATTTTGACTGGCGTGCGGTATCTGATGATCCCTATGAAATTCTTGGAAGAATAGAGACAATGCTTGAGAAACTCGAGTCCGCACGTGCTTCTCTGATGAAAGCATCTGAGAGGCTCAGAACTGAGGTAGCACACGGAGTTGAGCGATCACAGGAGTGAACAGAGGGGTATTCTCTTTTCATGAAAAGGTATCGTATATTTCGCTGGCATGAGGTTCTGGATAGTGAAGTCCCCCTTTTGGGGCACTCACATTGTAGAAGAGAGCAGCCGGAAGTAGGGATTCAACGCGTTGAACCCCTATCCTACGATGAGAAGCTAATCACCGCATTATCTCATTTTGAACCCGAGACGCCAATTCGCGCAGCGGAAATTTTATCTGCGAGGAAGGTTATAAGAGCGCTCGAACCTTTGAAAGCAGCTTTTTGCAGTCGCGGTGACCTTGACCCTTTCATGGGGCAGGCATTTCTGAGGGCTATTGCTACAATTGCGGGAGAGTCTGAGTGCGAAGTTGCGCGCGAGCTACTTAAACGTTCTACATTTGCTTCACCGGTAGCGGAAGACATTCTTAGAAAAGCGTTGAAACCAAGTTCGGGGAGTTAACAGGCTAAAAGTCAGTATTTCTTAAGCAAGCCTTCCCAGAACCGTAGCCGACAAACCTATTCTGTGCCGCATCGTAGGAGGCAAAACCTTTCCATAGTCCAGAGTTGCTAATCTTCAGTTGTCCCCTTGCTTATTATGCTTGTGTTCTATAAACTTCGGATCAGCTGCAAATTTAATCCCGAGATTTTAATGGGGATCTATCCTCAGCATTTCCGGATCAAGAAGAATGGCAATGGACTTTTCTATTAATTTCTGCAATCTATTAAGGAACTGGTTGTAAACAGCATAATAATATTGCCATCAAACAAAATTTATACGTAGCAGTGTTCGACCATTTCACAAATGCATTTTCAGGCAACTCAACCCCTTCGGCGGAAGATGAACTGGTTGAAAGGGTGCGCAAGGGTGATGGAGCTGCTTTTGAAGCCATATTTCGACTGTACTACACTCGTCTGTGTAAATTCGTCTTTCACATTGTTGGTTCGCCAGCAGCAGCTGGTGATCTCGTTGAGGACCTTTTTGTGAAACTGTGGGAAGGAAGAAAAGAGTGGTCGCCTGAGGGTTCTCTAAGAACCTACCTTTACAAAGCTGCTAAAAATCAAGCGTTAAATTATCTCAAGCACCAATCGGTTGTTCGCAGCTGGCAAAGGGAAATGGCAAACGGGATGCTCCTCCATGAATTCGGTCCGGACGAAGAGCTTCATCAAAAAGAGCTCATGAACGCAATTCACCATGCTATTGCTCTTTTGCCCGAGCGTTGTAGATTGATTTTTGTTCTTCATAGGCAACACGGTATGACGTACCGTGAGATTGCTAAAGTTTTAGACATCTCTGTTAAAACTGTGGAAACCCAGATGGGGCGTGCCTTAAAGGCTTTGCGTCAAATTCTTCGACCCTACTTGCCTGTCTTAAGCTTTCTTTTGTTGACTGCGAAGTAGTTTTCCCGTTTTCATTTTATCTAAGGTTCTTGGTCGCTTACTATCCGACTCAATTGATTTTGATTGAGTTGATGAGGATTAAATCCCATGTCAGGGTAAAAAGGGATTTAGTTGTCTTATATGTAGAGAATATCAAATGGCTATCACTGGGAATGGGAACCGAAATCGATTATGAAAAATTAGCCCGGTATTTCGCCGGGGAAGCGTCGGAGGAAGAGCGACGCCAGATTGAAGACTGGATGGAAGTCGATCCAGTGAGAAGGCAATTTGTTGAGTCAATGAAGCGAATTTGGGATTTATCCGGGAAAAATGCTACAGAATGGGATGTTGATTCAGCATGGTCTGAGGTATCCAGGCGGATAGATATTTCTTCAGCGCCAAGACCACTGTTGCCGGCAAGAAACGGCTTTGAAATTGGAGGGGGTGGACATCGGATTTACGTGATGCGTCCATTGTTGAGCTATGTCTGGAAAGCTGCTGCGGCAATAGCATTTCTGATCGGCGTTTCATATATGGTCACGAACCTGAAGATATGGCGTCAGGATTCTCGTGAGATGTTTGCCATGCGCGAGATTTCAACGGAGAAAGGTCAGCAGGCTCGTCTGAAATTCATTGATGGCACAAAAGTTGTGCTTGACGCAGCAAGCGTCATACGTTTCCCCGAAAAGTTTAGCCAGGGTGTACGCGAAGTGCACTTGCGCGGCGAAGCATTTTTTGATGTTGTCTCGATGGACGGTGTCCCATTTGTTGTGCATGCCCATGGCGCAGTGATCAAAGTACTTGGAACAGAATTTAACGTAAAGGCATATCCAGAGGATAAGCAGATAGAAGTTGTAGTGGTCCACGGGAAGGTATCGGTAAAGCCTGAAATAGGGACGAATCGAAGAGAGGTTGTTCTTACACGTGGTCAGAAGGTTCATGTATATGAAGATGGCGAGCTTGCTACAGCATCAGTTGTCAATCTGGATAAACATCTTGCCTGGCTGAGCGGAGGTATGGTTTTTGAGAACACTGAATTTCGTTATGTGCTTAATGAAATAGAGCGGAGATGCAATCTTGTGTGTCGTGTCTCGGATTCAACGCTTTTATCTCGCCATTTAACCGCTACTCTCAAAGATGAACCTGTCAGCGACTTACTAAAAATTGTCGCGCTTGCTCTGGACCTGAAGTATACCAGAACCGGCAAGTCTGTGGTCTTTTCACCAAAGAGAGTAAGAGGTCGATGAAGTTCAACAACCCTGAATATGAGATGAAAGGGGGTGAGCTGTGGGAAGCATGTGGATCCAGCCTTGTATTGCGCTTAGAGCCATACTGACTTGACTGAGAGCAGCTATACACTTAAAGTGGAATGATCGCAACCCAAAGAATAGGAGGATCAGTCATGAGAAAGGTTAGCAAATTCTTGTTTACGCCAGTATTGGTCATTTTACTCTGGTGTGTTTCAGCATCGCCAGCCCAAATCGTTCAGGCAGTGAAAGTTGCGAGTGAAGGAAGCGAGTCTCCTTTTTTAGTGAAGCGCGTCGACAGCCCCTCGATACTTGGTCAGACAGTTTCGCTTTCGCTTAGTGGCGTTACACTCAAGGAGGCGCTTGTGGAAATTTCGAAAATGACTAACGTTCACTTTGCCTATAGTGAAGATGATCTGCCCATGCATAAAATGGTGTCCCTTCATCTGGCAAAGGCAACTGTAGCTGACGCCCTGAACGAATTGCTTCACGGATCGCGGATCAATTGGATTCCGGTCAACGAAGAGCAAGTTGTCCTTACAAGAAAAGAGGACGTCCTGCAAAGAACTGGTTCCATCAAAGGGAAGGTAACGGATGAATCTCGTGCCCCGATACCATTTGCAAACGTGATTCTTAAGGGGACTTATTTAGGTTCCTCAGCGGACGCAAATGGCAATTATGTGATCACTAATATTCCTGGGGGAACGTATACTGTTCAAGCTTCGGCTGTCGGGTATCGTCGAAAAGCCGCAGAAGTTACTGTAGCAGAAGGCGAAACAGTTACACAGGACTTTACTCTTGCAGTTGATCTACTGGGCATGCAGGAAGTTGTGGTCACCGGTACTTACATTCCGCTCTCGAAGCTTCGATCAACCGTTGCTATAAGCACACTGACTCCCAGGGAATTGACAATGTCAAACACGCGGAGCACGACAGAGATGCTCCGTTACATCCCAGGATTTACTCGTATTGAGAGTTCCGGCGGCGAAGTCAATGAGAATTATACTATGCGCGGGATTCTTGGGGTTGAATATGTAATGTTCATGGAAGATGGTATGCCTGTCTTCCCAACAATGCATACATTTTTCATGAATGCCGACAACCTGTTCAGAGTAGATGAGAACGTAGAAAGAGCAGAAGTTGTTCGCAGCGGTAGTTCTTCCCTGTTTGGTTCCAACACCCCGGGTGCTATTGTTAATCTAATTAACAAGACTGGTGGTCCTGAACTTGGAGGAGTGGTAAAGGCTACAGTAGGCACTGGAGGGTTAGCACGGTATGATCTTGATGTGAACGGACCGATAGGTAAAGATTGGAGATTTAATCTTGGAGGTTTTTATCGTTATGCACGTGGTGTCCGGGACCCAGGATTTCCGGGGACAAGGGGAGGCCAGATAAAAACTAATATAACAAGGCTGCTCGATAATGGGTACATCAAGCTATCGGCAAAATATATCGATGACCGAAACCAGTTTATTCTTCCTCTCCCATTCCAAAATCCAGGTAATCCAGTCTATGCGCCCGGATTTGGAAATTTTGGCTCAATGAACACAAGTGAAGGACTTGACCTTTCCGTTCCTACACCGAGTGGTTCGCTGCAACTTCCTTTGTCTGATGGCCTTAGAACGAAGGCATCATGGTTAACCGCTGATGTCGGTTTTAATTTCTCGAATGGATGGGGTTTCCAAAACACTGCTCAAATTATGTGGAATGAGCAGGGATGGAACGCAATAGTCCCCTTCAATGCTATGTATGCCGACGATTGGGTCTACGGACCGAGGAACTACGGTGGGCTTGGTTTTTCTCGAGACTACAGATATCAGTTGTTTTTCACGAATGTTTTAGATGCCAGTGGGAAGAAAGTTCCCTTCAACACTCCAAATGGTCTTGTTGCTCCAGGCGGTGAATGGCACGTTGAGAAGCCGATACATGCTTTCCAGGATCAATTACAACTGCGTAAAACAATCGGCGAACAACAGCTTTCACTTGGTTTTTATTTTGCCAACTATACACAAACGAACAAATGGTTCTTCACGGATATCCTGACGGACGTTAGGGATAACCCTCATTTTCTTGATCTGGTGGTCTATACACCGAGTGGGGACACCGTTAACTATACGCAGAATGGATTCCGTCATTTCATCTCTTACTACGTGAATGGTACTGGCTCAACAAGCATTTTCTCACTCTCTCTTGGAGGTAACCTTAAACTTACTGAACAACTCCGTGCGGACGTAGGATTCCGATATGAATTCGACAGCTACCAGCAAAATTCCGAGAACACCTCAACACAGCAAGTACCTGTAGCACCCAAAACTGATCCGTCTGTCGGTAGTGAGCTTTGGGGAAATAATACTTACCGTCATTTTAACCGTAGCATGGGGGATTGGGCTGCTTCCATTGGACTAAATTATCGTGTGACCGATGAGATGTCTGTGTACGCGCAAGCAAGCCGTGGGTACAAGATGCCTGCTCTTGACGAATTTCTGAATGCCTCAGCACAAGCTCAGGTAGATCTATTTGAAGACAGACAGGTGCAGGATTACGAGGCTGGAATTAAGTTTTCTAATCCCTTATTCAGCTTGGCGCTTGATGGATTCTATACTCTGTTGAAGAACATAAGCGGACAGGGAGCTATAGCTGACACAGCGACGGGAGGAGTAAAGTGGGTGATATTATCAAGCCCTCAGAACATATCGTATGGAGCTGAGCTTGAAGCTTCTGCGAAACCACTGGAAGGATTAAGCTTAATGGGAAATGCGACAATTCTGAAATCCGAACTGGGGAGTGGAGCAGGTGCCGATATTGGAAGCTGGATCGCAGGGGTCCCGCCGATCATTGGAAACCTATCATGTACGTACACTTTTTCTGGCATAACATTTTTAGCTGATTGGCATTTAGTGGGCCGCCGCTATGTTGATGTCAGGACAAATACGATACTTCCTACTTATTCGTACTTCAATTTTGGCCTCTCATATGCTATACCCGGTTATGGAATTACCATATCGGCGGACTTGCTTAACGCCTTCCAGTCTAACGGCTTGGAAGAAGGAAATCCAAGACTTCAACAGATCCCAGGCGGCAGAACAAGCGATATTTTCCTGGCACGCCCGATTCTGCCGCGGCAACTTACAGCGTCCGTGACCTATAGATTCTAAGCTTCGCGCGCTGAGACTATTGATCTCCTCTGCCTTTTAAGGAGCCAGCCGATCGGAGAAACCGCGGCTGGCTTCTTCTCATTAAAATCCAAGCAGGCTGACACTGTTTTGCGCGAAAGAGGTAGGCCCTTACGTAATGCTGAAAACATAGGGGATATCATGAACAAACTAAGAGTTTCAGTTGCCTTATTGTTTTGTTCATTCGAGCTGGTATTTGCCACCAACATTCTAATCCATGATTCACAGCCAGGTCCTTTTGTTAATACATCATATGATGCTCTAACGACGTTTGTTCTCAAAACTGATCATATTGCACCGTACATTCGCAGCTACATCGGCAATGGGAATTTCAGCTTAGCATCATCGCCCCTTGGGATAGAATCCTCGGAATCTTTTATGGCGGGGGTTTATGACCATGCCGATGATGACATTCCTCGTATCGCAGCTCTTCCTGTGTGGAATGAAATACGTTTCTACAATGGTATTCATTGGCTAAACGATACGGAGCCCAGCGAAATGTCCATAAAATTATATGAGCAGAAACTCAATATGTACGATGGATTATTGAAAACAAACTATGATTGGGTTGACTCAGAAAAGACGACGTCCATCGAGGTGACGCAATTTATATCAAGAGCCAATCAAAATGTAGCTGTCATTAGCTTCACAATTAAACCGCATTACTCTAATAGGGTAAAGATTGTATTCTCACTCTACGGGAGAAAAGAACCATCGAGGATGAGTCTTGCAAAGTTAGAAAAAGTTGAATCAGGGACGGTCAATGGCTGGCCATCAGTTTGGTATCCTGGTTTTATGGCGGTGAAAGGCGTCCATGCCGTCGTCAACCGAGGGAGTGGTGAGCTCTCGCTTGTCTCCATAAGTCGAGGTCGTGGTACAGTTGTGGCGGAAGCAGCTGTTATACGTTACCCGGTGACACTCCAAAATGCTTCAGTGAAGAGAGAAAAAAGGAAGGACTACGTAGCCATTGAGATTTCTTTTTCCTGTTCCGCTGATAGCATATATACCTTTTATAAATATGTAGGCATATCATCATCGAGCGAGTCTAATAAGCCACTTGAAACCGCAAAGCAAGCTGCGGCAAACTGTTCAAAAGAAGGTTTTAAGTTGTCATTCAATAATCATAAGGAAGCATGGCATAAATTGTGGCAAACGGATATCCTTGTTCAAGGGAACCAGCATTTCCAAACCCTGATCCACTCGATGATATTTTATCTCTTGTGCAGTGTTAGAGAAAATACCCAGTTCAGCATTCCACCCATGGGACTTTCGAGCTCTGGATATTATGGTCATATCTTCTGGGACGCTGATACATGGATGCTGCCTCCCTTACTATTGATGCACCCTGATATAGCAAAGTCAGTAGTGATGTTTCGCCACAGAACCTTGAAGGTGGCTATGAGAAACGCTAAGCAGAACGGCTACAGAGGTGCAATGTATCCATGGGAATCAGATGAACTCGGAGAAGAGACAACTCCTCGGTTTGCCTATCAAAATGCTCTGTATGAAAACCATGTCACTGCCGATGTTGCAATAGGACAATGGCAATATTATCTTGCTACCGGTGATACCCAATGGCTTAGAGAATATGGCTACAAAGTAATCAGGGAGGGGGCGAATTTCTGGGTAAGCAGAGCCATTTACAATGGAGACAAGGATCGGTTCGAGATCAAGAACGTTGTTTCTGTTGATGAAGGCTTAATAGGAATTGATAACGATGCATATACTAACGCTGCTGCTATGAAAACGCTTGAGATCGCTGTTGAGGCAAGCGATATTCTTCGTCTGAAGCCAAATCCAAAATGGGCGGAAGTGTGTCAAAAGCTGCTTATCCCATTTGATGCGACAGGTAACTACCACCCTACGTATGAGAATGCCCCACCATCAACACGCGGTTCTGTGGTTCCCCTCTTAAGCTATCCACTTGAGTTACCAATGAAGAGCTCAACCAAACGAAACGATTTGCAGAATGCGTATGAATTGCTAAGGCGAAGTGGGCTTGGAGTAATGATGTCGGTCACTTTATATCCCATTGTTGCTGCTGAGATAGAGGACACGATTTTATTCAACAGGCTATTTGAGGGAAGCTATAAAGATTTTCTTCGCGGACCTTTTAATGTTTTAGCTGAAACTCCACAGAGCAACTCTGTCAATTTCCTCACGGGTGCAGGTGGATTCTTGCAGCAGGTGATATTCGGATATACTGGACTAAGAATTGGGAGGAATGGACTTGAGAAAAAATATAAACCAACGCTGCCCGCTGGCATCGACAAGATTATCCTGAAGAATTTCTCGATAAGGGGTAAAAGGGTTGATGTGATTGTGCATAATGGTGAGGTGGAAATAATAATGAAAGATCGGCTGCCATATAGATAGCATCACCTCTTTGTGAGAGATTTTTTACTTATCAGTCAGATGGATATTAAAGTCATGGTGGAACAACATTTCTTGTCTCAAGCAATTAAAGTTCTTCTACTTTCTCATTTACTGTTTTTCCACTTGCAAGTTCTTGGACAGCATTTGCTCCGAGAAGCAGTAAGGGTAAGAGCATCCCAAATTCTTGACTCACTACTCTATGATGAGGATACTGACGGCGATCGGAAAATTACGATAGATGATCCGCATATACAGGGAACCGAGCGTGGAGACAAGCGATTCTGGTTGACTTCTATTGATGGGAAACGATATGAAATAGCTGGAACATATTCTCTCTCGAATCTTCTTCAGGAGTTAAAATTAGCAGAAACATCTGGAACGGATACAGCTTCCATCAGTGCTGCAAAGATTTTTGAACCTCCGGTTGAGCATATTTCAAGATCCATCAGGGAGTTGTACTGGAAAGGTCTCACTCGTGTAATTGACGAGAACGGGTTGAAAAAGATCATTTCCGATGAGAAAACTAAGACGATAGATGGATTTCATTATCTCTATGTTCCATGGGATGATTCTGTTGCATACAACTATTTCGTAGGGATAGCGAACGCAGATGCCTCCCTGAAGCTGAGGGTGGAAAAACTTCCCAGAGTTATTACACCGGATTATGTCAAGAATTTGAATGGAAGGCATGGTTTGCTCAGTCTTGAACTTGAACGTGCCAGCACTGGAAAGTACCGTGGCGTTCCCTTTGTTGTTCCTGGTGGAAGATTCAATGAAATGTACGGATGGGACAGTTACTTCATTGTTTTGGGACTACTGCAGGATGGCGAAGTACAGCTTGCAAAAAATATGGTAGATAACCTTGTCTATGAAATCAATCATTATGGTAAGATATTGAACGCCAATCGGACTTATTACCTCACCCGATCACAACCGCCCTTCTTGACATCAATGATTCTGGCTGTGTATCGGTACCTACCGAGGAACGAAGAGACTAAGATATGGTTGAAAAAGGTTCTAACAGCGGCAATAAAAGAATACCGGCAAGTATGGGTTGCAAAAGATAGACTGACATTTACGGGACTGAGCAGATATTATGACACAGGCTCCGGACCTCCACCTGAAGTCGAACCGGGTCATTTCGATGCCGTTTATATGAGATTCGCTGAAAAGCTTGCTATGCCCCCTGATGAACTTGAAAAGGAGTACAATTCAGGAAAGCTGAAAGACCCCGAGCTGGATGAATATTTTGTACATGACAGAGCCATGAGAGAGTCGGGCCATGATACAAGCTATCGCCTCATAAACCGCTGTGCTGATCTTGTAACAGTCGATTTGAATTCTCTCCTCTACAAGACCGAGATTGATATAGCGCGGATTATTCAGGTAGAATTCAATGGTGAACTTCAATTAAGCAACGGTGACGTGGAGCTCAGTAAAGACTGGTTTAACCGAGCTGAGAGGAGAAAAGCTTTGATAAACAGGTATCTGTGGAACGAAGGGCGAGGGATGTTTTTTGATTACGATTTTGTGAACCATAAACAGGTAGAATATATCAGTGCAACCACTTTTTACCCGTTGTGGGCACGTCTTGCAACTCAGCGTCAGGCAAGGCTTCTTGTTGAAAGAGCACTCCCTCTCTTGGAAATGCCCGGGGGAATTGTTGCCTCAGCGGAGGAATCACGGGGTCCGATATCGAAGTCACGCCCTGGTACACAATGGGACTATCCATATGGATGGGCACCTCATCAAATGCTAATCTGGTGTGGACTGATGAACTATGGTTATGATTCGGTGGCTCAGCGATTGGTATATCGATGGCTTTTCACGATTGCATTCAATGCTGCCAATTATAACGGCACGATAACAGAGAAGTACAATGTTGTGACACGCTCGCACCGAGTTTTTGCTGAATACGGAAACGTTGGGTCTACATTTAGTTACCTTACAAAGGAAGGCTTTGGATGGACGAATGCATCATTTGAGGTAGGTATCTCGTTGCTACAAAACATTTACAAAAAATATTTAAACCGATTGGTCCCGCCTGAATGGATATATGGGAACTGAAGGTGACCGGTGTCCACTGTGTCTGTCCGCTGCTTCCGCAATCTCAGCACATATCATCTCTTGTCAATGTTAAGGCATGTGATGAGAAAGCGGCTTGATTACTTCGAGTGTAGTATCTTGCGAGTGATATCTCAGGGGCTCCGACTGGTTAAGGGCCCCTTCTTGTATCAATCTTTGTTGGCTTGGATCGCAAATAGTTCATGCCCATCCAGACGCCCACAAGGCAGAGCATACCTTCTACAAGAATTGTTGTAATGATCCCGGACGCTTCCGCGACGAGTCCTGTAAACAGAGCGCCGACCGGAGTGCTTCCTACGAAGATTACGACATAAAGGCTCATCACGCGCCCCCGCATATATTGCGGACTATTTAGTTGCAGCAAAGTATTTGTTGAGGCTGTATAAGCAATTCCAGACATGCCGATGAGACCCAACAGAACCACGGAAAGGATGTAGTGATGAGATAGGGCGAGCGCTACTTCGAGGAGGCCAAAGGATGTAGCAAACGCGTAAACAAATCTCCTCTTCGGTTGAGTTTGACCTGCAACTAAAAGTGCGCCGATCATAGAGCCGATGCCAACTGCGGATGTGATCACGCCAAGGATTTCTGGTCCGCCTCGCAGCACGAATTTCACAAGCAGGGGGAGCACTGTGCTGAAATTAAATCCGAAGGTTCCAACAAAGGCAAGAGTTAACAGAAGCCCCGCTATCGACGGTGTGCGAAGGACGAACTGAAAACCCTCCTTTAAGCCCTCACTCAGTCCGGTCTGAATCTTCCCTGAGAAACTCCGTAATTGTGATTGGTTCATCATAAGAAGAGCGATGATCACTGCGACGAATGTGGCGCTATTGATAATGAAACTTGGTGCAATACCTACAAGTGCGATCACAGCACCCGCCACAGCGGGTCCGATAGTTCTGGCAGCATTAAATAGCAGTGAGTTCATAGCAATTGCATTTGGCAGATCCTCATCGGGAACCATTTCGGCTACAAATGCTTGCCGAGTAGGCTGGTCAAATGCGTTCACTGCTCCAAGGAAAAGCGCAAGGAAATAAATCTGCCACAGGGTCACGCTCTCGAACCATACAAGCATTCCGAGAATGGCAGCCTGTAGCGCTGCTGCACTTTGTGTTATGAGCAAGAGCTTTTTCTTTGGTACCCTGTCGATAATTACCCCGGCAAATAGTGTTAACAATGAAATTGGGAGAAATTGGAGAGCTGTGACGGTGCCAAGGGCTACCGCTGATCCAGTAAGGGTGACAACTAACCAGGCTTGGGCGACGTTCTGCATCCAGGTTCCCGTCATTGAAACCAGTTGGGCGAAGAAATAAAGCCTATAGTTGTAGTGCCGGAGTGCGCGGAAGTTTCTTTTCATCTGTTACTGCAAATGGTTAAACAAGGGGAGTGCGTCATTTGGAGATTGATTGCTAATCCTTCGCTTCGTTAAACTGAGCACCCCAATCGCATTTCTGTGGTGGAGTCCCGCAAGTGCAGCGTTTAACAGAAGTGGAAAAGCCTTTTCACTGATCCTTGCCTGTATCGGACTTATCCGCCATTTACCTGTGCAGACAGGCTATAGCAAGTGCCACAGAAGGTGATTGAAGCTCTTCTTGTTTGCCGGCGATTGTAAGCGGAGTCACGGAAATACCGAATTCATTTGTTACCCCTTTGTTCCCGCCGTCTCTTGCATCAGCTCGCCGAGCCAGCCTCCTAATAAGCCGAGGACAAAACTTCCGGCAAGTCCAATCATCAAGTACTGGGCAGGGAATGCTCCGCCTCCCAAACCTATAGTAATGAGGAAATACTCAAGAATGATAAGTCCGATCCCAGCAAGTGCTGATTCAAGGATTGTGACGCCGGGGGACTTGTACCCAACGATGAGCCCCATTATAAGAAAGCTGAGGGCGAAGGAAAGGACAATTCCAACTTCACCAAACCTGAAGAAGATGAAAAGCAAAAACACTGAGAAATAATTCAGAATAAATCCGATGGCTAAGCCTACGGCAATCCACTGCCACTGAATCCCATGTTTTGAGGGGGCAGCTCCCTTTGTGCCCTGGATCACCTCTCCGACCCAGCCTCCGATCAGCGCAAGCAGGTAAGCGATCACCACAAATGTGATCCCGTGAAGAGGACTTAGTGGAATGTCAAAAATCCAGAACATCAATACATCAGCAAGAAGAATGGCGATCAGTCCCGCGAGTGCAGCCTCACGGATTGTGACGCCTGGAGATTTATATCCGACGATGATCCCGGTAAGGAGAAAAACCACAGTTCCCATCAGAAGAGGTACTGTTTTGTTCACGAAGGTTGCATTAACAATGGGCACAAGGAGCGCAAGCAAAATCACTCCTACCGCTGCTCCAATAAGAATCCACTTCCATTGGATTGGATAAGTTTTTTCTTCCAGTTGTTGCTCAGGCATTTCTTGTACTCCTTTTCGTGGTGGATTGAACGTAAAACTGAAGCAGAAACCCCTTGTTTAAAATTAATATCATGAAAATGGAGAGTAAAAGCAAAGGAAGAAACATCCCGCATAGGAAGTTATTCGGGGAGTTTGAGCTGTTCATCTGGCAAGCTCGGACTCCCGACGTGTTCAAGGCTATCTGCAAATCGCGAGAGACGTTTATCAGCTTCACCATATTTTTTCATTGCATTTTCGAGGTGGTTGCCAACTATGTTAAATGCTTCCTGGAACTTTCTTAGCTCTGTCTGGAGTTGCTTCAAGCTCGAGAGGATTTCCCGAGCACTCTTTTCTATTTGCAGTCCTTTAAGCCCCAGGGCAATAACGCGGAGATGGGCGTAAAATGTGTTTGGCGAAACCGGTACAACGCGTTTGCTAATTCCATATTCATATAGTTCACTGTTGTCGTCTCGAATAACCGTTTCATAGTAGATGTTTTCTGCAGGTATATACATGAGTGCGAAGTCAAACGTTCCTTCATCTGTGTTGATATACTTTGAGGCAATGGAGTCGATATGTTTCTTAATGTCGCTGATAAATTGTTTTCGGTATCCGCGCTCTTCTTCATCATTCTGCGCAGCTATCATCTTCTGGAAATTTTCCAATGGGAATTTAGAATCAATGGGGACGATGCCATTTGCTGTTCGAATGATGGCATCCACGACCTGTCCATTACGAAATCTGTGTTGCATCTCGAAATGCCCTGCAGGGATCACTTGCTTGAGGAGGTCCTCAAGCAGTAGTTCCCCGAAGCCTCCACGCGATTTTGGTGCTCTCAACAGCTGCTGCAACTCCACAACGCTACCACTAAGCTCCTTCAATTGCTCTGTAGCCTTGCTCAGTTCACCCAATCCGCGCTGCACATTCCCAATGACCGCAGAGGCGGTATCGAGACGATTCCCCATACGCTGATCTAATCCGCCCATCTGCTCCAGAAGCAACTTTGTTTGTTCATTTACGCTTGAGGTTGTTTTCGCCAATTCGTTAAACACAAGATCTCGTACATCCCGAAGTTCGTTTGAGACGCCCTCAACAGTTGAGCGAAGATTGTGAGTTACCTCAGACCGAAGAGCTTCAAGAGCCTGCTGTAGCATCATGATTGCCTGAGTATCAGCTTTGTCGGTTCTCTGTTGTTGTCGGAGAACCAGCCAAGCGATAACAACAAGGGCTATGATGAGAAGGGCACCCAACACTATTTCCATGTTCACCTCAAAATGGTCGCGTGAAGAACAGATACAGTATCACGATCGAGAAACTGTACTGAACTGTGCGAAATACTATTGGCATACTTCGCTTAAATGTATGCCAGAGCCAGGCTGCTCCCCACATTGCTGTGATCAAAACTGCAGCTCCCAGCAAGCATTGAGCAATTGAAAGCTTCATCCCTATCACCTGAGCAATACCGCTTCCTGTGAACGCTGAGCCGTACAGGATAACAAGGTGCGTCATGTAGATAAAAAGCGATTCCCGTCCGGCAATTTCTAACGCTGCAGCATGCTTCTGGCGATGCTCAACAACAGTCCACAAGGCGGCGGCAAGTATCATGATCAAGCCGAGATGAAGTAGCATGAATCCTGAGCTTCCTTTCCATGAGGTGCTCCCTAACGCAACATTTATCCCGCTCCACCTGAAAAACATGCCGAGAGCAATTCCTCCCAGACCGAGTTGCACAAGTCTCCTCATGAAGAGGTGCTCTGTTCCTTCCCGCTTTGCTTCAAGATAATGAAATCCTACGATACTCCCAACAAATAAGAAGGTGGACCAGGGAAACAAGGGGAAAATAGAGCGATATTTTGGTGTAAGGTATTCAGCTAAAATAGGAGGTAGCTTCATCACTATGGGCGATTCCCAGATCAACGGTGTCGCAAGAGAAGTCGCGACGGCAAGAAAGCCTACCCCAAGAGAGAAATACGCACGCGTTCGAGTTATGAAAAGCATCAGCATGACAATGAGCAAGCTCATGCCGATACACTGAAGGATATCAGATTGGTAGAAAGCCAACATCTCATTGGTGGAACTGTTGTGAATAAGTTTTCGGAACGAGAAGAAAGGGAGATGGAGAGCGTAGCCCAATAGCAGGATCAACCCGATGCGGCGGAGGTAGTGAAGGAGTGGTTGGCGTAAGCGAAGAAAGCTATCCTTCTTGGTTCTCGAAGCGCCATCGTGCAAGGTACTCATACGGTCAGCCGTGAGTGCAAAGGCGAATCCCGAAATGAAAAGAAAAGATGGTGCAACAACTCCATTAGCGAAATCGAGAGCGGAGAACCAGGTGCTTTCTTTTAAGACAGGAAGAAGGAGGGCATTTACAACGTGTGCCTCAATCATCATGAGGATTGCTAAGCCGCGATACACATCGACGAATCGTACACGTCGAGGGGGAATAGGTGGGAGGGTACTACTGCTCATTTATAAAAAAGATTAATAGAAGAACCAGTGCCGTTGCAATTTGGAAAAACCGTGAAGGACGCTCGTATTCTGATTTCATGGTGTACCAGAGCCGACCAAAGAGAAGCATGCTGATGATAAGGATAATAGCAAGTCCTGTTGCGGCAGGCAAGCTGAACGTTTTCCCCAGGATTGCTCCCATTCCGGGGTTTAAAGGCGAACCATAGACGACGATCAGGTGTGCGACGTAGATGGCAAGCGACTCCGCTCCAATGATGCTGATCCACCTGACTGGCGTGCGGATGTGTTGCTCAAGGAGCCACATGCCTGCGGTCAGAAGGGCAATTGATCCGGCTCGGACGGCGAAGAAGATAGGATTTGCCTTGAAGAAATCGTGTGGTGGATAGATTGTTATAGGAACGAGGCTCAAGAGCAAACTGCCAGCAATCAAAGCAGCACTCACCATTGAGAGTCGCTTTATGAAAAGAGGAACGGTTCGTTGTTCATATGATTTCATGAAAAGATACCCAGTGGTTGCTCCTGACATCAGAAATGCAGACCAGTTGAACACTGGAAAGAACGACTGATACTTATCGTTGAAATACGCAGCAATTGCTTGTGGCAGAACTCTACGGAAGTCGATCCCCCAAATGAATGGAGTGATCAGTATAACCACTCCAGCAAGAATGGTTGTCGTCATAAAAAAGCGCTTTGGCGTTCGCAGGATCAGAACAAGTAGCTGGAGGCAGAGGAGCGTCACGCCAATTAGTTGAAGCGTGTCGACCTGCAACATTGCGGCAAGCCCGCTCGATTGTGCTTCAGCCATGATTTTCTGGAATGAGAAAAATGGAGCATGAAGCATGTAGCCCAAGAGGATTAGGATGAGAAATCGCGCTAAGCGTTTTTGCAGAGGGAGACCGAAATACAGAAAGTTATCCCACTTCTTCCGAGTGGCAACGTAGAATGCAAATCCCGAAGAAAAGTAAAACATCGGCGCTACAAGGCCATGGACAAACCTGTAGACATCAACCGTGATGAGCTTTTCTGACGGAAATGTGTACAGGGCATCGAACGTGTGTCCCTGAATCATCAACACAATTGCTGTGAAGCGGAGGAAATCGACGAAAGCAAAACGGTTGCTCAATTTGTTGGAAAATGTAGCAGGAATCTTGCTCACACCTGAACCTTAAAGTGCCGTGATCTTCGAAACACCGGTTAATAAATCAAATATCACACTCCCAACTGAATTTTCAAACCAACCACTATGAAATTCCCATGAAAAATTTTTCATCTTGTTCCTTCACTTCTTTCTCCCTATATTTAATCGCAAGTCTATGATTGTCTCTAAGCGATTTACCGGCGACTGCCATTGAAGGGAAATCGAGGACCGTGTCAGACTTTCTTATTCGTGCGTTGACCTCATCCGATGCACTGGCGCTTAAGCCAATGTGGGATGCATTAGTGTCTCATTCAGATGGCGGCTCTGTTTTTGCAAGCTGGCAATGGATAAACCACATTGCTGAGGCATTCTCGCTCAATCCGATGCTTCTCACTGTCTCCGAGTCAGGTCGCGTTGTTGCGGGACTACCTCTATTTACCAGTCAGCAGTTTGGACTTCGCATAGCTCATCAGCCACCACTTACGCCTTATACAGGTGTGATATTTTTCCCACAAGGAAGTCCAAAAGAGCAGAAGCTTTCCGCTGATGAGCATCGAATCCTTGGGGCATTGCTCCCGGCAGTTGAGCAAAAGTATCATCGGGTATTTTTCACACTTTCCCCTAAAATTACTGATGTCCGCCCGTTTGTGTGGCGAGGCTGGCTTGTTGCCCCACGATACACGTACGTTCTTCGGCTTGAAGAAATCGAGCAAGTCTGGGTTGAGCTTAGTAGTTCACTTCGGCGCAAGATTCGAGGGGAAGACTACTATGTTGAAGAACGAAGCTCAGCCTCATCGCTCATTTCGTTGCTTCGGCGTTCGTATGAACGGACTCGGTTATCACCTCCTGTTCCTGTGCCTCTTATTGAGAGGTTGTGCACGGAGTTGCTAAGAGACGATCTGCTCATGATCTTCGCAGCAGTTGCTGAGGATGGGACCACGCTTGCCGAGCGGGCGATCATCCGGTGGAGTGAGGGGAAACGGGCTTACGACTGGCTTGCTGGGGCTAACTACGAGCGTAACATAGGAAATGCGAATCACATCCTCGTGTGGCATATTATTCAAAAGCTTGCGGAAGACGGGATAAATGAGTTCGATTTTTTAGGAGCGAATACACCAACTATTGCAGAGTTTAAGCGACAGTTTGGAGGGGATCTGAGAATCTATTTCGAGGCGAAGTGGTATCGGTGGAAGTGGATTCGTATGGTGGAGAGGGTGAACGAGCTGATTATTCAGAGGAAAAGGAAGTTATAGATCAGCTATCTTCGGAGGCAAAATACAGCTACTCCAGTCCCTTCTTCAAGGCTTCCGCACCGCTGACAATTTCCAGGAGTTCTTTTGTAATTGACGCTTGACGTGCTTTATTGTACTCTAACTGGAGCAAGGAGAGCAATTCATTTGCGTTCTCGGTTGCGTTGTCCATTGCCATGCGCCGGGCAGCTTGCTCAGCGGCGTTCGACTCGAGAAGTATGCGCCACATCTGAATGTTGAGATGTTTTGGCAGCAGCGCATCAATAATGTCTTGTGCCGACGGTTCATAAATGTAATCTACCTGAGCAAGCGTTCTTAGATCTTTTGGATTTGGCTGGACATATTTCGGTGGTATTGGGAGGAGCTGCTCAACAACGATTCGCTGCTGGATCACCGACTTGAATTCATTGTAAATTACATCAACGCGATCGATGGTTCCGTCTACATATCGGGTGACCAGTGTATCCATGATCTGACGGGCATTGCCAAAGTTTAGTGTTTGAAAAAGATTAATTTGTCTGCCCAGGATATATTTCCATTGTTTTGAGAAGTAGTCATTTCCTTTCCGCCCAACAAGATAGAGGAAGATTTTCCTATCGTTCTTTTGTTGATCGTTAGAATGCTCTGCTATGTAAGCTTCAGTGAAGCGGAATAGATTCGTATTGAATGCGCCGCATAGCCCGCGATCTGATGTGACTACGATGAGAGCAGTTGTTCTCTCCTCCCGGCGGGATAGTAGAGGATGAAGGGAAGGGTCAACTTTCGTTACTAAGTAGGAAATCAATTCCTGCATGTGGCGCGCATACGGTCGAGCAGCGATGATCGCATCCTGGGCACGGCGAAGTTTTGCTGTGGCGACCATTTTCATCGCCTTGGTGATTTGTTGAGTGCTCTTAATGCCAAGGATGCGCCGTCGGATTTCCCTAAGCGTTGCCATTCAAGTCTTGCCTACCTGATTTGTCCCAATTCGATTGTGTCGTATTCACAGGTTCGCCCTAGGCTCCCGCCTGAGGCGAACTTCATTAGCAAAAATGAATGATCTCTAATCACAAAGCACACGAGTAGCACAAAGGGAGAATAACAAGTTCAGAGATGCCTTTATGTGCTCTGCACTCTTTGCGGTATACATGGTCAACATAAATTATCTCTAACTACAAAGCCCACAAGGGAATCGCAATAGACCTAAATTTGGTAAGATTTTGCATTTTTGGATTCTGCATTTAGCATTATGACTTCGCAGTTAACGAGCCTTGAAACAATTACTGAATGGTCTGTTTAAATGCTTGAGCGAACTCACGCGTGATTGCGTGGAGCTGTTCCGCCAATGAATCGCTAAGATCTTTCGTTGTTGCAATTTCCTGGAGCACCTTGCTATGGCGGGTTTCCATCATCTCAAGGAATTCCTTCTCAAATCGGCGCACGTGTTCAAGAGGAATGTCGTCGAGGTAACCATTCGTACCGGCGAAGATGACAACAACCTGTTTTTCCACCGGCATCGGCTCATACTGATCTTGTTTCAGCAGCTCAACAAGTCGTGAGCCACGGCGCAGTTGTTGTTGGGTTGTTTTATCCAGATCGGAGCCAAACTTCGCAAATGCTTCAAGTTCACGGTATTGAGCAAGATCAAGTCGCAGACGGCCAGCAACTTTTTTCATAGCTTTGATCTGCGCATTGCCACCTACGCGGGAGACGGAGATGCCTACGTTGATTGCTGGACGAACGCCTGCATTGAAGAGAGCCGACTCGAGGTAGATTTGGCCGTCAGTGATCGAGATCACATTTGTGGGGATGTACGCTGAAACGTCCCCCGCTTGTGTCTCGATGATTGGGAGAGCTGTGAGACTTCCTCCGCCAAATTCATCGCTGAGTTTTGAAGCTCGTTCAAGTAGTCGCGAGTGAAGATAGAAAATGTCTCCCGGGTATGCTTCTCGACCTGGGGGTCGGCGGAGTAGAAGGGAAACTTGCCGATAGGCTTGAGCATGTTTTGAGAGGTCATCATAGATCACCAGGGCATCTTTGCCATTATCCCGGAAATACTCCCCCAGTGTAGCACCCGCGTAAGGGGCGATGAAAAGAAGCGGAGACGGCTCGCTTGCCGTTGCAGAGATGACAGTCGTATAATCCATTGCTCCCATTTCTTCAAGTTTTGAAACCACCTGCGCTACTGTTGAGCCCTTTTGGCCAATCGCCACGTAAATGCAGTATACAGGTTTGATGCCCATCGCAGCTGCTTCTTCGGTGTGAGTAAATTTTTGATTGATGATGGTATCGATAGCAATTGCGGTCTTTCCGGTTTGCCGGTCTCCGATGATCAGCTCTCGCTGACCGCGGCCTATGGGGATCATCGCATCGATGGCTTTAATCCCGGTCTGAAGTGGTTCCTTTACGGGCCGACGAAAAATTACTCCCGGCGCTTTTCGTTCGATAGGTAGGGTTTTCTCAGTTCTTATAGGTCCTTTTCCATCGAGTGGCTGTCCAAGTGGATTAATGACCCGGCCGAGCATTGTCTCTCCAACGGGCATGGAGGCGAGGCGCCCTGTGCGCTTGACAATGTCACCTTCTTTGACAAGAGTGCTTTCACCAAAAAGTATAACACCAACGTTATCTTCGTTGAGATTTAGGACCATTCCGAAAATGCCGCTTGGGAATTCCACAAGCTCACTCGCCATCACCTTTGAGAGCCCATAAATGCGGGCAATGCCGTCACCTACCTGCAAAACAGTTCCGACGTCATAAAGATCAACTTCTTTCTCAAACCCCGAGAGCTGTCTGCGGAGTATCGTAGAAACTTCGTCTGGACGAACTTCAGCCATACTGATCACCTTTCATGTTTTACATTACCCTTGTCCTGATGCAAGGTGCTCTCGTAATAACTCCAGCTGATGTTTAACGCTTCCATTAAGCATCGTGTCTCCTATCTGTGCGATGAATCCTCCGATAATGGTCGGGTCGACGCTGACATGCAGCCGGATCTTTTTGCCGCACCATGCCTGTAAACTCTCCTGGAGAGCCGCTTCCTCCTGTTTCATCAAGGGGACAGCCACACGCACAAACGCATTTTCTATTCCCTCTTGTTCATCTTTGAGCGCAAAGAATCGATCGATGATATCGAGGATGAGCCCCTCGCGTCCCTTTTCCGTAAGGAGAGAAAGGAATTTGAAGATTTGAGATGATACCGTTGTGCCGAACAATGAGGCGATAATCTCGTTTTTCTTCTCAGCGCGGATCACTGGGCTTTTCAAAAAAAGGCGCAGGTCATGCGATGCTTGCACAATCTCCTGAATCTTTCTAAGGTCACGGGCGATAAGCTCGAGGCTGTTTGTCCTTTCGCCCAGTTCAAGAAGAGCTCGTGCATATCGAATAGAAACTCGATATTCACTCATCAGTTCTTCGGCAGTTGATTAAGGAATTTGTTGATGAGCTTGCGGTGGCGAGATTCATCAAGTGATTCATCAAGGATCTTCTCAGCCACCTTGATGGCGAGGTCAGCTATCTCGCTGCGGAGCTGAGCAAGAGCTTGCTCAGTCTTTCGATCGATTTCTTCTTTTGCCTGGTCGATCATCCGGCGAGCGCTGAGGTTTGCTCGTTCGAGAATCTCATTTTTTACTTTTTCAGCTTCCGCCTTTGCCTCCTTCAGAAGGCGGGCGGCTTCGTTCTGTGCGTTGGCAATCTGTTTGGCACGCTCTTCAAGAAGGCGTTCGGCTTCTCGTTTTGCTTCTTCAGCGCGCTGGAGGGATGATCGTATCACCTCCTCACGCTGAGTGAGAGCACTGATGAGAGGCTTCCAGGCAAACTTTGAAAGGATCGCCAGAACGATAAGAAATGTTATGGCAGTCCAGATAAGCAATCCAGGGTTAAGTTCCAACAGCATGGCGGTCTCGAAGTAAAAAATTACTTGATCGCAAGGATAATGCAAATCACCTCTGCGAAGAGGGTTACCCCTTCGATGAGCGCTGCAGAAATAATCATAGATGTTCGCACATCGCCTGCAACTTCCGGTTGTCGTCCACTGGCTTCCATTGTCGCTGCAGCTAACTTCCCAATTCCAAAGGCTCCACCTATCACTGCAAGAGCAGCTCCTAATCCGGCGGCGAGGTGAGCAAATGCAAATGGTGACATAGAATCCTCCGTTTTATGTTGAATAAGACATTGCAATTCAGTGCTCTTGATGGACAGCCAGTCCAATGAAGAGCGCCGTCAATATGGTAAAAATATATGCTTGAATAAACGCAATCATGATCTCCATAAAGTAGATAAAAAGTGCAAAGCCAATCGATATCGGTGCGACAGCCACAGTTTTGAAGAGGAAAATCAATCCGATCAGAGAGAAAATGACGATGTGTCCTGCAGTCATGTTTGCAAAGAGACGGACAGTCAGAGCAAATGGTTTTGTAAAAAGCCCGATGAACTCAACAGCAACCATAATAGGTATTACGAAGAAGGGAATCCCCGGTGGTACCAAGCCTCTGAAATATCCAATCAATCCATGTTTCGCAATACCACTCCCCTGAATCACGAGGAAAGAGATGAGAGCTAAGCCAGCAGTCACATTAATATTGCCTGTCGGCGTTATCGCATCTGGAATTAATCCTAAAAGATTTGATGTAAGGATAAAGAAGAACAGCGTCAGGAGAAAAGGCAAGAATTTTATTCCCTCATGTCCGATGGTCGGGATAATAACTTCATCACGGATGAATACAATAAAGACATCGATTACATTCTTCCACCCACGAGGTATGAGATCATCTTGTTTTCTCCGAGCGAGGAGAATTAAGCCTAACGTCACTATCAATGCTGCAATCCACAAAAAGATAAGGTACTTTGTCGGTGAAAGATCGACTGTTATCCCGAGCACCTGAATTGGAGGAAGGGTGGGCAAGTGAATTGGACCAAAGGGTTGAATTTCTAAGGTGTGAGAATCAGCTAAATCTTCAATCATCCAGTTATTGCCACCTTCTGAAACATGTTGCCCTTCCTGTGCGACCTTCCCCCCGGGCAAAGCTGTAAGGAAGGAAGCAAAGGCAAATAACGTACGTTGATTGAGTAAACTGAGAATCATGGTAAAGTCAATTTATCACGAATTGTCTGTGGATCAGCATTTGATCAGAAATTTCGTTCTTGAACGGCTCCTTGTCATGTTACAAAGCAACTGACTCATTTGACTTGTTGCTTCGCTGAGCGGCTGCGCGGTTCAGGAAGATAATTTCTGCTGCTGCAGATAGAAAGTAAAAGAAGAAAAGTGATATTGTAAATGCGACAACATTCAGAGCCAGTACTTTGAATGCTATAAATACAATTGCTGCAAGTGCCATTAACCGAATACCCATTCCGCCCACAATGACTTTAATAAATGTTGTATTGGACTTATCGAATGCGTAAATGATGGAGAGAAATCCAGCTGCAGCATTGAGCACGGCGATGAGGCCCCCCACAAGCACCGCGACAAGGATATCCAATCCTCCCAGGCTGTAGACTGGATAGGCCGAAATGATGAGGATCCCAGCGATGATTGCGAAGCTATATTTTGGAAACCGAAGCGCTATATTTTTCATGATCGTTTCTTAGCTGAAGATTGTTTTTTCAAAAGAGCTGAAATTGTTTTCAAGAAATTGTAGAACCCTCCAATGAGTCCGACAAAGGATCCAATGATTGTCAATGTTGGACTGGTTCCAAACTTAGCGTCAAGCCATCTGCCGATAAGAAAGAATAGAACTATAGTGCCGGCAAGGGTAGCTCCGAGTCCCATATAAGGAGCTGCATCTCGATAGGCTTGCGCGAGATTTCCAAGCGTCGTTCGACGCTGTGGTGTGGAAGGATCTTTCACAATCCCTTTGTTGCATGACGCCGAGATTCTTTTTCTTTTGTAATTTCTCCCTGTGTCGTCTGCTCTGGCTCTTTGGACATGGAGCAGTTGCCATCAAAGATAGCTCCCTCATCTACAATTAGAACTGCTGCACGTATATCCCCCCGCACTCGCGCATGTTGTTCAAGCGTTAATTTTTCGGACGCTGTGATATTCCCCACAATTTTCCCCCCAATTGTTACGTTCTTGGCGGCAAGGGTTCCTTCAACCTCACCTGTCGCGCCTACAGCAATTCCCTCACCGACGGTGATATTGCCTTTAACCTTCCCGTCGATTCTTAAGCTTCCGAGAGTGGAAATCTTCCCCTCAATAATTGTTCCGCCAGCAATGAAATTCAGTTCGTCCGAGTTGTTTGTCCGTGCCATAAGCTGCTCCTATCCTGCCCCTGGCGGGATTCTCAAACCGAAAACGTAATCAGATGGGTCAACGGCGTGCCCGTCAATCCACACTTCAAAGTGAAGATGCGGACCCATGCTTGTGTGGCCAGAATCTCCAAGCAGAGCGATCGGTTCTCCACGGTTGACCCGCTCGCCCAGGTGGGCAAGAAGCGATTGATTGTGCTTGTAAAATGTCAGAATGTTTTGTCCATGGGAGAGAATTAGCATGTTGCCGCTGTCATACGTCCAGCCAGCGAAGAGCACAACCCCTCCGGCAGCTGCCGTCACCGGCGTGCCGCGTCGGGCGGCTATGTCAATTCCGAAATGACCGTTTTGGGGATCAAACCCTTGTGTAACATATCCTGCCACAGGAAGTGACAGGGGGATGATATCGACTGCACGTCTCAGCTGAGGAACTCCGCCGAAGGTAAGTGAGGACACACTTTGCATTTCTAATGCTTTCTCAGAGCCTTGCTCGGCAACAGCACGTGTCTCCGGCTGCCATAGTTCCTCTTCTCCACTCCCAAGAAGAGGCTGAAGTTGAGTCCGCCGCAAGCGGATTGAATCGGATGAGTTAACTGATTCTCCTAATGCCTTCCGTACCTTAAGGTTATACTCGCGAATGCCATCGACTATTTCGGTCAGCTTTTGGAGTCGGCTTTCAAGAGCGCTGATCTGCTCTTGATACCGACGCTGAACCTCTGATGTTGTTATAGGAATCAGTGAACCCACAGGAGTATAAACCAGAAGAACAATCACGATGGCTGCGATGATAAAAAACATTGCGACAGCGCTGAGGAGAATTACGAAGGGGTGAACGGAAAAGCTTTTTGCCGATTCGCTCCCCTTCGCTTCTGGGACAACAATAAGACGGAGCTTCCCTGTCTTTCGGTGCTCACGTTTTTGGTCCGTAGTGCTCATTTTCCATCAACCCGCACGAAACAAAATTAATATATTCAAATCCCCCATAAGAATCAAAGTGACACAGCGACCCCCGAATTAATGCGCTCAGATGAAGAAATGGGCAGGGAATTAGACCGGAGAGGAAGAGCCATTTCCTGCTGAGGCACCGTGAAGATTTGGATACCTCTTCCCCTTTTTGAACTTGACAAACTGGAAAGTTTTTGATATATTTAAGCGAGCCTTGCGTTTTGGAGATTTCCCTTGCGAAGTAGCCTCTCGACGATTGTTCTTCTGCTTATCATTTTGGGATGCTCCCGAAATCAAGATCAGACTGGAGGGAAGCACTCACCGCCAACAATAGAGTTCTCGGTAGTTGACTCTTTACTTAACGGTAGGATCAAGGACAACTTGCTCGGGATTTCGTTTTCCTCCCCTAAAGGCTGGACAAGAATCCCCGACATTGTCCTATTAGCTGCTGAGCGCTCGGCGAAGGAGAAACTGGGGAAGTCTAATCAACGGTCGCTCCGGGGTATCAGGATGCGTTATGGATTTATTGAACCAAGTTCGGGGGGGATGATCACCGTCTCGCAGGTTTTCCCATTTGATACGCACGACTCAAGTGCAACAATGGAGTCCTATCGAAAGAGCTATAGTGATGAAGATACCTCTGCTAATGTTCGGATAGCGGTCTTCTACTCCAACGGATTCAAAATTCACCAGCTCCTTTTTTCGAGTCCCAAGCGTATCCTGTTCAAGATGGTGTTTACACAGCCGAAACTTCCGGATGCGGTCCAGTTCGATTTTGGGTTTGAACGGGAGGCTTACCCGAAATTTATTAAAACGATTGAGTCAGTAGCTGGCTCAGTCAGAATCAACTGATCCATCACAAAACGGTAAGGAGGGTATCATGAAAAAACTTGTAGCTGTTGTTTTGCTGGTCGCGATACTTGTGATGACCGGCTGTATGACCCACGTTCATGTTATCGGGACGGGGGGAAAGGGGGGAGCCGTAGAACAGGCGCGGCAGTGGTATATCCTTTGGGGTCTTGTGCCGCTGAATAATGTCGACACACGGACTATGGCAGGAGGAGCAAAGGATTACACAATTAAGACAGAAATCTCTCCTATGGATTTCCTGCTGAACATCTTCACTAGCTGGGTGACAGTGTACTCGCGCACTGTCGAAGTAACGCGTTAGCTTCTTATCTGTACGGTTGAGTCCAGCTTCAGCAGATGGCCTGACCTCTGGTGGCGCTTCGGAACGCTTCTTGAAGCGCCACCAGGAGGCTTTGGGGTCGTTGCTGATGCATAGAGTCGCCAAATCTGATTGTAGCCCTCAGCTATAGGAAGTCTTCGCTCCAAGCTCTCCACTACTTTGGGCATCCACAGATTAGTGTGTGTGTCACGTGACATGGATGGCTGTGATGCCATGCTGTCTGGTAATTTAATGCCTCCGGAAGCGGTACGTGATGGGTACGCCTGTTGCCGCAGGAACTAACGGCATTTCGAGATTCCAGGCGAGCTAAGGCTTCCGAGACCATCAGCCACTTGACATCAACAGGAAAGTTTGTTATATTTATGTAAACGTTTACATGAACCGCCTTTTGGCGATAATCAGGGATGTAAACGTTTACGTTCCCTTGATCGACCATATTTGGAAATCAGGTATGAAAGCTACCATCAAGGATGTTGCTCGCCGTGCAGGAGTTTCAATAGCCACAGTTTCGCGTGCCATCAATAACGTAGGTCCACTGAGGGAAGAAACCCGCAGCAGGATCATCTCAGCTATACGGGAACTTAACTATTCGCCCAACGCCATGGGCCGCGGCTTAGTGACAAGCAGGACGGAAACCCTTGGCGTGATCCTACCTGATGTTCATGGGGAGTTTTTCTCCGAATTAATGAGGGGTATTGATCAAGCTGCTCGTGCAAGGAATTACCACATTATGATATCCAGCACTCACAGCGAGAAAAGCGAAATAGAATCTATGCTGAAGCACATGCGCGGTGGTAGAGTAGATGGAATTATCATCATGTCGCCGCATGTTGGCTCACTCGAACTTCATGGCATCATACCGAGAAGTCTCCCTGTTGTCCTTTTGAACTGCTGTGCACAGCACGCTCTTTTTGATACCGTCCAGATTAATAACTTTGGCGGTGCTTATAAGATGGTGAAGCACCTGATTGGTCATGGACATGAACGCATTGCCATCATTAAGGGACAGGAAAATAACTACGATGCGCTTGAGCGTTATCGTGGGTACAGAGCTGCACTGGAGGAACACGGATTGCCTATTCTATCTCAGCTTGAAGTTACTGGCAATTTCACAGAGGAATCTGGTTTCGCTGCGACGAGATTGTTACTCAATGTTTATCCAAGGCCGACAGCGATCTTTGCGTCAAACGATGCAATGGCAATCGGCGCCATCCGTGCTTTACATGAAGCAGGCTTGGCAATACCTGAAGATGTAGCCATCGCTGGGTTTGATGACATTCCAATGTCGCGATATCTCACTCCTCCTCTCAGTTCAGTGCACGTACCAATCTTTGAGCTTGGGGCAAAGGCTGTTGAACGTCTCTTTGTTTCAATTGATGCAAAGAACAAAAATCCGAAGCAAAGGATCCTCCTCGATGTCGACCCTATCCCCCGGGAATCTTGTTGTCACCCTAAAGGATAAAATAAGATTATGAGCCGCACTACAATCGGAAATACAAGTACAATGTTCGTTTCATCTACTGTTTGTGAAGGGAGGTGATCCGAGGACGCACACGAATTAATTGAGAAACAGTGGTTTTGTCAACATCAAATTAGAAGGAGGAAGAAAAATGAGAACAAGTGCTTCGATGGCAGCGTGCTTGCTGATAGCAAGCATGGCTATGGTTGCCGAAGCGCAGAAGCTCCATAGGGATCCACCATCCATGGTAGCTGTAAGTGCATCGGCACCTATAAAAGTTGATGGAGAACTGGATGAAGCTGACTGGACCCGCCACTTTTTCTTCTTGAACTTTCGTGCAGGCTATAAACCCGATGATGCTTCCTACAGCGTTTCGGGTTCAGACCTCCCCACAAAAAATCTCCCAGGAACTAAGGGCTATACTGATACCTCGAGCACCGTTGTTTATTTCATGCATTACGGGACGGATCTTTACATCGGGGTTCGTTCGACTGACTCTTCGGTGTGCAAGCGCTGGGGAGCATGGGAGGGCGATGGGCTGTTTACGAAGTTCAGAAGCAAGAGCGGCACGCAGGTAATAGAGTACAAGTTAATGTACAACAGTGAGATAAGTTCCCATGCCGTTCTTGAAACAAGTGGGAATGCCCCTGCCCAGTCGGCTGAAGGTGCTTCGTATGAATTCCCCGGGACGATTGTGAATGACAACTCTGCGCCGGATCATGGGTACTCCCTCGAATTGGTTATCCATCTTGATAAGTTGGGATATTCAGCATCAGACACGGTCCTTGCTGATATAACAATTATGGATCCCGATTTCTATACCAGGGATACTACTGAGTCCTCTCAGCCCGGAATTGTGCAGTTCTACAAGAGTTGGTGGGGCACAGAATGGGGAGGGAGCAATCAACCATCCGACTACAGGCAGATCATTCTCGCAGATGTACCTGTAATGGACGCATATGCAACGAGCGCCGCGATCACGCTCGACGGTAGACTCGATGAACCTCAATGGAAGGGTGCCCCATCCATGATCATTGGACCTAACAGTAAGGACGCCACTAACTGGTGGTTCATGCAGTGGGGTGATAGTCTTGCAAGTTACGACGATCCGAGTTACACAGTCGTAAAGTTCTTGCACAAAGGGACCGATCTTTACATCGGCTTCATCTCGAACGATTCGTCCGTGTGCCAATGGTCAACCGGATGGGAGGCTGACGGAATGTTCATTTGGATGCGCGATAAGTTCACTTTACCAGGTCCTGCCAATCGACAGGAGGTAAAATTGATGTTCTTTGGAGACTCCGTCGGAGGACCAGCGAAATTTGAGGTGAACAACAATGTACCCACTGGTGGGGCTGAGGGAAAGGATTACGAGTTTCCCGGCACAGTAACCAGGACCGAAACAAACGGCAAGGACAAAGGGTACTCAGGCGAAATTATCATCCACGGTGATAAGTGGGGTTACGTAGACGGTGATACTATATTGTTGGCTATTGTCATGTGGGACATGGATCGTTCGTCAGCAGATGTCACTGATCCTCATCAACGTATCTATGCAAAAGCCTGGTGGGGGAGTGAATGGGCAGACATCAACTTTGACAAGTACTATATGTACCGCGGTGTCTACCTTTCTCCAAGGCTTGTCGGCGTAAAGGAGGAGCCCACAGCAATGCCGAACTCATTCTCATTGAGCCAGAACTATCCGAACCCATTCAATCCGACAACTATAATTCAATACGCGGTCCCTCAAATAGCTCATGTGACGCTGAAGATCTATAATGTGTACGGTCAAGAAGTCGCGACACTCGTTGATAAGATTCAAAGTGCGGGCTCATACCAGGTTAGCTGGGATGGCAAAGACAACAGAGGTCGCTTTGTGGCAAGTGGTGTGTATTTCTACAGACTTGAAGCGGGGGCCAACGTCATGGTCCGGAAGATGGTAATGCTCAAGTAGCAACTGCTGTTTGAAAATTAGGGGGCAGCCTTTTTCACTTTTGGCTGCCTCCTCAGTTTATAATCGATAGAAGCTTGGCGAGGATTCCTATGGTCGTATATTCACGCTTTATCGCAATGATGGCCATCTGGGTGTTTCTTGTAGGAGCAGTTTTTCATTCTCCGTCAATCGCTGGGACAACGGGGAAAATTACGGGGCGTGTGACAGACAAATCAACGGGCGAGCCGCTTGTCGGAGCAACTGTCCTTCTCGAAGGGACGCGGTTAGGAGCAGCAACTGATATTGATGGGTATTACACGTTGCTGAATGTTTCTCCCGGCAGCTACACTCTGAAGGTATCGATGGTGGGATATGCAGAAACCCGCGTCACGAATGTCAAGGTATCCGTCGATTTTACATCAAAGGTTGATGTTGCATTAGAGCCAAGCGCGGTTCAGGCGGAGGCAATTACTATTGTCGCAGAACGACCCTTGATCCGAAAGGACTTAACATCTACCTCTGCGACGGTGAGCGCGGAACAGATTCAGGCAATGCCCGTTGAATCGTATCAGGATATTCTGCAGCTACAGGCTGGGGTGGTGATTGGTCCGGGTGGAGATATCCATGTCCGGGGAGGGCGTGTTGGGGAGGTTTCGTATCTGATTGACGGTATTCCTGTGACCGATCCGTATTCATGGAGCTCTTCTATAGAAATTGGGAGCGAGGGCATTCAGGAACTAAAGCTTGTCAGCGGAACATTCAACGCTGAATACGGTCAGGCGATGTCCGGCGTCGTTGATATTGTCACCAAAGAAGGCGGGGCGAAGTTCAGCGGGCAACTGACAGCCTATACCGGCGATTATGCGAGCACCCACAATGATATTTTCCTGAATATCAACCATCTAAACCCTCTCAGCACTTATAGTCTTCAAGGAAGTGTTGGAGGTCCTGTATCGCCGCTCTCGGACAATCTTCGCTTTTTCTTTTCCGTCCGCCGTGACTATGATGAGGGATGGCTTTACGGGAAACGGGTGTTCAACATCTATGATTCTTCGTATTTCAGCAATCCCGACCCGGCTCTCTGGCACATCGAAAAGACCGGCGATGGGAAGATAGTTCCCATGAACGATGTAAGAGCACTAAATCTACAAGGGAAATTAAGCTATGCCTTTGAAGGCGGAATAAAACTCTCCTATGAAGGGCTCTACAGCCGAAGTGATTATCATGTGTACGATCATTTATTTAAGTATGATCCAGATGGCAGCTATCAGTATCACAGTTACGGCTACACGAGTATTTTCTCACTCACGCATATGCTCACTTCCTCAATGTACTACTCGCTGAAAATCTCCAATTTCCGTAACAATTATAAGCAATATGTTTTCGCTGATCCGTATGACAGTCGATATGTTGATCCACGTCGACTCTTCACCAAGGGGGCTTTCAGCTTTCATACCGGTGGAGCTGCGATGGGGCACTTTTACCGCAGAACCGATGGATATGTTATAAAAGGAGACTTCACCAGTCAGATTGGCAGATACAATCTTCTGAAAGCAGGTTTTGAATTTCAGTGGAATAAATTATGGCTCCATGAATTTCAAATTCAACTCGACCAGCAATCAGACTGGAAGCCGGCAGTCCCTCCGATTACCTCGTACAATGACAATGAATATACTCATAAACCGATTCAGGCTTCCGGATACATCCAGGACAAGATTGAGCTACAGAGTATCGTGCTCAACATTGGGGCGCGCTACGATTACTTCAATTCCAACGGAATCGTGCCTGTTGATCCACGTGATCCAAATGGGAGGCTCACAAATAACGCGAACTGGTCCAGGAAGGCAACCCCCAAGCATCAGATCAGCCCACGGCTTGGGATTGCATTCCCAATTACTGATCGTGGAGTGATTCACTTCTCCTATGGGCACTTCTTCCAGATCCCAGCATACCAGTATCTTTACGCTGACCCAGAATTTGAGGTCATCCCGGGAAGTCTTTCAACGGTGATGGGAAATGCCGATCTTAATCCTCAAAAGACGGTGATCTATGAAATTGGGCTTCAGCAGCAACTGTCTAACAACATTGGACTTGATGTGACTGGATTTTACAAAGATATTCGAGGACTCGTTGGGACAGAAGTATTCGAGCTTTACACGCTTGGTGATATGTACGCACGGTATGTCAACTTAGATTATGGTAACGTTCGTGGAATCACCGCTTCAATTCAGATTCGTCCAACAGGACTATTGAGCGCAACGATAGACTACACGTATCAGGTCGCCGAAGGGAATGCTTCTGATCCAAATGCCCAATTCTACAATCGACAGAGTCAACCCCCAAGGGCAGACGAAATCCAGGTCGTTCCCTTGGACTGGGATCAGACACACACACTCAATTTTTCTCTCAACATTGGTGACCCAGCGAACTGGCTGATAGGTATTGTAGGTCGAATTGAGAGCGGTCTCCCATACACACCGGAAATTCAGAACATTCGAGTCGAATTTGAAAACAGTGGGCGAAAACCCCCTCAGTATACATTTGACCTAAAACTGCAGAAAGCTTTCCGCATCTTTGGTCTCGATTGGATTACGTTCTTGAAGGTGTACAACTTATTTGATCGACTAAATGAGAAAGACGTGTATCTCGATACCGGTCGAGCAGGCTACACACTTGTTTCACGGTATGCGGGAGATGTCAGCGGCGTGAACACGCTGGCTGAGTTTATCAACAGGCCGGATTTCTATTCAGCACCGCGGAAGGCGCTGTTTGGGATATCTTTAAACTTTTAAGTGTGGAGGTTTCATGCGATACAACAGAATAGCAATATGTGTGATTGCAGCGCTGAATGCCCTCCTGGTGAATTCCATATATGCACAGATCCATGTTCCCCCAGAGATGCGAGGCGACCGTAAGTATCGAAGGGTTGGACTCCACAATGGCAATCTTGTGGAAACACTATTCTGGAATTTCGGAGAGGTTGCCTGGTGGGGAAAGCAACCAAGTGGCGTTTGGCCCAAAGGGACGCTCCACTCTTATATGGATGGTATAACGCCGATTGCAGCCGCAGAAGTGACAAGCACTCATGGCAAACTCATCCATATCATTGAGGCAGGGTATCGAGAGTTAATGGACATTTCCCCTGCTGGCGTCGAACGTGGGTGGCAGCCAAGACCCGGGTATTTTAATCCGAATCAAGACAACCTTGCTATGAGCGACCAGCCAATTACCTGGCCCGAATCATGGCCCAATAGGCCATCAAATTGGAATGGGAAATGGAACGGGTACTTTGGTCAGCGTACGAATGCTGACCAAGAAAGTTACTTTGTGATGGACGATAACAGCGACGATGGACAGGACTATTACCCCGATTCAACTGATCTCACGCGACGTGGTCTTGGCATGAGAATGGAAGTAAGGGGCTTGCAATGGTCAAACACCCTGGCACAGGATAATATCTTCTGGCACTATGAAGTCACAAACGAAGCTGCAGCCGATTACACTAAGGTCGTCTTCGGAATGTATTGCGACTCGGGGGTTGGCGGCCAGTACGACTCAAATGATGACAATGCTTCCTATGATAAGTCGTTAAACATTACTTACACATGGGATACAAATGGGCTTGGTGAAGGAGGCTGGGGACCGACAGGGATTGCAGGCTACGCTTTCCTCGAAAGCCCTGGGAATCCCTATAACGGAATTGATGATGACGACGACAGTGTTGACCCGAACAGCCCGCATCTCAAAGAGACAGATTTTCTGCCTAGAGCTATCAACGCAGGGGATAAGTTTGTCGTCATTGAACCGATCACATACAAACGGACAGTGGTGGTGATGCCAGATAAGGATACGACCGTTGTTTCGTTAGGTCATGAGTATCATTTACACCCCGGTATTGTTTTGCAGGAAATTCCTGGCAACAATCTTGATGATAATTTGAATGGGCTGATAGACGAAAGTCTCATGGTTCATCTTGGTCTCGCTTATAAGAACTATATTACTGGTGAGGGTTTAAACGATCTGCTGATCGATGAACAACGAGACAGTGGACCTGGTCAGTTAGTTTACAGTTGGGTTCCGGATTATAAGAGTGGACCCGACTCAAGGGGAAAGTACAAAGGTATCTACAAGCAGCACTGGTCTGGCGATGAAAATGGTGACTGGGATCCGGAGACAGATGATGTAGGTGCTGATGGTGTTCCGGGAACCGGGGATATCGGCGAGGGGGATGGGAAACCGACCCCCGGAGAGCCCCATTTTGACCAGACGGACAAAAATGAGTCAGATCAGATAGGCTTAACAGCTTTCGATGTCTTTTACATTGGTTCGGGAGTTGCCTTCTACGACGACGAGGGTATATGGCAGCGAATCGCCAATAGCCATTTTGATACAAGGCTCCAGAACGGTAATATTGCATTCCTTTATGGATCCGGACCTTTTCCACTTCCTCCAGGGAAAACGCAACGTTTCTCGCTCGCCCTGGTTTTTGGGCAAAATCTGGACGACCTTGTCCGGCACAAGGTCACTGTGGAGCAGATTTACAACAATAACTATAACTTTGCACGTCCACCTGATAAACCACATCTGAGAGTCGTCGCCGGAGATAAGAAGGTTACGCTCTACTGGGACGATGTGGCTGAGCGCTCATACGATCCATTCTCGACTCCTCCGTATGATTTTGAAGGTTACAGAATCTACAAAAGCACAGATCCCGCCTTCAACGATCCGTTGACGATTACCAATGGCTTCGGTGATAAAGTTATGTTTCAACCCGTTGCCCAGTTTGATGTTCGCGATGGAGTGAGCGGCTTCTTTCCAATTGCCGATCATGGTGTGCAATTTTATCTTGGTGATGATAAGGGGATCAGGCATTCCTGGGTCGATACCAATGTTGTGAACGGCCAGACGTATTATTATGCGGTAGTTTCATATGACCGGGGAGATGTAGCGAAAGGTATATTCCCTTCTGAATGCACGAAAGTGATTTCGCGTGACCGATTTGGTTCTCTTTCATTTGACATTAACACCGGGAAAGCGACTCCCAATGCCCCCTCTGCAGGTTTCCGAGATGCACATCTGGATGGCGGGGTAATTCGTCACGTCTCAGGTTTTGGAACCGGGGGTGTGTGGCTCAATTTCCTGGATCCATTGAAGGTCCGGGACCGAGCATCCTATCGCCTTCTTTTTGATGACACGTCTAAGGTTGATACGCTTCTTTACTCTCTATATGATATAACAAATCCATCCAGTCCTTTTCCTCTTTTCAAGAACTCCACTTATGTGAGAGGCGAAGACTTTAACCCTCTTTTTGATGGGATGAGACTTTACGTTCAGAATGATTCAGCTGGGTGGGATCCTGTGAACACAAAATGGATTAGCGGGCGATCCAATACTCAATTTATTGTATCGCTGGATGAGGTGACTCGGCGGACGTATTTTCAGCGTCCAAAGCCCGGTTACCCGGATAGTTATGAAATACGAGTCGGTGTTCCCGATACCTCGTGGCTATATAACAGCTTCCAGCAGATTACGAATTTTCAAGTGTGGGATGTAACCGAAAATCACAAAATGCGATATTACCTGAAGGAACCAGCCGGTAAAGAAGATGGGAAACTCAGTGCTGGAGACTATATCGATTTGTGGTATTCGCCTGCTCCCAATATGTGGATCCGCTTTTGGCGAATTGAACTCATCGCACCGGCTGAAGGCTCCGTAATCAATCCTACTGACGGTGATACGGCAATTATAATGATACGGGCGCCGTTCCGCTCAAATGATATTTTCGAATTTACAACCGTAGCCGCGACGGTTGATACAGTACTTGCCCGTGAATCTCTCGATCGAATCGCTGTGGTTCCAAATCCATATACCATTGCAGCAAAGTGGGAACCACAGCGTCTCACTCAATCGGGTCGAGGAGAGCGACTCTTGGAGTTTATACATCTCCCTGCTCGATGTACAATACAGATTTTCACAATCAGCGGCGACCTGGTGAAGATGCTGGAGCATGATGCTCCGATGACCGACGGTGCAGAATTCTGGGATCTCAGAACGAAAGATGGAATGGACGTCGCTCCAGGTATCTATGTGTATTATGTCGATGCACCTGGAATTGGAACCAAAATCGGAAAATTTGCAATCATCAAATGATCTGAAAGCACGATCGACAGGTGTTGTCATGAGGAAAATGACTGATAGTTCAAGAGTAATTGCACTTCATATTGTGAGAGCGATAGCAGTATCAAGCTCCCTTCTTCTGGTCGCCTCGCTCAGCGCACAGGAGAAAGGAGAGGTTACGAAAGTGGGGACAACTGCAGCTCAATTCCTGAAGATAGATGTGAGTCCAAGGGGAGCAGCAATTGGTGGAGCGTTTGTTGCTATTGCGAATGACGCATCAGCTCTTTACTGGAACGTTGCAGGGATCTCTCGACTTGGACAGAACGATGTTCTCTTTGCGCATACTAACTGGATCGCAGACATAGGGTTTAACTACGGGGCAGTTGTAGTGTCCCTGGATGAAAACAATGCCGTTGGAGCAAGTATCACCTCGCTGACCATGGGAGACATGGAGGTTCGCACCGTTGACTTCCCTGAGGGAACGGGAGAAAAATTCAGTGCCGGAAGCTTTGCGGCTGGTGTCTCATATGCAAGAAATCTAACCGACGCATTTTCAATAGGGGTTACTGCAAAGTACATTAACGAGCACATCTGGCATATGAGCGCCTCATCGTTTGCGCTCGACTTAGGGACCCTGTATCGAACTGGATTTCATGATTTCACGATTGGGATGAGTATCTCGAACTTTGGTACAAAGATGAGGTACGCTGGCGACGACGCAATCATCTACTATAACGTCAACCCCGGGCACTTTGGAAGCAATCAGACTGTCGTCGCTGACCTGAGAACGGACGAGTGGCCCATTCCACTTTTGTTCAGAGTTGGTGTTTCTATGCAGCCTCTTAAAGCAGAGGAGCACCGATTGATCGTCGATGTTGATGCACTTCACCCGAACGACAACACAGAGAGCCTCAACGTGGGGGCAGAGTACATCTTTCGTGATATTCTCTTTATTAGAGGCGGGTACAGAGCGCTTTTTCAACGAGATCGCCAGGGAGGACTCTCGTTAGGTGTTGGGGTAGCGTACGACATTGCAAGTGCTCGACTGAAAGCTGATTATTCCTGGAACGATTTCGGTGTTCTACAGAAAGTTCAGCGGTTTTCCATCGGCATTGAATTCTAAAATGATAAGGGAAAATGGTGAGGCATTTCCGAACAAAGTACGGATATTTTTCTGAGGATGGTTTTGAATATGTGATCACAAGACCTGATACCCCTCGACCCTGGGTGAATGTTATTTCTAATGGTGACTACGGCTTAGTCATTTCTCAGACAGGGAGTGGGTATAGCTGGCGAACGCATGCGAGCTTGAATCGAATTAACCGGTGGGAACAGGATCTCATCAAGGATGAGTGGGGGAAGTACATTTATGTCAAAGACAGAGAGAGCGGTGCAATTTGGTCTGCTGGATGGAAACCAGTTTGTACACCGCCTGACTCATACAGGTGCCGTCATGGCATTGGATACACAACGATCGAATCTTCCAACTTTGGCATTACAAGCTCATTTACGGTGTTCATTCCCAATGAGGAACCACTCGAGCTATGGTATCTCACCTTGAAAAACAGCACACAGAAGATCAGAAAGCTCACAATAATTTCTTTCCTTGAACTTTGCTTAGGCAATGCTCCTGATTGGCACCGAGAGTTCCACAAGTTGTTCATCGAAACGGAGTACGATGCTGAACTTTGTGCACTGTTTGCCACGAAACGCCTGTGGGAAGTGCCCGGGGAAAATGGCCACTGGAATGTGAGTTGGCCATATGTCGCATTTCATTCCTGCAGCGTTCCCGTAGAAAGCTTTGATTGCGACAAGGAAACTTTCTTGGGCAGATACGGGAACGTAATGCTACCGAAGGCTGTGGTGAAGGGGAGGGGGAGCAAGAGATGCGGTAAATGGTATGACTCGATTTTCAGCCTCTTCGCTAACATTGTGCTGGAGCCTGGTGAAATAAAAACCGTGATTTTCACACTGGGTGCAACTGAAGAAAAAACACAGGCGGTTGAACTTATCAAAAAGTACAGAAGCGAAGCGAATGTCACCCAGGCTTTTAGCCAGGTTGTCTCTCGCTGGCGTTCTATCCTCGGCGCTTCGGTGGTTGAGACTCCTGATCTATCATTGGACATTTTGCTCAATGTGTGGCTGAAGTACCAGGCAATTAGTGGTCGACTGTGGGGAAGGAGCGCTTACTATCAGACAGGTGGTGCCTACGGTTTTCGTGACCAGCTACAGGACTGTTTGATTTTCCTTGGCATTGATCCTCGCCAGGCGAAGCAACAAATTCTTCTCCACACACGGCACCAGTTCAAAGATGGGAACGTGTATCACTGGTGGCACCCGATGACCGAGTTGGGTTTACCTTCAGATCTTTCAGACACTATGCTGTGGTTGCCGTATGCAGTTTTATCCTACATTCAGGAGACGGGTGATTATTCTATTCTTGATCTGCAAGAGCCCTTTGTTGATGAAAAAAATTTGGCGACTCTCTACGAGCACTGTACTCTCGCAATTGATAGAGCGCTTTCACGCTTAAGCAAGCGTGGGTTGCCATTGATTGCCGCCGGAGATTGGAATGATGGCTTAAATGCCGTTGGACGGAAAATGCAGGGTGAATCGATCTGGCTTGGACATTTCCTGTATGCAATTTTGAGAGATTTCACTCGAGTGTGCATTTACTATGATGACAAAGAGCGAGCGCAAATGTATTCTATGTGTGCGGAGAAACTCAAAAAGAATTTGAACGCATATAGCTGGGACGGCAAATGGTATCGCCGAGCGACAAAAGATAGCGGCGAGCCCATCGGCAGTAAGTCAAATGCCGAGGGGAAAATTTATTTGAATGCACAAACATGGGCGATTATCAGCGGCGTTGCTGAGAATAAGCGTAGCCAGATTGCGATGAACGCTGTTGAGGAACACCTTGAGAAAAAGTTTGGACCGCTCTTGTTCTCTCCCGCCTATACAGCACCTGATGAGACGATCGGGTACCTTACCCGGTACGCGCCTGGAGTGCGAGAGAACAGCAGTGTCTATACTCATGCTGCAGTTTGGGCTATCATCGCTGAAGTTATCGCTGGTCGATGCGAGACAGCATATAGATTGTTCTCGAAGATCAATCCTATCAATCGTGGGATGAAGCCTGGTGAGTATTTCGCTGAACCCTACGTGACTCCGGGTAATATTGAAGGTCCTGCGTCTCCGTTTTTCGGAAGAGGAAGCTGGACGTGGTACACTGGCTCAGCAGCATGGCTATATCGTGCAGTCTTCGATTGGATTCTTGGCATACGCGCGGATTTTGATGGATTAATTATTGATCCTCATATTCCAAGTTCATGGCCGTTTTTTACGGCGAAGCGAACGTTCCGCGGAGCAACGTACCTCATTAAAGTTGAGAACCCTCATCGTGTAAATTGTGGTGTTGCAGAAATACGAATTGACGGGGTCATCAAGAGGGATTTGCACGCATTGGGCAGTGGATTCTTAGTCGAACCTCTTCCCGGAGACCATCACGAACTGGTTGTTGTCCTGGGTAAGCGTAGAAGGAACCTCGGTATTTCACTTTGCAAGGGGGAATTATAGAAAGCAAGCAATATGCACTGTTATCACACGTATGATCACTCAAGTTGTATTGTTGAATAATATACGAGGAGGTTTTGATATGAAACGCACTCATTGGTTTGGACTGGTGTGGCTGACGATGCTTTTGTCTGTGTCATCGCCAGTATCATTTTCGCAGGGGAAACCGGATGTCGTTGTCTTCGACGAAGATGACCCAATTGGTCAAGGGTACTACGACGCGTCCTATGGATTTGCATCAGGCGGGAGCACGTTAACTCTTAGGGGACCAGGAAACGATAAGCTGATCATTGATACAGCGCATTATTACACTGGGCACAACAGCGGCTTGCTCCAGTGGAAGTCAGCGAGTGGTGGAAACTGGAAGATTTTTGTTGCCAGCATCGGCTGGGCGTCAAGAGATGTGAGCGGTTACGATAGCGTCATCATCTTTGTGAATGGTCCCTCAGCAATATCCGCCGCAAATCTGCCAAAGGTTGGACTGGAAAGCAGCACAAACGTGAGCACTCCGACTGTGAGCATGGGCAGTTATCTACTGAGCGGCGTTGATGGGGATAGTACAACATGGCAGCGGGTAAGTATACCTCTGAATGCGTTCGAGCCGTACGGGGGCTTTTCACTGTCGAATTTTAAAGATGTGAACTTCAGCCAGGGAATAGCTGATAACACATTGAACACTCTCTGGATCGACAACATACGGATTGTTGCTAAGGTGTCGGTCGTAGACACAACCATTCCCCGTGCACCGCAGAATCTGATAACCCTTGCCGGGGATAAAAGCGCGATGCTCTATTGGGATCCTAATACTGAGTCGAATCTCCTTGGTTACAATATCTACCGTTCATTTGCTCTTGCTGGAACGTATACGAAGATAAATCCATCTCCGGTCACCTCACCGAGCTTTGCAGACCTGAATGTTTCAAACGGACAAACGTACTACTACTTTGTTCGTGCCGTTAATACAAATCAAAATGAAAGTCCCAACTCTGATACAGTGGCTGTCACTCCGAAGGGATTTGTCAGTGACGATGAATTTCTTGAGCTTCTCCAACGCACGGCGTTCAATTATTTCTGGTACGAGGCAAATCCATCAAATGGGCTCATTAGAGATAGAAGCGAACCAACATCTGCTGCGAGCATAGCAGCGGTTGGGTTCGGTCTGACGGCTATTGGGATTGCAATCGACCATGGCTGGATAACTCGCACTGCAGGGGCTGATCGAACATTGACTACCCTTACAACGTTCTGGCGGCAACCTCAGGGATCTGAGGCAACCGGGAAGATTGGATATAAAGGTTGGTTTTATCATTTTCTTAATATGAAAACGGCTGTACGTGAAGGGTCCTCAGAGCTCTCCCCAATTGACACGGGGTTGCTTTTAGCTGGCATTCTGTACGCAAGGCAGTACTTCGATGGCTCTGACCCAACTGAGGTTCAAATCCGTGCACTTGCTGATTCCATCTTTAACCGAGTCGACTGGACGTGGATGACCAACGGTGATTCTTCGTTGACGATGGGGTGGTACCCCGAGTCCGGTTTTCTCGGCGCACGATGGATTGGTTATAATGAGGCTATGATTCTTAACCTCCTGGGTATTGGTGCCAATATCAATCCATTGCCTCCCAGTGTTTGGAACTCGTGGCTCAGCGGCTATGACTGGGCAACATATTACGGGTATTCCTTCGTGCCATTTCCGCCGTTGTTTGGTCACCAATATTCTCATTGCTGGGTGGACTTTCGAGGAATCGCAGACTCGTATATGAAGGACAAAGGCATCACCTATTTTGAAAATTCACGGCGTGCAACGCTCGCTCAGCGAGAATATTGCATTGCGAACCCGGGAGGTTATCCCGGCTATGGATCAAATATTTGGGGACTAACAGCTTGCGATGGACCTGGGTCAACTGGCTTCTATGGCTACATCGCAAGAGGTGCGCCTCCTCCGCAGAACGATGATGGTACAATTGCTCCAACTGCCCCGGGTGGATCTATTCCTTTTACCCCTGAGTATTCGATTCCGGCTTTGCGCCACATGTACGATGTGTATCGTGAGTATATTTGGACGGCATATGGTTTCAGGGACGCTTTCAACCTCAAGGCGAATTGGTGGGGTCCTGATGTGATAGGGATTGATCAGGGTCCGATCATCATAATGGCTGAGAACTATAGAACCGGGCATGTCTGGCAGGTCTTTATGAGAAACACCGAAATCCAGCGAGGTCTTCAAAGGGCTGGGTTCAGCCCCGTTACGGAGGTTGCGCAGTCTTATAACGGTCTACCGGAGCACTATACGTTGGAACAGAACTACCCCAATCCATTTTCCGCCAGAGGTCGATCCGCCTACGGCGGAAATCCATCAACTGAGATTCGCTATAGCATTCCAGAAGATGGTTGGGTAACAATCAGGGTGTTTGATCTCCTCGGCCGGGATGTGATGACAGTTGTGAATGAATATAAGAAAGCTGGTAATCATTCCGTGCGACTTGATGGGAGTTCACTTCCTAGCGGCGTCTATTTCTATCGGATGTCAGTGAATGGAACAACGCTCGTGAGGAAGATGATGGTTCTAAGATGAAATGAAAAGTGATTCAACATAGTTGTGCAGTGGCGGCAAGAGAAAGGAGTGAGATTGGATGTGAATGTTGAGCGTAGCACCGTCGTCCTGAGCAAGATGGTGTCTATATCTATTGCATTCGTTGCTGTATTCTTGTTTGGCTGTGGATCAGCGAAGCAGAACGGGACCACAATTACCTTTTGGGCGATCGGTGCTGAGGGTGAGCGCGTTGCCCCTTTTGTCCGCGAGTTTGAGTCGCTGCATCCTGATATCCATGTGAATCTTGAGACCATCCCGTGGGGATCAGCGCACGACAAATTACTGACCGCTTATGCTGGCAATGCCACTCCAGATTTATGTCAGCTTGGCAATACCTGGATTGCTGAGCTTCAAGCGATGAACGCGATCATCGCACTTGACAGCTTCATCTCAAAATCATGTGTCGTGAGGAGAGAAGATTACTTCGATGGTATCTGGGAGACGAATGTCGTTGCGGGCAAAGTCTACGGCATCCCGTGGTACGTTGATACACGAGCACTTTTTTACCGAAAGGATTTACTTGCTCAGGCTGGGATGACTCGCCCCCCTGAGGATTGGGACGAGCTACTCGAAGCAGCGTCGTTGTTGACAGTCAAACACGAGAAAGAGAATAAAACGGTCAGTTATGGTCTTTATCTTCCTGTGAATCCAGGGCTTGAATGGGTTGAAGTTTTTTTTGCATGGCAGAACGGTGGAGAGATCTTGAAGGATAATGATTGCTATGCCAACGTTGAGTCGCCGGAGGTCCGAGAGGGTTTTGCGTACTACCTGAAGTTCTTTGAGAAGGGCTATAGTCCAAAGGAATCGAATATGACAACCAACCTTTACGAGGCTTTCGCAAGCGGATACATTGGAATGTTCATCAGCGGGCCCTGGAATGTATACGAAATAAAGCAGCGTTTCCCTTCTTTGAGTAATAGGTGGGCTGTTGCTCTTCTGCCGGCGAACAAGAATCGAGCATCCAATGCAGGGGGAAGCAGTTTGGTAATTTTTCGTAGCAGCAAAGATAAGGAAGCCGCATGGAAATTAATTGAATTTTTATCAACTACGGAAATTCAGCGGGACTTCTACAAAGCGAGCTTCGATTTGCCTGCGGTGAAAGAAGCGTGGGCGGATTCGAGTTTGCTTGGGGATCCCAACATGCGTGCATTCTACAAACAGCTTGAGTCGGCAAAGCCGTTTCCACGTATACCTGAATGGGAGCAGATCGCTGATAAAATGGGACAGTGGATTGAAGCTGCGGTGTGGGGTCGATATACACTTGATGAAGCATTGGCTGAAATGACAAGGGACATCAATAGGGTTCTGGAAAAGAGAAGATGGATGCTGAAGAATCAGAAAACCCTTCAGTAAGTACGTCCTTCTATGTAGCATGGGGCTCTCACCACGAGTGGAAACGCAGATGAAAAAAAGGATTTCCTCCTCTATTCCTTATTTGTTCATCGCACCCTCATTTATACTTCTTTTGCTATTTTTCGTCCTTCCAGTTCTGGCAGCGTTCTTGATGAGTTTTACAGATTTTGATATTTATGCGCTGGGCAGTATTGGAAACGCAAGGTTTGTCGGCATCATGAACTACACCCAGCTGGTTTCTGACTCTTTGTTTTGGAAGTCAATGGCAAACACTCTCTACTTTCTCGTGGTTGGAGGGCCAGTTACGATTTTCGTCGCACTTCTTGCTGCGGTTTTGCTCAACTCGAAGGTCGTGCGCTTGAAGGCGTTATTTCGTCTCGGATTTTTTGCTCCGGTTGTTGCAACTGTGGTGGCTGTAGCAGTTGTATGGCGGTATGTTTACCATCCTCGCTTCGGACTTTTCAACTTCGTTATTGGTTTTCTCGGAATTTCAAGCCGGGATTGGCTCAGTGACCCAATCTGGGCGATGCCTGCAATTATACTGTTTGCAGTGTGGAAGAATTTCGGTTACACGATGATGATTTTCCTGGCTGGATTGCAAGCCATCCCGGAGACGCTCTACGAGGCTGCAAAGATTGACGGAGCGAATCACTGGCAGCAATTTTGGAAAATCACTGTTCCGATGCTTGCTCCAACTACGCTTTTTGTTACAGTCATTACACTCATTGGATATTTTCAGGTTTTTGCCGAACCGTATATCATGACGGGAGGCGGACCCTTGAATCGCACTCTCTCGGTCGTCCTTTTGATGTATCGCGAAGGCTTTCGATACTGGAAAATGGGTTATGCAGCGTCCATTGCATTCATTCTCTTTGCTGTGATTTTTGTGTTGACGATGATTCAACTCCGTTTGCAAAAAGAGAGGCTCTGACGGTAGACCGCTGTCTCAGGCGAATGTTTATGCAGTGGTAAAACTAAATGGAAGGGAAATGCTTAGAAGGAAAGTGATAAGGTCTGTCATTCTCACATTGGTGCTGGGCATCGTCGTTCTCGTTGTGAGCGCCCCATTTTTTTGGATGGTGGCGATTTCATTTATGAAGACAGGGGAATCAAGTGCAGTTCCTCTTAGATTCCTGCCGGAACAGATGACTTTAGAACAATATGAGACACTTTTCCAACGCCTTAATTTTATGAGAAATTTTCTTAACAGCTTGCTCGTTTCTATTTTCATTACTGTTGCAAGTCTCTTTGTCAATTCACTTGCCGGTTTCGCTTTTGCAAAGTATCGGTTCAAAGGGCGAGGAGCTCTCTTCACAGCACTTCTGGCTACTATGGTGATCCCTGGGCAGGTCACGATGCTACCTGTGTTTCTTCTTTTGCGGGAGCTGGGAATGCTTAATTCTTATTGGGGGTTGGTTATTCCCGGAACGGCAAGCGTGTTCAGCATCTTCTTCTTCAGGCAGTATATGAAAAGTATCCCGGATGATCTTATTGACTCAGCACGGATCGATGGCTGCAGTGACTTCAGGATTTATTGGCAGATAATTCTCCCTCTTGCGCGGCCTGCATTGGTCACCTTAGGGTTATTCACATTTCTCGGATCATGGAACGACTTTCTCTGGCCACTCATCGTCATGAACAAGAGTTCTATGTACACACTGCCTGTTGCTCTATCAAATCTGATGGGAGAGCATGCCCAGGATACTGAGCTTATGATGGCTGGTTCAGTTGTTACCACGGTTCCGGTGATGATTGTGTTCTTAGCTCTCCAAAAAAGTTACGTCAGTGGCTTATTTGCGGGGAGCCTGCGCGAATAATGCAATTTCCCACTCCTTCTTGCCGCTGCAATACGTACACATCCACTCTTTGATCATGAAGGATAAAATCGTGAATGAAAAAGATTGCTGTTTTATCCGGGCGGATTGAATTTTCACTCAATGGCTTATGGGAAGTTGAGCCAGGAGAGAAAGAGGTCATTCCATTAGAATGGAACCATACTGTTCCAGTCCCATCGCTTGTTGACTCCGCGGATCCGAGCTATCCTTGGGAACGTTACGAATATCATTGGTACCGGAAGCGGTTCGTTCTTCCCCGGAACGTCGCATCCAGGAAAGCGTTCCTGAAAATTGAACAAAGTCAATTTGGAACTGAGGTATGGCTCAACGGTGAGCATATTGGCGGCTCAATTTCATGCTACACCTCGCATGAATACAGAGTCGATCCTTTCTTAAGAATTGGCGATGTCAATGAGCTAATTGTACGTGTTGGACAAAAACATACGCTTCCTCCTGAAAGTGCAGTTGGGAATGACATGGAGAGGCTCTCCTTTGTTCCAGGCTTGTGGGGCGATGTAAAGATCATCTTTACTGGGTCAGTAAGGGTAAGGCTGGTCCAGATTCTGCCAGATATAGCAAGGAGTGTCGCAACTGTTCGCCTCTGGATTCAGTATATAGAGTCTAAGAACACCTGGATTGAGTTAAATCCTTTTGTTGTGGAGAAAGCGTCGCAGAGAAAGGTATCGGTTCACCACGCCTTCAAGGTCTCTGGAATCAACACCGGTGAGAGGGAGATTTCCTTCCCTATAGCGATCAGGGATGTCAAGCTCTGGTCTCCAGAGTCGCCTTTCCTGTACGAACTTCATGTTTCGTTAACTGGTGAAAATGGTGAACTCCTCGATGAGTCCATTACAACATTTGGCATGCGTGAGTTCACCATCGATGGAGCTGATTTCTATCTGAATGGGAGGAAAATTCATCTGCGTGGAAGCAGCATCGCTTTTCACAGATTCTTATCTGATAAAGAAAAGGGTCTTCTCCCGTGGGACGAGAAGTGGATCCGGAAGGTTCTTGTTGAGATACCCAAGCAGCATAATTTCAATTTCTTTAGAGCGCATTTGGGCCATATGTACAACAGGTGGTACGAGATTGCTGATGAAGGGGGGATAATGATTCAGGATGAATGGCAATTCTGGGGAGTCACAGGAACGAGGGAGCAGATTATCAAAGAGTTCACCGAGTGGCTCCAGGACAACTGGAATCATCCAAGCATTGTGCTCTGGGATGCACTGAATGAGTCAACAAGTGAAGTTGTGCAGAAAGAGGTTATCCCGCTCATGAAGGCTCTTGATCCGACACGTTGTTGGGAATCGTACGACTTTTTTGAAGATCATCCGTATATCTACTCACTCGGACCTGTGCTACATAACCAGAAGTTCGGCTTCAGCCGCTCAATTGATGAGTTGAGAGATTCAAAGTACCCCTCTCAAGTGAATGAATATATCTGGTGGTGGGTTAACAAAGAGGGTAAGCCTTCTGAGCTCACAAAGAAAGTAATTAGCCGATGGCTTGGCGAGGAATATAACAGTGAGGATCTGCTTAGTCATCAGGCATTTTTGGCATCAGAGCTCACAGAGTTATTTCGCCGTTTGAGTGTGAAAGCGATCCAGCCCTTCGCGTACCTGAGCGCAGACAATGGGCCGACGTCTCATTGGTTTAGAGGGACTATTGAGAATCTCGAGCCGAAGCCAATAATGGCAGCCTTAAAAAATGCCTTCGAGCCGTTTGGTATTAGCATTGAACTGTGGGATAGACATTTTTTCTGCGGTGAAAGGCGTCAAGTGAAGCTCTACGTGATGAATGATTACCCGGAAGAACGGAGTGGTGTGCTTCGGTTCGGTGTCGTCAATGATGAAAATGTGTGGTTGACCGAACAAATCATACCTGTGCGGGCCAGCCCATTGAACCGCCACATTGAAAGCGTGACAGTTCCTTTCCCTGCTGAGGCTGGAGATTACAAAGTCCGTGCAGAATTGATAGATGGCGTTAGTGGGCGTGTGGCTATTAGTGAGAAAGTCGCTCATGTCTACGATGCCGTAAGAGTTGATCAATTTTTGAGGCAATTAGCCCTTGGTTTTCTTGGAAATGACGATGAGGTAATGAACTTCCTGCAAAGTGTTGGACTTAACGTTCAGCCTTACGATGGAAAATCAAGGGTGGACTTTGCCTGTGTGCTTGTTGTCGGAGATTTTATCAAAAGCGAAAGATACCTTAGTTTGCTCAATTCTCTTGAGCGTTTCATCCGGAAAGGCGGGACGGTGATCTTCATTGAGCCGGAATATTCAGTTGTCGGCGAAGTGCGATACAGTCTACCGGGCTCATTCACTCTTGCGGTGCGATATAGAAATGATACGAGTCAGGGGGGATACGACTCGTATGTTATACCGCAGGATATCGATCACCCTATATGGAAGGGACTGCGGAAAGAGGACTTACAGATGTTCAACGGTGCTTTCGGTGGAGAAGTTGTTTCTCAGCACAATCTTGTACCGTTAGCCCGCCACCGAGTATTAGCAAGATCGGGATTGGAACTGAGTCGCCTCGCAGCTGTTGAGATACCGTTGGGCACTGGATTTATTGTGATTACGAGCCTCCAACTGAGAGGGCGGCTTCTTCCAACTCCGAACTGCTACGAAGAGCTTTACGCCCGCAGGCCTGATCCCGTTGCCCAGCGCTTTCTGGTAAATCTCGTTGAAGCATACAGCAGAAAGGAAAATCTCTCTAAATCCTTGGATGACCGGGGCACTATTGCAATTGTCGATGTGAAAGCATCGTCATTCTATGATGATTTTACCTGGGCTTTTGCAGCTATTGACGGTATGGAGCAGACCGAGTGGAGGAGTAAAGATGGGGGCACGGAATGGTTGCAACTGGATACAGGCTTTCTCCACCTTATCGAAAGGATCTCCATTAAGTGGGGGAGTGCTCCAGCTGAGTATGTGATTAGCGCTTCTGTTGACCCGCAAGAGTGGGAAGTGGTCTGGCATAGCCGGAGTTCGGATCTGGAAGCAGTGAGCATCAACCTCCGCCGAACCAAGGCACGGTATATTCGGATTGAGTGCCTGAAACCGGCAAACCATTCGTTCTATTCGATCCGAGAAGTCGTTCTCTATGGCAGACCTGATGAGTCAAACCGCGCAGTGCAAATTTAGAGCGTTATGCTTCACCTTGTTCTTAGGCATTTAGTTAGCAGGAGGGATTTCATTCCTTCCTGGCTCATGTATATGTGAATTCTATAAATTTTTATTTGCTTTTCTTCAGCCGAATTGCAAAAGATCCATCCATATCGTGAACATGTGGGAGCGTTTCAACATATTTGCCGCTTAGATGTAGGACCTGCCGCGGCACAAATGGGGATGGATCATCAATTGAGAAGTCGGGATGATCGTTGAGGAATCTCTGAATTTGCTCAATGTTTTCTTCCGGCTCGATTGTGCACGTGCTGTAAACGAGGATACCATCTCGTTTGAGCAGTCGTGCTGCATTTTCCAGAAGCTCTCGCTGTATATCGGCGAGCTTTGCAATGTCCTCCGGCTCTCGCTTCCACTTTGAGTCTGGTTTCTTTCTAATGACGCCAAGCCCTGAGCATGGCGCATCAAGAATAATTTTGTCCGCCGGTTCTATATCAAGGTTTGCGGCATCCCCTTCCATGCAATGAACGTTTGGGAGCGCAAGTCGAGCGCACATATCTCGAAGCATCATAACCTTTGATTCATACTTGTCAACTGCGATGACCTCGCCGGTTCCTTGAAGCAGTTCAGCGATGTATGCTGTTTTTCCGCCAGGGGCAGCTGCGAGATCGATCACCCGGTCTCCCGGTTGAGGATTGAGGAGCAAGACTGGGAATGCAGTACTTTCATCTTGAACAGTAAAAAGGCCTCTCTGGAAGGGTTCAAATTCGGCAAGGCGGCTGATATGCTCAACCCTTAGAAATGTTGGCAGATAGTGTGAACGTTCGTATGGAATACCGTGCTTTTCAAGTAGTTGAAGAAAATCAGGGACGCTAATTTTCAGTGTGTTCACACGAATTGTAATCGGTGGGCGTTCGTTGTTTTTCTCAAGGAGCTTCGCCGTTTGGTCAAATCCATAGCGGTCTACCCAACGCTTTACCATCCAGGAAGGATGTGAAAGCATAATGGAAAGATAGTAGATCGGAGCTTCCTTTGGGTCAGGATAATGGATGGCGTCAATGGAACGGAGGATGCTTCGAAGAACGCCGTTGACGATTGCAGCCGATTTCTCCCCACGGAGTTTTTTCACGAATTCAACAGCCTCGTCAACGGCTGCATATTGCGGAATGCGGTCGAGAAAGAAAATTTGGTAGAGAGCAACGCGCATAGCATTTTTCACGTTTGTTTCCGCTTTGGTGAAATTGCCCCGATAGAACCCGTTTAGCACGTAATCAAGTTTTCCACGCCACCGGAGAACTCCGTGTACAAGCTCGGTCAACAGCCTGCGGTCTGCTTCGTTGAGTTCCTCGGATTGCAGCTCAAGGTCCAGGACCTTGTCGAGGTAAGCATCCATTCGCTCCACGCGGTTGAGAATTTTCACAGCTTTTCCACGCGGACCGTGATAAAATAAACGGGAGTCTGGTTGCGCATTCATTGTTCAGAAAATAAAAGAGCAGGCACTGTATGCCCGCTCTTCTTTTATTTTGTCAGAAATACTACTGCAATACGCCAGCACGAGTGCGATCTTTTTCGGTCAGCGCGAAGATGGTCCGAAGAAGATCTTCGTCAACCTGTGTCATGATGATCTTTCGCCGAGCCATGACCCGACGCGCGACCTCAATTGCTTTCTCAACCTTGTAGGTCTGGAAGCCTTCAGCTCCTCCCCAGGCAAACGAAGGAATCTCCTTCGGAGGCAACCCAGTACCGTAGATGTTACACGACACTCCCACCACCGTCCCAGTATTGAAGAGAGTCCCAATCCCGCTCTTTGAATGATCACCGACTGTTAAACCGACAAACATCGAGCCGGTATCGATCGATTTACCATTGATGACAACTTTAACGTTGCCATAGTTGTTTTTCAGATCGCTGTTGGTTGTGAGTGCACCGAGATTTACCCACGAGCCTATATAGGAATGCCCGAGAAAGCCCTCATGCTGTTTGTTCGAATACGAATGAACGATCGATGCATCAATCTCGCCGCCAACCTTACAAACTTCCCCTATGCTGGTGTTCTCATAAATCTTTGCACCGATTTTGAGAACTGACCCATCACCGATAAAGGCTGGACCAATGATCGTGACATTTGGAAAGATCTTAACGTTCTTCCCGATGACGACCGGTCCTTCCTCAGCATCAATGACGGCGGTTGGCATGATAACGCTTCCTTCCCCAACGAGAATATTTTCTGGATGAAGAAGGTATGCTCCTTCGTGAATTTTCGCTCCGTGCTGTGCCGGTGATTTGAATTCACTGGCAAGGAGTTTTGCGTCCTCTACGATTTGTTCTCCATTTTTGTTCACCAGCTCCCACGGATACTGAATTACTTGCACCTCAACATCTTTTGTGGGCAAGCCCTTCAAGCTCTCAACATCAAGTGCGCCATCTTCTAAGAATTTCAGTGAACGAACCTTTTTTGCGGTCACAAAAGCGCCAACGATTTCGTCTTTTGCCAGATAAAGCATCTCATGACCGGGGGAAGAGGGAAGTTTCTTTGCAAGGGTATCATCGGCAAGGACACGTCCGTTAATGAAGAGACAATCCTCATCTGGAAGGATGTTCACAGCCGCTGTGGGATTTTGCTGTTTCAGCGTATCGGTAAGATAGGTTCTCGCAAAGAGGGTAAGCGGAAGATCTGGATACACGCGTTGAATTTTCTCTCGCAGTGTGAAAATTCCGCACCGTAGGTCGTACGTCGGGCGCGTATATACAAGAGGAAGAAGTTGTACTGCCTTGGAATCTTCAAAGATGCAGAGTCTCATCGCAAGTCACTTTCTATTTCAAGCATTATTCAGGTTACCCGTAGTTTTCAAATTCGCCGGTCAACTTGGCTCCCGCTTCCTTATCAACGATGATTGTTGCTTTTCGGTGCATCTGGAGCATTGAAGCAGGAACCATCGCGGTGATTGGTCCTTCAACGGCTGCTTTGACTGCATCAGCCTTGTTTTTTCCATTGGCGAGAAGGATCACTTCCTTTGCATCCATGATCGTTCCAATTCCCATAGTGATTGCATATCGCGGAACGTCTTCTTTCCGAGGAAAGAAGCGTGCGTTATCTTCAATAGTTTTCTTTGTGAGTGTCTTAATTCTTGTCCGGGAACCAAGAGAGGACCCGGGCTCGTTAAACGCAATATGTCCATTGGCTCCGATACCCAGAATCTGAAGATCAATACCTCCAGCTCTCTTGATCTCGTCCTCGTACCACTGGCAGAATGCGTCAATGTCCGTCGCCATGCCGTCAGGAATATGGACGAATCGTGGGTCAACATTGATATGTTTGAAAAGATTCTCCCACATGAAGTAGTGGTAGCTCTGGTCATGGCTTGGTGGGAGTCCAATATACTCATCGAGATTAAACGTAGTCACTTTGGAGAAATCCAGCCCATCGGTCTTGTGCATTCGGATAAGTTCCTTGTACAGTCCAAGTGGTGTACTCCCGGTAGCCAGCCCAAGAACGAGGTTCGGCTTCTTTCGAAGACGATCTGCGACAATCTTCGCAGCTTCCTTGCTCATTTCCTCATATGTGTCCTTCACAATGACTAACATTACTGATCTTCTCCTTCTGTTGGTTTAATTCATAAAAAAACCGTCTGCCTGAGCGGACGGCTCTTGTGAAAGAAACTTGTTCAAGGTTGAGATTGTTCGGCGGATTCTTTCTTCGAGTACTTTTTCATGTATTTTTCGACTCTTCCCGCGGAATCTACGAACTTCTGTTTTCCCGTGAAAAATGGATGGCATTTGGAACAAATCTCAAGTTTGATGATGCCAGTTCGTGTCGAACGAGTCTGAAATGTGTTTCCGCACACGCAAACAACCGTCGCAAGACCGTACTCTGGATGAATTCCTTTCTTCATTGAAGTGCACCTCTGCTTTGTTTATGGCTCTCAAAAAATATAATATAGTTATTCCTCCGCATTGTTGCAATCAGATAATTAAATGTACTGTCATCAAAGAACTAAAAGGGACTACCCGCGATTGTCGCTCATAGGGTCAATAACAGCGGTTGTATCTAAGAACTATTTTTTGTAAATTAAAATCACAGTACCCTTGTGGAAAAGAGTGGTTTTGCCAATTAAGCGCTGTGACGCACCTAAGAGCTCGGTAGTTGAAAGCGCCTGGACCGGCTGTGTTGGAAGGCCCCGTTGGCGCAGTCGATTTTCCCGCCTGACCCTTCCAGGCAGTTTGCCATAGGTTCGCCGCAGGCGGAAGTGTCATTTCGATCTCGATGAATGGAGGTTCAATGAAATTCAGCATTCTGAGCAGTGAGCTCCAGAAAGCTCTCGCAAAACTCATGGGCGTTGTTCCTTCCAAATCTACGATGCCAATTTTGGAGCACATCCTTGTTGAAGTATTTCGAGATGAAAGTGGTCAAAGTGCGCTGAGGCTTACTGCTACTGATTTAGAAATTACTATCTCAGTTACAGTTCCTCTTGGCATCACCAATGGAACTCATGAGCCCGGGAAGATCGCAGTTCCAGCTCGGCGACTGATGGATACGGTCCGAGCCTTGCCCGAGGTGCCGCTTTCGTTCTCCGCGGAGCCTGGTACAAACAAAGTTATCATTTTGACAGAGACCGGTGAATATCAACTCACGGGGGAATCGAGCGAAGAGTACCCGATCCCGGGCGAGTCGGGATTGATTTTCCAAGCAGGGGAGTCTGCTGTTGAATTTTCCGTTGAGGGCGAAGTTCTTAAAAACCTTGCAGCAAAGACGGTGTTTGCTGTCAGCACCGATGAGCTTCGTCCTGCTATGATGGGGGTGCTGTTGCAGATTCGCTCCAATGAATTGCGAGCTGTCTCCACAGATGGGCATCGGTTAGTCCTGGTTATCAGAAAAGAATTTTCATCTAATGTAGAACGTGATCTCATCGTTCCTGCCAAGGCAATGAATCTTCTCCTCCGCTCGATTGAGCCAGCTCCATCAACCCCCGCATTGGCAGGGAAAGGACTTGTCGTCGTTACTGCCGGGCAGACGCATATTAAATTTGCTCTTGACTCCAGTATTATCATTTCCCGTTTGATAGAGGAATCTTACCCGAACTATGAAAGTGTTATTCCTCTGGATAATAACAAACAGCTTGTGGTGAATCGCTTTGAGCTTCTGGCTGCTGTGCGGCGCGTTGCGCTCTACTCAAGTTCAGTCACGCACCAGATTCGCCTGCAAGTCGTTTCGGGGAATGAAGGTGTAAGTGCTTCACACTTTCTTGAACTCTCTGCGGAGGATGTTGATTTTGGGGGCGGTGCTCGGGAACGCATCGCTTGCACGTATGAAGGGGAGCCGTTGGAAATTGGATTTAATGCAAGATATATTGAAGATTTGTTGACGCATCTTGATTCCGAAGAAGTTTTGTTCGAGTTTAGTACACCGACACGAGCCGCCATCGTAAAGCCCCAAGCTTCCCCGACCAAAGAGGATATTCTTATGCTCGTGATGCCAATTCGACTCAATAGTTAGAAACTGAAAATTGTTTAATCATGAACAGTCCGCGAGGTTCCGAAAAATGCCACAACGTGATCTGCCGAAGGCGAACAATCAGGGAGGTCTCATTGTGGCTGTGACTCTCAAGGACACAATGATCAATGGTTCTTAAGTCACTTGTTCTGAATAATTTTCGAAATCACCGCAGTACTAGCCTGACGTTTTCTGATCGCTTCAACGCTTTCATCGGCGGCAATGGCCAGGGGAAAACAAGCATCCTGGAAGCGATTTCTTACCTATGTCTCACAAAGAGCTTCGCTGGGAGTGACGCTACTGTTGTGACGCGCGATGAAAACGAATTTCGCGTGCAGGGCAAATTCCGTTCCGATTTCGGTCCCTCAGGGAAGTGCACGGAAAGCACTGTGGAACTTCTGTATAGAAAATCGGATGGGAAGAAGGTTCTTCAGGTCAACCAGGCTACAGTTGACTCGTTTTCAGCGTTCATTGGTAGTTATCCTGCAGTTATTCTTGCCTCAGATTACGAGCAGATTACTCTCGGACCACCTTCTGCTCGACGGCGATTTCTTGATATGTTGTTATCACAAGCATCCCGGATGTACTTGGAAGATTTAATGGCATACCGCCGGGTGCAGCGGAATCGAAATCGGATTCTCCTTGATATGCGTAACCGAGCCTCGGGTCGGTCTGAGCCATCCAGCTCAGAGATGAGCCTGCTGGAGCCGTGGGATGAACAATTGAGCTTTCTCGGCTCACGAATTATGGAAAAGCGAATGACAGTTCTCAGCGAACTTCAGCCATATATCGAAAATGCATACAGGGAAATAGCTGGAGTGGCAGAGCATCCTGAGGTTCATTATGAACCTTCAATTCCCATTTCCGCCGAAGGTGGACTGAGTCGTTCGGATCTGGAGGGGCTTCTGCGAGAGGCTCTGAAGGACAATATACGCAACGACATTCTGTTAGGACGAACCGGAATAGGTCCTCATCTTGATGAACTTCTCTTTGTTCTCGATGATTTGGAGGTTCGACGGTACGCCTCGCGAGGGCAACACAAGACTTTTCTCGTGGCTTTGAAGATCGCTGAGTTTTTCTATCTCAAGGAGAAATTGCAAGAAACCCCATTGCTTCTATTCGATGATGTGATTGTTGAACTCGATGAGGAGCGTGCAAAGTCGTTAGTTAGTATGCTGGGGAGATTGGGCCAAACCTTTGTGAGCGCAACAGATGGGCGATTTCTCCAGTATCTTCCTGCAGGAGATTTCAGAGAGTTTGAGGTGATTAGTGGGACCGTTGAAGCGCACACAATCGAACCCGCAGCCCATTGGGAGCGTGTTTGATCAGCTTTTCCGCCAATTAGGATTGACCAGACGGCTGCACCAGTATGATGTCGTTGCGCAATGGAGAGAAATTGTAGGTGAGCAGATAGCGCAAGTGAGCGAGGCGACCCGAGTTGAAAATGGTGTGCTGTTTGTGCATGTAAAATCGAGTGCGTGGCGAAACGAGCTCCTGCTCCGTAAGCAGGAAATCCTTGCCCGTATTCAATTACGCTTTCGACGCGCTGGAATTCATGATATTCATTTTCAGTGAAGCATTGTTATGACAAAGAGATCAATTACAACACAGCGAAGCCTTCGACCGCGAAGCTCCAAACAAACTGCCTCTGAACAGAAGGCAGCTAAGCCCCCCTACGGAGCGAAACAACGTGGTACCACCGAGGGCTATGGTGCTGACGCCATTCAAGTTCTCAAAGGTCTTGAGGCTGTTCGCCGTCGCCCCGCAATGTACATCGGGGACGTAAGCAGTCGTGGGTTACATCACCTTGTATACGAGGTTGTGGACAACAGCATTGATGAAGCTGTTGCCGGGTATTGCAAGAATATTGATGTAACTATCAACAAAGACGGTTCAGTAACGGTTACTGATGATGGAAGAGGTATCCCCACGGACATTCATCCTACGGAGAAACGGTCGGCTCTTGAGGTTGTGATGACTGTTCTTCATGCAGGTGGGAAATTCGACAAGTCGGCTTACAAAGTCTCAGGGGGCTTACACGGAGTTGGTGTTTCGGTGGTCAATGCTCTATCGGAGGAGCTTGAGGTTGAGGTATACCGTGAAGGAAAGACCTGGTATCAAAAGTACCGTCGTGGCGAGCCGGTCACCCCTGTAAAGGTAATTGGCAGTTCCGACCGGACGGGGACGAAGATTCGTTTCTTACCGGATGGGCAGATTTTTAAGTCGCGTAGTTTCAAGTTCGAGACCCTTGCTGAGCGGATGCGGGAGCTTGCCTATCTTAATCCCGATCTTACAATTCGGATTGCGGATGCTCGCACGAAAGAGGAGAGCGTATTTCACTACAAGGGGGGAATTGTTGAATTCGTGAAATACGTTGATGCAACCAGGCCTGTTCTGATCAAATCGCCTATCTATATCTCTGGGTCGCAGGAGGGGGTGCAAGTTGATGTTGCCTTTCAGTACAACGAGTCCTTTACAGAGAACGTTTTTACCTACGTGAATAATATCAGCACGCATGAGGGGGGTACGCATCTTGTTGGCTTCCGGACTGCGCTAACTCGCACGCTTAACTCGTATGCAGCGAAGAACAATCTTGTCAAAGATGGATCACTTCAGTTAACAGGTGATGATTTCCGTGAAGGGCTAACGGCTGTCATCAGCGTGAAAGTCCCGGACCCGCAATTCGAAGGTCAAACTAAGACAAAACTTGGCAACAGCGAAGTCAAGAGCATTGTCGAGTCCATTGTTGGCGACCAGCTAAGTAGATGGCTTGAAGAAAACCCTGCTGATGCACGACGGATCATTGAGAAGTGTGTTCGGGCGGCTGAGGCACGGGAAGCAGCTCGCAAGGCACGCGATCTCACTCGTCGCAAGAGTGCCCTTGATAGCTCAAGTTTACCCGGGAAATTAGCTGACTGCTCGATCACTAATCCTGAGCACGCGGAGCTCTACATTGTTGAAGGAGATTCGGCGGGAGGGAGTGCGAAGCAGGGTCGAGATCGCCGTTTCCAGGCAATTCTTCCAATCAAGGGGAAAATTCTCAATGTAGAGAAAGCACGGCTCCACAAAATTCTTGAGAACGAGGAAATCCGTGCGATCTTCACTGCAATTGGCGCTGGTGTTGGAGAAGGCTTCGATCCCGATAAGGTTCGCTACGGCAAGATCATCATTATGACCGATGCCGATGTTGATGGTTCACACATACGAACTCTTCTGCTTACGCTATTCTTCCGATATATGCGCGATCTTATCGAGCTGGGGAAAGTCTACATCGCTCAACCCCCTCTTTATAAGTTGAAGAAGGGAAAAGCCGAATACTATGCGTACGATGATGACCAACGGGATGAAATCTTAAAAAGGCTGCGAAGTGAGAAGCGCTCCAGGACGGAGAAAGAAGAAACTGTAAGCGAGGAAGAGGGTGGTATGTCCGTAGACGGTGTTGTTATCTCGCGGTTCAAAGGACTCGGAGAAATGAATCCAGAGCAACTCTGGGCAACAACGATGAACCCGGAAACGCGCACAATTCTTCAGGTGACCGTTGAGAATGCCGCTGACGCTGATCGGACGTTTTCCATTCTTATGGGGGATGATGTCGAGCCTCGTCGGGAGTTCATTGAGAAAAATGCCAAGTATGTGCGGAACTTAGACGTGTAGGTCGTGTTTTGTACTGATAGCAGATCTTAGAGTTCAGCAAAGCTTGCTTATCACCATGTTGTCTTGTCAAGAATTTTAATATCTCTTACCGAAAAGAAAGGTTAAAACAATGGCTGACCGAGTTATGATGTTTGTTGACGGATCATATTTGTTCCATTCCATTCGCACGTTCGATCCGAACTATCGCATTGATTATAACAAACTTGTGAATCGCTTAATGGAAGTTGACCCCAGTTTTCGGCTGACGAGGAAGTACTATTATGGTTCGCGAGCAACTTTGCCAGTCGATGAAGAGCAGGCGGTGAAACAGGAAAAGCTCTTCGACCGATTGCGAGACATGAAATTTGACCTCACGATACTGGAATTAAGCACTGTCTATGACCCGCAAGCCGGGGGCATGCGATATCGCGAGAAGGGTGTTGATGTGGCAATCGCTGTTGATGTTCTCACGCTTGCACACAACCGGGCGTTCGATGTTGCTATTCTTGTGAGCGGGGACGGAGATTTCATTCGGCTTGTGAAAGCCGTTAAGCAACTTGGGCAGCGTGTAATGATCGCTGCTTTCCGACACAGTTGTGCTCCCGCATTGATGGAAGCATCCGATTTCCCCCCGGTCTGGATCGATTCGTTCACTGAGGATGTGAAGCTAACCTTCGAACCTTCAGATAATGAGCTAACTGAACGAATGCTTTACGATGCGACTTGCTCTGTCTGTGGTGCTCCGGTGCGTGTTCCGTTTCACCCGGACGGAGTTCGCCCTGTCTACTGCCGTGAGCATCTGCCGATAAGACCGGTATACTGAGACGATGTTCGGTTACCCTCTGGCTTAGATTTAAAGGAGAAGTTGTTGTATGGCGATGTTTCAAGAGAACGTTATTCCTGTTGATATTGAAGATGAGATGAAGGGATCTTACATCGACTATGCGATGTCGGTCATCGTCTCGCGTGCTCTTCCTGATGTGCGTGATGGATTGAAACCGGTCCATCGTCGCGTGCTCTATGGCATGTCAGAACTTGGGTTGACGAGCAATCGTCCTTACAAGAAAAGTGCACGTATTGTTGGCGAAGTTCTCGGGAAATATCATCCGCACGGCGATGCTGCTGTATATGATACAATGGTGCGGATGGCGCAAGATTTCTCCATGCGGTATCCTCTCATAGATGGACAGGGGAACTTTGGCTCAATTGATGGTGATGCTCCCGCTGCTATGCGATACACTGAGGCGCGGCTCTCCCGCCTCGCTGAGGAAATGCTCCGTGATATTGAAAAGGACACCGTTGACTTTGTTCCGAACTTCGATGAATCGCTGAAAGAACCGACTGTTCTTCCATCCCTTCTCCCCAACCTTCTGGTTAATGGAACTGCTGGCATCGCTGTCGGTATGGCTACGAATATCCCCCCTCATAATCTCTCTGAAGTTGTCGACGGACTCGTTGCTTTAATCAATGACCCGTCTCTTGAAGACAAGAAGCTTCTCAAATATATTCTTGCTCCCGATTTTCCGACTGCAGGAATAATCTATGGCTATGAAGGAGTCCGAGAGGCTTACCTTACGGGGAGAGGTCGCATTGTTGTTCGTGCTCGAGCGAATATTGAGACTACAAAAGGTGATAGGCAAAATATTATCGTCACTGAACTTCCATACCAGGTGAATAAGGCAAATCTCATTGAGAAGATTGCTGAACTGGTTCGAGATAAGAAGATTGAAGATATTGCCGACATTCGTGATGAATCGGACCGGGACGGACTACGGATCGTCATAGAGCTGAAGCGTGACGCCAATGCAAAGGTGGTTTTGAACAATCTCTACTTGCATACACAAATGCAGACTACCTTTGGCGTCATCATGTTAGCCCTCGTTGATGGCAGGCCTCAAATTCTAACACTCCGACAGATGATGGAGCACTTCCTCCAGCATCGAAATACCGTAGTTGTTCGCCGTTCTAAGTATGAACTCAGCGAGGCGGAGAAGCGGGCTCACATACTCGAAGGATATCTGATCGCTCTTGACAACATCGATGCAGTCATTGCGCTCATCAAGAAATCCAGGGACGTGGAAACGGCTAAACTCGGTCTGATGCGAAAGTTCAAGCTCTCCGAGATTCAGGCAAAGGCGATCCTCGACATGCGGCTTCAGAAACTCACCGGCTTGGAGCGGCGGAAGGTCGAAGAAGAGTACCGCGAAACTATTAAACTCATCGAAAAATTGAAGGCTATCTTAAAGAGCAAACAGCTCCAGATGCAGATTATCAAAGATGAGTTGCTGGAACTCAAGAATAAATACGGCGATGAGCGACGGACGGAAGTTATCTACGATGTCAAGGAATTCAGCATTGAAGATATGATTGCTGAAGAAAATGTCGTCATCATGATCAGTCATAACGGATTCATCAAGCGGTTCCCGGTTTCCGGCTATCGTCGCCAGTCGCGCGGTGGGAAGGGAATCACCGGCGCTACCACCGATGAAGAAGATTTTATCGAGCATATGTTCATTGCTTCAACGCATGACTACATACTCTTCTTCACTGATAAAGGTCGGTGCTACTGGTTGAAGGTATTCGAAATTCCGGAATCTGGACGTGCTTCCCGCGGACGATCGATTGTAAACCTTATCGAAAAAGAAAAAGATGAGCAGATCACAGCTTTTCTCAGCGTAGATCAGTTTGATGAAAGCCGATATGTGGTTATGGTGACAGAGCAAGGTCTTATCAAAAAGACCCCCCTTTCTGAATACGGCAATCCTCGGCGGACCGGAATAACAGCCCTGAGTTTGCATGACGATGACAAACTGATCGATGTGAAACTGACAGATGGATCTCAGGATGTGATCATTGGAACTGAACAGGGGATGGCTATTCGTTTCTCAGAGAGCGAAGTCCGTCCAATGGGGAGAACTGCCGCTGGTGTGCGAGCTATTAAACTTGCTAAGAACGATCGAGTTGTCGGAGCAGTTGCCTTAGTTGGCCAGGGGAGGACAAATGTTTCCGTCCTTGTTGCTACGGAAAATGGATTCGGCAAACGAAGTGATGTCAGTGAGTACCGTATCACTCGCCGCGGCGGCAAGGGCATCATCACTGTGAAAGTAACTGAAAAGACAGGAAAGATGGTCGCGGTGAAGCATGTCACCGATAACGATGACGTCGTGGTGGTGACGACAAAGGGGATGATAATCCGTCAACACGCGAAGGACATTCGACTTCTCGGCAGAAACACCCAGGGGGTCCGGCTAATTAGACTCAATGAGGGGGATACCATCGCTGCTGTGGCGGCTGTAGTTGCTGAGGAAGCTGAGGAGGAATCCGCGAGGTCAAACGCGCAAAGCGGGACTGAATTCGAAATATCTCAAGACGGGGGTCCCAATCCCGACAGCGTCGGGACTGCAAAAGCCAAACCAACTGCACAATCTTCTCCTTTACAAATCAGTCTGTTTAGTAGAGAAATAAAGGAAAAGGGGAAAAGGAAAAAACCAGGTAAATCTGCGGCAAAATCGAAGCGCCGTAAGTAGGTTATTGCCTTTGCATAACCTGGCTTGTTTTAACTTCACCCCTTGTTGCCAGTTTCGAGCAAATCCAGCTCTGTTGCTCTAATGCGGCGGTTTTCTTTTCCCCGTACTACCGAAAAAGCGGCAGCGAGCAGGCATAAAACAATTGAAACTCTGAAGGCGCTGTGCATCCCGACGACGAACGCCTGCATTGGCTGTGAGCCGAGTGTAACAGTGGTGCCGACGAAAATCTGCATTACCACTTTACGCGGAAGGCTGCTTGCTGCGACTGCCAGCGCCAGGGCGAAACTCGTCACCATTCCAGCTTGTCGCAGCGTTGCCAGTGTTGCCGAAGCGATGCCCAAGCGCTTCACTGGTGCCCCATTCATTGCTGCGCTTGTGTTCGGAGACCAGAACATTCCTCCGCCCAGCCCCATCAGAGCCAAGCCAGCAGCAAGTTGAAAGTAGGGTGTTGCCGGGGTCAGCCTGGTGAACCACATCAACGCAGCTGCCTGCAACAGTAAGCCCAGCGTTGCAGGAACCCGTGCACCAATGCGATCTGCCAGCCAGCCGCTCAGTGGCGCTACTACGGCGGAAACAATTGGCAGCGGGATCAGAAGCAGTGCGGCTTTAAGTGGGTTATAGCCGCGCACGGCTTGAAGGTAAAACACGATCAGGAAATTCACTGCGAACAAGCCCAACGATTGCAGCATGGCTGCGAGAACGGAAAAATTGTAGACCCGATTCTTAAACAGTGAGAAATCGAGCATTGGATCTACTGTTCCTTTCTCCCACCAAAAGAACAGCGCCAGGGAGATAACAAAGGCAGCAAACAGTAAGAGAATTGGCAGCTTCGTCCAGCCGTATTCGATGCCCAGAGTCAATGCGAGCAGGATTGCGATCAGGCTAAAGCTGAAAAGCGCTGCACCGACGGGATCAAATTTCTCGCCCTGCTTTGGCTCAGACATTTCGTGGAGAGCACGATAAGCCCACAGTGCGCCCAGCGTTCCAATGGGTACATTTATGAAGAAAATCCAACGCCAATCTGTTACTGTGAGAATCAGACCGCCAAGGATTGGGCTGGCTACCCCGCCCAGTGCCCACGTGACACCGTTAATTCCAAGTGCGCGCCCACGCTCGTGCGGCGGAAAAACTTCTGTAATGATCGCCGGACTGTTCACCAACATCATTGCAGCGCCACTGCCTTGCAACAGCCGAAACAGGATTAACTGCGTTGCATTAGTTGAGAAGCCGCATAAGGCAGACCCAATGGTAAAAACAACAAAACCCAGGTTGTACATCCGCACGCGTCCAAGCATATCGGCGATGCGCCCGAACGTCAACAAGAAAACCGTGCTTACAAGGATGTAGCCCATGATGACCCATACCATGTGGATCAGGTCAGCATGCAATTTCACCATCATGTCAGGCAGCGCAAGGACGACAATGGTACTGTCAATCGATGCCATTAGCGCGCCAATAGTTGTCACGCTTAGAGCTATCCACTTATATTCCACGTGTCCAAGCCATCTTATACGAGGTCTGTAGCGCATAAGGCATGCCTATTACGATTTGGAGCTTACAACAAGTTAATTGCTTGTATTGTGTTCATCGTTATTCTGCTGATATTGAAGCCGGCTCTTATCATAATTTCTTAGACATTTTGTGAAAGCTGAGAACAGTGGCTTCTGTCAACTTTATAGAAAAGTCCCCAATTACCCGATAGCCCACTTTCCCGTAAAATGTGATGGCGTCAACGTTTTCTTTCTCAACTTCCAGCAGTATCCTTTTCGCTTCTTTTTCTCTTGCCTTCTTCTCTATTTCAGCCATTAATTTCGTCCCGACCCCTTTTCCTCGGTACTGAGGATAAGTCGCCACGTTGCTTATATAGAAATCATTCTCCGATAACGGACCTACTGTTTTACTAAATTTTGCCAGCTGGGGAAGTCTCTTTAATAAACTGCCTTTCATTTCAGCAAACAACAATGTGCCTGTTACTAGGCTTTCTTCCTTTTTGGTTTTCCAGTCGTAACCTAAGATCATTCCTGCTGGTCTCCTGTCAACATCAGCAAAATAGGCGTGCTCAAAGCTAAAAAGATTGTGGCGCTCAAAGAATAGATGTTGTAATATCGTTCTAATTTTCTCGCCAAAAAGGATGGGGAAATAGGGAGCTGATATTATCATAAGCTCAGCAAAGTCCCTCGCATCATCCTGTGAGGCGTTTCTTATTGAGACATTATTCATTTAGCTCATCAGGAGTCCGCGACATACGTCAGGTATGAGAGATTGTTCATTAGATGGGAATTCTCAAGATACTCACGACGATTTCATAAATTAAACACGGTGTGGTATGATTTTGTTCCCTTTTTGAGAGTTTGAATAATTGAGCTCTGTCCATTATATTAATTGTCGTGCAGTTCGTAAGGTGCCTTTGCGCCCGTAGCTCAACAGGAAAGAGCATCAGCCTTCTAAGCTGAGGGTTGGGCGTTCGAGTCGCCCCGGGCGCGCATTTGTTGCGCCCAGATATCCGGAGCCGAAACGGTGACCGTAGTTCAGTTGGTTAGAACGCCAGGTTGTGGCCCTGGAGGCCGAGGGTTCGAGTCCCTCCGGTCACCCCGCAGTCCCCATCGTCTAGAGGCCTAGGACATGAGCTTTTCAAGCTCAGAACACCGGTTCGAATCCGGTTGGGGACACATCTCCCTCTACGGATAAAGACGTCAGAGCTTTTCCTGTCCTTTCTGTACAGGCAAAGCATCCTTAATTGCAATCCGATTCTCGAAACGAAACCGTGCCGCTTGCGCTGTTATTTCAGGCGAGCTCTTTCAAAGTATGCCACGGCTGAATCACCTGGTGTCGATACTAGTTTGCCGGTCAGCTTATATGGTGGTTCAGTATAGTACCTCCAGATCCATGCCTCTGAATATGAGCGCTCTTCTTGAGGGAGCAGTTTCATCGTCCATGCGACCTGGGCAAATGCCTTATCCGCTGACCACTGATAAAGCAACTTGCCATTGCGGTCGTACACAAGGAAATCATAAATCTGTGACGTAGCGAAATGTAGTTCGATCGGCGATTGGCCTCTGTTGCCGAATCGGAGTGTGAACCGATAAGCATCAAAGGGTCCCATAACTGGAAGCTGTTTGATTTCGACCGCGACCCAGAGTGGGAACTGCTTCACAGGGACAGTGCGTAGTATTTTTTTATTTGCGCCTATAACCTCAATATTGAGCAATGAAGCTAACGGATAATCTCGCACAATCACGCTGTCGGAATATGGGAGGGGCGGTTCAGGGGCACGACCGCTCCGTATTTTGCGCATAAGGGGGATGATGAGAACCTTAGCCTGTGTTATCTCCAATGCAAAGTGGTCAAGTTTCCATGATGGGTCTGGAAGCCAGCCTTTTACATAGACAACAAATGGCTTAGGTGCGAGAACCGTGTCTGGCACCGCGACGCTGTCAATGTAAGCTTTGTACAGATTGTTCAGAATGGGTTCAACTGGGGTGAGTGTCCGCTCGCAACCCGGCATCCTGAGAATGGTAGCGAAGAAGAAGCTTGCAAGTTGAACGGTTATATTCAGCGATTTAGTCATGACCAGCCCCTTCCTTTCAAAGCCTCGTAGGTACATGTATTCCTGTAGCTTTTCTAAGTGAAAATTTACGGATGTTAAGGAAGCAGGTCAAGGAAGGGTCAGGCGTGGACGATGGGGTCCGACCAATGTGAAAGAGGGTTTTGTTCAATAAATCGAGACGGTTGCTTTGGAATCTGTTTTTTTGTAAGATGTATAATGTGTTCCCGGATATTTTTCAAGAGGAGCCCTGATGAGTCTGCTTGTTATTGGATCTCTGGCGCTTGATACAATTGAGACGCCATTTGGTCGTGCTGATGAAGAACTGGGAGGGTCTGCGGTTTATATTTCTCTTGCTGCAAGCTATTTTGATGCTCCGGTTCGGGTTGTTGGTGTTATCGGAGATGATTTTCCACAGTGGGGGCTTACGGAGCTTGAGGAGCGTAATATTGATCTGGAAGGCTTGCAGATTGTCAAGGGAGGCCGTACTTTTCGTTGGCATGGACGATACCACTATGACCTGAACGCTCGTGATACCATCAAGACAGAACTCAATGTATTCGAATCATTTGATCCTGTAATTCCCGGGGCGTACCGAAAAACACCGTATGTGTGCCTTGGAAACATTGACCCGGTTCTTCAATTGAAGGTTCTGGATCAGATTGAGAAGCCTCGTCTTGTTCTTGGGGACACTATGAATTTCTGGATCGAGGGAAAGCGCAATGCGCTTATGAAGACGTTGACCCGGGTGAATGTGCTTGTTGTCAATGATTCTGAAGCACGCCTGCTTGCAAGGGAACCCAATCTCATAAAGGCTGCAAAAATCATCCTGAGTTTTGGTCCGTCTATAGTCATTATCAAAAAAGGGGAGCATGGAGCGCTTCTTGTTACCGAATCCACCATTTTTTCTGCTCCTGCTTATCCTCTGGAAAACATTTATGATCCGACAGGTGCTGGTGACGCTTTTGCCGGGGGTTTTATAGGCTGGTTGGCAAAGACTGATGATCTTTCTGATGAGAACTTGAAACGAGCTGTAATTTATGGTAGTACCATGGCTTCGTTCTGTGTGGAGGAATTTGGTATTGGTGGACTCCGTGATCTCACGTACTTGCAAATCCAGGATCGCTTCCGTGAGTTCCGCGAGCTGTCTCGGTTTGAGGAGGTAGAAATGGAGTGAATGTTCGTGCGTTGACGTGGACAGGCAGTCACCTTCGCTTCATTGACCAGACAAGGCTTCCCCACGAAGAATCTATTGTCGAAACTGATGACTATCGTGTTGTCCTTGATGCGATAAGGCGACTGGCAATTCGTGGCGCTCCTGCACTGGGCATCGCAGGCGCATTTGGTGTTGTTCTCGCTGCTCGCTCCTTTCGTTCGTGTCCCTTGCCACAATTTGTCTCGCTTCTTGAAAAAGTAATTGATGAACTCCGATCAACACGACCAACAGCGGTCAATCTTCCCAATGCGCTTGAAAGCATGCGGCATATTCTCCAGGGGAACAAGAATGCTCGCACAGATGAGATTATTGAACGGCTGACAGAGAAAGCGATTTCGCTTCTACGTGATGATGAAGAACGGTGTCGGGCGATAGGTATGCACGGAGCTTCTCTTCTTGATGATGGCTGGAGCGTTTTGACCCATTGCAACACAGGGGCGTTAGCCACAGGAGGCGATGGTACTGCTCTGAACGTTATCGCTACAGCAGTCAGGCAGGGAAAACATCTTCACGTCTATGTTGGGGAGACTCGCCCACTTCTTCAAGGAGCACGGCTCACAACCTGGGAGCTTAGAAAGCTCCATATTCCACACACACTTATTACTGACAGCACGGGACCGTTCCTTATGCAGCAACATCGCATTGATGCTGTCATTGTGGGAGCTGACCGCATCGCTCTGAATGGAGATATAGCAAACAAGGTCGGCACCTATGCCCTTGCTCTTGCTGCTTATCATCATCACATTCCGTTCTTTGTGGCAGCGCCGATGTCGACATTTGATACATCTATCCTGCGCGGAGAAGAGATTCCGATTGAGGAGCGAAGCCCTGAGGATGTGCTCACCTGCCAGACAAACATCGGGAAAGGGGCAATTGCCCCAGAAGGAACAGAGGCTTTAGCCCCGGCATTTGATATCACTCCCGCCGCATTCATCACGGCAGTGATCACTGACCGGGGGGTCGTGCGACCTCCATTTGATGCATCAATTCCTCAGCTTATCTCATCTGAACAAGCATCATGGCTTTAGTTAAAACAGAGGGAATCGTGCTCAGGGCAATGGACTATCGGGAGACAAGCAAGATTGCTACGATTTATACGAAGGATGTCGGAAAGATTCGGGTCATTGCCAAGGGTATACGGAAGCAAAAGGGGGGCTATGCTGGAGCGGCTCTTGATGCACCGACGCGTGACGCCATCATATTCTCCCACCGGGAAGGACGAGAACTTTCAATCCTTACTCAAGCAGATATTCTCGATCCATATCTCCATTTGAAGAATCGTTATGAGGCGATATCGACGGCGTGGCGTATTATCGAACTTGTTGACCATTCTGTGCATGATGGTGATCCCAATCGCTCCTTGTACCAGCTCCTCAGCCAGGCGTTTGAACTCCTTAATGGCGAAACGAAGTCTACCGAAAATGTGTTCTATGCTTTTGAGATCGCTTTTGCGGAAGTCCTTGGTTTTGCCCTTCAGCTTGAAAGGTGCATTCGTTGCAAGAAGAAGCTCAGCTTTCCATCTCGTCGACCCACCACGATTCTGTTCAGCATAGCACGCGGTGGATTCGCCGATGCATCTTGTGCTCAACACGAACCTGCGGGTGTCCAAGCCTCGCCGGGTGTTGTGCGTTCATTGCAGCATTTGCAGCGCGATGGAATGTCCGGCGCAAGGAGAATTCGTCTGAGTCCATCTGTCGCACGTGAGATTGACGAGTTATTATCTCTTTATTTACGCTACCACATTGATGAATTGAATCGAGGTCGGACAAAATCCCGGAACCGAGCCTCGGAGCAGCGATCTTAAGTCGTGAGAAAGAATTCAGAGTATCTGAAAGATTCACTTTTGAGGAGGTAATTTTATGTCGAAGAAATCTATATTCCTTGCCATTTTGCTCATTAGCGTTGGAATTATTTTCGGGGCTGTCTTAGTAACCCATTTTCAATCGGTCGATCTCGGTTTCGCAGGGGGGCGCGACGTTAAGATCGGTGCCAACCAATCTGTGCTGAAGGAAACACGTGACGTTCAGAAGATTGAAGAAGCGTTCATCACTGTTTCGAAAGCAGTTACGCCTGCTGTTGTGAGTGTCAAGGTTAAGGTGAAGCGCGGAGGGGGCTCCAAGGAACTTGAACAATTCTTCAGATTTTGGGGACATGGGTTTGAATTTCCGCAACCGAAACCCGAAGAAGGGAGTGGATCCGGTGTCATTGTGACAGATGACGGGTACATTATCACGAACTATCACGTCGTCAAAGACGCTGATCAAAACGGTATTGATGTGGTTTTGTATGACAAACGGCGAATGAAAGCGAAACTGATTGGGACCGACCCTCTAACTGACCTTGCGGTTATCAAGATCGAAGGATCGAATCTCCCCGTAGCTGTTCTCGGAAACTCTGACAGCATTCAGGTCGGCCAGTGGGTTCTCGCTATTGGTAACCCGTTCAATTTATACTCAACTGTCACACATGGAATCATCAGCGCACTTGGGAGGGGGAGTTTAGGTATCATTCGCGATCCGGAGGGATACGGGGTTGAGGACTTCATTCAAACTGATGCTGCCATCAACCCCGGCAACAGCGGTGGGGCGCTTGTAAATCTTCGCGGTGAAGTCATAGGAATCAATACCGCCATCGCAACAACGAACTTTGCATTCCAGGGCTACGGATTCGCGCTCCCAATAAACCTCGCAAAGAGCGTGGCTGAGGAATTAATCCGGTATGGGAAGGTAAATCGCGGATACATTGGCATACGGATTCAAACTATCGATGCGACCACTGCTAAGGCACTTGGACTGGAAAAGCCACAAGGGGTTCTGATTCAGGGCCTTGTGGAAGGCGGAGCTGCTGAGGCTGCAGGATTGAAGCAAGGCGATGTCATTTTGAGCGTCGATGGCAAACCTGTCAATGAGTCAAACGAACTGCAGGCTTATGTAGCCCGGAAACATCCCGGTGATAAAGTGACACTTACGATTTTCCGTGAAGGGAAGAAATTTGACAAAGTTGTTACGTTGAAACCGCGGCGGGAAGCAAAGGAAGAGGCTCGTACTGCAGAAGAGCGTGGACAGCCAGAGAAAGATGAAGAGCGTGTCTCGTCGACCGCTACATTCGATAATCTTGGTTTTGCGATCAAATCGCTCGACGAAGAGACCAGAAGGACTCGTGAGGTAAAGAACGGCGTTCTTGTGACAGAGGTTCAACCGATGAGCGAAGCTGCAAAGCGAGGCCTTCTCGAAGGAGATATCATTCTGGAAATCGACCGCCAGAAGATAAATTCAGTTTACGAGGTAAGTAAGATCCTCAAGACAAAGAAAGCTGGCAGTGCACTCATGCTACGTGTCAAGGGGACTGATAACACAGTTAGATTAGTCTTTTTTGAAATTCCAGAGTGAGAACGTGCATCCATGATTCGTTTCCTGACGGCTGGAGAATCTCACGGGAAGGCTCTACTTGGGATTGTGGAGGGGGTGCCTGCGGGACTGGAAATTTCTGCTGCTTATATTAATCATCAGCTTAAGCGCAGGCAGCAAGGATACGGGCGGGGCACTCGGATGAAGATCGAGCATGATGAAGCGGAGATTCTGTCAGGTGTGCGGTTTGGTATTACTACAGGTGCGCCAATTGCCCTTGTGATTTATAACCACGATTGGGAATCAAAATCCAGCGATTGGAAGCATTTCCTTGCTGTTGAAGGGGACCCTCCTCAGGGGTATGAGGACCTGAAGGTTTCTATCCCCCGCCCGGGCCATGCCGATCTTGTTGGTGCCATGAAATATCGCTACGACGATCTCAGAAACAGTATTGAGCGCGCGAGTGCCAGGGAGACTGCAATGCGCGTTGCGATCGGTAGCGTCGCACGAAAGCTTCTCGAAATATTTGGGGTTTTCATCGGTAGCCATGTTCTTTCAATTGGGGAAGCTGCCTACCGGAAACAGAATTCTCGCATAAGTCTGGCGAAAACCTTGCAGGCTTTGCTGCAGGCTTCGTGCGGTGCGTATAAGATTGCTGAGGAGGCTGATAAATCCGAAGTGAGGATCCTTGATGAGCATGTTGCAGCGTCAGCAATTTCTGAGATCAAGAAGGCGAAAAAAAATGGTGATACTCTCGGTGGGGTGTTTGAGGTCATTGTGAGTGGTCTCCCGGCTGGCTTAGGTACGTACGTTCATTGGGATCGCCGACTTGATGGGCTCCTTGGACAAGCAATTCTTTCTATCCCTGCGGTCAAAGGGGTTGAGATCGGGGAAGCATTTGAAAATGCGAAGCGATTCGGATCTAAAGTGCACGACGAATTATTTATTGATCACGCGGGTAAAATCTTTCGGCGAACAAATCGAGCGGGTGGTCTTGAAGGAGGAGTGACAAATGGGGAGCCTTTGATTCTTCGTGCGGCGATGAAACCGATTGCAACCTTAATGAGGCCGCTGCGGAGCGTTGATCTGAAAGTTAGGGAAGGGGCTATAGCTCGACGAGAAAGATCGGATTTCTGCGCTGTCCCCGCGGCATCCGTCATAGGCGAATCCGTGGTTGCCTTGGTGATTGCAAATGCCTTTCTTGAGAAATACGGTGGGGATTCTATCGGGGAGATTAAAGAGCATTTTCAAGCTTCGAGAGATAGCCTTGAGTAAGAAAGTGCTACCTTCGGCAGGGTATCGCATATGGGAAAACCCGCCATTTTCTTGACTGCAAAGGGAGAAATGGTTACATTTCATATGAGCGCTCCTCAAGTAGATATCTACCTAATTGAGAAATAAATCCACTTTATAAAAGAGTTTTTTCGAGTGTGCCCTGAGGTTAAGTCAAGATTTTATGTCGCGTAGGAAATACACCATCGGATATTGCACATTTTGTGAGCGTGAAACGCGGCTGGAGTACGTTGGTGAAATTGAAGGCAATGCTAATCGAGCTTGGTATCGCTGCACGCGCTGTCGACATTCAAGGCTTGTTGACCTTTCGCAACCTGAAACAGTAGCGGTGCAGTCCAGGAAGCTTGAACTCTCTGCATCAACTCTTTACTCGCCTGAGAGGGCTTATAACGTTGGCGATATCATTTACCATGCAGATTGGGATGATGTTGGAAGAGTGATGTCGAAAGAGAGAACCTCAAGTGGTGGGCAAGCAATTGTCGTGAAATTTGAAAAGCTTGGTGAGAGGCGACTGATTGAAAATTTTCATATACACCACTCTCTCGAATAAAGGAGGTGAAACCGTTTGGTAGGGATCGTTGTTCAGGAGAACGAAACAATTGATCGAGCTCTGAAGCGCTTCAAGAAAAAATATGAGCGTTCTGGAATCATGAAGGAGTTCAAGAAGCGCACCTTCTTTACGAAACCCTCTGTAAAGAAGCGCATGAAACGAGCCAAGGCAATCCGTCGCTCGCAGCGAATTGCCGCAGAACTTCCATGAAATTCTCTCCACCTGAATCTTCCGAAAAACCCATCTAACACTCGCTAGATGGGTTTTTTCATTCTACATCACTCCGCCAGAACATATTTTTTGTAACCGACTCGTGCCATCGAAAGAGATTAAAGAAAGCTTGAATTATTTGACTTTTGTATCTAAATCGTGTATTTTTCGCAAAAGTTAATAATCTTTAAGTTCACCTATTTGGGAGCTGCTGATGTCTCTGTTCACCTGTGTTGAGCAAGGTAAATGCCCTTTTCGCACCTTTTTCCCATACTTTGCAATGCTCCTTTGTCTCGGAATATGGAAATCCATCGCTTTGCCGAAGGAGGCAATGCTTGCGCAAGCCCTTACCAACGACGTGGTACACCAGAGCTCGGAGGCGAAGCAACGCCCCCAGGACGAGATAGAGAACTTCCGCCATCAAACTTATCGAGCCGGTGAGCAACAAAAAGTTGCCGTCGCTGCTCGGACACCCGTCGTTCCTCCCATGGATGCCGATCCTTTCGAACCTTTATGGCAATCAGCACCTCCAATTACCGGTTTCACGCAGTACGACCCCGTCGAAGGAGCAGCTGCAACGGAATCAACTGTTGTGCGAGTGCTTTACGATGATCGGGCACTTTACATTTGTGCGATGATGTACGACCGTAACCCAGGTGGGATTGTTCATCAACTTACACGGCGCGACCGAATTCCAGAATCTGATCGCTTTACTGTTCTTATCGATAGCTACCATGATCGACAAACAGCATTTGTTTTTTCTGTCAATGTAGATGGAGTGCAGATGGACTGGCTGCTTTCCAATGATGGGGTTATTTACGACATGACGTGGGATGCTGTGTGGAATGTCAAGACTCGAGTGCTGAAGGATGGATGGTGTGCACAGCTTGAGATTCCATACAGCGCGCTACGCTTCAGCAAAGGTTCAGCTCAGGTATGGGGAATCAATTTCCGTCGGTACATCAGCCGAAAACATGAGCTGGATGAATGGCGAATGATCCCGCGAAAAGAAAAGGGTCAAGTTTCTAAGATTGGAACGCTCGTCGGCATCACAGATATTAATCCTCCTCTGCGGATGGAATTTCTACCATATAGTGCAATCAAGGGGATTTCTCAGCCATCTTTACATACACCACACGATCTCCAGCTCAACGTTGGACTTGATGTAAAGTACGGGATCACGAATGACATCACGCTTGATGCAACAGTGAATCCAGATTTTGGACAGGTTGAAGCAGATCGCGCCGTTTTGAATCTAACAACCTTTGAAACATATTACCCTGAGAAGCGCCCCTTCTTCCTCGAAGGGATGCAGATCTTTAATTTTGGAACAACAAGTGATGGACAGAGGGAGTATCTGTTTTATTCCCGCCGTATTGGACGCCGACCCTATGTTTCTGACCAACCTGGATATGAGCTGATCCAATCTCCACCTGCAGCGCGAATTCTCAGCGCAGCCAAGGTCAGTGGTCATACGACAAGCGGTCTCTCCCTCGGTTTACTGCAGGCTGTAACGAATGAGGAAAAAGCAATATATGAAGATTCCCTAGGACAGAGATATTCTCTTGTGGTAGCTCCTTTTGCAAGCTATTCAATTGTCCGTGTGAAACAGGACCTCTTTCGGAATTCCGCTATTGGCTTTATGGGGACAAACTTTGCAAGGCGCGGGCTATCTCCTTCCTCCACAGGTGGGATCGATTGGAATTTCCGCATGTTCGAGAACACCATCGCATTTGATGGGTTTCTCGTAGGCTCTCGGTCACTTGCTTCAACAGGCTTCGCTGACGGGACCTCCGGTCGGGTGCTGTTCGGGAAAGTTGGCGGCGAGCATTGGCTCTACTGGACACTTTTTGACTATGCCTCACGTAGGTTCAACATTAATGATCTCGGATTTGTGCTTCGACCGGACCTATATGGCGGATACAGCCAGGTGATCTACAAGGAAGATCGTTTATCTGAACTGTCTCCGTTTCTCCGATATATTCTCCGCGCAGCAATGGACTACCGCTGGAATTTCGACGGAGCGCTTATCACGCACAATGCAGAGATCAACCCCTATTTTGAACTGCGCAATTTCTGGAGCCTTTTCCTTTCATATCAGCACGACTGGCGATACTATGATGACCGCGAAACCCGGGGCAATGGACTCTACTATCGACCTTCAAGTGAGCGTTTCCAGGTCTGGACAACCACTGATCCACGCAAGCTTGTGACCTTTAAAGCTGATGCGGTTTACCTTACAAAGTCAACTGGGGCTGTTGATTTTTCATTTCGACTTTCTACAAGCCTGCGTCCTGCACCATGGATGGAGCTCCACCTTGAGTCCGGCATCGATGAAACACGGCGTGATGTTGCCTGGCTTAGCAATGTCCCTGATTCTACATCTCCCACCGGTGTCTCAAGCATCTTTGGCAAGCGCAATGTGCAGACACTCGACTTTTACTCTGATGGCATTATAATGTTCACACGGAATCTTTCGCTTCAGTTTGCATTCCAGGTCTTCATGGCATCATGGAAGTATGAAGATGTGGCACTGCTACGCGGAAGGGATACGTTTACTCCTGTTGCCTACACCGGGCTCACTGCATTTAACACGCGAACGATGAACATGAATGCTGTGCTCCGTTGGGAATATCTCCCGGGAAGCACGCTTTACCTTGTGTGGACTCAATCACGTAGCAATTATGCTGTCGATTACTTAAGTAGCCTTTCGGACAATCTTCGGAGCGCTTTTCGAATCCTGCCTGATAACGCCATCATGTTGAAGATCAGCTACTGGTGGCATCTATAGTCTATCGTGTGAAACTTTGCCTGCCGACCTTTCGTATACTTGTACAAACAGGCGAAGGGTTGAAAAGGTGTATTTCACATCGGTAATTTGTTTCTGGCGGAGAGTGCCATTAATTTCACGGATAAGAAAACTCTTTACTGCTCTTCTTTTCACTGTACCGTCGTTTTACTGTCTTGCTCAGACCGCTACTGCTGTCCGTACTCTCGGTGGCTCGATAGCTGTTGATGGATTTCTGAGCGAGGCAATATGGGCGAAGGCACCTTCCGTTGGCGCATTTATTGAATTTGATCCGAAAGAAGGTGCGGCACCGAGTGAGTCCACATTTGTGCGTGTTCTTTATGACGATGCATCGCTGTATATCGGGGCCTTTATGGCAGATAGCGAGCCTTCGAAGATTGTAGGTGCTCTGGCTCGCCGAGACGAACTACCTGAATCGGATTGGTTCGCAGTTGCTATTGACTCCTATCATGATCACAAGACGGCTTTTTTATTTCTGGTGAATGCAAGCGGTGTTCAAGTTGATGGACTTTTTTCAAACGACGAGGGTAATCCGGATCTATCATGGGATGCGGTATGGGTGGTGCAGGTCAAGCGATTGCCTGCAGGCTGGTCGGCAGAATTTCGAATACCGTACAGCGCCTTGCGATTTTATACGCCGAAGAACGATGGCGGCGATTCATCTTACACATGGGGAATTTCGTTTGTGCGATATATTAGTCGCCATAGGGAGATGGATATTTGGCCTCGGCTGAGAAAATCCGAAAGCGGTTTCGTCTCGCGCTTTGGTCATCTCCTCGGGTTGAAAGAGATAAGTCCGCCTCTCCGGTTTGAGGCACTTCCATATGTTCTTTCGAGCGCGGAATTCCAGCAACCCTCTCAAGCCTGCCCCTCAGGGAGATTGCTCACGGGGAATCTCGGACTTGATTTGAAGTATGGATTAACGAGCAACATGACGTTGGATGCCACAATGAATCCTGATTTTGGTCAAGTTGAAGCTGATCCAAGCGTTTTAAATCTAAGTACCTATGAGACGTTCTATCCTGAAAAGCGACCGTTTTTTATTGAAGGGATGCAGATTTTTAACTTCCGTGTTGGAACAATGAGTGATGGGGCAAGCTCACTTCTTTTTTATTCACGGCGTATTGGCAAGCCACCAACTAAGTCAGTTGATGTCCCCGAAGAAGGAGAACTCATTTCGTATCCCGCATCAACGACAATCCTTGGGGCAGTGAAAGTGACGGGAAAAACAGCCAATGGTCTAGCGCTTGGTGTCCTCGATGCTCTGACGCAAGCAGAATACGCAACGGTTGCAGATTCTCTTGGCAGACGTTCCCAAGAATTAGTCGCTCCATTAGCTAATTATGGAGTGCTGCGGGTGCAACAAGACATTTTGAAAAATTCAACTCTTGGTATGATGCTTACCTCAGCAGCCTGGCGAGGTTTAGCACCAGCTCATGCAGGTGGGATCGACTGGAATTTTCGCTTTGCTGACAATACGTATTCTTTCAACGGTCAAATTTCAGGTTCGCGAACAACCAACGGAGAGCGAACCGAAGGTTGGTCTACTAATATGCGTTTTGGAAAAGAAGGAGGAAAACATTGGATTGGATCGCTTAACTACGAATTCTTCAGCCGGCATTATAATATCAATGATCTTGGGTTCGTCCGTCGCCCTGATTATCATAGCGGAATCCTGTGGATCCAATATAAAGAAGACGAACCCGGGCTGTGGTATCAAAGCTATCGATTGAATTTTAACATGTGGACATCGTTCAATCTCGATGGGATAAACCTTAGTAAGGGAACAAACATTAACTTCAATTCTATGTTGGGGAATTTCTGGTTCATAGGAGCTGGCATCGGCTATAATCTTTCCGCATACGATGACCGCGAGTCGCGGGGGCAAGGGCTCTATCGAGAGCCGGCAAGCATCCAGCAATGGCTTTACGTAAGCACTGATAGCAGGAAGCCAATTCAATTTTCGCTGCAGGGATTTCATCGAGCAGATATGTGGGGCGGAGAAACATTCAATGCTGGCTTAAGTGCATTGATTAAACCTTCCCCGAGCATTCAAATTGAATTGGGCACGAACTTCTCACGTAGTTATCGGCAGGTTGCCTGGGCAGATAATGTCGCTGATCCAAACGACCCGAACTCTACAATCAGCGTCTTCGCTCGTCGAAGCACAGAAACGTTTGATATGACGCTCAGAGGGTCACTGACATTCACGCGCACACTTTCATTCCAGATTTATTCGCAGGTCTTTTGTGCGAAAGGACATTATGAGGACTTTATGCAATTAGTAGATCCCGATGAACTTCGTCCATATCCCTATGACGGGAATCGCGACTTTAACATTCAGGCTTTACACCTGAATGCTGTGCTCCGATGGGAGTATCTCCCCGGTAGCACGCTGTATGTTGTATGGACACAAGCACGGAATGGAAGTGAAGGGAGTTTCTGGACGCCATTCATAGAGAATGTCCACAGCGTGTTTAGAGTGCCGGCAGATAACATCCTCATGGTGAAAGCAAGTTATTGGCTCAATCTGTAGCATTTCACTCTTAATATTGCTTGTGAGAATGAACCTTCCTTGGCTGCCTTAGTGTCACTACCTCCTTCAAGCCGCTGTCATGCTTTCTGCTGGCAGCGGTTTTGATTTTAACAAATCCATGCACTCCACAGTGATGGCAAGCTTGCATAAGCCTAAGTGTTCGTAGTTGTAGGGCATCGTTTTGAGCTTGGGCCGGTATAAAGCACCAGAAGAAGAAAAAGGATGCATATTTATGTTCTGTCGAGTATATTTGTTTTATTAAACGATCAATGGATACAAATATTGGGTGATGTCATGAAAGCAACTGCACTTCTTGGAATTGCTTCCATCCTTGTTGCATCCGCTCTCTTTGCTGAAGTTAGAGTTCTCCCAGCTCCAAAGTTTCTTAAAGAGACCGATCGAGCGTTTACCTTCAGAGGATTTCAAACCGACTTCGAACCTGAGGCGTACGACAGCGCCGCACTCATTGAACTGGACTCCTTTTTTGAGAAAGATCTTTCCCTTTCAGGGAAACTGTCAAGTCGCGCTGCAACTATTGAGGCGAAACTTGTCAAATATCCTGATGAGCTTCCTGCTTCTGTTCCATCAAGGATCCGGGACAGTGTGATAGCCTCAACAGAGGGGTATGCCCTTACTACCACTGAGCGCGGTGCAGTGATTTATGCTAAGGAGAAGATTGGGATTTTCTATTCTGTTGTAACTCTTCTGCAGATCGTTAAGCGCTCTAACAGCGGATACAAACTTCCTGAGGTTGTAATTGCCGATTATCCTTCGATGAAACTGCGTGGCATCAGTGATGATATTAGTCGGGGTCAAATTTCAACAATGGAGAATTTCAAGAAGATCATCCGATTCTGTGCACTCCATAAGCTCAACGTTTATATGCCGTACATTGAAAACGAATTTGCTTTCGAGAAGTACCCCTCTTTCAGCGCTGGCCGTGCGCCATTGACGAAAGCGGAAATCACTGAGCTGGATGCGTATGCGAAAATGTATCACGTTGACATGATACCTATCTTTGAAACACTGGGCCATCTTGAAGATGTGCTGTTAAAGGATGAATTTGAAAAGTATGCGGAATTTCCCGGTGCAGCTTCTCTAAATGTGAGCAGCGAGCAAACGTATGCGTTTCTCCGAGGCCTCCTTTCTGAAATTGCGCCTGCATTTTCCAGTAACTATTTCAACATGGCAGCAGATGAATCATGGGATGTAGGGCTTGGGAAGAGTCGCCCACTTGTTGATTCAATTGGCTTAGCTCGTGCACATGCTGAGCACTATCGAAAGGTGTATGATATTTTGAGGTCGTTCGGGAAAAGGGTAATGATGTATGGCGATATCATTCTGAACAATCCCGAGATACTTAATCAGATCCCTCGGGACATCATAATTGTTGATTGGCAATATTGGGCATCTTTCAGTTATCCGAGCGTAAAGAAATTTAAGGACGCCGGTTTTACATTTGTGGTTTCTCCGGCGGTGTGGAATTTCATAGGTCCTTTTCCCAATTTTTACAATGCGTATGCAAACGTGCAATTTTTCTTGCAGGAGGGATATCGGCAGGGGGCTGCGGGAGCAATTATTTCGACATGGAATGACAATGGTGGTGCAACGCTTCGAGAGCTGAACTATCCCGGATATGCATGGGGCGCCGAGTGCGCCTGGAATCCGTTAACAGCGTCCGCTTCGAAATTCGAGGAGGAGTTTTTCAAGCAATATTTTCAGACGGAGTCAGACAAGCCACGCATCATCTACGAACTGCTCAGCTCTCCCGCAAACCAGATTCTATGGTATGAATTCTGGCGCGCGCCATTTCTTGAGCCGCGTCCAAGTCTGCTCCCAGTTGCCGTGCGCGTGCAGAGCATTCTATCGAGCATGCCCTTGGTTCTTGATCTTGTCACGCAAGCTCGCAAAGAAGTGCATGCAAACTCTGATATTTTAGACCTCTACCAGATTGTGGCTATGATGAATAGTTACTGGGCAGATAGAGTCCTTGGTGTGCAACAGATGAAGGAGGTCTGCTCCGATAGTACAAAGAGCGCCGAGGAAAAAGAGGCGTTTGTTCGCCGCATCGGGGATAAGCTAATGAACGCAATTGAGACAATCGAGTCTGAATACAAGCATGTGTATCTTCGCACAAACCGTTATCCGATGCTTCAGCTTCTTGAACAGCGATTCAAAGACCAGAAACTTGGACTGAAATCGGGCGTTGATCAGATTCTCCATGGCAATTGTGATTATAACCAGCTCCTTTCGTCGAGCTTCATCTATTACCCGGCGAGCAAACCTCAAAAGAACAAGCAGCCAGCTATTTTGGTTGAGAGCAAGGTTGATTCGGCAACTTTTTTTAAGACCATCGAACTTCAATCTCTTCCAGAGAAAGCGCTCGTTCAGCTCATTGGCGATACCTACTGCAAATTATTTGTAAACAGCCAGTTTATTGGTGAGGTCAAAGCTCGGGAAACACTGACACTGAACGTGGAGATGCAGCGTGTGAAGATATTTGACATTCGTCCATATCTTCGTGAAGGGGAAAACACAATTGTTATCCAAGCCATGAAATTTGACCCGGCAAAAGGTGGGGCAGGCTGCAACCTCTATGGGATACTCGGGCAGCAGGTCGTGAAGACTGACAGCACCTGGAATGTTGTTAAAGGAATTGTGGCGCAGCAACAGTTGGGCGGTTTTAAGGAAATTCGCCACGCAGTTGAATACTCAGGAAGCCCGACGATCACGGCGCCGGACTTTGAATTAGGGTTGAAGTCGTGGATTGAGCGCTGAAGAGCTGTTAAGATTATCATGTCCGTACATATTCTGCTGATTTTTCCTTGTAAGCTTTCAGCAGTTTCTTCCCCACTCGTTCGAACGCATCCAGAGCGCGGTCAAGATCCTTCTTTGTCAGAGCAGCGGAGATTTGTGCTCGCAGCCGCGCTTCGCCGCGTGGTACAACAGGGAACCACAAGCCTTTGATGTACACGCCTGCTTTCAACAGCGCCTGGCTCATTTCCATTGCCAGCGCCGCATCTCCGAGCATGATTGGCACGATTGGATGCACGCCGTCGATGATGGTGAAACCGAGCTTCTTGATCTCCGTTCGAAAATATTGAGTGTTCTCATGCAAACGCTTGACGATTGAACGATCCTTCATTAGCAAATCGAGTGCTGCCATTGCTCCGTAGATGATCATTGGTGGGAGAGAATTAGAGAACGTATACGGCCGTGATTTCTGTCGCAGATACTCGATTAATTCTTTTTTCCCTGCAATGTAGCCGCCGGCTGCTCCTCCGATAGCTTTCCCAAGTGTTCCCGTCAGAACGTCGATCTTTCCGAAAACGCCCAGCTCCTCAGGTGTACCGCGTCCAGTTTTACCAAGTGCACCGACGCCGTGAGAATCATCAACGAAAAGTATCGCATTGTATCCTCGAGCTAAGTCAACGAGCCGTGGCAGGGGAGCCATGTCACCTTCCATGCTGAAGACACCGTCCGTTGCAATGATGCGGAAGCGATAATCCTTGTCCTTATCGTTTTCAAGCATTCGCTCCAGATCGTCTGCATTGCCATGTTGATAGATTTTCTTATCGGTTGTCTCAGGCTTGCAAAGCCGCTGGCCGTCGATAATGCTGGCATGATTTAAGCGGTCGCTGTAGATAGCATCTTTATAGTTTTCGAAGCCGAGCTTTTCATTTGTAAGAGATGCAAAGAAGCCTTCGTTTGCTGCAAAGCAAGAGGAGAACAAAATTGCATCTTCGGTGCCGACGAACTTTGCGATTTTCTTCTCGAGCTGTAAATGAATGTCCTGCGTCCCACATATAAATCGCACTGATGCAACGCCGTAGCCATACTCTTTGATTCCTTGAATGGCTGCGCGTTTCACCTCAGGGTGGTTCGAAAGCCCGAGGTAGTTGTTTGATGCCAGCATTACAACCTTGCGTCCGTTCACACGCACAATGCCATCCTGCGGACTCAGGATGGGTGTCTCTATTTTGTACGTTTTCGTTTCTCGGAGAGTTTGAAGCTCCTTTGTGATCAAGTCGAGGATATTTGCCATGGTGTTCACCTCATTAAATAAAGAATTTCGTAAATTCATGGTGCGCTGAGCAGTTAAGGCCGCAAAATGACCTTCAGCGCATCTCCATTCATGATAACCTTGAATGCTTGTTCATATTCTTCAAGTGGAAATTGATGAGTGATGAATCCCGAATCCACGAAAAGTTGCGCCAAGCCGTTCGTCAGGGTCTTCTCCATTAAATCCCATGTTGACCAGACTCGTCTTCCGATCACACCGTGGATTGTGACACCGCGGAAAATCACATCCCGGGAAAAGTCAACGACCATCTTGCCGCCCGGTAGGCCAAGCAGTGAAATCCACCCACCCATACGAACAACCTTGAATGCGTCTTCGTATGCTTTGTAATTGCCGGACATTTCGAGCACTACATCAACGCCCGTATCGTCGGTTTCCTCTTTGATGGTTTGATAGAACCTTTCTTTCTCTTTGTCGATGTTGACGTCAAAGGTGTGGTCGGCGCCGTACATCCGTGCTAATCGAAAGCGAAGCGTCTCAAGTTTCTCGTGGGAAAACTCCCCATGTGAGGCATCTGTGACGTAAATACGTCTTGCGCCCGTGAACTTCGCAATCGCTGTTGCCATTAGCCCTTGCACTCCGCAACCTAAAATCGCAACACGTTTTCCTCTGAGATCGACGGATTGCACTGTGTGAGTGGCGTTCCCGATAGCGTCCATGAATGCAATGACTTCGGTTGGAATCATTCCCAGTTTATAAAGTCGGATATTCTCAGCAGGTAACACAACATACTCTGCAAAGATCCCATCATCATGAATGCCGCGAATGATTGTATTGCGGCAGACGTGACGCTCGCCAAGTTGACATTGGTAGCAAACACCGCATGTGATGTGCATCTCTGCGGTGGCATCAAAAAATTTCATGAGAAATTCAATGAACTTACCATCACGCGCAATCTCTTCAACATTTCTTTCACGTACAAAATTCTTAACATCGATGTCGTTCGGATACTTTTCCAGGACCAGTCGTGCCAGGTGCTCTTTAGCTGCCAAACCGGCATCTTCGACCTTCCCGGCAAACTCATGTCCGATGATCACATTCGGCTTCGTAAGCATGGACATCGATTCTTTGATCGAATCCTTGGAGTTGTAAATTCCAACATCGGTTCCACAGATAGCGGCAGCTTTTACTCTTATCTTTACATCTGTTGGTTCTTGTACAGTGGGGGTCTCGCGCTCAATGAGTTTAAGACCTCGCTGCCAATCTTTGCTCGGTTCGGGTTTCTCTTTGACAATAGCTTTCATAGATATGCCAGTCATTTTACGGTGTTCAACGATGCTGGGTTTTCCACTCAGCGTAGTGTCTTCGGATATCAGTAAGAACTTCAGAGTCTATGAGGTCATCGGATCGAACGCGGACGTCGTAATTTTCCCAATACATAAAATCCTGCAGACTTTTCTTCGTTGATGCGTCAAAAACACCGTTCAGATCGCCTCTGTAGAATCCCCTGTCTTTCATAATTTGTTGCAGTTCAAGGCAAATTTTCGGAGTAATTTTAATTAGATTTTGTGGCTCGCTTTGAAAGAAATATAGCTTATGGAGTTTGTAAAGGCGTTCCAACTCTTCGAGCGGGTGCGGATGATCATAGACGGAGATGTCAATGTAATTGTCCAGCCCTCCGTAGCCTGCTCCCTTTTTGACAACGAGCAGCGCTGCTGATTCTTCTCCGCGTCGGTCACCGCCAGCCTTTCCTCCTGCTACAAGTGCAGCAACCAGTCGATCGGCGAGCGTCCCCTTTGTTTCACTAAACGTCCGCACCATTGCCTCAATTGTTTCCTTACCGACAAGAATGTTTCCCTGAGCTGCAAAAATCCGTCCGGTTACAATTTCACCTTTTCCTCCCCACATTCCTCCGGCATTTCCTCCTGCCCAATCGAATGTGTTGCGTCCGGTCCATGACGCCGCATTCCCTTTTGCATCAACAATTCCAACCTGTCTCTCGTCCCGAAGTGAATCATTTTCTATCAGGATGCGAAGGGTTTCTTCAGCGCTGGCTCCATTTCTGAGAAGAGCAAGCCCCTTTTGCCCGTAACTTGTGTTCGCCAGTGCTTGTGTTGCAATGGCACCAATATCGGCTTCAGCCCATGGAACAATAGGCCTGACATTTGGGAATTTCGATTGCACCGCAATGCCAAGCTCGCCGGTAACTGAATCGTATGCGACTATGGAGAAAGTGGCTGTGTGGAATTCTGACCGAGGTGAAAAAGAGATTTGGGCAAGCAGGAAAGAGGCAAGGAAAGCAAACAGCCATGACATTAAAGGTCTCATCGCATGACCTCCGATTATTTGCTCTGATGGTTGCAGAGGTGAAACTAATATAACAAAGAAAAGTGTTGAAATCCAATAAGCAGGGTACCGTGTTACGAACGTGGGTTAACTTTGTTATATTGCAGAGGGAAAACTATGTCTCCATTTGAAGCTTTGCTTTACTCGTTTTTCTTTGGATTGCTGCATGGGGTTCTCCCCGATGAGCACACGTGGCCCATCACACTAAGCTATGCAATTGGTGGAGCGAGCGGCAAAGAGGGAATGAAAGCCGGGTTTTTCTTCTCAGCCGCTTTTGCTGTGCAACGTGCAATAGTTTCTGAGCTTGCTTACTTAGCTTTGGCGCCTCTTGTTCTTACAGCAACAATCAACGCGATTGTTTACATCATAGTTGGGGTGATCATGTCTGTGGCGGGAGCTATTGTTCTACGAAAGAATCGCTATCTTCATTTTCACCTCCTTGGTCATCACCATGAGGAGGCAAGGGAGATCGAGCGGTGCGGACACATCTTTGGACGCTACCACACACCAGGACATGCACCAACTTCGGTGCGTGAATCGGTCTTTGCTCCTCCTGCTCATTGGACGCTTATCCATGGATTCGTTGCTGGTTTTGGGTTCGGTGGGTTTTCTCTCTTTGTTAACACTGTTGCATCGCCAGCAATGCGAAGCCCTTGGCTGGGGTTTCTACCCGGTTTGCTGTTCGGCTTGGGAACGATGATCACGCTGACCATTATTGGAGCTTTTTTGGGAGGAGTACTGCATTTAGCGCACTCTTTCACTGAACGGGAGATCAAACGAATCGGTGCACGGACCGGCGGGAGAACGTTGTTCTTCGGCGGTGGGCTCTTTGCGATCTTTGGGGTTGCCACCCTGCTTGGGTTTGACGACTATCTTGGGGTTGATGGAAGTTATGTGCTTATTGGGTTATTCATGGCTGGCGTGGCAATTCCGGCGTTTCTTTACTCGTTGAGAGAAGTTCAGAGGATGAAAAGATAAATGCCTGGATTACTATCAAGGCACTCAATAGCAGAATGTTCGTGGACTTGTCCTCTTATCGTCAAGTCGTAATCGCTTTGTTTATAGCCAGGGTACCTGGTCTTCTCAAGCCAGGCAGATGCCATTACCTCAGCAAGATCATTTTCATCGTTGAGGTGAATGCACCTGCTGTCAGCCTATAGAAGTAGGTTCCGCTCGGAAGATGGCTTGCATCGAAGGGAACACTGTAAGTTCCGGCTTTCTTCTCAGCATTGACCAGTACGGCAACTTCCCTTCCGAGTATGTCATATACCCTCAGAGTGACAAATTCGCTTTTTGGCAAGTGATAACTGATCACCGTTGACGAATTGAATGGATTGGGATAGTTCTGTTTCAGCCCAAAATCTTTCAGGTTATTAGCACTTGGATTATCTTTTACATCGGTAATTTCTTTAACCAATGAAAACTTAACTGCATCCGCTCTAAGCACGGCATCCTGAGTCTTCTCACCGGAATCGACTACTTTCAATTCCACCAGCGCACCGGATGGAAGAAACGACCTGCCAATTACTACCCAACCGCCGCTGTTCAGGTTTTGGTCGACGTAGAAGGAATCTACCGATGCACCAGCAATGCTTAAAACATAAAGCGCGTGTTTGGCAGAATTACGTGTTGTCGGAACAATCTCTTCAATATCGTATATGCCGCTTCTTTTTAACTCTGCTGTAAAAGATGCGCTTGCCGGTGGTGTTTGCCGAAGAGGTGCAAATCGGCTGGTGGCGCCGTAAGCATGTGCAACGCTGAAACGCCAGTCCCCTTGTTCCTTGTAATGAAGTGTATCTTCATTATCGACCAATTTGAAATACGGTTGCACATTCGCGGTAAACGGTACTGCATAATTGCTGTGCAGTAAATCGTTGCTGTAAATAAAGAGCGTATCGGAAATGCTTCCCATAACCGTTGGATGGAAGATGACTGGAAGAACAAAGCTACTCATGGAGTGAATTATTAAAGGGAAAGTGGCTGGGGTTGTTATTTTATGGTTTGGCGAATTGATACCTTCAACTGAGAGGTTACCGATTCCGGTGTTTTTCAAAACTAAATTGAATGTAACTGAATCGTCCACGCTTACGATTCCGAAATCGATGGGGCTTTGCGGAATGGTTAACCTTCTTTCGCTGAGGAGAGCCGAAATTTTTATGGCATCAGCAGCAACAACTTGATCGGATTGAGTTCCATTGTAAGCGATCATGTCAATATAATTTTCGGATTGCGCTTTAAGATTAAATGTTCCAACGTAATTCCAATCATCAGGAATTAGAGGAGCATTAAGTACTACCGAGTCAATAATCTGGTTATCAGAATAAACCTTAAAAATGATATGATCAACTGGATTATTTCCTTTGGGCACTTGAACAAAAATGTTATAGTAACCGGATTGGCTAACGCCCAGTGCCCATCTTGCCTCAGCAGAATCGCTTGGTCCTACGACAGCTTGTCTCGAATTAACCCCCCATGAAGCGGCTGAAGAAGTTGTCCAGTTACCCCTCACTTCAGAATAACCACTGTCAATATTGTCTATGTATACATCATCGGGTAGAAAATTTATGAACATAGTTGAAAGATTGCCAACTGTATCCGTAACAGCTACACCAGCCTTTGCGATAATATCTTTTTCAAATGATTGAGAGGTTTTCCATTCATATGCACCGGTAGAATAACAAGGAACAAGGTGATAATTTTCATTTATGTCCTTTACAACAACATACGGCTGAGCCTGGAAAATAGGTTCGTCTGTGTTTATTATAAAATCAACCATATCTCTGACCTGTTCCCAGGTGAAAGTTAAATTTGGTTTTGTTGTATCGGAAGATTTCATCCATCGTTGCATTGCTTCCGTAGCGGTGCAGTATCGAAACTTGACATTAGGGAAATTTGCAGCTACCTGATGAACAATCTGATTAATTCTTTTTATATTATCCAAGAAATTATCCTCGGGAAGATGAGCCCATATGCAGACAACTTGATCTATTCCTTTTTGAGCTTGGGAGAAAACATGCTTCATCAAGGTCGTATCCATCGATGCCATATAGATAGAGCGATTATTCCAGCCCTTTCCATCCCCGGGAAGCTGGTAATTTCGCGTTGAGGGATGGAAGGGTACAAACTCTCCGGATGATTTTGACCAGTCATAAATATTATCCAAAGGCTCCGTAGTGTCCCTGTGGACGTTCGGATAGTCATCGTGCATGCTAAAAGGAAAAAGCTGATCAATATAATTCTGCCAATCGTTATTCATATAATGCCAGCCGCTTCTAAAAGAAACTGGGAAAATATTTTCTTCAAGAAGAAACTGAGCCATTGTTAAATCGAAATCCTCTTTGAACTCAGAGAATTTTGTCGATTGGTTCCAATAGAAGTGTCCATCGCCATTGAAATCGGACCAGACCCAGTCATGATAATGCAATGAGATCTCATCACCCCAATGCTCGATTGCGTCTCCGTGATATTTTTTCATAACATAAAGAACCATTGTATTATTCAAGGGGACATTGTTATTGGTTGCATAGCGGAAAACGTTGCCTCCCATTATCCACCACGTAAGTTTAAGTGTTTGACCATACGAATCAGTAATTTGATTTCTGAAAGATGGGTCCATAACCTTGTAAGCATTCCGCTGTGGGTTGGTGTAAAGATCGAATTTATAAAAATCGTGATGTGTTCCTACATCCAGCCCGTCCCAGATACCTGTATCTGAGCCTAAGACAAGATAAACTTCGCCTTGAGAAAAGACAGAATTGACCGGGATAAGAAGAATAAGAATGATATTGGGCAGTATTTGAAAAAGGAACTTCGTTGTCGAAGGCATTGGTTCAATGCGATTGGTCATCTTGATGCTTTTCAATGAGGTTTCGTGAACTCAAAATACGTAGCCAACGCCTCTCCTGCTTACATCGGTACATGTGCCAAACACGCAGCACCAATCGGCTGCCTGAATATTCCAACGGGTCTTTATTCGTAAGATTAGTCCCGCATGGTCCCCGATTGTCCAGGTAATTAAGGGCTTTTCTGAGAACTGGGCTGGGATAAGGCAAGGTTTTGTCGGAACGGCGGGATTTGAACCCGCGACCCCCTGAACCCCATTCAGGTGCGCTACCAGGCTGCGCCACGTTCCGAGATTAGCTGAGTCGCACCAGCAACTCCTCAAGAAATTTCTTGATTTCGATTAGATCCTCTCGCAAGCGATCGAACGCTTTGCTTCGTTCACCTCCTTGATCCCCCGTGAGAAGCTCCAGCTGCTCCCCCCCATCATCAGGTCGATAGGTTTTCAGAATACGCTTTGCACCTTCAATAGTGTATCCATCCTCACGGAGAAGCTTCTTCAGATAAAGTATGAGCTTAATATCGCGGTTTGTATAAATGCGATTTCCAGCCCGATTCTTTGCTGGCTTGAGTTGCTCAAACTCTGATTCCCAGTATCGTAGAACGTACTGCTCCAGGTCGGTGATCTTGCTCACCTCACTGATAGAGTAATAAAGCTTCTTGATACCGGTTTGTTTCACCAAATACCCGCGAGTTGCCGGAAAGGACTTTACATCGCTATTCTAAGAAATTTCCAAATAACATGCAAACTTGGCAGCTTGTGTTTCTCTCTCGTTGGCGATGTCTGCATCTTCTGCATTGGCATTCCATTTTGTCATCGCCGGACGTGTGGAAGTGAGCTACAGGCTCCTCATGCAAATTTACGCAGAGATCTTTTCAAGAAAGCGGAGCAAACGTTGTTCATATTCAGTGCCGGCAACCTTCCAGACGTCTGTATGATGTGCTCCCTGGACGACAAACAGTTCCTTAGGTCCTGCTGCATGCTGAAACAATAACTCTGATGCCTTGTAGGGCACGCGTGGATCATCAGTACCGTGAATGAAGAGAATCGGCACGCCGATCTTTCTCACGGCACTCAGCGGACTGACTTCCTCGGCTGAAAAGTTCGCATATCGCTCTGCTCTACGGAGAATGATGGTCTGCAATAGCCTGGATCGCAAACGGATAGTTTTATACTCGTATTCTAACACTGCGGTCTTCAAGTCAATGAACGAGGCTTCCGCGATAACTCCTTTTATGCGAGGTTCAATGGCAGCGGTTTGAAGTGCAATTGCGGCTCCCATGGAGATTCCCATGAGAACGAGCGGCTGTACACTACCTACACGTAGTTCCAGTTCATCAATGATTCTGCGGAGATCATCTTTTTCACGATATCCGTACGTGCAGATATCTCCGTCGCTTTCGCCGTGGGCACGGAAATCAACAAGGACTGTGGTGTATCCATTTTTGAAGAGCAAGTTTGCTAACGGCAATCCTTGAGATTTGCATTCTCCTACGCCGTGCAGAAATATCACCGTCCCTCGGTGGGCTCTATTACCTCCGCTAACGGCACAGGGTGGTATGATCCAGCCACGGAGCGTTAGATTATCCTGCGTTTGAACAATAAACGGTTCTGAAGGGAGAGAAAGATCGTCAGGGTAGGCGCGTTTCCCCGATTTTCTTAAACCCTCAGGGGTGCAGCGCTGTGGGTGAAGCAGAATGATTGGACCTGCAGACACCGCAAGGGCGAGTACCCCGATCACAAATAGTGCAACAGTGGCTACCAGAATGGAGATAAGCATGGATGTTAATGGAAGTGACAGTTTCCCAGGGTTACAGCAGCTAAGGCTTTTGACAAGATGCAATATAGCGATAGCTTCGATTCGAAGCAAAATGGTAGCACCGAGAACCAAACCCTGGTGGCATTTTCAGCCCGCATCAAAGAATGGAAATGCAGTGCCGGTTACTGTGGTTATTCCATTTAAGTTTGTCCTCAAAAAGAAATAGGTTGAAATGTGTAGGATTGTGTGATGCTTTTCAGATGTTATCATGCGCTTGATCGGCATGGGCGACTGGGAGTCGCACGACCATTCGTGTTCCTTTTCCAAGTTCGCTCTGAGCTGTAATTGATCCACCGTGGGCTTCGGCGACCCACTTTGCAATTGATAATCCGAGTCCGGTGCCAGTCGCTTGTGTATCAGATGTTCGGGATTTATCAGCGCGGTAGAATCGATCGAAGATATGAGGCAGATCTTCTTGTGAAATGCCGATTCCGTGATCTTCAATAATAATCTCTGCGTACCCATTCAGGCGGGAAAGATGCACAACCACAGGGCTCCGCGGTGGCGAGTACTTAATTGCGTTCTCAAGCAGATTAGAGAATAAACTCATGAGCTTATCTGGATCACCATTGACAACTATTTCTTCATCCTCTACATCGTTACTGATACGTACAGTAATGTCAATGTCTTTTGCTCGTGCCTGAACATTAGCACGGTGGACAGCATCCATAATTAGTTCATCCATACGGATCAATTCATGCTGAAGAACCTCGTAGCCAGCATCTGTGCGAGAGAGGAGGAGTAGGTCGTTGACGATCTTTGTGATGCGGCCCAATTCGTCAATAGCACTACGAAGGACCTCTCGGTATTCTTCAGGAGATCGTTGTTGTTGAAGGGCGACTTCCATTTCCCCTTTGAGGATCGTCAGCGGCGTTCGTAGTTCATGAGATACATCTCCCGAGAACCTTTTTTCCGTTTGAAATGCTTGCTCAAGGCGGTCGATCATCTCGTTTAATGTTTGAGAGAGCTGGTCAATCTCATCGCCTACGCGACGGGTTGGCAGTCGCATGTGGAGATGTTCTGCTGTGATAGCGCGAGCTGTACGAACAATGCTGTCTATAGGGTCAAACGCCTTCTTCGCAATATACCATCCACCCATGCTTGCGATTAGAAGCGTCAGTGGAATCGCAACAAAAAGCATGAGCCTGAAGAAGAAAAGGGAGCGCACCAGCGTTTCTGTTGATCGTCCAAGGACGATCACATATTCCGTTATGCCGCCTCTCAACACCGGATAAGTGAGGAGGCGGAGATCACCTTTGCCCCAAAAGCGAGCTTTAGGATTTGTTGTGGAGATTGTCTGGTATGTCTGCTTGCCAAGGAGTGCAAATGTGAAGGCACGGCGATCTACGGGAAGCGTATATCCTTGAAGCGACCTTGATTTCACAATTGGTCTGCCATCGATACCGTATATCTCGATGTATTCGCTTCCACCAAAATTCAGTGGAATGACTGTCTGCGTAAGCTGAGCTAGGATTTCTTCTTCGAGTATACCGGTATCTTTGATTGCATCAACAATCTCCAGTGTTCGATTCGAAAGAGATAGATCAAATTCGTTCCAGCTTTTCCTCTCATAGAGGATGTAGATAATGCTGCTGAATGCAACGAGTGTGATACCGAATATGGTCACATACAGCGCTGTGATTTGTCCTCGGATTGTTTTAACTATTCTCATCGTCATCAGGTTCTCTCATCACATAGCCGATACCAACGACAGTATGAATGAGCTGTTTGTCAAAGCCCTTGTCGATTTTCTTCCGAAGAAGCTTTACGAAGGCGTCAACCACATTACTTTCCGGATTGAAATCCATATTCCAGACGTGCTCTGAAATCGCATCACGTGAAAGTACGATCCCGCGATTGCGTAGCAAGTACTCCAACAATGCAAATTCCTTTGCCGTAAGCGAAATTCTTTTTCCGGCTCTCGTGACCTCATGAGTTGCTGGATCGAGTTCAAGGTCAGCTAATCGAAGCACCGGGGATCGCGATTCCCCGCGGCGTCTGAGAAGAGCACGAACACGGGCAAGGAGCTCACCAAATTCAAATGGCTTTGTCAGGTAGTCATCAGCTCCATAGTCAAGTCCCCGTATCTTATCCTCTGTTTCACCCAGGGCTGTAAGCATAAGGACTGGGGTGGAGATCCTCTTCTGGCGAAGCCTTCGGAGTGTCTCCCATCCATCCTGAACAGGAAGCATAACGTCAAGAAGAATCAGGTCATATGGATTCGCCAGGGCGAGCTCTTCCCCGATTTTCCCGTTTGGAGCGACGTCAACCGCATATGCGTTTTCCTCCAACCCCTTTTTCAAGAATGAGGCAACTTTGCGTTCATCTTCTATGACCAGGATTCGCATAGTTTTTGCACCTTCCAACTACTTAATATACAACATCTTACGAGGACTCTGCAAGTAAATGAAGTTTAATTTGGTTTTCATGCGGTTTTCATCTCCAGATTGTATAATAATATGTAGACAGACCAGGTGAAACAAGCGGGAGATCAGGTTATGCAACGCAATAAGTATCTAAGACAACTTGGTTTCGGAATCATAGCGGGACTTGTTGCTCTTGCAGTCACTTTTGGGTTTACTATTGAGCGAGCTGGGGCAAGCCCCGGAGATGTTTCTTTGGGAGCGCCGAGGTCACCAAATGTCAATGTATCGCCCCTCGTTCAGCAACTTAATTCTGCCTTCATAGAGGTAGCAAAGGCTGTGAAGCCAAGCATTGTTCGAATTGAGGTGACCTCTACTCCCAAACCAGTAAATCTTGGACCGAACGATCAGGGAGATAATTTCTTTAAATTCTTCTTTGGTCCTGATTGGCCATTCCCGGATTTCAAATTCAATATTCCCAAAATTCAACCGATGCCGCAAGTCGGACTTGGTTCCGGGGTAATTATCAGTCCTGAGGGCTATATTCTCACGAACAACCATGTTGTAGCAGGAGCTGAGAAAGGGAGGATTGAGGTCACGCTGACCGACAAACGCCAGTATCAAGCGAAGCTGGTGGGACGTGATCCTGAGACCGACCTTGCTGTTCTTAAGATCGATGGTCACGATTTACCAGTTGCAGCTCTTGGTAATTCCGACAGCATTCAGGTCGGTGAATGGGTGCTGGCAATCGGAAATCCCCTTGGACTGAATTTTACAGTCACGGCAGGAATCGTGAGTGCCGTTGGCAGAGATATTGGTATCATACGCGATAAAGATAACTACGCCATAGAAAATTTCATCCAAACAGATGCTGCTATCAATCCGGGCAATAGCGGCGGAGCATTGGTCAATCTCTACGGTCAGGTCATAGGGATCAACACCGCTATTGAGACCAACACCGGCGGTTATGTGGGATATGGATTTGCCATCCCGATCAATCTTGCAAAGAGTGTTGCACTTCAGCTCATCAAGCATGGCAAGGTTACCAGGGCATATATAGGTGTGCAGATTCAAGCTATCGATGAGACTATGGCAAAGGCGCTGGGGATGAAGAGACCTGAAGGGGTTCTTGTTCAATCCATCGTGAAAGGGTCCCCGGCGGAATCTGCTGGTCTTGAACAGGGGGATGTTATCCTGAAAGCAGACGGGAAAAAGATCTCTCAGCCGAATGAGCTGCAAATTCTTGTTGCCAACAAGCAACCCGGTGATGAGGTCACGCTGACGGTCCTCCGTAATGGGAAGGAGTTTGAGAAAACCATAACATTGCAAGCACGGTCAAAGGAATCAACGCTTGCTGAGAATGCAGAAACGAGCAGCGAATCCAGTGAGAACGCCGCGAGCGCTACGGTGGAGAGCCTTGGGTTAACAGTGGAAAATATCGATGCGAAGGTGAAGAAGGAGTACGATGTGAGTCACGGCGTTCTCATTACAGATGTTCAGGTGATGGGACCGGCGTACCAGCGAGGACTTCGCCAGGGCTATGTTATTCTCGATGTTGACAGGAAGCCCATAAAATCTGTCGCGGAGTTTGAAAGGATCGTCCGGGAACATAAACCCGGGGATTCGTTGTTATTAAGAGTGAAGGACTCCAAGAAGAATGTTTCGTTAGTGGCAGTGGAACTTCAGACACCCTCCTCCTAATCCTCCATGCCTCCTTCACGGTGCTGGGGACGTCCTGTTCCCAGCACCGTTTTTTTTGTCCATTCATTTACAGCCTGGTCGATGAAGGCCCTGAGGCGCCGTGCAAAAATGGGCTTGTCAAACTTCAAAGCATGTTCACGAATTAGCTCTGGATTAAATTCCATGGTTTCAAACTTTTGCACAGCAGCGACGAGCGAATCCACTGACTGCTCTTGAAAAAAGACCCCGGTTCGAATTTCCCCCTCAGCTACCACAGTCTCAAGAGCTCCTCCAGCGCCGTAGGCAATAACCGGTTTGCCACTTGCCATTGCTTCAAGAGGGACAATTCCGAAATCCTCCTTTGCAGGAAAAACCAGTGCACGACAGTTCGCATAGTACTGAGGAAGAGAAGTCTCCGGTTGCCACCCGGCAAACTCGATTGTCGGACCTGCAATGCGCTTCAAAGAGCGAAATTCTTGCCCATCACCGACGATGACCAATCGTTTCCGAAGCTTGTTAAACGCTTCAACAGCAAGGTCTATGCGTTTATACGGCACTAAAGCGCTGACGACAAGATAGTAACCCTCGTCACCTTCCGAGAATATAAAGCGTGATGCATCGACAGGGGGATGAATCACCGTTGCGTCACGATTGTAATACCGTTTAATCCGCTTTTGCACATAGGCAGAATTCGCAATAAAATGATCAACCCTTGAACAGCTTGAAACATCCCATTGGCGAAGCCATGTCGCAGCTGCGGATATGAGCCGATGTGGAAGCTTTCCGACACGAACAGCACTGAAATACGTTTCATACATATCCCAGACATATCGCATTGGAGTGTGGAGATAAGATATGTGTAATGCTCCTGGGTGCGGGATCACCCCTTTCGCAACGCAGTGGCTTGATGAGACTACCAGATCAAATTCCTGCAGATCAAAATCTTCTATTGCAACGGGGAAAAGGGGCAGGTACAGAGGGTAGCGCTTCTTTATGAATGGGTAATGCTGAAGGAAGGAAACTCTGATTTCGTGACGTTCAATGATGTCTGAGACGCTGCCGGGTATGTGCAGCAACGTGTAGATTGGAGCTTCGGGGAAGAGTTCGGCGAGAACTTCCAGGACCCTTTCCCCGCCGCGCATTCCCGTCAACCAATCATGGACAAGGGCAACACGCATGAAGATCCTCCATTGAAACTAAATGCGAATTTACAGCAACGTGGTTGTAGAAGCAAAGGGGAGAGTTTAATGTCTAATGAAGTAATGCAAAATGGAGCGTTTGCTCAAGGATTCGGTTTGACCCCTCAGTGGTTTAAGGTTTCATGAATAAAGGGAGCGGAAGAGTTCATTGAACAAATTGATTTCGGCAGCCGAGCCTGAGTCCAGATTAAAGCGTAGATATTAAGTTCCTTTCTCTTTAATCGTTTCAAATCGATTCTTCAATATTCCTGTCCGAACACGTTGATCTTGCCGTTGATGTGTTTTGTCTTATTCACGATCTCTCCACTTGAGTTGACAACATCGCCGTGGCAGTTCGCACAAGCTGAAATGGGTTGATCAATGTGTCCCTTCGGAGGAATGTCATGGCAGCTTCCGCACTCCGCCTGGTCTCTGCCGTTCCATATCGGCGAGGCATTATTTCCCTGCATCACAGAATCTTTATAGGCAAAAGAATATCTTGAAGCAGCCTTGCTAAACTGGAAATCACCATGGCAGTAAACGCTGGTGCAAGTAAGGCTCGATGGATTCCATTGAGGATTTGGAACAATTGCCGTAGCATGTTTAGAGAGCGTGTCGTCAAACACCACAACAGATACGGGGGTTAGATGTCGAGGTGATAAAACGTCTTGAGGCTGTGGCACTATATGACATTCATTGCACTTTACGCCAATTCGTATATCTCCAGTCCGCAAATGTGCTTGATGAGCTCCGACACCTGGATTTGTCTCTGACGTGTTCCCCGCAAGATCTCTCGGCGGTGCCCAGCTTAAGGTATCGTTTATAGCTCCGGAGAAATTCCCATGACATGTGTTGCATGCTTCTGGCGTTCGATTAACATGACATCCTGAGCCGCTGCAACTGATCCCGGTATTTCCGCCTTGATAATCTGTACCGTGGCAAACCTGGCATGCTTGCAATTGCCATTGATGGTCAGCAAGGAATTTCCCATGGAATCTCGAGCTTGATACAAGTTTCCAGCCAGGTACATGGGGGAAACTGTTGTGGCAAGTATAGCAAGATGTGATTCCATAGCGTCCTCCAAGCCAGTCAGAGCCGTGGCATGATGCACAATCGGCAAGATTCCAGTTGGTCGACTTCAATGATTTTCCGTGGAATTCCGGGGAAGGAGGATCAGCAAAGCCTTTTGGATGTGGAAACGCGGGGTGGCATGTGAAGCACGATTTTTCTGCACGTCCACCCTTGTAGTCAAGTCCATGGCACTGAGCACATTGGGAAAGGTTCCAATCCGAACTTTTCAGAACCACGGCATGAAATTCCTTAGAAGTTGTGTCTCGCTCAAATTCCGCCGAATGGACAGTCAGCTTCGGTGCTGTAACTTCTGCATTCTCTTTCAACTTGCTGCATGATGAAAAAAGAACAAGCCCAATTATGCCTAAGGTAATGGTGCGGACAAGATGTGCGTCAGAGTTTATAATATTCTCAGCCATGTTGAACTCTCTCCTCAAGCAATCTTAATCTTTTTCCCCATGACAATATCCACAAAAGCCTATGCCAGGTTTCCCTCCCGGGTGTGCGTTAGTATCCGTATGGCAATTATAACAAACGGCTCCTTGATTTTCATGCCAGTCCCCGTGGACATCAGCCATAAAGCCTGATTGATGTGTCCGTGGATCATTTCCACGAATTCCATCAGGGTCAGTATGACAGAGAGTGCATGTTGGATCTCGCCCTTCCTGGTCATGGCAAGCGGCGCAGGCTTCGATATCTTTTCTGGCAAGCTCTGCATGCGTTCCTCCTCCGGAGCCGCGCCCGATTGTGACGAAATTTGGAGCAAGGTGGGACTGCGGTTTGATACGAGCAAAATCTCCACTTGCACTGTGGCAATCAGCACAAAAGATTTGGGCTAAATGGCATGATTGACATTCCACGGCATGAGCCTGTGCTTCTATGCCATGGGTGTATCTGTAGTTCAGGTCGTGGATCCGCTCAATGAGTATCGGAGTTTTGCTTTGAAGCGATGGAGCGTGTGGAGAGATAGTTGAGCGCGGTGTTGGTGTTGTATGTAGAACAGCATTGGCATCGTGGCATTCCTCGCAGTAATTCTCAGAGTGGCAAGTAGAACAATTTTCTACCCCGATGCTGGTGAGGACAAATTTCTTATGCTCGCGCAGGAAGTTTCCTATCTTGTGATTTTCCGGATAGAGGTGGGCTATGTCTGTGTGGCACGTCTCACAGGCTTTTGGGGCTTTGTCGTTGTTATGACAGCTAATGCAACTTTCCATTAAAGGGAGTTGTGACGCAGTTGCATATGTCACTGTATCGACACCTGCATGGCATGTTTTGCATTCGAGTCCGCCATCGCTGGATTTTTCTAAATGGAACTTGTGCGAGAAGCGGATTTCCGGTGCGGACTTTTCCCAGCTCGGATATGGCTTTTGTTCGAAGTGGCACTTTTCGCAATCTGTATTGACATCGTGGCAGGAGGCGCAATCTTTCATCTTCGGTAAGAGAAGGTCACTTGATTGCTCGCTTGTTGAGACGGCGGTGTGGCAGTCGGTGCAGCCGACACCTTGCTCAGCGTGAAACTTGTGTGAGAACTTTACAACCTTTGTTATATCTTGTTGATCTTTTGATCCGTCAGAGCCCTTTGAGCCTGAAGTTAACAGAGCAATTCCAGTCAAAAGTAACACTGAGATGATAATGGTCGTTTGAGTTTTCATAGACATGCCCTCACCGTAGCTTGCTGAAGAACCAGTAGGAACCGCGGAGGAATATTCGTGCATCGCTCGAGTACACGTGGTTCGAGAGGAATTGTCCTTGTACATCAAACGTTACAGTTGGTAGAGGTTGATAGCGAACGCCGCCGAGAGCTGTGAGCACTGTTTCTGTTGGACCAAGGTTGGGATCGAGTTTATATCGCCCATAGGAAATTCCTCCCGTGAGCATAAATGACCGGCTGATGATAGGGTACAGCGCCTGCACGGAAATAATGTCCATCTTCCCGGCAAATCCTACGTCTTTTGAGTACGTAAAACTTCCGTACTGTGTAGATGCTCCGAGAGTAATGCGGGTGCTGGTTGATCCATTATCGCCCTCATAGGTAATTGTTCCAAACCGAACAAAAGCTTGTGTTCTCTGAGTGATTGCATAGTTAGCGCCGGCGCGAATTTCAAGATTTGATCTATGGTCGAACACGGAGAAGATTGAGTTATACGGGAGACGCGGTTGTCGATAGACGAGTTCACCTGTGAAGGTCAATCTATTTGTTGCTGGTACCCAGAGTGAGAACTCGCCCCACTGGGGACGTAACAGGTTCAGGTCGTAATCCAATCTTCCGTAGAACATCAGCCGGGATGGGAGCTGGAGGCTAGCATTGATTCCAGCGTATTGCTCCGCAGTGGATGAGCTCTGGAATTCATACCTCCTGAATCCATCAGGCTGTGTTGTATCAAAGCGGGTCGCTTGATATGACTCGGGCAGTCGATGACAATTCATATAACTCAGGCTGATTCGTGTGTATGGAATAAGTGAAGTAGTCACTTCAGCACCATAGAGATAATTATCCGAAAGTCCGCCGGATAGAGACTTCAGCGATCCATCGGCTGGAGGCAGTCCACCGATATATGCGAAGAGAGTGACATCATGATAGGGTGAGAGTTTCAGTGACAGTCCGTCGAGCATGCTTCTCCCCACACCTGCAAAGATGAGTTGCCGTCCCAGCCGAAGATCTGCGACCCGGGCAATGCGTCGGATGTCGAGGTAGACATTATAGGCGCGGAGATGTGGGTCGCTTTCGATCCCTCCAAAGAAATCTGTTGATCCTTGAAGGTATGTTGTGAAGGAGACGTTTCCTTTTGCGATGGCAAACTCAGCCAGCTGATAGGCGCGCAGATGGTTCGATTTCTTATTCAAGGAATCGTATTGCTGATAAGAGTAAACCGATGTGGTTAATCGACCGCTGAGAGTTTGTGAGAAGATTTTTGAAGGATAGAAAGCAAGAAAAGCGGCGAGAATCAGTACAGGTAATTGTCGGTGCATAGGACCCTCGGCAAATATCGACATTGATTCAAAGCTCTTTAAGTATATAATAACGCTGCTAAAAAAGCAAATGCGATTTTTCAAAAAGTAAAAGGGCAGCTACACACATGAGCTGCCCTTTTGTGGCGCCTCTGGCGCCAAAGAAACGCTGTAGGGGGTTTCCTATTTCAGCAACATCATCTTCTTCGTGATAGCGAATTCGTTGGAACCGTTGACAGAAGCAACAAGTCTGTAGAAGTAAATTCCACTTGACGCAGGTGTCCCATTTTGAGTAGTGCCGTTCCACGACACCCTATAGTTGCCCGGGACCAGCTCACCATCTGCAAGGGTTGCCACAAGCTCACCCAGGATGTTATAGACGCTCAACTGAACGTGGGCAGCACGTGGAATGGAGAACTTGATCTCCGTCGTTGGATTGAATGGGTTCGGATAGTTCTGACTCAATGCAAAATCTTTCGGGATCATCTGGTCGTTTGGCTGAACGCCCGTCAGGCTCCCCAATGCAGCCCGAAGGATTGCAAACGTGTACTTTGCGTTGTGAACACCCATGCTCTTGTCGTTCTTGACAAAATAGTAGTCGTAGATTGCCCTCATGAGCTCGGGTTTCCCTTTCACGAGGTTTGAATCCTTCGCCATATTAACGGGTTCGCCCGTAGCGGGATCGATGGGAAGAACAGCTTTCAAACGGTTAAGGAGCCCCTGTACTTCTGTTTGAACTCCTTCAATTTTTCCATTGCCGTCGTAATCAGCCGCTGCTTTCACATCGTCAAATGATGCAATTGGTCCGTGGCATTGCTGGCAGACAGTAACATTATCAACCTCTGTACCGGTGCTGTCCGGACCCGCCATCTTCCATGTGTGACCACCAAGCATGTTAGTTGCTTTCCCAGTCGCCGCAGACATATGGCACGTAACGCATCCATCTTCAAGCTGAGTATGAGTGGTCAAACCAGCAATTGGCAAGCCGTACTCGTACGCATTCTGTCCAAGGAACATGTCAGCCTGTGGATTCTCATGCGGACCGAAGTAGTTACCCCACTGGGTTACTTTGACATTTGCTTTGTATCGCGAACGATGACAATTCATGCAGAGTCGCCCATTGCCTCCGACATCCCCAATCACGTATCCATTCATCAAGGAATCAGCCTGCACGGTACGGAGTTGATGTGGGTTCGTTGCATCATGAGGGTCGTGACACACGGTGCAAGTTAATGGGTACCCAGCGTCGCTTGTCGTGTATCCGGGGTTCGACTTATTGTCCAGCCATTTTGTGAAAGCCTTACCGCTATGGCATGGGAAGCAAGAAGTTGACGTTGCGTGGCTACCACTTGGCATAGTTGCATGTGGGATAGCAAGTTCCCATTGACGCACGACCATATGATGGGTTGGCGCATCATGACACTGCGCGCAAACCCCCACATCGTAGCTCACACCAATCTTTGCTATGTTCCCGGCGTGATCGGCACCAGGTCCATGACAGCTCTCGCATCCGATCGTAGCAAGTTGTGCAAGCTGTGGATAGGGGACAACAAGGCTATCGTGGAACTTATTGGAATTCGGGACAATGGTTGGGAACTTCCATCCTACTTGAGCCGCAACGTCGTCAAATCCACCATTGTTGGCAGCTGGACTCGCATCATATCCCGTGGTATGACATTTCATACATGATGGTAGGTAGAATCCTCCTTCGAGTTTTCCATCAATCCCTTCTTCGAAGATTCGAGAGTGTCCAGTCTGTACCCACTTTGTTACCTTCCCACTGTGGCAAAGACCGCACTGAGGGAACTGCGCAGCAACTCCTTGGAAGCCCCCAACTCCCACGTACCTGCTTGCGTACATGGTATCGTATGCAGTCGATGAACCGTTGATGGTCAACTGGACTATGTACTGTCCAGCCGAATCTGCAAGGAATTGCACGAACTGAGCTGAGGGATTGTCGATTGCAGCATTGGAGCCTGTCGGTTTCTGCACAAAGGACCAGGCAAATGATGTGATTGCCTGCCCCGTTGTGTCTGCGGAGAGATAAACATATGTCCCTTTACCGACGACATGGAGTCCGCTCGTGGAAGCCCGTGTGGACAGTCCCATTTTTGAGAGTCGGTATGGCGACATTGCCTCGATTTTGATCTTCGCCGTTTGGGCAGCAACTTCCGTATATGGTGCTGCCAAGAAGGTTGCAAGTATTACGATCAAGCAAAGAGTCGCAAATCGTTTCACCATAATTATACCTCCATTTTCTGTTGGAATAATTCTGTCTTTCCAGCTTTTCGAGAAGGCTGGAACAAAACAAGAATTGAATATGCAAATCTCATGCCACGTATTTGCCACCATTTCTGCACAAAATGCGAGAAATCTCCTCTCAATTTTTCCAAATCTGCAAAAGCATTCTCAGTTTTAAGAACTTTAAGCTCCTGCTTTTGTAAGTATCGGTTTAATTAGAAGACAAGTTAGTGTTGAAAGAGCTGAGGTGGGCACACATTCGATTTCGAGAGAAGTTTCATTTCTCCACTTATCTAATTATATTTGAAAAGTAATTTTTCTTTAGCATGATCAGCATAAAGTTTCATCGATCTTTGGAAGTTCGTGACCTGAATATTTATACTGAGGTATATCGATGTTGAAAACGATCAAACCCTCGGCTCTCAAAAAGGGCGACGTCATCGGCATTGTTGCTCCGGCAAGTTCACCCAACCCGCTGGAAAAAATTGACCGCGGTGTTCGATATCTTGAGTCACTTGGATACAGGGTGGAACTTGGAAAACATGTCCGCGATGTCCGTGGGGATCTTGCGGGAACGGATGAAGCACGGGCGGAGGATTTCAACGCAATGGTCAGAAGGAAAGATATTCGAGCCATCTTCGCTGTGCGTGGTGGCTACGGAACACCGAGAATTCTTGACCGTATCGATTACGCTGCTCTCAGGCGCAATCCAAAGATCGTTGTTGGATACAGTGATCTGACAGCTCTTCAACTGGCGATTTTCAAACGGACAGGGTTGCTTACATTCTCAGGACCAATGGTCGCTGTAGAAATGCAGGGAGAAATTGATCCCTTCACGGAGGAAAATTTCTGGCGGATGCTCACATCGTCAAAGCGGGTCGGACAATTGAAAAACCCGATAGATGTCCCGCTGGAAGTTCTGTATCCGGGAGTAGCTCGAGGTGTTCTGATTGGTGGAAACCTTTCGCTTCTTGTGAGCCTTCTCGGTACTCGATACCTTCCCACATTTTCTGATTCTGTTCTTGTCATTGAGGAGGTTGAGGAGGAGCCATACCGGGTAGATCGGATGTTTGCACAACTGCGACATGCGAGGGTTTTCTCCGCAGCAAAGGGAATTCTACTTGGTGCTTTTACCGATTGTGTTCCTCACGACCCGCAAACACCACATCTGGCTCTCAATGAAATCTTTGCCGATTATTTTTCTACCCTCGGAAAGCCTGTTATTGCGAATCTTGCCTACGGGCACATCCCTCGAAAGCTCACGCTTCCTTTGGGCGCTCAGGTACAAATCCGTACGCGACGCAAAGTGGCAGTGGAAATTCTCGAGCCTGTCGTCTCAGGTTGAGAAAGTTCTTCCATTATTAAAGCTTATTTCGCTAAGTGCAATGGAAAAACTCGAATCATATGCTGATTGGACTCGGTGCTCAAGCGAGTATGATATTAGCAGTTCAGATAAAGTCTTGATGAAACAAGACTTGGTTTTTTCAGTTCCTCCCTGTTATCTTTCTTTCCGTGCTCATTTGTATTTGTTCAAGATGAAGTGAAAAGGAGTTGCACAATGTCATCACGGCTTTGCAAATTTGCTGCCACTTTCGTTTTGCTGTTGATCTTTGCAATACCCTCGGGACAGGGGAGAGCCGACTCTCTCACGATTGAAAAGGTTCTCAGCATGCGCTACCCACGAGAGGTCGTTATTTCACCCGACGGTAAGTATGTTGCATTCACAGTGACATTGCCGGACTTCAACAACAGTGTTTGGTTAACGCAGATTTACACTGTGAAATCTGATGGGTCGGAATTAAGGCAGTTTACTGAAGTGGGAAAGAGAAATTTCTCGCCGCAGTGGTCGCCTGATAGCAAATTGCTTGCGTTCCTCTCCACACGATCTGGCGATGGAACGTTCGATGCACAGCAGGTATGGATCATGCCAATTGATGGAGGCGAAGCGAAATTGCTTACACACTCTCCAACCGGTGTTGAAGAGTTTCGATGGTCGCACAGTGGAAAATGGATTGCTTACGTAGCCGAGCGTGAACCGACTACGGAAGAAAAGAACAAAGAGGAGTTCAATAAGAAATACGGATTTGATGCAACTGTGGTTGGCAAACTGAAGCCTCCACGTGATATCTGGATTGCCGATCTCGCTACTGGGGAATCAAAGAAAATTCTTAACGGAGATGCTGGAATTAGCAACATCGAATTTTCTCCTGATGATCGATTGATTGTTTATCAGACTAACTACACAGGCGAGTACAACGATGAGCAAAAGTACGATCTCTGGCTTGTCGATGTTAAAAGAGGACTTACCGGAGGGGAGAAGAACAAACCGGAGCAACTCACAAATTTCCCCGGACCGGAGACGAAACCTCAGTTTTCTCCAGATGGCAAACTTGTCGCTTACATAAGTCAAACTGTGCCAGACGTTGAATTTGCTGAGACCGATGTGAGCATCATAAGTCTTCGCGATAGGTCGGTCCGGAATCTCACATCAACATTTGATAAGGCTGTGACGGAGTATGCTTGGGATGTCCGCTCGGGGCAGAGGATGAAGATATGGTTCGTTGCTGCTGAAGGGACGCAGACGCATCTCTATACGCTCTCCCCGCCAGTAGCAGGACAATCATCTGAGATTATGAAAGTCACAGAAGGCGATGCAAACTATCAAACGATCAGTCGAACCGCAGACGGGGCAACGTGGTGCATGGTAAAGGAGACCGCCACAACGCCTCCTGAGATTGTTGTGCTGGCGAAAGGCAGGCAGAGTGTGATCACGCATTTCAGTGATCAATTGAGTCCGTATAAGCTTGGGGAACAATCTGTTGTCCGTTGGGAGGCACCTGACAAGCGCTTCACCATCGAGGGTGTCCTTGTGAAGCCTGTTGACTATCAGCCCGGCAAGCGTTATCCGTTGATTCTTACAGTCCATGGGGGACCGTATGGTCGCTTTCGCAACACATTTCTCCAGTCCTATTATCCCCAGCTTTTCGCTCAGGAAGGCTACATGGTGCTTGCTCCAAACCCGCGCGGAAGCAGCGGGTACACAGACGCCTTCGGACAGGCTAACCGTTATGATCTCGGAGGTGGGGATTACCGCGATATCATGGCTGGTGTTGACTACCTGATTCAGCAGGGCTTCGTCGACAGCACACGCATGGGGGTCACTGGCGGCAGCTATGGAGGCTATATGACCAACTGGATTATTTCACAAACTCCGCGATTTAAAGCCGCTGTTTCGATGTATGGCATTTTTAGTCTCTTCACAGATTTCAGTAACTCCTGGCAGCCATCGTGGGAGGTGATGTACTTCGGGATGTACTACTGGGAAAAGCCAATTAACATGGAAAATCCTTATGTGAGGCACTCGCCAGCTTTCTATGTGCAGAACATTGTGACGCCAACACTTATTCTTCAGGGAGAAGATGATGAATATACGAACATTAGCAATTCGCGTGAGATGTATGTAGCACTGAAATACCGCAATGTCCCTGTTGAATTTGTTGTGTATCCACGCGAAGGTCATGGGATCGGCAACGAGCCCAATCATCGGGTCGATACCGTTCGCCGTGCACATCAGTGGTTTCGGAAATATGTGATTCGAGGTGATGGGTGATCTGCACTCGACTTACATTCATGAAAGTGGGCATAGTCTGCTTCAGCACTCATTTGCAATGCCAAACGCCCTTTGAGCCGAGTAACGAGAAAGCCCTGTTCGTACCTTCAATGCGAGGGGAGTGCAGGAGAAAAATGAGCGGGGAGTCGTTCAGGGAGATCGGCTACAATGTACGCCATCACGGCAAGAGCTGCGACACACTGATTCATCTCATCGGGGTTCAGCTTCTCAACAGTATCGGCATCACTGTGATGGTACCAGAAATATCGAGTACCATTGACGTTCAGTCCCATCCCTGGAATGCCTTCTTTCATTAGCGGGCTGATATCAGCACCTCCTCCACCTTTTGTTATGGTGTCGGCAGCAATTGGTTCTAACAGTTTTCCAATAGCTCGTATGATGGGGAACGCCGAGTCGCTGCCTGTAAAGCCAAAGCCATTGGGTTTGAAGACACCCGCATCTGTTTCAATCGCCAGGATGTGATTATGTATTTCATTTCTGTGAGTTTCAGCATATTCTTTTGCGCCGCTGATGCCGTTTTCTTCGTTAGTCCAGAGAACGACACGTATTGTTCGGCGCGGCTTAAGTCCTAACTGCTTTAATAAACGGACAGCTTCCCAGGCTGCGATGCATCCGCCAGCATCGTCAATTGCACCTTCACCGACATCCCAGGAATCAATGTGACCTCCCAGCACGACGATTTCATCAGGCTTTTCTCGCCCCGTAAGTTCTGCAACAATGTTGCGTGAAGGCACGTCGGGGAGTGTGTGAGCCTCCATCTGCAGGTGCACCACAATTCTTTGTCCGCGGTCTTGCATGCGCTGCATCATTTCTGCGTCTTCGACGGTAATAGCAGCGTGGGGAATTTTCGGCACTTTTTCGTCGTACTGCATTGCCCCCGTATGAGGAGTCTGCAGAGAGAATGGTGTAACGGAGCGGATTAAACTTGCCTTCGCACCTGCGCGAGCTGCTTCTATCGCCCCGCGCGCACGATATTGCACTGTAGCGCCGTAGGTTGTGTACGGGACGTTGAACAGAACAATCTTGCCGCGCGCCTCGCTTGCTCGTTGTACCAGCTCATCGAAACTCTTCACAACAAGCACTTCTCCGGTGATCCCTTCAGGTGGTGTCCCAACGCTGCCACCCAAACCAAGCATAGGGAGTTTCCTTTTCCGTGGTTCCAGCATTTCGATAGATTCCCTGCCACGTACCCAGTGCGGAACCATTACCATCTCACCATGAACGCTCTCCAATCCATCGAGTTTCATTGTGCTTAAGATCCAGTCGATAGCCTGCTCGAGATTCTGTGTACCACACAGGCGCGGTCCAAACGTGTCGCATAGGGAAGCTAATCGATTGTACGCTGCACTGTCCTTCCTTGCAAATTGGATAATGCGATTTGCAAGTGCATGGTAATTTGAAACGATCCAGGAAGAATCAATTGGGGCTGCAGAAAGGGGAGAACTCGATTGAAGAAATAAGAGCGTTGCCACGAGAAGCATAACAGCGGTCGATAGTTTTTTCATCCTTGACTCCTTGTTGGCTCTGCGTTTTATGATCGTCGTTCTTCGCCAGGCTCAGGGCAAGTTCCCTCGACGTTCACGTATTTCAATTGAAAAAGATAGGAGATTATTTCTTATCTTGCAATGACTTAAGTGTGCTCCGGTAAACCCACATGCCGCGCACGGGTGTATTTATTTCCAGCTCTGACCTTAGTCCTTCTTGTGAAGATGTCTTGCTTTCCAGTGTTGATTCGCTTTTCCGAGTGCCCATATGGCGATGGAGAGCAAAAGCCCCGGGTACATTGGTTCGATGCCAAGCCAGTATGAGGGTTGTTCAATGGATCCTCGAGCGACGCCATCAATGAGCCAGATGAAGGAAAGGAGAGGTGCGAAGATCATCGTTAATAGAGCAGCGCATGTGCTCATCGCGAAGCGCGGGAAATAGCTTGCGAGCAAGGGAAGAAGAACACCGGGAACAATGACGGTTCCCACAGAGTACCACAACCGGACGACGGAAGGGACAAGGAGGGCAAGTGCAATTGAAAAGAGGGCGGCGATGATTAGCCCGATATTTGAAAACATCCGAACCTGAGACGCCTTTCCGAGGTAGTTTTCGACTGGCAACAAATCTGGTTGAATCAATCTGGTTTCCTCTTGCGGCTGATGGCGGAGTCGAAGCACAACATCCTTGCCAAGTGTGATGCCGGAGATAAGCATCAAGCTGCTGAGCGTTGACATGATAGTTGCAATCAATCCGATGTAGAACACCCCTTTTGCGACGGGTGGCAGTACAATTTCAGCAAGCATTGGATACGAAAATAGAGGTTGCCGTAAATGTGGTGATGCTGCTCGAGCGTAAAGCCCAGCCGTTGTTGTCATTGAATCGAAGAGAAACCAAAAGATGATTGCGATGAGAATGCCGTGTTTAGCTGTTTTTCCGTCCTTTGCAGCATAGCATCGTTGATGGAAAGCAGGATCGACGAATGTCCACAGGGCGATGAAAAACCAGACGAGGATAAACTGAAGTGAATTTCCACCACTCAGAGTGAGGTGAAGGGGTGGGACATTAGCTTTGATGAACGCAAGCCCATCAAATCTTGCAAAGGAAAACGGGAGCACCGTGGCAAATCCGACAAACATAAGAATGAACTCCGCTATGTTTGTCCGTACATCCGAGCGAAGCCCGCCGGCAAAAAGGAACGCGGTCGAAACAATGGTTACTATTAGAACACTCACCGTCAGTGAGAATCCGAACAAGAGTTCCACGAGTATGCCAAGCTGCAAAGTGTACGCTGCTGGGGTTACCAGCACAAATACATGCAAACTGCCGATGATTGCTGCTGGCTTGCCGTATGCTTGGTCGAGTTTGTCGGGGATTGTAGTGAGGTTTGTCTGTCGGATTTTTTCCGCGAGGAATAAAGCAAATAGAGCTGAGAAAATGTAGAACGGTGCTCCGAGGACAACCCAATTCGAGATGCCGTATCGATACGAATACTCACCAACCCCAAGGATCCCTCCATACCATGTTGAGACGAGTGTCGCAACGAAGACCGGTAGGGTCAGGGAGCGCCCGGCGATAATGTATTCATCGACATTTCTGTGTTCATGTCTTCCTGCCCTGAATCCAATCACGAGGATGAGAAGTGCATAGCCACCCACCAGAAACGCATCAATAAGTGCAAAATGGATGTGTGGCATAGGAATTCAGAGGTGATGAAACCGTGCTAAAAGGAGTGCACCGGAGGTGTAGGTGATCAGGACGCGGCGAGCGGTTGCCTCATTGCTTTGACCCTCACGGACGCCAAGCTCCAGTGATTCATTGTTCAAAGGGAATCGCAACCCCGTTGTTGTGATCCCCTCTGCTTTCCCGAGCGGTACGAGGCTGAGGATTTCTCCAACATCTGTCGTGAGAACTGAGCGACGTGGAAGGATTCTCAGCTCGAGAAAATCATCGATGAACCGAATGTCCATCTGACGCCTCGGCGGCATGGTGGTTCGGCACTCATGTTGCGAGTACTTCTTGAGTATGCTGAAGTTTGTCAGGGTGTGATCTGTGCGTCCTCCTGTTGCACCGAGGACGAGCACCTTTCGGACTCGTTTGCTAAGAAGGTAGTCAAGTGCTTTTTCAAGGTCAGTAGCCTCCTGATTTACATTGAGCACGATTTTGGATCTTCGTAATGCTTTCAGCGTTGACCGCTTAACCGAATCAAGGTCTCCTACGATTACATGAGGACGAATGCCTCGCTCCAGTGCCTTGTTAGCACCTCCATCAGCGCAGACGATGAGCGAGGCATTCTTTGCTAAGGTACGGCAAAGCTCACGACGTGGGATGGAGCCATTCGCGATGACGAGTCCGTACCGTCGTGGGAGTTTCACAAATCCACCGTGATTGCCGCAAATATGTTCCTTGTAGCAGCGGGGAAGAATTCATCTCCCTCGCCATGGGTAACATATAACTTGTTGAGTATGTTATTGATTTGCAAGCGGAATTCAAAACCGCGCAGTCCGAACAGGTCGCTCAGTCGATATGTTAAAAACCCATTGAGGACTGTATAGGGATCAACCATCCGGTCGCTGCGTTGAAAATTATCCGTGTACTGATTGCCGACGTACTGAAGGAGGAGCGACGCATTAAGTCCGCCCAGCTTATAGGTGATACGGAGGTTGCCGATAGCATCAGGAAAATCGGCAATACGATTTCCATCAAGTTTGACTGGGACACTAATTTTCTTTCCAGTTGAATCGCGGACCGTTTGGTAAACCGTGTACCGGACCAGGCGATTTCGACTCAATGAAAGATTGCCAGAGATGCTCAATCCTTTAACGATCTCGCTAATTGACCCGGTAAGTTCGAGTCCCTGGTGGAGCGTCCTCTCAGCGTTGCCGGTAATAGGTCTTCCAAATCTGTCGAGTTGTCCCTGCTTTATGATTTCGTTGCGGAAATTCATCAAGTAGAGATTTGCTCCGAAGTGGAAAGCTTCTTGTGTAAAGCGAATACCAAGCTCAATATCATCGAGTGTTTCTGGATGCACAAGAGGATTCCCAAAGTTGTAGGTTCCATCTGGGTTCGTTCCAAACATGGGCGTTGCGCCTCCAGTGACTTCGCCTGCGTTGTAAAGGTTGTTCAACCGAGGTTCGCGAGAAGTACGCGAGAGGTTTACGTACGTTGACCATGCCTCCGTAATGTTCCAGTTCAATCCAACGCGGGGATTCAAGAATCGATAGGGAACGATGAATTCTGTCCCAAGAAATTTTTCATCGTAGAAATGATATTGATTGAATATGAACTGGAGATCCGCCATCGCAGTAAGGTTCTCATGGAGAGAATAAACCTCGTGAAGATACAACGAGGCGACATCCTTTGCTCTGCGGAATTCATAGTAGTGAAAATCGGTATTGAGTCCTTCGGGGAGGTTTTCCGCCCATTGGATTCTACCCCAGTGAAATCCGGTGTACTTTCTAAGTTCAGCTCCAGCAACGAGCTCTCCATGTTGGTGAGTCCATGTGAGGCGTGGGAGTATGCCGAACTGTTTCCCCTCCACGTAGGCTCGAATTAACGCATTCTGTGGATTACCAGTTGGATGGAACCCGTATTCGCTGGTGAGGCGGAAATATGACGTGTCTGCCCATGAGCCATCGTAATCGAAGAAGCCAGCCCCGTAAATGTAGAACAAAGCACTATTGAGTCGCAGTGTGTGGGAGATTCTCCATTCATTGAGCAGTTCGTAGTGGGGCTGGGTGAAATTCTCGATTTCTTCCGGCCGGCGTGTGAGAGCAAAGCTCACAGAGTCGCCGCTTGCTTCCCAGTAGCTATAGTTGAGCCGACGAAGGTCTTTATTGTTCATAAAAAACTTTGGCAAGCCAGAGTAGGCAAGCCCATCAGCAATTGGACCTCCATAGAAATTGAATTGCGTGGTCAAAGTGGAGTCGTACCGGATTGCGCTGATGTAATAGCTTGAGAAATCTGTCCACGATTGGTTGCGATATCCGCTGCTTGATATCCTCGAAAGTCGTGCAGAGAACGCATAACGATTTGCAATGAGACCTGAGTTAAGACTTATTGCGTAACGCCTTGTATTGAAAGACCCATAACCTGCTGTGATGGAAATCGCCGGACGAGTTGTGACTGTTGCGGTTACGATGTTCACTGAGCCTCCAATTGCTGGTGGTCCATAGAATGCGCTTCCAGCTCCACGCTGTACCTGGATTTGACCTGTACTTGCGAGAAGATCAGGGAAGTCGATCCAGTAGACATCGTGATCCTCTGGATCATTTTGTGGGACGCCGTTGATAAGTACGGCAAGTCGTCTTTGGTCAAATCCACGAATATAGAGATGGTTGTAGCCGATGCCATTTCCATTTTCAGAATAAAAAATTGTTGATGGGAGCTCAGACAGGAGTTCAGGCACGTCTTGCACAGCATAGCGTTCTTTGATCGCTTGGGCATCAATGTCGGAGAATGTCACCGGCGATGTACGCTCTTCAGCGCGCATGGCGTTTACAATGATTGGGGTAAGGATAATGCTTTCGGGTTTCAGGCGTAGGGTCAATGTGAGGGCTTCCTCCTGAATGACCTTCACTTGAACGCGAAGAGTTTGGAAGCCCACGTAGCGAGCCTCAATTGTTCTTGTTCCTACTGGGACATCTTGTAGTGTAAATTTGCCGCTTGTGTCACTGCTGGCGCCTATGTTTGTTCCAAGCACAATAACCGATGCGCCAGCGAGCGGCTGGTTGTTGTCTGCATTGACCGTCTTGCCAACGATGGTCCCCTGAGCAAGTGCTGCAACTGTGGAGAACCAAATACCCATGAGTATGCCAATAGTGTTATGGTGGATGCGGTTCATAGCGTGTCACTCCTTTCATCTGTTTGTGGTTCGATGAATTGGAGTGCCTCGCATCGAGTGGGGGGATAATGAAAGAGCCGTTCAACCAGCTTTGGCGAACGGCTCATGAGAAGTACTTTGCAGAGTGTACTGCCTCTCCGGTTCCCTACGCTGGTATGATCCAGATCAGGTTCGAAGGGTATGTTCTCAGTCCCGCTCTTCGCTGGGACACCCCTACGGACACGAAGCACTTATGGTTGTCAAAGAAACCCTACTATAAAAACCTAAAAATAATTAAAATTAAAGTCAAGGTTCAAGCAGATAAGACGTTCAGCAAATTTTCTCTGCATTGTGGATATAGCCATCAAATCGTTTTCAAAAATTCATTGCATCAGTTTAGGAATCGTATCCAAATCCCGATTTAGAATTTCTAACAACTCGTCCTTGCTGTCATTGCGAGAACCCGAAGGGTTCCTGGCAATCCGACCTGAAAGGTCATTGCGAGGGCGAAGCCCGTGGCAATCCTAATGAGATTCCTCGCTTCGTTCGGAATGACACTTCGTGTGAAATTGCCTCGCCCACCTTTGGCGGGCTCGCAGTGACAACTTTGTAAGTCGGGATTTGGTTGTTACTTTCTTTCCAAGAAAGAAAGTAACCAAAGAAATCTTCTCGAAATCGTAACGCAGGAATCAATCGTCACCACTTCACCATTCTTTTGTCATGCCGTGTCAAGACACGGCATCCAGTGGCGTGCAAGTTGATTGTTATCTGTTATCCTGCCAGAGGCGGGATAACCAAATTCGCCGAAGGCGGAGTCCATCTGGATCCCCGCTTTCGCGGGGATGACAAGGGCAGGACGGGAATTACCATGGGCAAATCGTGATTTGCTGATACACTCCGCCTGCGGCGGGTCAAAATCGTAACGCACGGATCAATCACCGCCACATATGCTGGAAATTTCGGCGCATCAAGTGTGTGGATCTTCTGGAGTTACCCCTATAGCGAGCACCGAAAAGCCTTCTGCACGTGCGCTGAAATTTAAACCCTTCGATTGATTCTTTCCTGCCGCACACGTCCAGTCCCCGCTTTCGCAGGGATCGATTTGCCTCCCACAAAATATAGCAGTCCACTTCACTATTCCTTCGTCATGCCGTGCTTTGACACGGCATCCAGTGTAGCTGTTACCCAAGTCCCGATTTAGACTTGCTAAGGGCTTGTCCTTGCTGTCATTGCTTCGCTTTGCTCGCAATGACAACTTTCTAAGTCGGGGTTTGGGTCATATATTCACCGTGCCCAAAGCGTTGGAGAAGGAAGCACATGAAGAGCACCAACCTGGCTTGGAGTTCTCTTTCTTCTTTGCTATCTTGACTCAAAATTCAATCTATCCAGCAATGACATTTTCTATTTTTGGCAAATGGCACGTGAATCCTCTCTGGCGCTTTCAGGCGTCCGGAACAATCTGGCGGATTCTGTTCTCACCAAACGACTTCATAATCGGGGAAGAGCGAGACCAGGATCGTAAGATTGTTCGGCTCTTTGCTATCAACGCTGCAGACGGAAAGGTGTTGTGGGCTGAGCGGGAACTTCCGGAGCCGTGGTGGACAGAGATTGAAGCATGCACTGAGTCGACGATTTTTGTTTCTGAGTATGCACAGCCTGATCTTCCTATCCATGCGGGAATTACTGCTCTTGACCTTCAAACTGGGGAAGTTCTCTGGAGAAATCCTGGGGTCACATTCTACTTTGAACTGCCCGGAGCACTAATTGTGAAGAAAGAGGAGATTACTGGAACCCGATTTTTGAAGTTGGGTGCTCAGACCGGCGAAGTACTTGAGGATTACGGTGCACGAGTGGACGAGGTTTCAGCGCTTCGAGCGCTGAACCAGCAGGAAAATGATGTCCAGTTGCCGTTTCCGTACCGCGGTGATGCAGAGGGTCTTGAAGAACTTCACTCATTAATTCAATCCATTCTTCCTAAACAGGGTCAGCGAGGAGATGTTGAACTGTTACCCGCAGATCCGTACGTTGTATTGTCATTTCATGTGGTGGATTCAAAGACCGAAGATGGTGAAGAGCGATTGGCGCAGCGTTTAATGGTCATCAACCGTGACTCCTCGAAGGTGGTGTTTGCTCGCACACTTCTGAACGATGCAAGGTATCCTGCCATGCAGTCGTTTGCTGTTCGCAAAGGAATTCTGTACTTTATTGAAAATCGAGATACACTGGTTGCTGTTAATTTACAAATAGGGAAATTATAGATGGTCATAACAGATCGTTTTGCAGTTTCAACTCGTGGACATACAGACATAATTGATATTTCCGATCGTGTACGTGAAGCCGTCGCTAAGAGCGGTTTGAAGTCCGGGATTGCCACAGTATTTGTCTCCGGCTCGACTGCTGGGATAACGACCACGGAATACGAGCCAGGCTTGCTAAAGGATCTGCCTGAAGCTTTTGAGCGAGTGGCGCCGACTGGAAGAACGTATCATCATGACTCCACGTGGGGAGACGGCAACGGCTATGCTCATGTACGTGCGTCACTCCTTGGCGCATCATTTACAGTACCTTTTCAGAATGGCGAGCTGTTGCTTGGCACCTGGCAGCAGATTGTCCTTGTCGATTTCGACAATCGCCCTCGAACGCGTACACTGATTGTTCAACTTGTTGGTGAGTGAACCCGGGTCCCCATGGAACTGACCTGGATATGAGAACTGTCAGGGTCTATCTTGTTGATGCCTTCACGACTCAGCGCGGAAAGGGGAATCGCGCAGGTGTCGTTGTTAATGCCTCGGAGCTCTCAAAAACTGAAATGCAGCGTGTCGCCGCTGAAGTTGGTGCCTCGGAGACAGCCTTTTTCATGAAACCATCAAACGAGTTGGCAGATATTCGATTGCGATGGTTTGCGCCTGAAAGTGAAGTTTCGTTGTGTGGTCACGCAACGATTGCTGGTTTTTATTGTCTGGCTCGACTCAAGAAAATCGCACTTGATAAATCCGTGCACGTGGAGACGCAATCGGGGGTTCTTTCCGTTCAAGTGGCAAAACGCCACAGGAGGTACATGGTCTGGTTCACCCTTCCTCTTCCGCGTTTCCGTAGAATGCACCCTGGCTCTGATCTCCTCGAGTCGATCGGGATTACCTCATCCGATTTGCATCCATCCATATTACCTTTCCGTGACGATAACCATCTTTATTTAGCTCTAAGAAAAGCTGCTACGCTGCAGAATCTTTCTCCAGCTATGAAAAGGCTGGCGCACGTTCTTGGTAGGCTTCATGTGGAAGGTGTGTCTGTTTTTGTTCCCGGATGCCGGCGGCGCTTTTCCGCTCAGTTTGACGGAGGTAAAGTCACGGCACAAAATTTCTGCTCGAGATTTTTTGCTCCGGGGCTTGGCATCTTAGAGGATCCCGTCACAGGCTCAGCCAATGGTCCGATTGCGGCATATCTTGCTCTCTTGGATGCGCATAAGGAAGCTCGAGGAGGAAAGTCAGGTCCGGTGGGAGTGAAGTCTATTTTGTATACTGGCGAGCAGGGGGTAGCACTGGGGAAACCCGGATATGTTTTTGTCAAGGTGGCTATTGATCGAGGGAGGTTAAAAAATGTAACCATCGGCGGCTTTGCTGTCAGCGCAGGAGAAAGAATTCTGAGACTTTAAAAGGAGAAGGATGAATGTCACTTCGCAGCACGATCTTCATTGTTGTTCTTGCTCTTGCCTTTGGATTGTTTCTTGCAAATCTGTTGAGGATCATCCGATACATTCGCTTAGGCAAGCCCGATAATCGCTACGACCAGCCTTTTCGTCGGTTACTTAATGTTATTGTGATCGCTTTTGGTCAGAAGAAACTACTGCGTGAAGCATTTGCCGGTTGGATGCACTTTTTTATTTTCTGGGGATTTGTTGTTCTACTTGCTGCGATCCTTGAGACAATAGGAGAAGGATTTTCTCCGCAGTTCACATTTTCATTCCTCGGCGTATTTTATGCTCCTCTGATTTTTCTTGAAGAATTGCTTGGTGTGCTTGTCACTGTTTCTGTGATAGCCGCGCTATATCGCCGGTACGTCATGCGTCCAAAGAGGCTCCAACTTAATGTTCACGCCAGAATCGATGCAACAATTATCCTCGTGCTAATTCTTCTTATCATGATCTCAATGTTCGGGCAAAATGCAAGCAGGATCTCCTTGGGCTATTCTATGAGCGCACGTTGGGTTTCGACAGCACTGAGTTCTATCTTCGGAAGCTCAAGTGAATCCCGACAAGTCCAGACTTGGTTTGAGATTTTCTGGTGGATGCACATCTTGCTTGTACTTGCTTTTTTGAACTACCTCCCATACTCAAAGCATTTCCATGTTGTTTCATCAATTCCAAATGTCTATTTCTCATCGCTTCATCCACCTGGCGAACTGAAGCCCCTTGATCTCGAAGTGGAGAATGTGGAGAAATTTGGTGCTCTTGATGTGGAGGATCTCTCCTGGAAGAACCTTCTTGATGGATATACATGTACAGAGTGCGGTCGCTGCACCGAAGCGTGTCCGGCGAACTACACAGGCAAACCTCTCTCGCCTCGAAAAATCATTATGGACATTCGTGATAGACTGCAGGAAAAAGGACCGTTGCTCCTCTCGATGACACGTGGCGGGGATGATGAAGTCCGGAAGGGGATTCTTGAGAGGACCTTAGTGCATCATCATATTGCAGATGAGGAACTTTGGTCGTGCACGACGTGCATGGCATGTGTGCAAGAATGCCCTGTAATGATTGAGCATGTCCCAGCGATTATCGAGATGCGCCGTGGTCTCGTGCTGACCGAGTCGGACTTCCCACCTGAGCTTCAGCCGATGTATCAGAACCTCGAACGTAATTTTACACCATGGGCGTTCAGTTATACAACACGCGCAGACTGGGCTGAGGGCTTGAACATTAAGACGCTTGCCGAGGATAACAATGTGGAAGTTTTGTTCTGGGTTGGCTGCGCAGGCTCGTTTGATGCTCGGTATAAGAAGGTTGCTGTTGCATTTGCGAAACTTATGCAGCGCGCCGGAGTTAAGTTTGGAATTCTCGGGACCGAGGAAAAATGCACCGGTGATCCTGCTCGTCGTACAGGCAACGAATATCTTGCGCAGATGCTCATGAAGGAAAACATTGAGACCCTTAATCGCTATCATGTTGCTAAGATAGTCACAATGTGTCCACATTGCTTCAACACATTGAAAAATGAATACCGCCAGTTCGGTGGGACGTTTGAGGTCGTTCATCATACACAGTTCATATACGAGCTGATTGAAGCCGGGAGACTTAAAGTCAGCAAGGCTCTTTCTGTGCCGCCATCGTCGGCAGAAGGGCGCGTTACTTACCACGACCCTTGCTATTTGGGTCGATATAACAGGGAGTATAATGCTCCTCGTGCAGCGCTTAAGTCTATTCCCGGACTTGAGCTTGTCGAAATGGGGCGGTCGCGCGATCGCAGTTTCTGCTGCGGTGCTGGTGGGGGACGGATGTGGATGGAGGAGACGATAGGGAAGCGCATAAATCTTGAAAGAACGGAAGAGGCACTCTCTCTTAAACCAGATGTCATTGCTACGGCGTGTCCATTCTGCATGACGATGCTCTCGGATGGTGTGAAGATGAAGGAGCAAGAGGAAGAAGTCCAGGTACGGGACATCGCAGAGCTTATTCTTGAAGCAATTGAGAAAGAGGAGCCAGATGTATCAAATGGATGAAGCTGCTCAGGCAAGGAGCTACAAGATGAAACAGACACATTTTCGCCAGCTATTTGCCATAGTATTGGCGGTCGTCGCAACGGCTGTTCTGGGTTTTGACAAGCCCAGCGCTGTTCCGGCATCCATTGGCTTAATCACCCCGCAGGAGATTCGGAAGCATCTTGAGTTTCTTGCAAGCGACTCACTGAAGGGGAGGGCAACACTTTCGCCGGAGATTGAGGTTGCTGCTAATTACATTGCAGAGCAATTTCAATCGTTCGGACTTGAACCCGTTAATGGTAGTTATTTTCAGACCGTCCCTCTTGGAAAGATTCATCTCGGGAAAACGAATACATTAGCACTGAATTCCAATGGCACAAGAACTTCCTTTAAGATCAAAGATGACTTTATGCCATACGAGTTTACAGGAAGCGCCTCTGTAACTGCCCCGGTGGTTTTCCTGGGCTATGGAATTACTGCGCCCGAGTACAGCTACGATGATTACGGCTCGAGCCGCGGTTCCTCAATTGACTTGCGCGGAAAGATAGCTTTTATTCTGACCCATGAACCACGTGAGAACGACCCCTCAAGCCCATTTCAGGGAAAGAAGCTGACAGAGCATGGTCAGGTGGGTGAGAAGGTGCGGAACGCAATTGACCACGGTGCTGCAGGTGTACTTGTCTATGCTGATCCCATTCATCATAATCCGCCGCGCCCTCATGGTTTCCCCTGGCCCTCCCTTTTGAAGGGAATTCCTGAGGATGTCACACCACTTCAGTTGATTGGTGATATCACTATTCCTGTGGTTGAGGTAGGGCATTCATTTGCGTCTGCGCTTTTCGGATCAGTGGAGAATATAAAGAATCTTCAGAGCCAGATTGATTCAACGATGCAACCCCATTCTTTTGAAATCCCCGGGGTAACCGTCAGCCTCGCTACAAGCACGGAGGTGCAGAACCTTCCTGCAAAAAATGTCGTTGCATACCTCGAAGGCTCTGACCAGAAATTAAAGCATGAGCTTTTGATAATCGGTGCTCATTATGATCATATTGGTGTTCGGCATGGCGTTGCTGCAGGAGAAGATTCAATCTACAACGGAGCTGACGACAATGCATCGGGGACATCGGGTCTGCTGGCTGTTGCGAAAGCCTTTGCAATGAGCCCTGTCAAGCCTAAGCGAAGTCTCCTTTTTGTTGCGTTTGGTGCAGAGGAGCTTGGACTTCTTGGCTCAAAAGCCTATGTCCAGCATCCTCTTTTCCCTTTATCTGAGACCGTAGCCATGTTGAACCTTGACATGATAGGACGCAATGGACCAGAGTCTGTCTCCGTTGTCGGTGCGCTACGAAGTCCCGACCTTGCAAAGATTGTTGTTGAAGAGAATCAAGCTATTGGGATGACACTCCGTTATAATGAACGCTATTTCTTTGAGAGCGATCAGGCGAGCTTTGCGCGCAAACGTATTCCGACGATTTTCTTTAACACAGAAGACCATCCCGATTTACATAAAGTCACCGACAGTGCCGAGAAGATCAACTATGACAAGGCGGCACGGATTGGTAAACTGGTATTCCGTGTTGCATGGCACATCGCTAATAGCGGTGGCTATTACCATTATCAAGAGAAAAATATCGCACATTGACGCTATTGATCTGAACTAGCTTGGAAAATTCGATTAGCATTAACAAAAAGCGAAGCCAGCACCTGAAAATGACTATTGCTTAAAGCTGAGGGAAAAGGTGTTAACCGCCCGTCGTATGGCTTGTGCAATACACGCTTATTCTTCTGGAATAGGATTTGTGATGGCATTACGAAAATCTCGTGTGGCTTCAGCTGCGTTGCTATTTATTGCGGTGCTTGCATCTGTTTCCTCGGTTCTCATTGCGGAGGACAATCGGTCGGTTGCCATTTCCGCAAGCGAACTCCGTGAGCGCCGCCTGTTGTTGAGAGAAAGCATGGATTCAGCGAGTGTCGCAATCGTTGGGTCTGCTGAAGTAGCAACAAGAACTGGTGACGTGAATTTCCCTTATCGTCAATCAAGCGATTTCCTTTATCTAACGAACATCGCTGAGCCAAATTCTTTTCTTGTCGTTTTGAAAGAGGGGATTCAGCTTGGTAATCAGCAGATATACGATATTCTTTTCATTCCGCCATTTGATGAGAGGCAAGCAAATATAACTGGTCATGGGCTCACAAATGCAGATGCTATGAGAATTTCCGGGGTTGATACAGTTTTATCGGTACTCGAATTCAGCCCGTTCTTGCAAAAGCTGTTGGCGGGCAAACCTGCAATTCGTGTGCTTTATCATACAGCTTTCCATCCCGGATTCGTCTACGATTGGTTGAATAATAGGAAAATTTTCCTTGAGCGCGATGCGGAAAGATTGTTGAAGGGAAGATATCCATCACTTGCTGTGAAATCCATTTCTCCTCTTATTGCCTCTTTTCGCGTTACGAAGTCCCCGAGTGAACTTCAGCTCATCTCGAAGGCAGTTCAAATCACGTGCGACGGGATACAAGCTGTTTTCCGTGCAGCACGACCCGGGATGAAAGAATATGAACTCCAGGCAATCCTTGAATACACGTTCAGGCGGGAAGGGGCAGAGTGGACCAGTTTTCCTTCTATCGTAGCATCGGGTTCAAACTCAACGAAGATTCACTATGATCTGAATGAGCGCACAATTAAAACGGGTGATTTAGTAGTTCTCGATGTTGGAGCTGAATATCATGGATATGCTGCTGATGTCACTCGCACATTTCCGGTGAGTGGCACATTTTCGGAAGCACAGAGAAAGATTTACGAGACGGTTCTTCGGGCGCAGGAGGCAGCTATAAACGTGGTAAAGCCCGGCGCTCGATTGCGTGATGTGGATAGAGCTGCACGCGATGTTATTGAAAAAGCGGGCTTCAAGGATTACTTTACACATTTTGTAGGCCATCCTATAGGCTTGGATGTGCATGACCCCGGATTGTTTAGCCTCGGGGGCGGGGACACACTTCGGACAGGTATGGTTATCGCGGTTGAACCCGGGGTTTACATTCCGCATGGAGCGACGGGCGTTGATTCGGCATACTGGAATATCGGCGTTCGGATTGAAGACGATGTTCTTGTGACTGAAGCAGGGCACCAAATTCTTTCGTCGTGTGTGCCAAAACAGATTGAGGAGATTGAAGCACTTCTTCGCAGTGAAAGAGACAACAAACAAATGGCACCGTGAGCTCTTTGTTCAGCAGGAAGTCGATACGGGTGGGGATATGTTGACCGAGATCGTCATGTTTCAGTTGCTGGAATCTGAAGTTATAGCGGCGGCTACTATTATGGAGAAAGGTGTCACGCATTGAAAATATTAATCCCAAACAATGGGAAATCCAACTCACAATAACAAATGGGGGTTCATCATGGCACAGAAACGGTGGTGGTTTATTCCGCTCACGGTGCTATTCTTTTTCAGCAGCACAGCGTGGACAGGTGGAGTAAGGCTTCTCTACAAATCACACAAAGGGGAAGAACATTCCTATCTTCTCACATCTTTCACCACATCGACGCAGGAAATGATGGGGCAGGAGATGGAAGCGAAAACCTCATCGGAGGCTACCGTGACCACAAAGACCGAAGAGATTAAGCCAAATGGCGACATCGTTATGGTCATCTGGATTGATTCGATGAAGGTTCAGGTTCATTCTATGCGCGGGGATACAACAATCGTCAACCCCGGGGAGCTGCTGAAAAAGCGCTCTCGCATAACCATTTCAAGTAGTGGGAAGGAATTAAGTCGGGAGCAAATTGACTCAGTTCTTGCATCTCCGATGTCGGCTGGTCTAACGCCACGCCTCAGCTCAATTTTTGTCCCTTTTGATCCAATTGAACTAAGCATTGGAGATTCGCTTGTTGTGAAACGCTATGATACGTTGGAGGTCATGGGTGGCAAAACAGTTAGCCATACGGTCACCAGATACTTCGTCAAGAAGCCGGTGAAGATTCTTGGGCATGAATGCGTTGACTTACCATTTACTCAGTCAACCAAGCTTGAAGGTACCGGTACCATGATGGGGATGCCGTTCTTTGTTGATGGCGACGGGTCTGCAACTGGGACAACTTACTTCGATGTGTTTCAGGGTGTGCTTGTATCTGTAGAAAGCAAAGCCAGCACAGAAATGACCGTCGCTTCAAGCGGAGAGCAGAAGATGGTGATTCCTATCAGGCAAGAGACTGAGTACAAGCTCAAACTTTTGAAGTGATTTCCTGGGTGCCTGGGTTCGTATCTGGGTCTGAAATATTCGTGTCGTTTTCTGGTCCGAGTTGCTGTTGAATTCTTCGTTTCTGTCTAAGAAAGTTGCTGCGATGGCTTAATGCCCAGAAAGAAATAATAGATCACAACGTTCTTGCAATTGATGAAATCTTCAATATGCCGATGATATTTCGCTCTCCGGAGCCCGATGTTCAGATTGTGAAGGCTTTTTCAACTCCGTTCAAGAACGCTCTTGCAACAGCAAGGACGTGCTATTCCAGTTCTGGCATTATTCGCGATGAGCAAATCGATCTCGACAGGAACGGGACAAGGGAGCTTGCAGAAAGCATATATAGGGCGGGTCATCATACAACACTTGAGCATGCTCACGTCCAGTTTGCAATTTCGAATGTCTCGCGGCATTTTGTCTGGTCTTTCCTTCACAGTCATCCGTTTTACAACTCTGAGCAAGTAAGCCAGCGATACGTAACGGTGAACCGCAGCAGCGTCATTGTGCCTGCGCTTGACGGGCGGGCACTGGACATTTACCAACGCACCATCGAAATCCAGGCTGATGCGTATGAGGAGCTCATAGCTCTGCTCGAGCCGGTTGTTGCAGAAGAATATTTCAGGCGATTCCGCGCTCGGGAAAGAGAGCAAGCTCGTTATGCGAAGGAGATTCGACGCAAAGCACAAGAAGTCGCTCGTTATGTCCTCCCCATTGGAACATTCACATATCTTTATCACACTGTAAGTGTCTTGACCCTTCTTCGTTATCATAGGATTGTTCAACAGCGTGATGTCCCTACCGAGCAGAGAGTTGTAGTAGAGAAGATGGTTCAAGAGTTGCTTCGTCTTGACCCGAATTACAAACTCATTCTCGAAGATGAACTTTCCGCAGAGGCTTTCCCGGAGAGCTCGTTGCATATAGTGTCAAGTGAGGAACAAAGAGCTGAGTTTGTAAGAGAGTTCGATCGTGAACTTGATGGTAAAAGGTCAAAGTTGATTTCTTTTCCTCAAAATGGGGAGAAGCTTCTTGCCGAGTCAGTTCGGGCTGTGCTTGGCTTGCCGGAGGCTCGCTTAACTGAGGAAGATGCTATATCTCTTGTGCTTGATCCCTCAAGGAACCGTTTGCTGGCAGAATCTCTTGTTCTGACTCCTCATTCGAAGCTATCGAGGGCTTTGTATCATGTAAGATACACTTTCAAGAAGAAACTCAGTCACACTGCCGATTCACAGGATCAACGACACAGGATGACGCCGGCTTCAAGGCCATTTCTTTACCTCCAGCTCTCCATAGATGAGCCGGATTTCATCACGCCGCCGATGATCGAGAAGGTTCAAAAGGCACATGCACTTTATCGAGAGACGATGGAGCGAACGTGGGAAAGCATCCGACTTCTGAAGTCTCTTGGCGTTCGCGATGAATTTGTTTTCTACCTCTTGCCCAATGCGGTTCCAATTCGGTTTGTGGAATCCGCTGACCTCTTGAATCTGCATCACAAACTTGCGATGCGACTATGTTACAACGCACAGGAAGAAATCTGGCGCGCTTCGCTTGATGAAGCACTCCAGATTGCTGAGGTTCATCCGCTGATTGGAAAATACTTGCTGCCTCCATGTGCAATCCGCGCCTTAGCGAGAGAGAAACCAATTTGCCCTGAGGGTAAACGATTCTGTGGCGAGAAGGTGTGGCGCTTTGACAAGACCAATTATGAGCGAGCGATTTAAGGAAGGAATGAGGACAGTCTGGCTATAGCTCGATCAATGCTTAGTGCCAAAGATCCGAAACCATCGCGCGCTGTAACGAGGCTTCTGGTTGAATATCGGTTGCGTGCAGTTGAAATCAGGCAGAAGCTTCGTGAGTTCCGTGAAGTCCCGGAAGACGAGTATTTCTATGAGCTTCTGTACTGTCTGCTCACCCCCCAATCGAGTGCTGTAACCTGTGCTGCAGCTGTCGAGGAACTTCGAAGGCGCAATTTTGCGGGGACCTCATTTAACCCGGAGCCAATTCTGCGGAAACCAAAGCAGGGCTATGTCCGCTTCCATAGAATGAAAGCCCGATATTTACTTGAAGCGAAGCTGCGTTTTCCCGAAATTCAAAAAAGGCTTCGAAACGAAGTCAACACCTGCCAGTTGCGGCAGTGGCTTGTGAGAAATGTGCGCGGCTTGGGGATGAAAGAGGCGTCGCATTTTCTTCGTAACATTGGCAGAACTGATGTTGTGATTCTGGATAGACACATTCTAAGGAATATGGTTCACTACGGGGTTATAAGAGAAATACCGAAGACGTTGACTGTGAAAAGGTATCTTGAACTTGAAGAGCAGTTCAACAAATTCGCTCGCTCGGTGGGTATTCCACCAGATGAGCTCGACTTGTTGTTGTGGAGTCAGGAAACCGGTTTCATTTTGAAATGACATGAGAGACAACTACAGCGATTTCTCTGTTGCTTGTATGAAAAATTACCCGCTTTGGCGTCTGGCTTTACTACATGCTTTGTTTGCCATAGCGGTAATAGCTTCGCACAATTCAGCAGTTTGTGCTGTAGCACAGGTGCGTGTAGTTTTTGAATACGATATGCGACGCAGTGGGACTATTCGCACGCTGGAGGTGCATCACGTTGTTTATGGTTCCCTCACTGATTTTGCAGGGCGATTTGGCTTGTCGATATATACAAACAACGCTGCAAGGAAGGTTGAGATTTCTTTAAAACCATATCGGCTTAAGTTTACCGCCGACAATCCATTTGTTGTCATCACGGAGAACAACGTCACAGGATCAGTTTATCAGTTTCCGCTCCCTGTTCTTGAACGTGATAATTCTCTCTTTGTCCCTCTGGTATTTTTTATTCCCCTTTTCGACCAGGTTTACACTGGGGATATATCCTATGAACCTGCTGCGCGGATAATTCGGGTTCGATCGCCTGTGAAGACCTCTCGAGCTGATATTTATGGTGTGCGTGTTGAAGAGAAACTCAATGGTGTTCTCATTCGTCTGCTTGCGACGCGCCCGCTGAAAGATTTCGAAGGCTGGATGCGTTCTGATGGGTGGTACTACATTACCATTGCAAATGCACGAGGAGACGTTCAAAGGCTCAACGCTGCGAAGCCACAGGGCGTTCTTAAAAAGGTAGTTGCTATTCAGTCTCCGACCGCTCTGCAACTGACGCTCAAGATCGATGGTAATGTAACGAGCAGCGAAATTCTGCGCGATCGCTCTTCCAATGATATTCTAATTTCATTGCATATGGCTGGTAGCAGCGAGGTAACAAGGCACCGTATGGAGGAGCTTCGGAGTGACCTGACCAGGAAGCGAGTGCGATGGTACCTCGATGTTGTCGTGATAGATCCCGGACACGGCGGTCAGGATCCCGGAGCCATCGGGGTTACCGGAGTGAAGGAGAAAGATGTCACGCTTGGGATAGCACAGAAACTTGGGGCGCTGATCAAAAAGCACTTGAAAGGGGTGAGGGTGGTTTATACACGGTCAACTGATAGTTTCGTCGAATTGTATAAACGCGGTCAGATAGCAAACGAAGCCGGGGGAAAGCTTTTCATCAGCATTCATTGTAACTCCACTCCCCGGAAACCGACCTTCTCTCATGGCTTTGAAATATACCTTCTTCGCCCTGGCAGGACACAAGAAGCTGTTGAAATTGCGCAGCGTGAAAATTCTGTCATAAGATATGAAAAAGACTACGAACGCCGCTATCATAAATTGACCGCAGAGGATTTCATCCTTATCAGTATGGCGCAAAGTGCCTATGTGAAATATAGTGAGCTTTTTGCAGACATTGCTCGGCGAGAGATGACCCATGTTTTGCCACCAAGTTCCTCCAATGATGTTAAGCAAGCCGGGTTTTACGTTCTTGTGGGTGCATCAATGCCAAATGTGCTAATTGAAACTGGGTTCTTGTCGAATAGAAAAGATGAACGCTTTTTATCAAGTAAAAGCGGCCAGCAGAAAATTGCTGAAGCACTTTACCGAGCAATTAAAGGTTATAAGGAAGAATACGAGAAGGAGATAAAAGAAGGTGAACCGGTTGGCGAGGGAATTCTTACTGATCCCTTATCAGAGTATGCCTTTGCGCAGCCCACTGTCAATAGCGAGAGAGAAAGCCCACCGAAAAAAGGAATTTCCCAAATCCTTGGCTATCTGCGGTGACAAGCGCGATTTTACCTTCGAGTCTTCCGCTATCAGTGATAACGGGACCTATTTGGGAGTTGGCTGAAGATTTGCAAGTCGCTCTTTGAGTGCTGCATCGATAGCGGCAATAGCCTCTTCAGTTGGTATAAGAAGTCGCGCTCGCGCCGCATCAACCGCTTCTTCCAGTGATTCGAAGTGATGAGTAAGATAGAGCCACACATGATAACCGAGTCGGTTGCGGTCATTTGGCTCATGCGTTGGGATTGATTGCACACTTGCGTAGGCAATTTTCTCGAGGGAATTCTCAGGGAATTCTTGAATCTGGGGATGGCCTTTTGTTGTCATTGTTTTCCTCTTTTGTTTCGAACAAAATATAAAAAAGTTTTGCAAGAAGTGGAAGTTGATGTAAGGAGACCAATTAAGCGCCTTGGCACTGTTGTGGTTATCCTGCGTTGTCTGTGATCAATCGTTTCCTGGTGCGGGAATCCCGATGGCAAAGTAGAGTTCCCAGGGTCCGAGGCTGAGGGGATTTTCTGGGAGCCCCCTGCGGAACAGGAAGCTTCTACCAATTGCAAACTCGGCGGGACCGATCGGGGTATCGAAGGCAATTGCCGCACCTGCTCCGTGCCTCAGGTCTTTAAAACGAATGTCTTGTGGATACTGCCAGACCGAGCCGAGATCGTATCGAACGGAAAAATATGTGTCGAAGAAAATCCTTAGCGGAAAAGGGGTCCGGTATTCAAGATTCACTGCAAACAGTTGGCGTCCGCGGAAAGCATATTCTCGCAGTCCATAAAAGGAATATAGTCCGCCAAGGGAGAACTGTTCGATCAAGGGGAGCGTCTGGTCAGCGAAACCAAAGACTAAACGGGGATGAATTGTTTGGTGATGCCCATAGGTTGTGTAAGTTTCATATGAAACGAATATCTTTGTGTAGGCAACATCGCTCCAGATTTTTGGGGAGGCTGTTTCGTAGGAAAGAGTCATGTAGATGCCTGAATTTGGGAACGGAACTCGATCGCGTGAATCGACAACTGATGAAAAACGGAGCGCTCCGAGCCAGTATGATTCAGGTCCGACTGCGTTTCCTGAAAGGAGGCATACCTGTTGATGTTCTTCACGAAGCTCAGCAGTAACGTTGCCAAGCCGCCCAAACTGACCGCCAAATGTGAATGCCCCACCATAGACAACTTGTCGATACTCCTCATTTGTAGCAAGACGCCATGCAAAGGGACTGCTTGCTGGCACATGACCATAAGTGCGAATGTCAGTAAGGCTGTAATACGCTCTGAGGTTGAACGTAAGGTAAGTGCTGAAGATTCGGCTTGATTTGTGTTCGAGACGGTAAAGTTGATTTCGGGCTCCACCAAAAAATGTGAACCCAAGCTGACTACCCGTGCCAAAGAAATTCTCGTCGCGAATGTCGATGTAGGGTTGGAGATTTCTCTCGTTGTCAGCACGAAAAGCAAGACGGATAAGCTCTGAGCTCTTTTCCTGGACTTCAATGACGAGGTTGTGTAGCAAAGGATTACTACGTGGTGAATTAATCCGGAGTGCCACGATCGAGAAAAGGCCCGTGCTCATGATGTTCCGGACACCACTGTTCGCATTATGTACGTTAAAAACGTCTCCAGCGCGAAGAGGGAATTCTCTGAGTATGACATAATCTTTGGTTTTCTGGTTACCGATGATCTCAACTGAGTGGATGGATCCCTCATCAACGGTGATTGTTGCAGTACCTGTTTTCGGATCGAATGAAATCTTCCGAATTGTTGCAAGTGAAAATCCTTGACGGCGATATGTCTCCAGAATTCTTTCAACTGCACTGTGAGTAGCAAGGGCATTAATTGGTCTTCCGAGCAATCCCTTGAACAGCGATTGGAGTTCTGGAAGTGGGATGCTTTTGACTCCGGCCAACTGCACAGCTTGAAGGTACGGGTTCCGCCGAACAGCGTAGGTGACGCGTGCTTCTACCTGGTGGGTTTCTGTTACAGAGCTTAACTCAGATACTGGTACCTTTGCAGTATCCATAGAGATGATAGCCTGCACTTCAGCGAAGTCCCCCGTTGCATAAAGCCTGTCTACATCATTTTGGATTTCAGAGAAATATAGTGCCGGCTGTGACTGTCTCCGAAGTATTTGATCTCTCAGTTTCTCAGGAATTTCCTCACCCTCAAAACTGATTATGAACCGTGTAAACTTCTCAATAGGGTTCCCGCCATGGGCGGGCGATCTGTATTTGTCTTGATTGATGATAAGATCCTGGAGAGCCTGGATCTCCTTCTCCATTGCTTCCTCACCCTGTGCAATTAGCGAATCGACATTTGTGAAATCGGAAGAGAGATGGTTGCCAAGCCTTGGGGTCACCACAAGATTGGCTCGCTCTAACTGTAGCTGATTTGGGAGTTGCATCATGATATCGACAATTTGATCGGCTGTCTTCCAGGGTGCGCTCAATTCATTTGGAGGACGGAGTCCACTCGTAGTATTAATTGCCACAACTATATCAGCTCCGAGCTTCTGCGCAACGTCAACAGGGATGTTTGAAATTAGTCCTCCATCAACCAACTCCATCGAGTCCTTTTTAACTGGTGAGAAGAGAAGTGGGACGGTTACACTTGCACGAAGAGCTTCTGCTAAGTCGCCGTGGTCGAAAATAATTCGCTTACCTGAAATAAGATCGGTGGCGACAGCTCGGAATCGTACACGAAGATCATCGAATGATGAATCGGGGTGATAAATGCCCTGGAGAACGAGAGTCTGGATAAGGTTTGTGAGGCGCTGGCTTCCGCTGACAGAACTTGGGAGTACCGGCTGAAAGCCTTTAAAGCGAAGGACGATGAGACTCCGCTCGGCAGCGGATTTTTGGTCCACGAATAGTTCACGGCGACTCGGTTCTTCACCGAGGCTGATGATATCATCCCAGCGCGTTGTGTCTGCCATCCGTTGGAGATCATCAGGGGAGTATCCTATTGCGTAGAGACCTCCAATGACGGCTCCCATACTTGTTCCAACAATGAGATCAATGGGAATACCGTGGCGTTCGAGCGCTCGAAGAACGCCAATATGTGCCAGGCCGCGGGCACCGCCACCACTAAGTACAAGAGCAACAGACGGCCTGCGGGCACGGTAGAAGTCGACGATGGCAAAGCTGTCGCGAGTTCCTAGTTGCGGTTTTACGATAACAGGATTCTGAGCGGCAAATGATACTCCCATCCCACCTCCGGGCTGAAGTGCCTCGAGCGCCTCTCCCGTCACAGGCGGGAACTGTATTGTAAAGCTAACTGCTGCGAGGAAAAAATATATTTTGTGCCCCATGTGGTAAAGTACAAGTGTGCATCATGAAAGTAGTTAACGAAGAGACTAAAAGCAAGAACGGTAGTATCCGAAAATCCGGGGGAGCTAAAATAATAAGCGCACCGTGAGTAATCCAAAAATATGGCAAACCTTTCTGCGAGAGCCTGCGTACCTAATGTGCAAAAGGACATGCAAAACATTTTAGAAGAGCAAGTAGCCATAACAGTTGAAGTAAACGATATCCCCCTTCTCCGGACTTGACATTACGAAGTTTTTTTGTAAATTTCTCGTGAAGACTAACCCTGGAGGCAGGCTATGAAAAAAGGGATATTGGCAGCTGCCATTATTTTTCTTTCTATTTTCTCCTGCAAGGAAGCTGAGAACCCTGTCAGTGCGAACTGGGAGCTGAGTGGGAAGATTGTGTACAGTACATGGGACACCGAGCTTCAGAAAAGCTGGATTTATGTCCTTGATCTAAGCACTCCGAATCCTGTGCCAAAGCTTCTTGTTGATGGAGCTGATGACCCGGTTGTCTCCCCGGACGGAAGGGTTGTTGCTTTTTCAAAGATTTCACCAGCCGGATCACGTGATGTTTACAGGATTAATGTGGATGGAAGTGATATGGTGAACCTCAGCAACAGATCCTGGGTTATGGAGACCCAGCCCAACTGGTCACCGGACGGTAATTGGATTGTTTTTGCTGGAGACTATCCGCCTTATGAGAGGCTTTACATTATGGATCGGGATGGCAAGAACATCCAGCCGATTACTGATACCAGTTACTACGCTTCTGCGCCGAGCTGGGGACTTCCTGGGCTTTCGCCTGTGGGAAGGAACGCCATTGCTTTCCTTTACCGCCCCTTTGCCACGAGCGATGTTAATAAGAGAAGGCTGCGGCTAATTTCCCCTGAAGGATCTCTGATGGTTGATCTCGATCAGATGCCCGGTGGACCAGCTAGCTGGTCACCAGATAGTCGCTTTATACTTTATGATAAGCTTCTTGACAATGCAGCCGGTTACGGCTACTGGGTAATGCAGGTTTCTACTTTGGTATGTTTCCCATTGAATACAGACAGTTTGGAATTTGGTGTCAGCATTCCCCGTTGGGCATCAGACGGGTCTTTGTTTGCAATCGGAAGAGTCAGAGGTAGTAGTGATTATGGACTTTATAAGATAACTTTGGGCTCACAAGGGGTGGCATCGATTCAGAAGATCTTGGGTGGACTTTTCTGGAGCGTCATAGTAGTGAGTCCAGATGACCGATATATTGGTATTTTCGGTCGAGCCCAGGAGGGAGGGGGAGTAAGCCTTTACGTTTATGATACGCGGAATTCTTCCCTTACGAAGGTTTCTGAGCTATCTCGAGGGACTGCGCCGTGGCACATGGATAGTTACCGTGTTTACTGGATAAGATAAAGAGCATTAGAGGAGGCTTGAGCAATGAGAGTGGAGAAAATTTTTCTGGTTCTTGTTATTCCTAGTTTTATTTGTGCGCAAGCTCTGGCGCAGGGGAAGCCTCTGGGGACTGCTCCTGTGCAACCTACCGGTGGCCGCTGTTGTGAAAACGGACAGGCAGAAGGAGCATGGTGCGAAGGGCTGGCGGGCATTAATGACCCGAGGAAGCACTGTCGGCCTGTCGACATCAGTGTGCGCGAATGTGTGGACCGCACGCTGGAACTGATGGGGTCTTACCCTTGTGGCGAGTACTTTCTGGGTGCACGTTATTGCAGCGAGGTAGACAGTAACGGTGGGTACCCCCGCTACTATTACCGCCGGCCTATCGTAGTCAGTCCTAACTCGCTTAGCTTCACCGCTGAGTATGGGAGCTCCAATCCACCGTCGCAGGCGTTCTTGATATTGAATGGGGTTTCAGATATCCGCCTTCTGCGGACTTGACATCACGAAGTTCTTTTTGTAAATTTCCCGTGAAGACTAACCCTGGAGGCAGGCTATGAAAAAAGCGATATTGGCGATTGCCATTATTTTTCTTTCTATTTCTTCCTGCAAGAAAGCTGAGAACCCTGTCAGTGCGAACTGGGAGCTGAGCGGGAAGATTGTGTATACAGTAGGTTATTTTTATGTATATGTGCTCGACCTGAATCTTCCAACTCTCAAACCAGGATACCTCGTCTTCGGGACGGACGCCCGCGCTTCAGCAGATGGCAAAGCCGTTGCCTTCGCATTGATATCACCTTCGGGTTCAGAGGACATTTATCGGATTGAGATGGATGGCAGCAGGATGAGGGATTTGACGAACCGAAGCGGCATTACAGAGGCTTCCCCAGATTGGTCCCCGGATGGGGAAAAGATAGTTTTTCATGGGTACACTGGGCACTCCACGCAGCTCTATACAATGAATGCGGACGGGTCGAACATCCGCGCACTGACAGACACATCGCAGGTGGCATGGTACCCAAGGTGGTCTCCCGATGGTAGATGGATTGCCTTTCTGAGATGCGCAACGCTTTCACCCCATGAGCCTGTTTCGTTAGAGGTTATTTCCGCAGATGGGTCACGACAAGTTAGATTAGATGAGGAAGTGCCCATGGTGAATAACGTTCGCTGGTCATCGAGCGCCAAAAAGGTTGCATATTGGGGATCTGATGGATTGCGTTGCGTTGACCTCAGGACTATGAGAATTTCGCGGCTTACCGGAGTTGACACTCTGTTTAGTCTTCTTTACGCCTGTTACTATGATTGGGCTTCCGGCGATAAATTGGTTTGCGGGGGACGTTCGCTTAGTGATAGCTCCCACAGTTACGATGTGTATCTCATCGATCCTGATAACTTAGGTAGCCCTGTGCGAATCGCGGGCGGGTTTTCCGATCTCCAATCGCTTGTGCCATCCCCGGACGGCAGATATGTTGCGATCTTCGGACGAAGAACCGGTGATGAAGGTCTTTATGCCTATGTGGTGCGGGCTGATGGCGCTGATCTCCAGAAGATAGCGAAGATAGCGTTAGTTGATACCGCTCAAGCATACGTGTATGACGCACAGTGGGTAAGATAGGAGGATAAGAAATGCAGGGACAATTGAGCATCCGATCCGTTTCCTTAATGGCGGTTGTCCTCTCTATGGAGCTTTTCGCGCAGGCTCCCAAGGAACTATCGCCCCTCGGTGCTTGCTGTGATGCTGGGCTGGCTGAAAATACATGGTGCGGCGCCAGCCGTGTGACCGTTAAGGATCCAAACCATGATTGTGATGATATCTACATTACCGCACGGCAGTGCGTGGAGCGGACGAGGTCTGATTACCATCCCTGTGGGGATTTTAAGGGTGCACGGTGGTGCGTGGACACTGACGCTCCACAGCCGGGTGTCTATTATCCTCGGTACTACGCAGTCTGGGAACCCATCCAAGTCAGTCCCAACTCGCTCAGCTTCACTGCTCAGTATGGGAGCTCCAACCCTCCATCGCAGGCGTTCTTGATATTGAATGGGGTTTCGGATGTCCGCCTTCTGCGGACTTGACATTACGAATTTTTTTTGTAAATTTGTTTGAGGTGATTTTGTCACTGAAAAGGTGTATTATGAAAAGGAAGACGGGGATAGCTCCCCTTGTTCGTGAAGTGACGCGTGACTGTGATGAGCATCTTTGTCACGGGATCAGGCGCAGAGCGAAGCGTCTCAGCTATAAGGCATATAGTCTATTGAAGAAGGGGATTATATTCGTTGGCACAGGATCCAGTGCAGGTTTGGTGGTCGTTTTCAGCATTGTGTATTTGATTTCATTTGGAGCATCGTGCAAGAAATCAGCTACCATAGACTCATATTTTGTGACCAAACCACAGCATGATATACCATGGCCGAGTCTTGCAAATTCTCCATGGCCTGCAGCACGCCACGATATGCAGAGGACGGCGAGGAGCCCGTATCAAGGACCGCAACTGGGACGAATAAAATGGTTGCTTCAAACTGGCGCCATTGATGGGTCAGCTGCTATCGGCTCCGACGGCACAATTTACTTTCCTTCTACCGACAAAGACGGCTTCTACCTTTATGCGGTTGCCCCGGATGGAACTGTCAAGTGGAAATTTCCAACATCCAGCGAGATGGAAAATTCACCTCTGATTGCAGCAGATGGCACAATCTATGTTGGTTCCGCTGATTCGATGATGTATGCGCTGAATCCGGATGGGACAACGAAATGGAAATTCAAGGCGGATAGCCATATCTACCTTGATGGAGCAGCTCTCGGTCTGGACGGGACACTGTACTTTAGTAGCATCAAAGGGACATTATATGCGCTTGCTCCGGATGGAAGCAAGAAATGGGAGCGATTCGTTGACGCGGGATTTCGGGGTTGGAGCGGACTTTGCATAGCTATGTCTCCTGATGGGCAGATGTTGTATGTAACCTCATTGCTGCAACTTTACGAAAGTTATTCTTATTGCGCGATCAGTACCTCCGGTGAGCTAAAATGGAAAATTCCGTTGGACGGTTGCCCAGTAGCAGGTGCCATTGTCGATAATGATGGTTATCTCTATTTCACTACCGGCAACAGCTTTTACTCGGTTAATGGCAAAACCGGTGATGTCCGCTGGAGGTTCACAATTACGACCTCTCCATATCCAGGCGCCGACTATGTCGGTCCAGTGATGGACTACAATGGTTGCGTATACTTCTTGACCTTCTTGACGGGGCCTGGGGAGTCTGGATACCGCTTGTACTCACTTGATTACGCAGGAAATTTGCGCTGGAGTGTCCCGGTTTCGGGCGACTACTACGTAACCTCACTTGTTTGCGATAAAGACAATACGGTATACCTCGCTCCCTGGCGAGGTGATACCCTTTACGCAGTTACTGACAGAGGGGAGGTGAAGTGGAAGACTTGCGTCGGTCCAGGTGCAAATAATTGTCCAGCAATAGGCTCAGATGGAACGCTATATCTCACTTTCACTTCCATTTCGCTTGGTGGCTCGCAGACGGGAGGGAGAAAACTTGTTGCAATTCAATGACGAAGAATGGAGGCGAAAAATGAGAAGCTCATTACTGTTCATAGCTGCGGCTTTACTGCTACCCCTGTATCTATTGAATGCTCAGGAAAAACCACTGTCGAGGGAATCCGAGCTATTTATCAGAGTGGTGAACTCCGGGGGCAGCACTCTACAATTCAGAGCTCATAGTGAATACTACGACTTCATGTGGGAAAATCCCGGGAATGACTATTCGTACATAACGAAATCCCAGCATCCCGAATATTTTGATTCATATATCCCTATCACGGGGGATGGTACTGCATATTGGGACTTTAGCGGAGATGGCCCTCCTGAGGCCAAACAGATCCGTTGCGGGTTGTACACCATCTCTGCAGAAGGTAAATCCGCTTGGTTCGCAATTGACTACCGTAGTTGCTATGGTACTTCGGGTCCAGGGGATGTATGGGTGACGTATGATTATGCATCCGACCGATTTAGCTACAACGGTCAGGACATTACCGGGCGAACCATCTACCCACCACACTACACCGGAGACCATACGTGCTTGCCCGTCCCAGTCACTGTCCAAAACAGTTTCGGTGGTGGTGTAGTATCCGTCGCTGGGTTTACTCATTCTTCTCCGTGGGTTGAGAACTTCTATGTGGGTGTTGGAAAGACGATTGCAGCCATCAGCCCGCAGACGATCGACGGCACAACCTATACGTACACGGGTTGGAGCGATGGGGGCGCGCAAAGCCATAACGTTTCCATCAGCCTTGAACAGGGTGCTACTACCTATACAGCATACTTTGCGCATTTTTCGGTCTCCATCTCAGGTCCAACATGGCTCAGCCCGGGTCAAATGGGAACATGGACTGCAAATCCAACATGTGGAACTCCACCTTACCACTACACATGGTATAAGGCATATCCTTGCCTTGGAGCTGCAGCTGCGGGCAATAAAAGCATAAGTCCAAATGTCGCTCCATGCGATGAATGGAAACAGTTTTCTGGAGATAATCAATCTGTGAGCACGTATGATTACCAGGATTTCAAGTTGAAGGTGAGGGCAACGGATGCCAACAACCAATCAGCGGAAGATGAGATATACGTTTCAGTCGGTTCCTCAAAGCAGGTATTATCACAAGACCAATCGATGAGTCTCCAATCTGTTCAAGCGGAAGTCTCGAGGCGACTATTCTATCCTCTGCTGCAAAATTATCCGAATCCCTTTAATCCAGCAACGACGATTCGGTATCAACTTCCTGAAGCATCGCATGTCACAGTCTCCATTTATGATCTCTATGGTCAATGGGTTACAACTATTGTTGACGGAGATATGCCTGCAGGAGAGCATACTGCCATATGGGATGGGCGGAATGCAAGTGGAGATGAGTTAAGTAGCGGCGTGTATCTCTGCAGAGTTATAGCATCATCTTTTTCTCAGACAATCAAGATAATCTTGTTAAGGTAGGGATTTTACTTTTCTGGAGCATCTCTGGCGATAAAACGTACTTTTGCTTTCCACGAGTGTGCTAAAGCGTGGGAAACGCTTAATCTTTGCCGATGTTACACAAACGATGTTTTCGCTGTCATTCAAGGTTTCGTGTAAAGTGTTACTTTTGATGCTAAACCATCGCGATGCTTTGGCATTCACTTTGGTGCCAGAGAGAGCAACCAAATCCGCCTTGCGGCGGGTCAAAATCGTAACGCACTCAGCCGAAGGTGGACACCAGAGGCAGGAAGCGCATATGCTGTAAATTTTGGTGAGTGCCAATATAAGAGCGCCATGTCGTTCCCCGTCGATGTTTTACCGAAATCCCGATTTGGAAAGTTGTCATTGCGAGCCCGCCGAAGGTCGGCGAACCAATCTGACACGTCATTCCGAACGAAGTGAGGAATCTCGTTATAGATTGGCGCGCGCTTCGGTCCCGCAACGACCTTTCAGGTCTGATTGCCACGAACCCTTCGGGTTCTCGCAATGACAGCAAGGACGAGCCGTTAGCAAGTCTAAATCGGGATTTGGGTTCTACAATTACTTTACTTTCTCGACTTTCTCCACATCGATTACAGTAATTCCGCCTCTCTCAGCGACGGTTCCAGTAACTTTCACATCATCTGCGATATATTTCGAAAGGAGCTCTGTTGCTGGTTCATGTCCTTTGATCGCGAGATATACCTTTCCTGATTGATCAAGAATCCCAACAGGCAATCCACTTTCAATACATGCTTCGGCACATTTCTTGTGTTTCACACCGTGGGAGCCATGGTCGACATAGCAGGAGATATCAATTACTTCGCCGCTGATTGTTTTCTTCTGAGATGCCTTTTCGGTCTGAGCGAATACGGGCGAGGAAGTCACGGCGAAGAGCGCCACGGCAATTGTAGTGAAAAGCGTTTTCTGCATGTTGACCTCCAAATTTGTTGAACGTGGTTTCCAGTCTCTTCTACAAGACAAAGATAAATACATTTCGGGGAGGGCAAAAGTTCCCGGTGGGATTGAAGTTCGCGGCCGTTGGAGTTGCTTTTTTCTTTGGAAATCTACATCTTTAGTCTTTGCATCCAGTCCTCAGGAGAGGAGCGAAAGATGGAAACAGAGACTATTTACTTAGACCGGAATGAGAATCATTATGGTCCAGCGCCACGCGTTTTCGAACTTCTTTCCAGCCTGAGCAAGAATCAACTCAGCATTTATTCAAAGGATTTTGCCCGGGGGGTCAAATGTCGGCTAACTGAACGGCTCGCATACGACTATGGAATCCCGGAGTCGCAAATTGTGCCGGGATATGGCTCGGAAGATCTTTTAAAGCAGGTCGTGCATTGTTACCTTGGTCCTTCGAGAACCATCATGATTCCTCAACAATCGTGGTGGTACTACAAAAAGATCGCAGGGGAGGTTGGTGGAAGACAGGTTGAGTATGCACTGAGAAAGGGTGCGAAAACCTTCCAGTACGACCTTCAACACATGATGGAAATATTCAACCGAAACAAGCCAAGTGTTGTTCTCCTTAGCTCACCCAATAATCCTACGGGTAATTCTTTGAATCGCGACCAGCTTGTTTTCTTGTTAGAAAAAATGAACGACGCCGTTGTTGTTCTTGATGAAGCTTACCTCGGTTTCAACGGTACAAAGAATCACTATGCGAAGGAATTGATCGAGGCTTTCCCACGTCTTGCTATCTTGCGGACTTTTTCAAAGTATTATGCACTGGCTGGTGTGCGCATTGGATACGCATTTGTGGGGAAGGGTCTATCCGAGTTTCTGAATTTCAGTGCTCGATATCTTGGGTACAACCGAATTTCAGAGGAAATTGCGATCGCGGCTCTTGATTCAGAACCATATTACGAGGTGATACGGCAGAAGATGGTTGCCGACAAGGAGATGTATTATCGCGGATTTGATGAGCTCCCCGGTTTCACAGCTTATCGTTCGGATGCTAATTTTATCCTTGTTGAGTTTCCGCCCCGACTGAAAACGGTCTTGAAACAAGCGCTTGAAGCGAAACATATCCGGGTAAAGTTCTTTGATGAGCAGCAGTTCGAAAACTTCATGCGAATCACGATAGGCACAGAGGCAATGAATCACTTTCTCATGGATACGATCACGGCTGTTGTGAAGGCTCAGTATGCTACTGTGGCTCGATGAGTACAAGCGTTCACTGAAACTTCCCGAAGTGGAGGAGATTTTTGATCTTGTTTTGTTCAGGCCTGTTGCGTTCCTCCTTGTAAAACTGCTTTTGCCGACAGCCATCACTCCAAATCATGTAACGCTTGTTGCGATGGTATTTGGAGTTGCGGGTGCCTGGCTTTTTTCATGGGGGATACCAGGTGCGCTTGTTGGAGGTGCTCTCCTTTTCAGTATATACAATGTGCTCGATTGTGTTGATGGGCAACTTGCGCGCTTAAAAGGAAATGGCACCAGGCTCGGGCGCATTATGGATGGTATCATTGATTATATTGTCAATATTGCCCTTTATATTTTCCTTGCCATTGGATTAAGTCGGACATCGGCGGATCCGGTCGGTGCGTGGATCCTTGCTCTGCTGGCTGGTGTAAGCAGCGGCGTGCAGGCAATTCTGTTTGATTACTATCGGAATGAATTCCTTGGTTCCGTCTTTGGACATGAAGATGCCACGAATCAGGATATTAGGCGATTCAGTGCTGAGGTGGCGAGGTTGCGGAGAAGAGGGATCTGGACGCCGCGGCGAGTGCTTATTACGATTTACCTTCTGTATTTAACTGTGCAAAAGCGACTCGGGGGTCGGGCGGCGATGCTTCACCGCCAAATTTCGCCGGAGCAGTATTACCGTAGCAACAAAACGCTTGTACGGATGTGGAGCTTCATTGGTTCCACCAGCCACGTAACTCTTCTTCTTGTAACTGCTCTTATCCACCGTCTCGATTTGTATCTCTGGATCACGGTGACTTTAGGCAATGCCTGGATGTTCTTCCTCATGATACTTCAGTATCGCACCGAGCAGGCTTTGATTGCTCAGCGTCTCCCTGAGTAGATGTCCTATGAAGGCTGTTATCGTTGCAGCGGGCGTTTCCTCACGCCTCAGGCCTCTCACCGACTCAATACATAAAACGCTGTTAAACCTCGGCGGGAAGACACTCCTCGATCGCATAGTGGAGAATCTTCAAATATGTGGTATAACTGATATCATAGTTGTTACTGGCTACAAAGCAGAGCAACTCCGTGCAGCGCTTTGCTCCCGGCATGATGTACAAGTGACCTTCGTCCATAATCCACTGTTTGCTGAGACGAACAATGCGTATTCCCTTTCCCTGACGAGTGACGTTGTGGCAGATGAGCCATTTGTTCTGCTCGATAGTGACATACTGTTTGACTGGAGGATTCTGCAGAACCTCATTGAATCTCCTTATCCAGATGCGCTGGCACTCCGAACCAGAGGGGAAGTTCATACCGAAGACATCAAAGTGATCGTTGATGAGCAGTGGCGTGTCACTAGGATAGGGAAGGATGTCCCCCTTCTGGAAGCCTGCGGTGAATCCATCGGGATTGAGAAATTTACAACAGCCGGGCCTGCTCTTTTCAAGATCCTGCATAAACGGATTAAGCACGGTGATGGGAGGAACGAGTTTTATGAAGCGGCATTCCAGGAGATGATCGATGCTGGAATGAATCTATACGCTATCGATGTTGCCGATCTTCCCTGTATTGAAATTGATACTCCTGAAGATTTAGCAGCCGCATATGCTCTTGCAAAAGGATTCTCTTGAACATCGAGGTTAAGGTGAGAAAGACTGAATTTCAGTATGAAGAGTCGCTTAAGTCGCGTCTCTCCGATGAGCTGGTCAACATATATTGCTTGCGCCCGCTCGCCGGGACAATAGTGAAAGCATTGTATCCAGCCCCCGTCACGGCAAATCAGATTACCGTGGCCTCGATCTTCGTGGGTGTTCTTGCGGCTGTGCTCTACGCAGTTGGCGTTCAACCGTACGTCGCTTTTGCCGGGCTGGCGATTGTGTTGAAAGATGTGCTTGACTCCGCAGATGGCCAACTTGCACGTGCTAGGGGAGAGGAAAGCAGAAAGGGACGATTTCTCGATTCACTCGGTGATGTTCTCGTGAATGCATTGCTCTTCAGCGCGATCGGATGGATGCTCTCTCGGCAGAATCACTCCGCAAATGTGATTTTCCTCTCCGCAGCCGGATTCTCCGGATTAACACTCCGAGTTTCTCTTCATGTGTATTACAGTGTCGCACATTTACATCTGCAGCAGCGTTACCTGATCAATCGGCTGAGAGAAGATTTCTCTGAAGCTGATTACAATGAAGATATGCTCACGCACATTCTTCACCGTCTATACTTGGTTATCTATGGTTGGCAAGATGCACTTATGGAGCGCGTCGACCGGTGGAGCGCTGGTGCGAAGCTTTCAGAGGAGCAAGCTCGACTTTGGTATGGCGACGCCACAGCACTTCGATTATCCGGATTAATTGGATTTGGTACGGAGTATCTTGTGTTAATGATCTGTTCATTGTTCAACAAACTTGAACTGTATCTCTGGTTGAATCTTCTCTTCATGAACTCCATTGCCGTTGCAGTGATTTTTTACCGGAGGCTCGTTCTGAGAAAGATCATCGTTTAGCGAGAAGTGCAGACACTGTCGCATCGTGATATTGAAGCTTGAAAATTTGAAATTCTAAAGCGAGAAATTTGCATTTTAGTGTAAAAAATATATGAACCGTCAGGTGTTGAGATGAAGGGAAAACGAAATCGACGGGCGCTCACCGGGCTTGATCGACGATACGATGTCGAACCAACAACTTCCATTGATGTTAGGGTTTTGGAGACGATTCCGTACGAGTATCCGGAGCAGGAGCAGCTTGTTGAAATAACGACAGATGAGTTCACAGCGGTGTGCCCTTACTCTGGGCTACCTGACTTTGGGCGTATCACAGTGCGATATATTCCATTGAGGAAGCTCATTGAGCTTCGGTCGCTAAAGTATTATCTACTTTCATACAGGAACGTTGGCATATACCAGGAACATGCTGCCGCACGTATTCTCAAGGATCTTCGATTACTCTGCGAACCAGCGTGGATGAGGATCGAGCTTGATTACAACACACGCGGAGGGCTGCGCACTGTTGTGGTCGTTGAATACAAAAAACCCGGGTACCGTGTTCCGGAGTTTGTCAATCGATCGGCTTTGAACAAACAACAGGTGCGACGATGAACAGCATCATGCTTATTGCTATTTACGTTGCTTGCGAACTCATCGCAAACATTACCGCTTCAAGACCAGTCAGTGTAGGTCCTCTTGTGGTTCCCGGTGGCGTTTTCATCTATGCGATGACGTTTACTCTTGTTGATCTTATTAACGAAAGGCTTGGTAAGCAGCGTGCGCGGCAAGTCGTTTTTGGCGCATTCGCGGCAAGTTTCCTACTTGCTCTTTATTCGCTTTTCGTCATTGCTCTTCCGTCTCCATCGTATTTCCGAGGGAACCCGGCTTTTGCGCAGGTTCTTGGTGCCACCCCGCGCATTGTCGGAGCCGGACTACTTGCATATCTTGCCAGTTCGTTGGTCGACGTAGAGATATTCGCATGGTGGAGAGAACAATTTGGGCGATACAAATGGGCACGCGTTATCGCGAGCAACTCTGTATCAACTTTCCTTGATAGCGCAATATTCTGTACTGCTGCCTTCATTGGCATCATGCCTGTTGTTCCCCTTATCCTGGGACAATACTTGATGAAAATGGCTGTGACCGTTCTGAGCGTGCCGCTTATTTATGCGGTTCATCCCACCGGTAGGTGGGATGCGAAAGCTTCTATCGGCATCGAGGTTTTCGACGGGGAATAGAATTGGTCGATGCCCTTACGGGGTGACGTAACGAGGGCTTGACACTTATCCTCTTTCTCTTGCAGTCAAGTACAGGGGAGAGGTCTTACCGGTGTTTGAGGGGTTCTTAACTGCGTGAGTGCAGAGCACGGCGCTTTTAGCATCACTTGAAACTTTTCGCCATGCTTCTTATTTTGCTTTTTGTATGAGCTTGATTCTTGGCATTGAAACATCTTGTGATGAGACTTCTGCAGCGGTTCTCCGCAACGGGAAGGTTTTAAGCAACGTCACGAAGGCTCAAGTCATTCACCTTCAGTACGGTGGGGTTGTTCCCGAGCTTGCCTCGCGTGCTCACCAGAGGTTGATTGTTCCAGTTGTGCAGGAAGCACTGCATGTGGCTGGTGTGCAAAAGAGGGAGATTGATGCTGTTGCCGCAGTCTATGGTCCCGGGCTGATAGGGTCGCTCATCGTTGGTTTGAATTTTGCTAAGGCATTCGCTTACGGTAGAGGAATACCATTCATCGGAGTTAATCACCTCGTTGCTCATCTGTATTCAAGTTTCTTGGAGGAACGAACGCCTGAGTTCCCATACGTTGCTTTGATTGTTTCTGGTGGGCATACAATACTTGCCTATGTAGAAGCACCGTTTGTTCATCGCGTGCTTGGAGAGACGCGTGATGATGCAGCGGGTGAAGCATTCGACAAGGTTGCAAAGATGCTGGGTCTTGGGTATCCTGGTGGACCAGCCATTGATAAAGCCGCACAGAAGGGGGATTCGAGCTACGTCCGCTTTCCTCGACCAGGTCCTGGAGATGGGTATGATTTTAGCTTCAGCGGATTGAAAACATCGGTTCTCTATTTTCTTCGAAGGAACAATCTGTTGCCAGCCAGTGGTGAGCTAGTGCATCATATTGCTGCAAGTTTCCAGGCGGCGGTCGTCGATGTGCTGGTGGAAAAAACAATTCGTGCAGCGGAGGAGCTTCATGTCCGCCATGTGACAGTTTCCGGCGGGGTGGCAGCGAATTCACTTCTCCGTCAGCGATTTTCTGAAGAGCTTGAGAAGCGCGAAATTTCACTTCATATTCCTCGTATCGACTTTTGCACTGATAATGGTGCGATGGTTGCTTACGTAGGATGGATGAGATTTCAGCAGTCGCCTTTTCCAAAAAGCGTAATATCCCCTCTCGACCTCGGTCCCGTACCCAATCTTACGTTGGATGAAGAGGTAATGTTCTATGGCTGAATCAATTGTTGCCCTGCGGAAGCTGATCGATGCCATCGACGAGAAGATCGTGGGGTTGCTTAATGAACGTGCACAAATAGCTTTGAAGATCAAGGAGAGAAAAACCCTCGAAGGAGTTTCCCTCCATGATGGTGAACGTGAGGAGGAAATTATTCGTCACGTTAAAGCTGTGAACCGCGGACCTCTTTCATCCAGAGCCATTGAGCATCTTTTTCGGGTTATCATTGAACATATGCATGAGCTTTCCAAAGAGCGCCCAAAGAGCGGATAAAGGATAGCTGTGGCACGCTGTAAGAGAACATCCTTAATGCGCTGGAGCAGAATGATTGCGGTTGTCCTTATTGTTTTCGGAGTTCTGGGTGGTTCTGTATACCTCACATTTCTTGCACCAAACTATTTTGCTGATCGTACGCACTGGAAAACTATCTTCATCCCCCGTGGGGCGACATTTGCCGACATAGCTGATTCGCTTCACCAGAATGGGGTTGTGAGAAGAAAATTCTGTTTTGTCCTTGCCGGCAAATTGTTGGGATGGGCAGAGAAGATCAGAGCGGGCAAGTATTTGTTGTTAAATGGTGCATCAAACTTCGAGATACTTCGTGATCTCCATACAGGCAGATCGGCGATGAATATAACCATTACTCTTGTTGAAGGGCAGACGGCACGAAGCTATGCTCATATTCTTGCACGTGAAGTTGGTATTGACTCCGAGCGGTTTATGGCTTTGGTGCACGATAGCACATTCGCCCATGAGCTTGGAATCGACGCTTCGTCTCTCGAAGGATATCTTTTTCCGAACACCTATGAATTCTACTGGCAAGAGGATGAGGAAGCTATAATCAGGCGACTTGTCGAAACGTTTAAACACTTTTACAACGATTCTCTACAAGAGCAAGCTCGCAAGCTCGGTTTAACAACAGAACAGGTTGTTACGCTTGCATCAATTGTTGACGCGGAGGCAAAAGTGGATAGCGAGCGATCAATCATTGCGGGGGTTTACTTAAATCGCTTGCATCGCGGAATGCGACTTGAAGCCGATCCCACCGTGCAGTATGCACTTGGAAAGCAGGGCAGAGTCTACTGGAAAGACCTCGATGTGGAGTCACCTTATAACACTTATCTTTATGCAGGCCTTCCTCCCGGTCCGATTAACAATCCCGGGATGCGTTCCATTAAAGCCGTGCTGTACCCGTCGCGGCATAAGTATCTTTTTCTCGTTAGCAATGGCCACGGTGGACATGTATTCTCTCGAACATATAAAGAGCACCAGAGGGCAGTGCAAAAATACCGGAAAATAAGGGAGCAACAAATTCGCAGAGAGAATGCGATGAGATAAGTGCATAAGAAGTTTTTCAGGAGAGGTCACTTCCTCAGCAGCAAGTCGCTGTAGGAAGCGGGTATCAAATCATGTTGAGAAATTTTGAACAGTTCGAGAAAAAATGCACACTGCGCCAGCAGTTTTTCTTTGCTGATGGTTCCGTCTTTATCGGTGGCTTCTATTTCAACGAAGGTGCCAAGATCCCTGACTGTGTCGATATGAAATTTCACATTATCGATAAAATAGATGTCACGCTCCTTTTCAACCACAACTAGTGCATCTAACGCTTTGATTAACAGCTCTTTTAGAGAAGACTGGGGGTCAAATGAATATACAATGTACCTGCTCTCCTTCAGTCCGCCTGCGGCGGATTTTTCTTCGCGCTCATAGTAGATGAGATTGTTCTCAATGTTCCCTTCACGCAGTTTCAATCTACCATGTGGTACTTTGAAGTATGTATCGATTTGATGATCGGTACCCTTGAACACAGCCTTGTGTGCCCGCAAGATGACTCTTATGCTATCAGGATTTTTGCACCGAGCTTTGATCTCAATGTTTGTATAAGCCATAGGCTTCTTTTCGTGAGCTAAATTGGTTGATGAAATTCTTCGTGACCCCGCCAGAGGTATGAATTTTACTTCATACCGTGTACCTCAACTACTGGTCCCGCAAAAATTATAGGTACATTGTTCTCCTGAGCAATTTTATTGAATGCAGGAATGTCCGTCTTCAATATGTCATTCATTTGCATGATGAGATCAGAGGCTCCTGTGGTGTTGTTGACGAACAGTACTTTTTCCAGGTCTCACCACCATCGGTGGTGCGATAGACACCTCGCTCGGGGTTAGGTCTCCATGCGTGGCCAGTTGCTGCGACAAAGACTATATTTGGGTTCGGCGGTATGCAGCGATGCGCACTATGTCCCTTCATACAGCCTTTCCGCAAGCACGTAGGGGAGACCAGCCTGAATAATTTTTTTTGCTGTTGCATCAATATTATATGGGGCGCGGATATGCTCGTATGCCCATTCCTTCGTGTCAAAAATACCGAAGCTGAGATCCGGGTTTCCATCTCGCGGTTGACCAATGCTCCCTACGTTAATAATATACCTATCATCGCGAC